>Ga0335072_10002148_pt1 | contig 31040 bp, 23 predicted proteins | sample Lox_Sample_21_FD_206725 | JGI IMG/M metagenome (GOLD analysis project Ga0335072, IMG submission 206725) | Soil microbial communities from Loxahatchee National Wildlife Refuge, Florida, United States - Lox_Sample_2.1 | ecosystem: Environmental > Terrestrial > Soil > Wetlands | place: USA...
TATGGGACCAAGCTCACTTCCCTTCTCCGTCAGAAGGACTCAATATTACCGTTAGTATTGTGATCATTTCTATAAGTAGCTAAACGAAAAGCAACTAATGGAATCCCTAAACCGAAGCTTTGCAGCCGTGGCTGCTTGCTGATGCATATTCTGATACGACGTACGATTCAACTTAATCAGGTGAATGTAGTTTATTCCGCGTTCAGACCTTTGCCCACAACCCATTTTCTAATGCACTCTATGACAATTCTGGGACTAACATTGCGTGTTGAGAGAAATGTTCATCAGATATGTGCACGGGCTACGATTGACAGATGAAAGAAAACCAATTGTAACTGAATTTGTCCTGCGACATTCCAACTGCCCCAAGTCGGTTCCCTCTGGGAGCGCAAGATGAGCTGGTGGGTGTAGTTGGTCTTGAAAGCGGCTCTGGTGCGGCAGGCTTGGTAGGTAAGGTGTCGGAAGTCTCCTTTATCCAGGGACATAACACTTGTTCCTGCGGAACTCTGACGCCATCAAAATCTCATATGGAGATCTTGAACTCCAATTAATACGGGTCGGCATCTGAATTATCGTATGTGATGGCGCGGAGCTTTTGCACGTCGACGAGTTAAATGTTTCCACTGTGAATGATCTTTTTCGGAATTAGCCACCGTTCTGTCAAGCGTGCTTTCCCTCATTGTATGGTATTCTTCATCCACCGAGAGGGCACATTTTCACGACATGATTGAATGTTGCCTATTGGGCTTCACCAGGGTCGCCCGTTAGTACTGGTGCATAACATGATAACTACCATAGGTAGCTTAACCGAAAACATCAAAACGATCCCTGAGCCGAAAGACTCGCAGCGTCACAGTGCGGAAGTGATAAAGGCATGCCGAAAGGCTGGTCGTCCAATATGGCAAGGAGAAACAAGTACAAAACCTAAGGATGCCTTGTAAGGAAAGCTTGCTTGATTGTCGTTTGTGTACTATGTATGTTTGTGCTGTATAAGTGTCTCGGGCAGAAGATGTCTACTAACCACAATGGACAGTGGGCCATGTGGTCGTACGAGAGCAGCTTGATACGACGTAATATGGGTGGCAATGCTACCTAGGCAGCTTGTCTTGGCTTGCTTCCCAATCCCGCCACGGCCGAGCCTCAGCCGCCAACGTCAGCAAAAAAGTGGAACGCTGTGACCTTTGTTGCTTCCAAGCCACGTCGTTCGTCAGCGGGGCAGCAGCTGTTCTGCTTTGCTCTCTTTTACTGTGCCGATTTCCAAAAATTGCCCGCGGTTACCACACTGAGCACGTGAAGGGCCCACCTAGCGGCTCATTGAGGCTCCTCGTCCAATATTTCCATGTTAAGGTTCAGATGAGATTGGTTCCAAGCCTCTGCTTCGTACGAGTGCGGTATCTCCCACAGCAGATGTGGCCAACGGGAATGTGGCAACGTCGGCAGTGAGAGACCCTGGCTATGGCATCATAGCATAGCATACATAATATGCTCCTGCTTAACAGTAAGACCACCACGCGTCCCATAAACTTCAATTTCTTAATAACCTCTTTTACTCACTCAATTTTCCTTGCCTTCCCTCGGACACCTCCCACAGTCTTTAACTCTATCTCTCTATAATTGTGGTGCTTGTTCAGACCTCCAATCGTTTCATCCCCTCCAGCTCTCTTTCCTACATCGTTCGTCGACAAGCGATACATCTCCTACCTCTCCTCTATACCCACCACCCTCAACCATGCGCCCTTCCTCCATTCTCCTCCTCGCTGGCCTCGCCGCCCCGCTAGCATGTGCCCAGGTCCTCTCCGACATCGTCTCCGTCGCCACTTCCATCGCCTCCGGCGCCGAGAGCGTAGCCACCTCGCTCGCCACAGCAGTAACATCCGACGCCGCCAGCGTTGCCACGTCGGTCGCGAGCGAGGCCACTTCTGACGCAGTTAGCGTTTACACGGTTGTCACATCCAATGCCGGGAGCGTCTACACCGTCGTGACGAGCCGAGCGGGCAGCGCGGCATCTGAGGTTACGTCTGGAGCTGAGAGCGTGTTCACGGTTGTCACAAGTAGAGGTGGTAGTCTCGTGACAGAAGTGACAAGTGCAGCGGCGGGTGCAGCGACTACGCTTACGAGTGCAGCTGCAGCTGCAGCTAGCACGGTCACGAGTATAGGGGGCAGCGTAGCGTCAGCGGCAAGCTCTGCGGCTGCGACGGGCGGCGCGGTGAACAAAGTTGTTCCAGGCGTCGGTGGATTGCTGGGGGCTGGACTGGTGGTTGTCGCTATGCTGTAGGACTATGCATGAGATAGCGGTTGAAAGAGGAGGAAATGCAAGACGGAAGTCTTGGGGCAGAGGGGGGCGAATTTTGGAAGAATCAGAGGGGCATATAAAAAAATGGCATTCGGATGATAAGGCTGGTTTGGCAGCTTGAAATACGGGGGCGTTCAGGCATCGAGTTGGAAAAAAGGTTATATGCTGCATTTACTTGTGGAATTAGAGTGCAATAGCATATACGCGTATTAGTCACAGCACGCCCATCAAAGACTGGTAGAGCATCTCTTCAACTTCTGGCTGTGACACCGGTAGTCAAATTGCTCATATGGGGACCACCAGCGGACACATGGTGCTTGCACCTCCATCCACAACAAGATTGGCACCAGTGATATAGCTACTAAACCCGCTTGCCAGAAACCCTGCAACTCGACCCACCTCCTCTGGCAACCCGGCCCTCTCCAGACCAATGTTGGCTTTCTGTACGGCCGCACTCTGCATCTCAGCCGGGGGCAACTGTGCCGTCACGCCTAGCATATCGAAGCCGTTCAAGTTGACCCCAACTTCGATCTGTCCAGGGCTGATACAGTTTATCCTCACCCCGGTGCCCTTCAGCACCACAACGCCGGCTCTTACCACACCCAGAGCAGCATGGCTAGACATGGTATAGCACGGGCCCCAGCACCCACCATACGTGCTCGCTGTGCTGCTCACGACAATAATACTGCCATATCTTTGGTCCTTTGGCGCTGCGTTCGGATAGTTGCGCTTACTGGTCGTTTTGGCCATTGCGGGCGGAGCGTATTTCAGGGCGAAGAAGGGCGCCATGGAATTTGCTTCGAAGCACTTCTGCAGATCTGCAGGTGCCGTGGCCTCGATCGAGGGTGGGCCGAGGAGGCCCGACGAGCAGACCCAGACATCAAGGCGGCCCCAAGCATTGAGGGCTTCGTCGATGAGTGTCAGGGTATCTTGTTCGGAGGAGACTGAGTAGGGGTAGTCGATTACTTTGGTATTGGGGTACGTCTTGGAAACATGGGCGGCAATGCCAGAAGACGACGAGTTGGAAGTGCAGGTATAGATGCAGGCTGCGCCATGAGCTATGTATATGGGGTCAGTGCTAGGCTAGAGGTTATTTCAGAGTGCATTGCTACATACCAGCAAGCTCGACTGCAATCGCCCCGCCGACTGGTTGGTTGGCACCAGTGACGACACAAACAAAGCCATACAACTTGCCGTCTGGCCTGTATGGTGAGAAGTGATTTGACTCGGACTCCATGGTCATAGTGGACATTTTGAAAGAAAGAGGTCAGCAAATGATACCAGCAATCACGAATGAATGCTAGGTTGGTTCAAGGCATTGACTATAGAGACGGTGCCTAACGTTGGGGCTGGATTGGCACAAGCATTGAGTATGCAGCTCCGTGGAAATACCTGGGCATGATAGAGCTCGGGGGCCGGGGGCGGCCAATCGCTTGACAAGCATCTGGAAGCCGGCGATGCTGATTTTGTCATGGAGCACTTCATTGCTGTGTTGTTATCTCTGGGGTTGCGGCTGAAGAATTGAGATTGAAAAGCATCTACACTTCGATTCAATTTTGTGATGTACGTTGTCGCGAAAACAAGATTCCACGACGTATATGGATCATTCGAGAATTTCAGGGTTAACGGGACCGCGGGCCACCACATGAACCCTTGCATACCCCTCCCGTCGCCACCCAAAATTTGCCCTGATCATATCCTATGAACTTGGTCAAGCCTTCATTCTTCTACTTTAGTCTGCGCCGTTTAGGGTCGCGACTGTACTCCTGCATATCAAGCCCGCTCATCCTAGCATCCACCGCTGCGTCCTCTTCGAAATCTTTCTCAAAATCTTCCAAAACCTGTATGGCGTTCTCTATGTGCTTTGGTCCAATTGCCTCATTTGCGCTGACTGCTAAGGCATGGGCTGTCCTTACAATGTTTTTGATTTGCCTTCCATTGAAGTCCTTGGCCGAAATAGTGTCCAGAAAGTGGTCGTCCATCCACTCAATAACGGCACTGGGCGATGCCTTTCTGGCAAATGTTTTCCAAACATCACGTCGAGATGAGGCTGACAATGCACGGTACTTGATTGAGACGTGGATTCGAGATTTGAAAGCCGCATCAAATGTGCCGATGCGGTTTGTGGTAAGGAACATTATGCCTTCGTAGTACTCGAGTATTCGGAGGAAAACTGGGACAAACATGTTAAGATTATCCTCCAGGCTCTATTGTGAAGGAAGTCCGATTGAAGACATACTTGAGACTAGACCGTTACGTTCCAAATCCTTAGTGCTTCGCTGCTCCAAGAACACATCGGCTTCGTCGATTAGCACAATCGCATCCCAAGCCGTAGCCAGCTGGAGCGCTGCCGACAAGTTGGCGTGGACTGACGTTGTCTCGACTCCCAGTTCACCACTGCTGAGAGAGTAGAGGGGCCTCCGCGCGTAGTCTGCTACGCTTTCTAAAGGTAGAAACAAGCAGATCAGCTGCCATCTGACAGCAGTGAGTAAGGTTAAAGAAAGCTTGCCACTTACCTGCTGTTAATGTCTTCCCCACTCCCGGTTCACCGTGGAGGAGGGCAATCATTCCTTTCCCCTTGCCGGCAATGATGTCATCAAAGGACAGTCTTGGATCGGTGTGCACTTTGACCATCGAGTGAATCAAATTTTTTTGGGCATCGGGCAAAAGCAAGCAATCGAACGCGTCAGAGTTGTAAACAACTTCCACGATGCGGTCTACGTAGAGTAAACACCATCGCTTTTCAGTAAGCGAAAAGCCGGGCGCCGAGTAGTGACATATGAGAAACTCCTCGGCCGAAAGCCTGGAGAGTTCATTTGGATTGGCTTTGATACGGCCTGTGTTGTTTAGTATAGTCCTCATTGTTGGCCTCGCTGTTCCGAAGGTGACAGCATCGATCATGACTCGACTTTTGATCTGGAAAATCATCAGCAACACAATACAGCGAGCAAATTATGTTACTTACAAAACCTGTATGTAAGGTTGAGTCGGTTTCTTCACCGAGAAGGGTGGTCTTTCTTGAGGCCGAGAGTGCCAACGCAATTCCCCTGTATTGTCGGTGCTGAACTCCTTGCAGATTGATGAACTTCTTTCCTCTCTTTATGACGGACTCTCTGATAGCCTCATGATCTGGATGGTATTTCAAGGGAAAGGCGTCCAATTGGCATAGAGGCCTGTAGCCATCATAAGGTTCAATGCCGGTCTCTGTCGTGACACGTCCAAACTCTCGACCATCATAGTCTATACGAAGTACTAATAGTCTCCAAGAACCATGCTTACATTGACCGACGCATTCATTGCAGCTTTTCTGACTCATAGAAACGAGCTTCACAACCCTGTGAGCGTATTTCGTCCTCACGTAGATGAAGTCACCAGGTGTGAATGCCATCCATAAATCCCGAAACTCTAAGCCGGGCGGGATCATCTGTGATTCCATGAGATTGCAATAACGAATCATCTCGTTCTTCAATGCCGTCTGCATGTAGTGAAGACAGAATGAGACATGCTGTCTAGCGATATCGTCCTGTAGCTGCAAGCCATACTCTCGGAGCTCATTGCGATAGTGGAAAATGCATTTTGGAACGTCGCGAATGACCAACTTATTTGTGTGCAGGTTAAGCCCCGGATAGTCGACAACAACATGTTGAAGTGCAGCCTTCACGTATGGAGACTTTATCTCCAACTCCGAGTATTCTAGATCTTTCTTCGAGTTGTAATACCTTGTCAATACCAGGGCCGAGTCGTGGTCTCGCTCCACTGCATTCTGTGGGTTATTTAGCCTTTGGGACCCAACCTGGAGAGCGACACGAAACCCTGTGGAATTGTAGCGCGCTTCGTAGGCCTTGATCTCACACTTGAGACCTGGAGGGCGATCGGTGTTGTCGACCTGCACTCTGTCCGAGTTTGCGGGGGCGGGAGTTGTAGAACTATTGCCGTTCATAGTGAACCCTGTTGAAACAATAGGACACTTGATGACCAATCTATAGCTTTATCTTGACTTAGGGAGGAGTCAAGCCTAATATGAAGGACGGATGAGCACGGGGATTAGGAAAAGTAGCTGAAGGAACCTTGACTGAATGTACTCGGCAAAAATAGAAATTCTGGAATATGTTAGGACTTTCAGGCCAAAACAAGAATCTTCCAAACAGGCCGCAAAGAAGGCAACCACTATTTTCCTGCAGTGACAATGCACCATGAGATATGCGAGCGCCGGACTGGAGGCTTTAGAGTTAGGGTCAGCCGGGGAAGACTTCCACGTGGTCCTAGTTAGACATCTGTGACTGAGTCGGCTCTGCAGACTCTGCAGCTAAGCACGAAGCCATTGGCCAGCTGGTGCCTGACCACCCAGCAGTGTTCCAGAGGGAAATTGGTGCAGGCATATTGGGGACCGAAACTGTCGGTGTAGGTAGTGGTTGGGAATTTTTACGCGGCCCCAAAGTGACGCCAAGCGGTGCCGTGTCGATCTGCGAAAAATCCCTCTCGAATTTTTCGACTCTACGGCTCCGTACCGGCATTGTGGTACACAACTTGAAGAGTCTTGAATATTACAGATAAGTGCTCTGTGATGTACAGCCAAATTCATGTTGTTTAGATGTGGGGCGTTCATCTAGCTCGGAGCAGCTCAGCACTCTTTTACCTTCCCAAAATGACTTGAGCAACATCCCAATATCCCATCACTACTTTGATCTCAACCCATTACCATCAGATGTAGGCTAACATTTGACGGGGGGAGCTGTTGTTCCACTCACCATAAAGAGCGGAAGTTGGCGCCATTTCCTACAGTCCCCGTACTTGCCCTTTTCAACATAATATCCATTTTGCAAACCACCCGGCATGTCGGAAATGGGACGGGGGACTTTGAGTGGACGCTGCTACATGCGTGCAGTCGTGTCCTTCGCTCCATCACTCCCTCTAACGGCTTTGATGCCATGATATGGCTGTTCCCACATCGTCTCTTCTAACCAGCGGACCATTGTTGGCGGGGCAAACGCATTATTGTGTTTGCTTCCTGAATGAGTCCTGTCGTCACCCAACGTCTCTGATCCGTCGGGTTGCACCCCTACTCGCTGATAGTCATAGTTCCGATCACGTGGCACGTTGACGTAGGTGGGTGTTGCAGAGGCATCTTTGCTGGGTCGCTGTGGACATCACGTCCAATGCAAATCGTTAGTTACGCAATACAACATTATAGACGTAGCCCAGCGGATGCAAGATTTGGCAGGCTTGGACTAACCTTGACTTGCGGGCCGGTGGAGGGTGATTTCTCTACTTTCTCTGCCTGCTGAGAAAATGATATGGTGTCTTCGGTTTGCTTCTGGGACATTTCTAGAAATTACCATATCAATATGCAGCCTGACCAGGCTAGAAAGAGCCTTAAATGGGCGAAGGGAACATACTGCCGGTTCGGAACAATGCAGGGTAGTGAAATTTTCAAAGTGGTATGAGATATCAGATCTCTCCTTCGTAGGATCCAATTCCACTCTTGTGAGGCTCGCCTCTTGCAGATGCAATTGAGAGTGACGCTGTTGTAAATGCCAAAGGACATTTTGCAATAGGCCTTTGGCTTCTCAGGAACTTTTGAGGTCGACTGGGTTCATCTCAAACGAACGTATCGGCCTCAACTCATCCAGTATCAGACACTACGTCCGCTTAACGACTGCGAAGCTTGTACGCTCCCGTCCAGTCTTGCCTTTGCATTGCTTTCTTGCGGTGAAGAAATCATGACCCACCAGAGAGCTTTTGGGTTGCAACTTTGGCGACATTGACCATGAACGCGAAACAAGATGCACTAACCTATGACAGGGATACTGTGAATGGTTAGACTACAAGCCACACTAAACTTCCATTGGCGTTGCATACGCCCGCCAGTTCGCAAGCGTCCGAAGAACTTCAAGGAATTTTTGAGAACTTTGCGGTCCGATCCAAAAGCAGACAAGTCGATTCCATCAAAATCTAGCCATGAATGGAAGAAGACTATTGGTGCCTTCAGCATAAGTGGATCATCCCATCAGCGGGCAGGCAAAATGCACAGCCCATGAGAATCTTTTTGGAACTTTATGGCATCGCACACGAACTTTTGCAAAGCCCTCCCTAAGCAGTTCCGTCCCCGGCGTAGGCGTGGGCAAAATAGCGGGAAACACTGTTAACTCTATCCCACATGAAAAAGGCACTCAAAACTGCTTTTGGCTGCTATTGATAGATCAAATCAATTTGGAATTTCTCATCTATGCGTAAGGCATTTGCCTCGGGCTCCTAGATCCTCCCCTGGCCAAGCTAGCTCGTGGCCACAATCTCAATTTGCTCTTGTTAGGACGGTCCCCGACAGGTCCTCGATGGAACCCGACCTCTTCGACCCTGACCAATTTCCCTACAATTTCGATACGTCTGGTCAACTTCCATTTGAATTCCCCTTGCAGTTATTGCCAACGGACCAGTATTCTCACTGGGCCGGGTTAGGACAAACTACCTCAACACCAGGACCAACGACATACACGGACAATGATTTTCAGTTTGGAGAAGGGGTGTCCTTTCAGCCACTCCAAGAATCGACTTCCACTCAGCATGTTTCACAATCAGCACTCAACGAAGGTCATCGTGCGCAATCGGCCTTCGCCCAGGCTGTAGACGATCAATTACGCCCCCCAGACCCCTTTAATCATTCCTCTGTCGATGCGGAAGCTGTCTCGCACCAAGAAGCACCTCGTCGCTCGAACTTTACGTCTTACAGTGAGTCGGCATGGAACGCTCACAAGGCACACATCAAGCAGCTCTACATGGATGACTTCAAATCACTCGAAGACACCATGAAGTACATGGCAGACAATCATAACTTTCTAGCCTCGTGAGCCTGACTCCCCACAAGCTCTCTAGATCCTTCCAGACGTGAAGCTTACTCCTACAATAGCAAAAAGATGTACAAAGACAAGATCAAGGAGTGGGGTTGGTACAAGAATCTGCCAAGCGCAATGGCTTCATGGATGTTCCAGAAATGGGATCAGAGAATGAAAGAAAAGGGCTCGGACACGAAATTCGAAATGGGAGGCCGAGTATGGACCTCAAGCCAAGTACTGAAGCGTGTCCAGAAGACCGCCGGGCAGCAACTCGAGGACATTTCTGAAGGTATAGAGCGTTCGAATCTTGAAATCTTGCTTCAAAATCGGGCTGAACTCATAGCAGATGCAACGACCCCCTTCGGTGTTACGTACTCGACACCGTACACCATTGCCTCTCGCCACCAAACTCCCGTTCCTAGTGCAGCGATTTCATCACCTCCTGAGATTGAGATCGTATCAAGTTCAGTCGTGAGCAGACAGACCGACAGATGGACGCCACTTGCAACACCTCACGCCCCAAGAAAGCACCATCTTGCAACAAGATGGCAAAACCACAGTCGGACGGATATTGATACTTTGCGGAGAGAGGCCCATGAACTTGCATGTCAGGGCAAAAATGTGGAAGCCGAGAGAAAATTTCGTGAGGCCTTAGCCGGACTGGAGAATCTGCTTCCACCAACCCACGAAGACACAAATGCTGTTGCTTATCACCTTGCCTCGTTCTATGCCCAGCATGGCCGAATGAAAGAGGCCGATGGGGTCCTCAGCCGGGTGGGTGAGCAGCACTTGGATCGTTGGGGCATAAACCACAAGAAAACAAGGACGCATATCCACCGAGTCGCAGAACTCTTTCACAGCTGGGACCGGCAGCCAGATGCGATTGCATTCCTTTGTCGGGCGTTTAGCTACTATGATCGACTATTCAACACCCCAGACACAGGACGAACGGCTTCGGGTTCAATTCAAAGCAGTCCGTTGATAGTTCAAAGAAGGCCCAATGAGACTCTTCGAATACAGTCAGCAGAACCTGCCGAGTCTGATCATGAGTTGGAAGGATCGAATGAAATGGAAGCAGAACAACCACCTACAGAATTGGCTATTAAGGTTGAAGAATTAGATGGTTCGTCTCTTCTCAACTTGATTGATCAGTGCGAGAAATACCCAGAGCAACTCGGCGAAGAAACTCTCCAGGCCTACCGTACCGTCATCAACTGTTGCCAGGCCCAGGAAAACAAGCACATGCTTCCCGTAGCACTCGAACGATCCGCACTAGCTTTTTGGAAAATTTTTGACACGTACGACAGAAAAGCGAAGATAGTCCTGGACTCTGCCGTTGAGCTGGCAAGGGCTCACCTCGTGTCTGGTAATGACGAGGTGGCTGCGGACATGTTCCTCAGAATCGAGTCAGAGGCTGTTGAATCTCTCGGACCAGACAACCACGCTACCATCGGCATCCTGATCGATATCGGCAAGCTGTACCAGGATCAGCAGGGTTGGCCTGACGCTTGTCCATGGTTTGAGCACGCGCTTGCAGCTTCCATTACCGCTAATGGACTGGAAAGCAAGGATACGAAGAGGCTTGAGGCGGCACTTGAGAACGAGCGCTATGAGATTTCTGTTCCGACGCTTGAAGGCTTTGAGGAGACTTTGCGGAGGATGGGTCCGTCTCATCACATGATAAATGCATTTCCTATGATATAGCACTTACTTAGAACCTGCTCTCGCGACATATGAGACGAAAAGCCTCGTGAGATGACGGGATCTCAAAACCCTGACGAATTGTTGTTCTATATCTTCCGGACAGAGCTCAGCTGAACATGGACTTGGAAGCTCAGATTCTATGGTCACTAGCTAGGCAAAGGTCGTGTTGTCTCAGATATAGACTCCCCTGGAGCAACTCTAGGCTCCTTTTGTGGCATTTGAAGTATGACGTAGCTAAACCGTGCTATCGGCGATTTGACAGGCATTGGCGTTCGTCGAGCTATATAGAGCGAAGCGAGAAGATTCAAGCTCCAGCAGCAGCCTAATCAAAGACCGTGCGCTGAATTGTCTCCATGTATCCAGCTTAGCCGGCCCTCAGCTATACTACTACGCTAAGCAGACTCCTCTGACTGTTTATGCCGAAGGTTGGAATATCAGGGAGAGACTCCCGCATTTGCATTTTCAGGCCAGTCTCGTGCAGTATTTCTACAAAATCGAAGATACTGGACCCATTCATGGCCATATTACATCCTCAAATCCATACCATGTCTATCGTAACCTACCCTCAACGCCGACGCTACCTTGGGACCTGCCGTTGATAAAATACAATATACGCCTCGTGATTTGTCAATCTGTCTCTCGGCGCAAGCTTAGCTGGATCAAAGTCGACAGTCCTCTCGTCGTCATATTTCCTCCATATCCCGCGGCCGGGGTCCCGGACCATGCTAATATAATGCCCCCCGTTGCCCGTCGAGCCCAGATGCCGAAGAACGCCATAGGCGTCGTAGCTGAATGGAGGTGTGATCGCCGCATCGGCTTTCGTCTCACCATCAGTAATGGCGGGTGGTGGTCGTTGGATCATGTATTTATCCATGTTGAGTCCGTAGAGCGGGAAATCGATCGGCGTGTGGACCTTACGAGCCGACTCGGTCTTAGAAGCACTGAAGCGCTTGAAGTGGACCACTAGAAATTGCGGTAACCGTGTCAGGATAATCTGCTTTGTTGCTTCGCGCTCGCATCGACAGTGTGGACACTTCCATACTTCATCTCCAGACAGCATCTCCTCTTGGCAATACGATCGCAAGCAGTCGTATATGTTGCCCATTCCAGATTGGGGAATCTCAACGCTAATGCTGTAAAAGGCCTCATATGTCGTCGACGTATTGCGACAGGTCGTGCATCGCAATCGGGATGCGTGTTGGCCGGCGAACATCGACGATACAAAGCTGTAATCACGGTGAGTGTACCTTTGCCACTCAATCAGGCTTGCTTTCTCTATTGGCGTGCGCTCCCGTTGCATTTCCTCAGCGAAAGTCAGAGGCTTCAGCGGCGTTTTCTGCCAATTGATATTTAGATCTTCGTGCAGGCAATCGACCAGGAAATCAAAGAATTCTTTCGCATCCTGTTGACGATCTATGCCCCACTCGCGGTTCATGCGGCCGCAGAACTTTCGGAACGTGGTAGGTTTGATAATTTCCACGTCCGATCTCCACAGCGAGCGTATGACGTTCGTGTACAAGTCGGGCATGATGCCGTCGCTCCCTTTCCAGTTATGTTGCAGAAAAGCCTTGTACCGATCTTCCAGAAAGAATTGCGATAGAGGCATTGTAGCAGAAAGACATTGCAACGTCGAATTCATGTAGCAGGTAACGCCAAAATTGGTAAGGCCGGTACGAGGGAGTTTCAATCGCCGAGCGAGCGAGGATGAGGCGTATAGAGGTGGGCGCATTGCTGATGTCTGCCGAGCAAGCGGTGCTTGAGAATTGCTAATCTCGGCTTGGCCAGAATAACTTGGACGAGGAACGGCAGGCGGTGGACGAGACGGAACAGCCGGTGTAGTGTTGTAACCATACCGCTGAGGAGGCTGGACAATGCGAGATGGCATAGTCATGGACTGTTGCACACCGTTCACCTCCGGGAATTTACGCAAGAAGGACTCGTAGTCGTGAACAAATGAGGAATTGGGATCCACCTCATCAACATCCCCATCACTACCCTCTTGCACGTACTCATTAGTGTCGACCTCTTCTTCTTGGGCCTTCTGTCTCCACGCATCTGCCTCATCCGGATTTAGAGGCTTGTATTCACGAAGTCTTCGCTTGCGAACTTCAAGGTTGGAGTTCGCACTGGCCATCCGATTCCGCCCGATGGGTCGTACTCTGCCCTTCTGATAAAGCGTTCTCGTAGATCCCATCAGGGCCGCTGTCTTGGAAGTGGCTAGAGAATTCGTGCCCATCATATCTACCCAAGCATCGATACCACCGAGCAGTAGGGCTGGGGGCCGGCCGTCCTTGAGTGGTTTGTAATCGTTGAATTCATAAAGTGTGTCGTAAAGGGCGCGCAAAGCGGAAGCGTTATTCCCCGTGGGAGGACCACTCAGATACCGGGTGTCATTGGTATGCTGGTCATAGTAAACAACAATGTCAAACTCATTACGTCGCTCAAAGAGAGACAGTTCAAACTCTGGCGAGACGACCAACCGCTCTTCTAATTCTTCGGCGGAAACCCCTTCCTTGAGTGCCACTGGATCGATACAAATGATGGATTTGCTGAATATGTGGCCTTCGTCGAAGATTTCTCGATCGCGGACGTCTATTATCAAGACGTTATACCTCTTAATGTATTCTACCAACATTTCCGCTGAGATGGCCTGTTCATGGGGTATCTCGCTGGAGCTGCTCTTGGCAATAATGGCAGAGTGGACACCATTCGGTGTCCTCGGTCGGTACGGGCTCTCTTCTCGAACTCTCTGAATTTGCAGAGGTTGTGGGCCAACATTGGGCTGGTTGTAGTACAGTTGTCGTCTTTCGGAGTTGGGGCCAATAGTCTCCGTCGATGAACGCGGCGGATTTGACACGGTGTTTGGCATAGTAACTTTCGCAGGGCTGTAGGTGGGGCTTGGAGGTTTCGGCATGGGAAGGTTCGTGCTAAGAGGGATCTTTGGCGGTATTTCTGTGTTCAAGGGGATCTTCGGCGGTATCGATGGACCATCCGAGTTTGGGCCCATTTCCCGAGGTCCTACAAGTCGAGCTGTTGAGGTGCCGTTGGTTTGAGACGTCGAAGTGGAGTGGGCCAGCCTCTCTTCCATCGCAGACGCTGACTTGGCACTGTCTTGGTCATTACTTGGAATCTTCAACCGAGCAAATCGTTGGGATAGATCGTTGCCTCCAATAGCATTGCCGTGCATACTTTCCGGCTTTGGTCGTACTGCCGGCCTTAGCTGGTCCGGTATGTTTCGAGGCGGACTGGGCATGCTGAGGGGTTTCGATGAGAGAGCTGATGGTATCCCAAACCCTGAAGAATAGGTCTGACTTTGCCTGCTGACACTTTCGCCATTGGGTTGTGAGACTCTTTTCGCATTGTCTTCCTGCACCGCCAACCGCACCTGCTCCATTTTTGGTTCCATCTCCTGGACTGACCGAAGCAGGGACTTGTATCGAGCTTGCCATCCTTTCCTATTATCACAGTAGAGACCAAAGTCCCTGTGTCGCGGTATGTAGTTAACAACGACATCATAGCCTCTGAGGTAGTCCTTGTACGCAAGGTCTAGCCGCCGAAACTCGATGGCTCTGTTGGAGGAAGAGATATATCCTTCCGCCCTCTCGAGCTGCAAGTGAACAGGTGTGTTCCAGTCGACATCTGGTTGCGCCGTGACCATTATGTCCTTCAGTTGCATATAGCCCCGGCTTGAACCATCGTCTGCCCGGCTTCCTCGTGTGGAACTTGGGATGGAGTTGTGGTAGGAGGAGTTATACGGAGGGGGTGAGGTGTAGGAAGTCATGTTGTGCCTTCATCTAGTTGTTATCTTGACCTTGTCATCTTGAGGCCGCGTAAGGCTTTTGGCCACCGGTCAATCAGGATCGGCGACAATGTAAGGCCAGCGCCACGTAAAGGCCCGTCGTCACGGATCCAGATGTTGTGCAGGAGGGGTTGGGACTTCCGAAAAAAAACCTTTGGATGATTACGGTTTGGCTATAGTTGGTGATCGCTTTCACTGACTCGCACGATCATTCGTGACCAGGGAGAGCTCTCGTGTTCGAATCTGGGGATCCCTGGGAGTTTGCCTGCAAAACATCTGACAAACGCTAAAAGTCCGCCGAACTGGAATTGCCGCCTCGACGCAGGCAGACTCCAAATAAATTATCCCAACGTTTTGAAGTGCTTCATCTTTAACAGACTATGCACCTGTCAACTAGTCCTAGAAGAAAAGAAACACAACTTGTTCTCCTGTACACTTTGGCCAGCCCCGCGGTGAAACTCCACCAAAACTTGTGCCTCTGCCGACCATCCGCCGAGAGCTATATTTGACAAGCTTTCGAGCTTCACAGTGGGGGATCCTACCTATAAAAACACCATATCGCAAGCAACATGGCAGGGTGGTTTACCTCGGGCACCTCAGCGCTTGATGAACAGATCGAACGTGCGACGTCTTCCAGCCTCGAAGACATTGCCACTAGCCTTGAGATATCAGACCTCATCCGATCTAAGACCGTACAACCCAAAGATGCTATGAGATCACTGAAGAAGCGCATCGGCAATAAGAATCCCAATGTTCAGCTTTCGACATTAAAACTCACTGATACCTGCGTTAAGAATGGCGGAGCACACTTTCTTACCGAGATTGCTTCGAGAGAGTTCATGGACAATCTGGTGTCGCTGCTGAAAGCCTACGGCGTGGCAGCAGTCAACGACGAAGTAAAGCAAAAGATCTTAGAGCTCATACAGACCTGGGCGAGCGCGACACAAGGCCGGTACGACCTTTCCTACATCAATGAGACGTATAAAAGCCTGCAAAGAGAAGGCTTCAGGTTTCCTCCGAAAGTCGAAATTGCAAGCAGCATGATCGACAGTAGCGCACCTCCTGAATGGACGGACTCGGACGTATGTATGCGATGTCGTACGCCTTTCACTTTCACAAACCGCAAGCATCACTGCCGGAATTGTGGGAACGTGTTTGATCAGCAGTGCTCAAGCAAAACGGCGGCCCTACCGCATCTGGGAATACTAGAAAAAGTCAGGGTTTGTGACTCGTGTGACGAAAAGCTGACAAGAAAGTCCCTTGGAGTGCCTTCCGAGAGAAGAGTCTCTTTCGCCCCAAAGCCTAGCAGCATGCAGCCTCGGAATGCACGAATAGAAGGCAGCAGCTTTGATGAGGACATGCGTAAGGCTCTGGAGATGAGCTTGGAGGAGGCGAAAGGTAGCGCTGGCTCTGGCTACGTGCCACAATCGCAACTACGAAGGGAGCCTCCGAAGGCAAAGACCAATGGTCCGAGTAAGGAAGAGGAAGATGACCCAGACCTGAAGGCTGCCTTGGCCCTATCATTAAAGGAAGCTGAAGAGCAAGCCAAGAAACACGCTGCTTCATTGAAGAAGTCGTCCGAGAGCAATGCCAACTCTCAAACATCACAAGCATTCGTCATGCCGAAGAATGACTACGAACTCTCTCTGGTTGAGGCAGAGAATATCAACCTCTTCTCCACTTTTGTTGATAGACTTCAGCATCAGCCACCAGGCACAATCCTTCGTGAACCGCAGATCCAAGAGCTTTATGAAAGCATTGGCAAGCTACGACCCAAACTAGCACGCACTCTTGGAGAGGCCATGTCAAAAAGTGACACGCTCCTCGACCTGCATGCGAAGCTCTCATCTGTTGTCCGCATGTACGATTCCGCTCTCGAAATGCGGCTATCCCAGACATATAACCAAAGGAATCCGGCATATGCTGCGTATGGCATGCCATCCCCTCCTGCTGGCCCTTCAAACAACATGTACCCATCCATACCCTCAGCGGTGCCGCCAAGCATAAATCAAGGAACCGGAATGGAAAACTACTATTTCAGTAACGCACCAGTGGATTCGTATGTTGCCCACCAACAGACCCAGCAGCAACAGTCTTATGCTCCACCGCCTCAGACATATGCAAATTCTCAACAACCTGTCTCGCCGTACGTGCAGAATCAACCGAACTTTCATCAGCAACAGCAGGCTCCGCCAACTGCCTTCAACCAACCTCCGTCAACTGAAGCCTACCATCAACCGCCACCAATGCAACAGAACCCAGCACCACAAACTCCTTACAATCAACCTCCATCCCCCCAGGCATATCATCAACCCCCGCCCATACAGCAGCAGCACCAACCGCAGCAGCAGCCGCCACCGCAGCAGCCTCAGCAGCCTCCACCTCAGCCCTACCCACAAATGCCTCCTCAACAACAGCCTGCCCCGTCCTACCCTCCTCAACAGCACGAACAGAAATCCATCGCCCCTTATCCAACCTTCAACAATTACACACAAGCACAATATCCTGCGGCCCCGACGCATGAGCCAGCGATGCCCGTTCAGCCGCAACCTGTTGCTGTGGAGGAGACTTTAATAGATCTTTAACACTACTTTGATTCGCTTTCCTCCCCAAACAGAAATTTGCCATGGTTGTACTACCACTACTACATGGAAGGCGTAGATTAGGGTGAAACCGGTAACCTGGGAGGGCAATTATCGACAATATTGTCTAGGCTCAGCGATTGCAAATGTTCCCATAGGATGCAAAGCGTTAATGTACTTAAATTGCATCTTTGGCCATTCCAGGTCCCTCTCCTAAGCACCATAATTGTATCACTTGATTATTGAGAGAGAATCACATGAAGGCAGCCAACGGACCACGTTCTAATTACGCCCTCCCCCCCCCGGCTCGGTCCCGTACATGTTCCTTCAAAACGTCAACATCTCTTCTGCATCTCCATTTCAAACCTCGTGCCTTCGCTCCGATCACACCTTAACATCCACTCCCTCCAACTCTTTTTCAAATTTCTCCAGGTCCCATTTCCAGAACCCTTTTGCAGTCCCCATCCACTGGGAAACGCCATCTCCGTTCTCTTCGGCATCACCAACGGAGCCCGAATCCTCGTAGCGACGGCGGCCTCTTGCCTCGTTAGTCTTCGCCCGCTTCTGTTGAGCCGCAGCTAGGCGTTTTGCAATTTCATTCGCATCACACAAGCTGACGAGCCTCCGTTTGTTAATATTCGTCGCGGCTGCCGTTTGATGGCACATCTTCCACATGCCCAAGGCATCATCGGTAAGACGATCGCCGCCCTTTTTCTCAGGTTTGATGAATTCATTTGGCGATCGTTCTAGTATACCGGCGGGCTCTCCATGGTAATACGAGTAACAGCAATTATTACTGTTTGTGATGGCGGGTGGGTTATCCATTCTCCATCGCAAGTACGACGTGTTGGCCACATCTTGAGGAGTCTGGCCTGTCACGTTCTCTATGCTCAGAAGATTCGGATTGTAGTCGATTATGTACTTGGCTAGTTTGGTGTGGTTCTTCCGCACCAAGTAATGCAGTGGAGAGTCACCTGCGCCGTCGAGCATCTCTAGGTCTTTGCCCCCAGAATATCCGAGCAGCAGCTCGAGGATATCGCAGGCGTCCTCCCGGTGAACTAAATTGTGACGAATGAGCTGCGCCAGTGGAGTTAATGAGCCGGGATCTTCTCCACCACATCTTTCGAGAAGTAAGGGTTTGACCAGGCCAGGCTCAATCAACGATATGACATCCCGCAGGAAAGGCAGGTGAGGGAAGTTGGTCAAGGCGGTGTGAAGGACGTTCTCCCCTTTGGCATTTCGTGTCATTTGGTTTGCGCCTGCTACTATGAGGGCTTTCAGGGCATAATAGCGCTGGAGTTCGAAAGCCAGCTGAAGAGGCGTGTTACCTCGCAAGTCTTTCTCTTCAATGCATTGCGGAAACGTCCGAATCAGAAAACCGAGAGCTGGGTTGGAACCATCCTTGTTCGGTTCCGACATCACAGCGAGATGGATAAGGCAATTGCGGGCTCCCAGCCAATTTTCGAGCGCATTTTGCAACCCGCCTTCGCTTTTGCTAAGAGCTGCGATACGTTTGTCGCCGCTATGAGACTTTGCAAACTCAATATATCGGCGCAGCGGAGCATCACTGAGAAAGTACTCCAGGGATTCGAGGTTGGCCTGGAACGCAACGGACAGGATTGGTGGTTGTTCGTTTTCGACAACAGTGTGCATCACGCCACGTCCAGCATCAGCCCAGTCCTTCCTTTTTCGGCCATGCACCGAAAGCCCTTGATAGTATTTCGGCTTCTCGGTGATCTCGATGCCAGAAGTTTTCACCAGTTTCTGCAATGGAATTGCCGCACCAGTATGTTTGATGATTTCACCAATCATTTCAGTCCGTCCAAGGCGCACAGCAAAATCAAAATCCGAGGATGAAACAGTGAAGATTTTAGTTGCCTCCTTGTCTTCTTTGCGTGCGGCAAGACCGGAACCAACTGTTAGTATGAACTTGAGCAGCTTCATATTGTTGGTAACAATAGCAAACCTGACAAGAGACCAGCGGCATCTTACGCTCTCCTTTGTGTACATGGCATTGAACCAGCTCCAGGATTGTTTCTTCTCACCGCCGATGTAGACGCGGTGGTCTAATTCTTCTGACGTGAACGCTTCTTTTGCATTAGACTCACTGACTTCGTCCCCTTGGAATCTCCAGACTTCGGCATGCCATGTGAGCAGCTCCATTGGAGACACTCTCGACTTAACCTTGTTGGCCAAGGCACCAATGTCATCGATGGTAAATTCATCGTTCACAAGTTCGCTATAAACCTGGACATTTTCGTCGTCGCTCTCGCCCAAGTCTTCATCATCGCTATCATTCGGCCGCATCGAATACCTGAATCGGTGTGCTTTGTCCTTAGGTTGGTGTTGAGCCGTAGCAATCTCTAGAATGGTCTTCGCAACATCGTGATGCCCACGAAGGATGCAGATAGACAGCGGGGAAAAGCCGCGGAGGTCTTGGACTGCAACTTGTAGAGCTTGCCGCTGGTCTCCCCACTGGCCCATTGTCAATTCTTTGATCGTCTTGACATCACCGTTCCAAGCAGCCTCGAACAATTTGAAGTATCCTTCCTTGTAAGGAGGAGTAAGATCAGGTACGTGGAAGGTCTGATTAGTATTGTAAGGGCCCTTGATGTTTCGAAAGCCAAAATGACAGTTTGCCCGTTGGACCTCACCAGGCCCCTTTAGATCTGGATAGCTTTCGTAAAACGTCTTGGCTCCTTTGCTGTGGAGCAGTTGCTCGAGAGTCTCACATTCTTCAATCAACACTTCAACTGCTCTTCGTTTCTCCGCTTCGCCCTTGACCTCTTTCGGCTTGTGTTTCTCGATCTCCTCCTGATATTGCCTCATCTGAAGGCGCATGATGCCTTTTGCTTGCTGTAGGTCACGTTCAGCCAGCCAGTATCTGTATGATCCAGGCTCCAATGACTGGAGGTATTCCTCATCGGCCTTCAATGAAGCAGGGGCCTCTGGCACCGGATCTTCATCGAGTTTTGTAACATATTCCCTCAATTTCCTCAACTTATGCTGAACGAGATCAAGGAGCGACTTGTCGTCAGTGCCGTAGATGTTCCTCGGATCTTGCACACGTGAATAAGTTGCAACTGGCAAGGTATTAGGGTCGGCACCCATGTCAAGCAGTTTGACAGCAAGCTTGGGTAATTCCTTTCGGACCGCATGAATGATTGGTTGCTCTACATTTTTCTCATAGACCCTTCTAACTTCCTCTGGGTCTTTGGAGGCGCGTTCCCACTTTCTGTGGTAGGCTTGAGCGAACTCGTCGAAAGCAACTGTTGGCTGTGCACCGAGTTCCAACAATCTCTCCGCGACCGACTGATGGCTTCCCCGAATAGCGGTGAGAAGCGGAGTTTCCACCTGCGGTTGGTATTGCCACCCAGAGAAAACGAGGTAGTTGATAGCCTTGGATGCCGCTGGTCTGTCATATTCTGCCAGTAGATTTAAGACGTCCACTTTGCCCTCGTTGACAATATAGTGAGGCGTGGACACGCCGTCCATGTCTGCTTGGGTAGAGGATGCACCAAGCTTTAAGAGGCATTTTGCTGACATTGTCGGTTCGGAGAGCTGAGCGGCAAGCACGAGTGTCAAAATAGCAGCTTTGGGGTTTTTGCTGTATGCATCGATCAACTTAACTGGAAGGAGCACATCTGCACCAAAGCTGTTGACTAGCTCCTCGATGGTGTCTATATGACCACCCATGATTGCGAGATGCAGAGGACTGACTGGAGAGTCCCATGCTAGGACGTCGACATTATAGACATCTGGCTCATCTGCATCTTCCTCGTCTGGCGATGCTGATGCATCAGTGGGCACTTTCACAAACGATGCATCAGTCATCTGATCTGATGTATCGCTGTCCTCATCTTCCATGAAGTCTTCGCTATCGGTGTCATCCTCTTCCGGGCGTTCATCAATCGGCGCTGTCGAAACATTGGATGCACGAGCAGCTGCCCTCTTGGCATCCTTTTTCAGTTCTTCTTTTCGTTCTTCCTCTTCTTCGTTAGCCTCGCTCTTCTCTAGTAATGCCTTTACCATTGGTGTATTCCCTCGTTGCGCTGCTATGTGTAGGGCCGTGAATCCATCCGCAACCCGAGATACAATGCGGGCGCCATGATCGATGAGGACCTGGACAACTTCAGGAGTGGAACAAAGAGCAGCAAGGTGTAGAGGCGTGCGACCAGTATGGTCTCTGGCATTGACGTCAACACCGTCCTGCTCGCACCAGTCTTGAACGTGTTCGAGGTCCTGGTCGACAATAGCCTGACAAAGGCGCTGGGTGTTGCCAACATAAGCCATCTCCGTCCAATCATCGTCAGTGATCGGATTGAAGCTGCCAATTGTCTGTCGTCCTGGATCGTCTCTGATGAAGGTTATGTCCCCAGAAATGTAGATCTTGTTCTCTTCTTCGGCAATAGCCAAATCTTCGTCAGTCACTGGCTTTGGACAGAAGCCGCAACAGTCGTGAATGACCTCGTTTACAGAGCCGAAGAATGCAGGATGCCGGTGCAATGTGGTTTCGCGATCCTTTTGATTCCACTCGGCGTTGAGAAGCAGATCTTTTGTAAACAACAATTTCTCGATCTTCCTGGCGTTGTATTTGACACCGTAGGGGACAGTAAAGGTATGATAGTTTGACACATCGGCCTCTTCCACCCATTCTGCGACATCATCAGGTTGTTTGTCTTTGATGTTTCCTGGCAGTTGATGCCTATATCGAGCATTCCAGGGCAGAGGAGGCCGCCCTCGCTCTTCTCTGCGTTTTGCCATATATGCATCCCGGTCGTCAGGGTGCGGAAGTTTCTCGAGGACTAATAGTCGTGCCAGGCCCACCACGCGGGAAAATGATCTCTCGAAAATGGTAGGATCGATTTTAGAGCGGTCTAGGTCTGGCCAATAGACCTCAAAGCCCCGGTGAGAGTATTTGGAAAGGCGGCTTTCGTAGGATGGTGATCGCCTGGTCAAATCGATGGTGCTGTAAGGTGGTCAGTGAGTCGTGGCTCAGACATAGCAGCAAACGGCAGCATAAAATTGAGGAAATTTCTCGCAGAACAGCGAACAAAGACCCTGAGCTTACTTAATCTGCGTGATATAGCTTGCTATGGCTCTAGGTGTAGCCCAGACCATACTGCCGTCGTATGCAACACAGGAACAGTCAACGTCGAAGCCAGTCAGGATCTCGGATATGCTCTTATACAGGCGAAGAACGATCTGGACATGGCGCGTTGGATACGCCGAGGCAATGGTGATGGCGTTCTTGGTTCGGATAGTAGTCGTTTCTTGAAGGATGCTGTCCCGAACCTGTCCATCCTTAGTTATATGGGGGACTTCAAGGTAGACACAACCCTTGGCAGCTCGCACGTATGAATATAAGAGGAGTACGCCCGTACCGTCTGGCCATCTCTGAAGGGAAGTTGTCACACTAACCTTTGTCTCAATTTCCTTGATCTTCTCAATCGCTTGCTCTTCATTGAGTCCGTAAATGAAGAGATCGACGTCCGAAGCGGGCGCCAATTGCTCATGGTAATATTGGCGAAGCGCACGCTTTGATTCACTGTTCACACAACTTAGTTAGCAACAATAGATAGTATCATTTCGTTTTAGCAGTACTGAATCAAAACTCGCACGGCATTTCAGCTCGGTGTCATGGGTCATTGAACCCTGTCAGAGGATCTCAAAGATCACCTCGGACTATCTGGCGTAAGTGTAACTTACTTGTGAGGGGCCTGAACTGGCAGTAAAGACGTGACTACCGAGCTACCAGCAGCCACCACATTACTCCAGTTCAGATCGACAAGGGAACTCTCAGAGAAGAGGTTGAAGTTGTTCTTGAACTCTTTCATGGAGCCTACAATTGCTGGCGAGCCGTCTGGCTTTCTTTTCTCATTAGACAAGGTCAACAGGTACTTGTCTTTCTCAAAGGTGGACTCGCTCATGTCTCTGGCACGAATCTTGAGGTTTCCTTCGTGGCCATCAAACAGGGGCAAGATGTTGGCACGAGGGTCGGCCGCAATAGCTTCATCAGGCTTCTGAGCGAATACTTCTCGTAGTTTGTTCTCGTAGACCTTGAAAGGTTCGAGAACCTTCTTGGCCTCATGCTTTGCAATGTATGGGATGAAGTTGGGGAGAGGTACCGGTAAGGCGGGTAAGGACATTTTGCCAGACTGTAGAGCACTCGGGAGTTGATGCGAGTTTTCTGGGGCGTATGCAGGCTTCTGATTGGAATAGGGCGTCGAAATTAAAGATTGCCAGGTAGCTGGGCACTTGTTTTGGTGAACTGGTTGGATAGGTGGTGTTGGCTGGTAAATCGGTGAAGAGGAAAGGATTTCCTGAAAGAAATTCGTAGTGTATGCTATTGAGTTGCAAGATTGCTAACAATTGACTTTGTTGGTGGATGCTGTGCCAAGAAGTAATCGAGTAGAGCTTGGTAAAAAAACCATTCACGCGGATGAGGACAGAGGGCATTCGCCAAAAAATTATGGGAACGCGACTTTCTTTTAGAGGTCGCGTTCAAGATCTCACGAAAGTGGAACGAGACAACGTGACTCAATGAATAGGCTACGAATCAACTGTGAAACACAGATTAGACATATATCCAGGCATCACCGTCGCTGAAGGGGTTGAGAGGGTCATCAAGGTGGATCAATTTCTAGGCTAGTTGCTGGTGCCTAGACTAGCTGAAGCACTTGAAGCTTGTCATCCTTCGCGCTAACTTGCGATGAGCCTTTCTGTGCATCCTACCAAGTTTGCAGGATGCGCGAGGAGGTTGGACGTACTACGCTTTGAGTGTTGGAAGATTTTCACGGTGAAAGGAAAGAAGGAAGAAAGGCGGGCGTTGGTCTCTTCCGTTCCTGACTAGCGACGCAGGGAGGGGCACAACCTTCAGAAATTTCACCGGACCCCACATCACATCGCCCGAATTTCGTTCTGGGCCAGGTCGAACGTCGCTGACGAGATGTGTCCGCGCCGATTAGATAGATTCAATGTTGCGCATCCGTGAAATTATCGTTGAAACCTAACTGAATGCTCTGATCAACAGTATATGAATGAGCAACGTTTCACACTCGCCAAAGTACTCTCCCTCATTTATCATCATCTCGACAGTTATCTCCATCTGGTAACACCACAAAGACCATGACGGATCACGACTCCTGGCAAAGTCCCCTTGGACGTCGCTATGCTAGTAAAGACCCGGCTCAAATCTCATGTAGATCAAGAAAACTGATATTATTCGTAAGGCAATGAAATGCTCAATTTGTTCTCGGAACGAACGCGTATCTCAACATGGCGATCTCTTTGGATATGGCTGGCAGAGTCACAGAAACAGCTAGGACTCGATATTTCGCAAGAAGCGCTGGACCAGATGAAAGCTGCAAACAGGATAGCCGACGAGGAGTTCGTCATCGCAAGAGAGGAGGAGGCCAAACGAAGACACGATGTCATGGCCCACGTCCACACGTTCGGTCTTGCTGCTCCAGCAGCAGCAGGCAAAATACATTGGGGCGCTACATCGTGCTATGTCACCGACAACGCAGACCTAATCTTCTTGCGAGACGGTCTCTCCCTTCTTATGCCAAAGCTTGCAAAGTGCATCAAGAAGCTGTCCTCGTTCGCTGACGAGCATAGATCATTACCAACGCTCGGCTACACACACGGGCAGCCAGCGCAGCTGACAACAGTAGGCAAGAGAGCTTGTCTCTGGATACAAGACTTGCTGATGGATCTCCGTGATATGGAACGGGCCAAGTCGGACCTGCGCTTCAGAGGAGTGAAAGGGACCACCGGTTCACAAGCCTCTTTTCTGCAAATATTCCAAGGCGACCATGAGAAGGTCAAGGAACTAGACCAAATGGTGACCGAGAAAGCCGGGTTCAACCACCAGCCCGCGTACATTATATCCTCTCAGACATACCCTCGCAAAATCGACCTTTGTGTAGCGAACGTTCTTGCATCGCTCGGGGCCACGTGTCAAAGCATCGGAACAGATATTCGACTCTTGGCCATGCACAAAGAGATGGAGGAGCCATTCGAAAAGGACCAGATAGGCAGTTCGGCCATGGCTTACAAAAGAAACCCCATGAGGTCTGAACGGATGTGCTCCCTAGGGAGGAAACTGACCAGTCTGAACACTACTGCCGCAGAAACGTACGCTGGACAATGGTATGAACGAACTCTGGATGATTCCGCGATCCGGAGAATAGATATTCCCGAAATGTTCCTTCTCGCCGACGCTTTGCTCATTCTATTGGACAACATTTCATCCGGATTGGTGGTATACCCGGCTGTCATTCAGCGGCGCATCGATGAAGAGCTACCATTCATGGCCACCGAGCCTGTCATCATGGCTATGGTGGATAAAAGGGCATCGCGACAGGAAGCCCACGAACATATTCGCGTCCTGTCTCATCAGGCCGGCGATGTTGTGAAGAAACAGGGTAAACCAAACGACTTGAAGGCGAGGATCGTAAATGATCCTTTCTTTGCACCGGTGGTGAATGACTTGGACAACCTTTTCAACCCAAAGACGTTCATCGGAAGAGCCCCGGAACAGGTCGAGGAATTCGTGAGGCTAGAAGTCACGCCCGCCTTAGAACCCTATATGGGGTCGATGCAGGAAGGCTCAGCGGAAATAAAAGTTTGAGATTGTGGCATTTCACGGATGGCGCTTGCTCCACAGCGTCGGGTGGATCTCGCACTTCAGTCGGCATCTGCTTCGAAAATCATCTGTCATGGCCTTTGCATATCGGTTGGAAATTTCTTAGAGAAAATGGAGTTCAGCCGATACCCGTCCTAGTTTGTCGAAAGTGTGGTCCAGTGTTGTTCCTCAGTCAGGGTCCATTTCATGTATCATTTGCCACAAGCTCTGCGTGTCCTCCATCTCTTTCGCCTTTGCATCCTTAACAACCCCATTTACTCCCCTCACACCAGAACCCTCAGCATTCAAACCTAGTCCTTCCATCGCCTTCAAACTTTCCTCCACTTTTCCCCTCACCCTCTCACACTCTTCCATCTCCCTCCTCCCCTCCTCCAACTGCTCCTCCATCATCATGATCAGCGTTTCCCGCGCCTGATGTGGCCGGTACATATTGATCAAATGGTGCGCATTCAGAAAAAGCCGCCTGATATCTTCCAGCTTCGGCGTCGCGGCAGAAGGGTCGGCGGAGAGGATGGTGGTTAGTTCAAGGAAGTTGAGGAGGATGGATTTTGTAATTTTGATAAGGTAGTAGGCATGGCCGCCAGAGGGTAATGGTTCGGGGAAAAGTTGGAGGTCGCCGAGGGAGGGGAGGTTGGCGGAAAGCTAGGCGATAGATGTTAGTGGTGACTCTTTGTATAGGTTGCGGGGGGGAGGCCAACAGTTTGGTTTTCGCCAAATATTGTGTAATTTTCCGCTGGAGGTGACGGTGGTCTGAGGTATTGTAGGTCTAAAGGTAGAATGGGTTTGGAATGTTCAGAGTCTTCTGGGGCATCGTCAATAGCTTTCAACTTGGCGATGTTCTCTGCTGTGAAATGCTTCCAGAAAGGTGGTGGGGCTGGGAAAGGCGCGTTAGGTAATGGACGTTGTTGGTCGGCCATGGCGGATGAAGCATCTAAAATTCAGTAATAGATCTGAAATCTACTACCAATACCAAGGTCGAGTCCGCGTGTCCCCTCGTGTCTTGTGACTTCGGTGTCGAATTGCGACGTTCGGTAAGTCGATTTTTGCTTGCATTCGTGCTTCGCGGCCTTTTTAGCTTTGTCAAAAATGCCAGGTTACGAAAGACATACCCGATATGGTTTCTTACGGCGGGTACAGAGATGAAGAGCTATTGGAACAAGAAGGGATGGGAGGTAGAGCAATCGGTGAGGCCAACAGCAGAGTGGGTGAGTAGAGTAGTTAACCAATCAACGAGCGCAATTTGCGGAGAACGCTTTCGGAGAAGACAACGGAATCTGCTCCGATTGCGACTTCCCTCCCCACGACATGCACTGACATCGTTTGCAAGTGTCAAGGCCGTTCGCGATGCCTCCGCTCGCCTTTCCAAAGCCTCAGCGGGCAAGATCAGATCTGCTCCAGCAGCCCGGCGTTGGAGGAGCCATCGCTCGCTTCTGGGCCCGATCCTACGCGCCGGACTACGTAGGCCTCATACTCTTAGAAGTCGCCTACCTTCTGATACAGTTCTTCGTCGAACCCTTCCATCGCATGTTCTCCCTCGATGACCGCTCTAAATCTTATCCACACGCGAGCGTCCAGAGGGTATCGGTGCAGTGGAACCTGATCTACGCTGGTCTCATACCATGCCTGGTTATCCTTCTGTGGGCTGTCACACTGCGCTTGAGCGTTCATCAGATCCATGTTACCGTCCTCGGACTCTTCATAAGCCACGCCCTAGCGTCCTTTCTGACAGATGTCATCAAGAACGCTGTTGGCAGGCCTCGTCCAGATCTCATTGCACGTTGCAAGCCAGCAAAAGGTACACCAGGCCACGAACTTGTCATGATCGACGTATGCACGGAGACGGATCACCATACCTTGCATGATGGCTGGCGAAGCTTTCCAAGCGGACACTCGAGCTTTGCTTTTGCTGGATTGGGCTTTCTAGCATTGTAAGGCCCCATTCCCGAACCTCCTTCAGCGAGTACTCACAATCTCCAGGTTTTTCGCAGGCCAGCTACACATCTTCCGACCCCGAGCTGATCTCGCCCGAGTCCTCTTAGCACTTGCGCCGCTCATCGGAGCTGCACTAATAGCTATCTCACGATTGGAAGACTACAGACATGACGTGTACGACGTGACATTCGGGAGCATATTAGGAATGGCGATGGCATACTTCTCGTATCGGAAATACTACCCATCTCTACGATCTGTGCGATGCAATGAGCCATACCCCAGCCGTGCCGCAATGGCACTACTCAATGGAGCTTGTAAACCGCAGGATGAGGAACAAAATCACGCAGACGCGGCGGACTTTGCTTTGGATGATCTGAGCGACGACCCTGCCGAGACAGATCCACTGCGTTCCATATCGCGGGATAATGCCGCGAATGATTCTAGAGATCCTGGCTGAATTTGTACATATAGTTTCGATTTACAAGAATGAATCTCTGTTTCTGTTTCGATGGGAACACTATTTACATCATGACGGTCCCTTGCACAACTCCCATCTAAATCGTTTGCTGTTCACCACTAGATGCCCGTCACGACGGCCACGTCCGTGACATGTCCCCCATTAAACCCATCCCTATCATATGGACACGAACTAACCGCACACACCGCGTCCTTCAACGCCTCAAACTCGACATAATCCCCCGCCCGGCTGCAATTCAGTGCCTTGAGGCTATAATACGGCGTGTTCTGGAAGATGTTGAACGGGTCCGTCACTTCGAGATAGCTCTCCATGCCAAACGGCTCCATCGCCTCGGCGATATTCGTCGCGCAGCTGCGATGGCCCTCTTGGCCCAGCCGTTTGTAGAAGCCCGGGTTGCACGCCATGTACAGCATGTCGTGCGTCTTGACCGTGTCGGCGACAAGCCGGAACATCGGTTCGTCGCGGTTCGTGTACAGGCACTCGCCGACTTGCGGGGGCGCGGAGCCGCCGATGGCGTGGCGGGTGTAGGCCATGGAGAGGTATTCCTTGGAGTGCTTGTAGGGAGGGCACCAAGCCATGAAGTCGACGACTTGCTGGCCGTGGATGTCGACGACACGGAATCGCTCACCCACTTTGACTTGAAAGGCGTAGCCGTGTGCGGCAGGCACGAGGTGCGCTTTTGCGACGCCGCTGGGAGATAGCTGCCAGGCGGCCTTCGTCTGGTCGGCAGCTTGCTTTGGGGGAGCGTCTGTGGAGTAGCAGTTGAGGTTGTCGGACGGGCTATGTTGGCACGCCGGTTGACCTGCGGTACATTGAGCGTTGCGTTGCTGGCACAGAGTGCAAGCTTCTGCGGCAATGGGCCTGGCATGCTGAATGAGGCCGTTGGAAATTACCGGACTCTGGATGTGACAGTGTGTCGACTTCAACGTTGAGTCCTGGTCTGTATTCTGTACAGCGACGTTCGCCCTACGCGGGAGGGACCTCTGCTTCATGAAGCTTTGCAACTCCTCTTCAGCCAGACGCGCCTTCTTCTTCCAACCGTCACTTTCCGCACGGATCTTGTTTGACTGCGTCTCAAGGTCAACCAGTGCCTCTTCCAGACAAGCTGTCAGCTGCTTCTCCGCATGGAGGTGCTTCTCAATAGTGCGGACACGGGCTTCTAGGTCAAGTTGCATCCGCTCGGCCTCTTCCCGCTGTCCGCCCAGTGTCCAATTGGCATCGTGAAGGGCGGTCAACTCCTTTCTATTGCAGCTCCGTTCACGCTCGAGCTCCTCGTCGATACCTTGTTGCAAGACCGGAGCCTCCAAGCTAGAGCCGCGTTTCCGTTCTGCTGCTGATAGTTTGAGTGCAAGGCGTGCGGCTTCGTCTTTCTGTTGGTCAAGCAAGTCTATAAGACGGCCGGTCTCGCGCTCCTGAGCCTCGAGCTTGCCCCGCAACTCAGCAAGTTCTTTGATGAGTTCAGACTGGAAGTTGGCTTGGGTTTGTTCAACTGCTGCGCTCGAGCCTGTTAATTCACTCAGTCCCGATAGTAATGGCGGGCCAGATGGCGCGGGGGGTGTCTCTCTTCGGATGCGCGTCATAATTGGGCCAAGATATCAGCCGGGTTCCCGTGTCAAGAGAATTGATGCAGACGCTGTTAGGAAGATGCATAAAACGGAAGCACCGGAATGTCGACGTACATCCAATCCCAGCTCAGAAGAGATCTGAACAGTGGATCAGATTGACGATAAGATCATAACAATTATATGGTGGGACTGACTTGGTAGTTGTTGGGAGTCCAGCTCCCAAAATTCATTCGACTTCGGTTTCTACCCGAAAAACAGAGTTCCGCGTTACAACCCTGGGGAAGAAATCAACCACTACCATTGACCGAGAGCCTAAGGAATATAAATCCTTCATTCGCATGCACACCCGCACGAATATAGCCAGCAGTTCAGTGCGGTACTAAACGACCTCGTTTTAATGAGCGGCATGGGAATGCGCGTCCTTCATTCCACAACTAAAAGGCTCCCCCAATCCCTTTACAAGTCTTGGGCTTGCAAGCGCGTCCTTGCCGGAGTACGGGGTTGAGGATGTCTCCCAAAGAAAACCGGATAAGTCTCTGTTCCTGCGAAAGGGTGGCAGAAAACTGCGGCTTTCGGGGCCGTTTTCGGCATCCTTTCCACCAGAGCCCAACCGCGCGCCTGGCCTGAAGCCACTAGTTAGAAGCTGGATCGGGCCTTCCCATACGAGTCTCTCGCTACCGGATTAACGTCTTAGAACCCCCCTCAGGTCACATTCACAGAGGTTACTGTACGTTAATTCCCATACAAATCAACGGCCTTTAAACTACTTAGAATACATTATGCACCGCAAATCTAACATTTACAAATCTATGCCATATAACGCTCCGACAATAATTCCTGCAAACAACAACACGGTCCACATGACTAGCCACATGCTGAACAAGTCCGAGTTATTTAATCTCTTTTTCATTGCCTCGTACTCATCCCTCTCTTGCGTACGGGCTTGAGTGGGTTTCGAATCTTTAACGGTAATATTGGCAGAGATCGACTCTCTACCCCCCTCGGTGTCAACGCGGTTTGGGCGAACAGCTACGTCGGTATCTTCGTCCACTCCGTCGTGAACCTGAGTGCCGTCTTCATCCTTTCTGGTCGAAACTCGGTCCGGTAAGCGCGCTAAGCTAGAGTCGCCGCCGTCTCTTGAGTCATCACCACGGCCAAGAGAGCTCGGATGATCTGGGCCGGTGTCCGAAAGCCTGTGCTCCATCAA
>Ga0335072_10002149_pt1 | contig 31036 bp, 28 predicted proteins | sample Lox_Sample_21_FD_206725 | JGI IMG/M metagenome (GOLD analysis project Ga0335072, IMG submission 206725) | Soil microbial communities from Loxahatchee National Wildlife Refuge, Florida, United States - Lox_Sample_2.1 | ecosystem: Environmental > Terrestrial > Soil > Wetlands | place: USA...
CTGCTGCGCATAGCCGTGAATCTTGGCGCCGTAGCGTTGCACTAATTGCTGTTGAATGACGAGCAGCGGGTTGAGCGAGAGCGAACCCATGTCGCCGGTATCGACTCCGAAGAGGCCCGTGTAGCCGTCGACTGTAGCTTCTGTGTAGACCGCGCCCTTGAGCAGGTGTACTGGAATTGGCTCCGCCTGCCCGGAGTAGATGAACTTGCTTTCGTCATAAAAAGTGATCTGCTGATGTTCGAAGTCGACCCTGATGGCGAGATTCTCAAGAAGCTGGTCGCCGACGACGGCAAAGTCCCGATCCTTTGCGAAGGGTGGCTCGATGATCGCGAACCATTGCTTCGACATGGTGAGACTGCCGATCTTGACGGTATCGACCATGGCTGTTTGCGCTGGCAAGGTGCCTTCGCCGGCGTTGATCACGATCTGGTTTTCCGGCTTGAGGCCGAGCCGCTTGGCGAGGTGTGCTGAGATGACGTTGCCCGAACCCGAATCGAAGAAGATGCTGAAGGGCCCCTGGCCGTTGACGGTGCCGCTCATCTCCGTCCCATTCCTGGCGGGCACGGTGAAACTGGATACAGAGGGGACAGCTTGAGCCGGCGAAGGAGCCGCTTGCTGCGCGACGCACGCGGCCGACAAAACGGGGAAGAGCACAAAGAGAATGCGAAGGGTGGGGACCGAGGCCGTCAAAATGAAACCTCCGATGAGATTGACCGCGCGCTCAGTCATCTCGATGACATGGCCCGCGTGACTCCAGAAGCCGCAAGGTGTCTTCATGGACGCTTGGGATTCGCAGCCAGCTCGCCGACCACGGTCGTCCACTCGCGCACGGTCCAGCATTTGACGAGGCCGTTGGTCACATATGGGTCTGCGCGGGCAAACTTTTCCGCGACGTCGGCCGACTCGCCGTTGAACAAGAGAACCGCACCGTCGACGGGATGAGCGAGTGCGCCGCCAAGAACCAGTTCTCCGCGCTCGAACGCCTGCCAGCCGAGGGTCAGATGAGCGTTACGGAACTCTGCCCGACGCGCGACATAATCGTCGGCTATTTCGTAAAAGAGGAGATAGTGCATCCGGTCGCTCCGATGGGGTTCGACAGAACTGGCCCTGGTCAACTTTTCAGTTTAACGGAGCAGGCAAGCGGAAGCGCGAGGATAGAATCCTGGTTGTGCCGGTGGGTGCGGAGATGATGAAAACGATGGGACAGCAGTGGCGGGGATTGGTCAGTGCAGCGATTCTGACGCTTGCGCTGACATGCATGCCATCCTCGGCAGCTCAGGGGCCGATTCCCACCATTGCGAAGCTTGATCCGCCGAACTGGTGGGCTGGGCTGCCCAAAGCGATGCTGCTGGTGCGCGGCGAGCACCTGGCGGGCGCACAGTTCGCGCTGAGTGATCCTCGCCTGCATGTGGACAAGGTGCACATTTCTGCGAACGGGCATTGGGCCGAAGTGTGGCTGACGGCATCGCCTGCGAAGCCCGAGACCGTCACGCTGAGGGTGCGAACGAGCGCCGGCGAGGCGAGTGTCCCATACCGCTTTGAGCGGAAGCGAGCGACCGGGGACGGTGTTGCGGGATTTTCATCGCGGGATGCGATGTACCTGATCATGACCGACCGATTTGCCGATGGCGACCTGAACAATGACGGCGCGGACCGAACGGCCCGCGAAGACAGTAACGATGCGGCGGCGGAGCGCGCCAGGCCCCGCGGCTGGCATGGAGGCGATCTGCGTGGGATTCTGCAGCACCTCGATTACATTGGGCAACTCGGGTTTACCACGCTCTGGCTCACGCCGGTGACCGCCAACGAACAGGAAACGGACAGCTACCACGGGTACGGCGCCACGGATATGTACGCCGTCGATCCGCATTTCGGATCACTCCAGGATCTACAGGCTCTGGCCGATGCGCTGCATCGCAGGCACATGAAACTGGTGCTGGATACGGTTCCCAATCATGTAGGGCCGAAGCATCCGTGGGTTGACGATGAGCCGGATCCCGAGTGGCTGCACGGCACCAAAGAAAACCACCATGAGGCGGTGGGTGACTTCCGGTCGCTAGTCGACCCTCATGCGCCCTGGCGCGATCGGCAATGGGTGCTGCAAGGCTGGTTTGCGAATGTTCTGCCCGATCTGAACCAGGAAAACCCCGCGACCGCCCAGTACCTCATCCAGAATGCGATCTGGTGGGTGGAAGAGACGGGTGCGGACGGATTGCGCATCGATACGTTCCCGTATGTCGGCCGGGAGTTCTGGCACGCATTCCACGCGCAATTGCATGGCGTCTTTCCGCAACTGACCGACGTGGGCGAGGTATTCAACTGCGATGCCACGATCACATCGGCGTTTGCGGGTGGCGTGACGCGCAATGGCGTGGACACGGGTTTGTATACGCCGTTTGACTTTCCCAGTTATTGCGCGCTGCGCGACGTGTTTTTAAAAAATGAGCCGATGTCGCGACTGGCCGAGGTGTGGCGGCTCGATGCGCTTTATCCGCATCCGGAGCGGCTGGTTCCGTTCCTGGGCAATCACGATACGTCTCGGTTTGCTTCCAACCCAGGCGCCACGGCGGAAACAATGCGCCTCGCGTTTGCCGTGCTGCTGACGATGCGCGGCATGCCGGAAGTCTACGCAGGCGACGAGATCGCCATGGCCGGCGGTGACGATCCGGATAATCGCCACGATTTTCCCGGCGGATGGCCGGGCGCGGCGCAGGATGCGTTTACGAATCGAACAGCCCAGCAGGCCGCAATGCACGACTGGGTGCAGAAGCTGCTGGCGCTGCGCCGGCAGTATCCCGCTTTGCAAGATGGCACGATGCAGATGTTGACGGCGGAGAAGGACGAGCTCGCATTTCTGCGAGTTCCCGGCGGGCGCCAAGAGCGACGATCGAGCCGCATTCTGGTCGTTGTGAACAGGTCGGCGCAACCGGCAACCGTAAGGTTGCAGATGGATGGAACTGCGCTGCAAGGCGCGAAACAGGCAAAAACGCTGCTCGGCGATGCTCAAGGGCAATTCGAGAACAACGAACTGCGCGTGCAGATGCCCGCGGTGAGCGCCTGGATTGCCGCGGTGGAGTAATCGCTGTCAGCGCATGGCTGCCAGAACGGCATCGGCAAACTCGCTTGTGCGGGCATGCCCGCCCACATCGCGAGTCAGAGTTTTGCGCTCGGAGTATACGGTTTCGAGCGCGCGGTGAACCTTGTCGGCAGCGGACTCTTCGTCCAGATGGCGCAGCATCAGAATCGCGGATTGCAGAAGGGCCGTGGGGTTGGCCAGGTCCTTCCCGGCGATGTCGGGCGCGGAGCCGTGCACCGCTTCGAAGATGGCGCATTCGGCTCCGAGATTCGCGCCGGGAACAAGGCCGAGGCCTCCGACAAACGCCGCGCACAGGTCACTGACGATGTCGCCGTAGAGATTCTCGAGCAGCAGCGTGTCGTACTGGTAGGGATTCATCACCAGCTGCATGCAGGTGTTGTCGATGATGTGCTCTCCGTAAAGGATGTCGGGAAACTGCTCGGCAATGCGGCGGGCGCAGCGCAAGAAAAGGCCGTCCGAGAGTTTCATGATGTTGGCCTTGTGAATGGAGTGGATCTTCTTGCGTCCGTGCTTGCGCGCGTATTCGAAGGCGAATTTGGCGATGCGGGTCGAGCCCTTGTCGGTGATCACCTTGAGGCTCTCGACCACGCCGGGAATCACCTCGTGCTCGAGCCCGACATACTCGCCCTCCGTGTTTTCCCGCACGATGATGAGGTCCACGTTGGGGTACTTGGTTTCAAGGCCGGGAAGATTCTTGATGGGACGAAAATTTGCATAGAGGTCGAACTTTTTGCGCAAGGTGACGTTGATGCTTTTGAATCCGCCGCCGATGGGGGTGGTCACGGGGCCTTTGAGCGCGACTCTGTTGCGCTCAATGGATTCGTAGAGCGCGGCGGGAATGTATTCGCCATAGATCTCGTAGGCCTCGGCGCCGGCGGCATAGCGTTCCCACTCAAACTTGAGGCCCGTGGCTTCGAGGATGCGAACCACGGCCTGCGTGACCTCGGGCCCGATGCCATCGCCGGGAATGAGGGTGATTCTGTGAGTCTTCAATTCAGCCATATCAGAGCCTTCAATTTTCTGTGTGAATCGAGCGGGTGCGTCTTCGGGCGGTTACGACCCTGCGGCTTCCCTGCGGTTAAGGAACAGAACCACCGCGGTATTCAGCAGCGGCAGGATGACCTGCTCCGTGGCCATCGGGCGAGTCATGACGATGAAAGCCGCGTGCCCGCAGTTTCCGTTGGCGCAAAGGGTCGTCCAATTATTCCAGGTGAGGAAAATGTAATTCAAGGCTGCCAGGAGGATCATCGAACCGGCGTACGCTTTGCGTGAAAAGAAGAAAAGCAAGAACAGCGGAATGGAAAGCACCGGCAGCAACCAGCCGAGCTTGAGCAGAATGTTATCGCGGATGGAATCGCTCATAAGCAGCATGACTCCGAACGCTGTGAGCGACATGATGAGGCTGGAGAAGCCGACGGCGGATGCCACCACGATGCGCAGCTTGCTGAGGCGGTCGGTCATCGCGCCACGCCATGGGTGAGCGCTCGTATCATTTCTTGCCTTTCGTGCCCCGGTGGCTTTCCAGCAGGTCTTCGAGCTCTTCCTTGAATTCGCGGACATCCTTGAAGTCGCGGTAGACCGACGCGAAGCGAATATAGGCGACCGTATCGAGCCCCTTGAGATGCTGCATGATCAGTTCGCCCACCTCGGCCGTGGTGCGCTCGCGCTCGGGCGCATCGATCAGGAAGCTCTCTGTCGCGTCGACGATCTTTTCCAGCTGGCCCGAGGAGACCGGGCGCTTTTCGCAGGCGCGGAGCAAACCACTCAGGACCTTCTGCCGGTCGAAGCGCTCGCGGCGGCCATCTTTTTTCACCACCATGTAAGGAATTTCGTCGATGCGCTCGTAGGTCGTGAAGCGGCGGTTGCACTTTTCGCACTCCCGCCGGCGGCGGATGGAGTCAGCCTCCTTGCTCTCGCGCGAGTCGACGACGCGATCCTGGGTGAATCCGCAATAAGGGCATTTCATGCTAACTGGATTCTAAATCCGGTCATCCGTGGTCAGGGGTCAGCGGTCACGGGACAGATTCTTAATCTCGGGTTTCAGCTGAAGAAGTCGGCGATCGCGCCGACGACGGTCTGCTGCTCGTCTTCGCGCAACTCGGGAAAAATGGGCAGGGCGAGAACTTCGCGCGCAGCCCGCTCCGCCTCGGGAAAGTCGCCTTCGCCATAACCGAGCGGCTTGAGAGCCTGCTGAAGGTGCAGTGGCACAGGATAGAAGACCTCGCACCCGATGCCGCGTGCGGAAAGGAATTCACGGAGTTGGTCGCGGCGGGTGGTGCGAATGACGTACTGGTGCCAGGCGTGCCGGCTGCCGGGCGCTTCGCCGGGCAGAATGACGCCGTGGCGAGGGACCGTGCCCGATTCGGCCAGCCCCGCAGCGTTGAAGAGCGCGCGGTAGCGGCCGGCAAGTTCGTGCCGCATCTGGTTCCAGCCATCGACGTACTTGAGCTTGACCTCGAGGATGGCCGCCTGGAAGCCGTCGAGGCGGGCATTCCAGCCAAGTTCGTCGTGGTGGTAGCGGCGGCGCATCCCATGCTGTCGCAGCATGCGGGCGCGCTCGGCGAGCGAATCGGAGTTGGTTGCGACCATTCCGGCGTCGCCGGCCGCGCTCAGATTCTTGGTGGGATAGAAGCTGAAGGCCGCAATGTCGCCCAGCCCGCCGGCTCGGACGCCCTGCAACTCAGCGCCCCAGGCCTGGGCAGCATCTTCAATCAGGAAGAGGTTGCGATCGCGGGCGATTCGGGCAAAAGCCGTACAATCTGCAGGTTGTCCGTAAAGGTGAACCGCCAGGATGGCGCGGGTCGATGCCGCGCGGGACGTCTCCAGGGCCGAGTCGACGGCCGCTGGGCTGAGATTGAATGTGCTGGGGTCAATGTCGGCGAGGATGGGGTTTGCCCCGGCCCGGAGGATGGCGCTTACGGAGGCGAAAAAGCTGAAAGGACTGGTAATGACCGACGATCCGGGGCCGATTTCACACGCGGCCAGGGCTAGCCACAACGCATCCGTGCCCGACGAGCATCCAACACTGTGGCGGACGCGGAGATGAGCGGCGGCGGCCTTTTCGAAGGCGGCTACCTGCTCACCGAGGATAAATTGCTGCGTCTGCAGTACATGCTCGAGGGCAGCCAGCAATTCCGCCTGAAGTGGCTGGTACTGGCGCTTAAGGTCGAGCATGGGTACCGGCTGGGTGGTAAAGGCAGGGCTCACAGATGGTTTGGCGGACTCTTGCACCTGACAATGGTATCAGCGCGGCAGGAAACGCCATCCCAATGTGGGGCTCGGATTTGCAACGGATATAGAGGACGGAGTTGAAAAAGACTGAGAACGTCTATACTGTACACACATTGCGGGAAGTGACGGTTCCGGGCTTTTCCGGCTCCGTCCCCGTGTCCATTTGATTCATGCAAGAACGAGATGGGTGGGAAGCCACCAAAACAATGATGAGAAAGCAGGAGATCGGCATATGGAGAACAAGCCGGCACAGAATATTCAGGATACGTTTCTGAATACAGTTCGGAAAGACAAAACCCCGATTACGATCTATCTGGTCAGCGGCGTCAAGCTTACCGGCAAGATCCGCTCCTTTGACAAGTACTCGGTTCTTCTCGAGAACAACAGTCAGGAGCAATTGATTTTTAAACATGCCATCTCGACCGTAGTGAGCAACCGGAGCGTGATGCACACCGAGCATCGTCCGGCCCTCGCTTCTACAGGAATGGGGCCATCCGCGGTCCCGTCGCCCACGCCGACTGCGGTGACTGCGGAGCAGCGGTAGTACGCAACAGCGCTCTCAGGTGGGACGTAGCGAAGGCGGTACCACGACTCGCCCCTCGCTGGGAAGCGGCGGGCTGCGCCCGCAGGATGCTGCGTCTCAGCGCACCGTCCTCGTCGGAGTTGACTTCACCGCCCGGCCGAATGAATCGAAAACGGTCCAGGATATGGCTCGCTCCGGAGCGGCAGCGAACGGCCATTCCATTCCTCTGGAAAATGAGGAACCTCGGCCATCGAGGCGCGATGTTCCTGCCAAGGCGAGGCAGTCCACTCGGCCCAGCACAACGGCGCTTACCGTGGAGGAGTCGCTTGCCGAGTTTCGCGAACTGGTGACGAGCGCAGGCGGCGCGATTGCGGCTGAATTATTGCAGAGACGCCCACGCCCAGACCCGGCAACCCTCGTTGGCGCGGGCAAGGTGGAAGAGATCGCCGGCGTGGTTGCATCCACTCAAGCCGACCTGGTGCTCTTCGATCACGATCTGACGCCGACGCAGTTGCGCAACCTTGAAAGCGCGCTGCCTTGCCGTGTGCTGGATCGCACCCAGCTCATCCTCGACATTTTTGCGCGCCATGCACGAACACGCGAAGGCCAGCTCCAGGTTGAGTTCGCCCAGCTGGAATACCTTTTGCCGCGTCTCACGGGACGCGGAAAATCGATGTCGCAACTGGGCGGCGGCATTGGGACAAGAGGACCAGGCGAAACGCAGCTCGAAACCGACAGGCGGCGGATTCAGCGGAGGATCGATCGGTTGAAGATCGATCTCGAGGCTGTCAAGCGGGTGCGCCGCCAGCAGCGGCAAAGGCGTGAAGCGGTCCCGGTGCCCACGGTAGCCTTGGTAGGGTATACGAACGCTGGAAAGAGCACTCTGTTCAACCGGCTCACGGGCGCGCAGGTGCTGCAGTCACCGCGGATGTTCGCTACCCTGGATCCGAAGCTGCGCGCAATCGAGTTGCCCAGCCGGCGCAACGTGCTGCTGAGCGATACAGTCGGGTTCATCCGCAACTTGCCGCACACGCTGATCACAAGCTTCCGCGCCACGCTCGAAGAAGTTGAACAGTCCGAGATCCTGTTGCACGTGCGAGACGCTGCTTCAAGTTACGGGGATGAGCAAAAAGCGCAGGTGGAAAAGGTGTTGGCCGAGATCGAAGCGGCGGGCAAGCCGCGCATTGAAGTCATGAACAAGATCGATCTGCTGAACGGCCAGGAGCGGCTGGGCGCAGAGGAGCGAGCCCGCATCGACGGAGCTGTGCTGGTTTCAGCGCGTACCGGCGAAGGCATGGACGCTTTGCGCGCTGCTATCGACCAAGCGCTGGTTTCCGATCCGATGGTGGACGCCGAGCTTGCGGTTCCGCAAAGCGAAGGAGCGGTGCTGGCGGCGATTGATGCGGCGATGGTGGTGCACCAGCGCGAGTATCAAGGAAACATGGTGCTGCTGGTCGTGAGCGGGCCGTCTTCTCTGGTGGGAAGGTTTCGCGAGTTCCGCAAGCCGGCGGCTCGCAAGCAGACGCTTGCCTGAAATTTTTGCGGCCTGTTCATGATCCGGACGGCGCCCGGATGCACCTTGGAAAGGAGCGCGCATGCATTCAGTCGAGGGCGAAGGCAGACCATCGATCGTCACGCTTTCCAGCCGGGAGATCTACCGCAATCGCTGGATGCGGCTGCGCGAGGACGAGATTCTGCGCTCCAACGGTCAGAAGGGCATCTACGGAGTCGTTGAGAAAGATGATTGCGCGGTCATCGTGCCGATCGATCGCGGCCGCGTCTGGCTGGTGGAGCAGTTCCGCTACACGATCCAGGAACAGGCGCTGGAACTACCGCAGGGCGGTTGGGAGATGGAGATCGAAAATCCCGAGGAACTGGCGCGCGGCGAATTGAAGGAAGAAACCGGGCTCGAAGCGGCCCAGATGACCTACCTGGGATGGCAGTGGATCGCATACGGATTTACCCGCCAGAAACAGCATGTGTTTGTGGCGACCGGGCTCACCGCGGCCGAGGCAGATCGAGACGCCGAGGAACACGACCTGAAGGTGCACAACGTGGCCGTGGAAGAATTCGAGCGGATGATGCGCGAGGGCGAAGTGCGCGACTGCGCCACGCTCGGTGCCTGGGGACTCTATCTCCTATGGAAAGCGGAACCGGCGAAGAGTTAATCGAGTTCTATTGCGGCGGCGTGTGGCCGATGAACTTGTCGGCCCACTGGATGAAGTACTTCATATTCGGCGCGTCCGTGTGGCCGCCATCGTGTTGGCGCCAGGCAAGCTGACCGTCGAGCAGGCCGTGATTCACGGGCGGCATCTTCGCGCTGTCGGGACCTCCCTCCACATCCAGTCCCTTGGCTCCGAGCAATTGAAACACGCGGCTCGCATCGACCGTGGCCATCCAGCTGCCTTCGTGGTCGAGCCATTTCGCGTCGCCCTTTTCGGGGATGCCGTAGCTGATGAAGGTGAGCCGTGGGGCACAAAGCGCAATCAGTTCATTGGAGTCGACCGGAATGTCGCCGGGATTCATGCTGCCAAATGTGGCCTCGGATGCTCCGTATTTCATGAAATTGCCGGCCATCCAGTAGTATTCGCCGTCGGTCAGGTTTTCGACGGCTTCGCCAAAGTGGCGTCGCAAGAGTGTTGCGCCACCTTTGCCGGAGGAGCCGACCATCACCATCGCAAAGCGCGGATCGAAGGCCATGGTGACCAGTGCGGCCTTGCCGTAGCGCGAGACACCCTCAATGCCGACATGTTTCGCATCGACGGCCGCATCGGTCTGCAGGTAGTCGAGGCCGCGTCCGGCGCCCCAAGCCCAGGCGCGCAGCGCGCCCCAGTCTTCAGGATGGCGCGGCTGGCCATGGTTCACGAGGCCGATGATGCCGCGCGTGATGCCGGCGCCGTTGTCGGCCTGCACGCTGGCGGGGTCGAACAGGACAAAGCCCCATCCGGCGCCGACCAGCTGCCAGGTGTTGGGCAGGTCGCCGTCGGCGTTCAGTTGCGGGAACTGGAATGGCGTGGCCTTCATCGGCTCCCAGGCCGGGTGCTGGTCGAAGACAGTGGCAAGCGACGGGTCCTGCTGGATGAGAAGCTTCTTCATCGCCGTGTTGAGCCGCGCGAATTCATCGGGCGAGGGCTCGTGCGGATTGGGAAAGCCCGCGGGCCCGAACATCATGAGCACCGGCACAGGCCCCTTCGCCATGGCGGGCGTCACGAGCGTCATGTGGATCTTGACGCTGATGGCCGGACAAGCCGAGTTGTCGACCGTGCCGATCAGGTCCTTGGCGATGACAGGCGTGAATCCGATCATCTCGTGGTCAACGGCGGTGACGGTCCAGGTGACATGCGGGACATCGTTGGGCACGCGGCCGTAAACATGTTTGTCGAATCCTTCGACGATCTCGGGGCGGCGCTTGTCCCACCACATCTGCGGCGTAGTCACTTTCTGGCCGTCGTTCAGCGTGAGCGGGTCGGGGATCTTGGGATAGGGGTTGGCCTCGGCTTCATCGTAGTTGGCGTGGTTGGGCGCGTTTTCATTTCCGCTTGGCGCCGGCCGCAGGGCCTTGATGCCAAGCTGGTCCATCATGTTCTGGTGATCCTGCTCGGCGCTGAAGGTAACCGGTGCGCATCCGGATGGCGAGGCGTTTTGCGCGGAGACGGCGCCGGTTGCGGCGGCGAGGGCCAGAGCAGGGAACAAGGCGAGGGAAAGACGCACGCGGACCTCCACGGATGCTATTCTTGCTTGCGCTTTTCAAAAGCGATTTACTTCAGGACGATCATCGTAAACCTTCCACCATGAAACAGGCACTCAAATTTGTTCTTGTCGCCGTTGTGGCAGCTTCCGTTGCGGGGCAGATCGGCGCCCAGGGAAAGCCAAACCAACAAGTTTGGGTAGCGTCCTGGGCAGCGGCGCAGCAGGTTCCCGAGCCGCAGAATGCGCTGCCGCCGGATGATCTGCGAGACGCAACGGTCCGCCAGATCTTTCATCTCTCGGTGGGCGGAGCGATATTGCGCGTTCATCTCTCGAATGCATTCGGAACCGAGAGCCTGCATTTCAGCTCCGTGCACATCGCCAGGCCGGTTTCGCTCTCATCCGCCGCGATTCAACCCGGAACCGACCGCGCGCTGACATTCGACCACGCGGACGGCGTGACGGTACCACCCGGTGCCGAATATGTTTCCGACCCTCTGGCGTACCCGGTGGAAGCGCTCTCGAGCGTGGCCGTCACGTTTCATCTGGATGCACCTCCAGAGCGCGAAACCGGGCATCCGGGGTCACGGGCTACTTCGTATATGGTGCACGGGGATTTTGCTGGTGCGGCGACTCTGAATGATCCCAAGCAGGTGGATCACTGGTACCAGGTTTCGGAGATCGACACGTTGAGTGACCCGGGCGCGGGAGCCGTGGTCGCGCTGGGAGATTCCATCACCGACGGCCATGGAGCCACCACCAATGGAAACGATCGATGGACCGATGTGCTTGCCGCGCGCCTCGCGGGGTCATCGACCGCAAAGAACATTGGCGTTGTGAATGAGGGCATCGGAGGCAATCACCTGCTGACCGATGGACTGGGACCGAATGCACTTGCACGGTTTGACCGCGATGTGCTCGCACCGGCAGCGGTGCGGTGGCTGATTGTGTTCGAGGGCGTGAATGATCTGGGCGGTCTTGCGCGCAATGGCGAAGTCTCGCCGGCCGAGCATGCAGACTTGGTGAAGCAAGTGCTCGCGGCCTACGAGCAGATTATTGTCCGCGCGCATGCGCATGGGATCCGGGTCATTGGGGCGACCATCACACCGTACACGGGCTCGAACTACTATCATCCGGGCCCGCTGAGCGAGGCGGACCGCCAGGCGGTGAATGCCTGGATTCGAGCCGCCGGACACTTTGATGCGGTAGTGGATTTAGACGCAGTAGTGCGCGATCCCCAGCGGCCCGACCATTTGTTGCCGGCCTTCGATTGCGGCGATCACCTGCACCCATCGCCGGCCGGGTATCGCGCCATGGGCGAGGCGATCCCGCTGAGTTTGTTCCAGTAGAAATAGCTGAGCTGAGATTCGGTGCTATGGGCGCTTGGCGAGCGGAACGTAGGCCGACGGGTACTCGGGGCCGATGTAGTCGGCGCGCGGGCGGATGAGGCGATTATCGTCGAGTTGCTCGATGACGTGGGCCGCCCAGCCGGCGATGCGGCTGATGGCGAAAATGGGCGTGTAGAGATCGATGTCGATGCCGAGGGTGTTGTACGTCGATGCAGAGTAGAAGTCGACGTTGGCGTTCAGCTTCTTTTCGCCCTTGATGTAGAGCTCAATGGCCCGCGACATGTTGAACCACTTGGGCTGGCCGGCATCTTTGCCGAGCTGCTCGCTCATGCGGCGCAGGTGGGTGGCGCGCGGGTCCTCGGTTTTGTAGACCCGATGGCCGAAGCCGGAAATCTTCTGCTTGGCGGCAAGCATGTTCTTCACGTATTCGACGGGGTCGGCGCCGGCCTTGTCGATTGCCAGCAGGATGCGCATGACACCTTCATTGGCCCCGCCGTGCAGCGGTCCCTTGAGTGCGCCGATAGCGCCGGTGATGGCGGAATGAATGTCAGAGAGCGTGGCGGCAATCACGCGAGCGGCGAAAGTGGAGGCGTTCAGCTCATGATCGGCGTGAAGAATGAGGGCGACATCCAGTGTGCGTGTTGCCGTCTCAGATGGCTTCACCCCGTTCAGCATCCAAAGGAAGTTGGCGGCATGGTTGAGTGAGCGGTCAGGCGGAACGATTTCGAGGCCTTTGCGCAGCCGGTCGTAAATGGCGACGATCATCGCGATCTGCGCGGTGAGATTGTAGGCCTTGCGGACGTTGGCGTCGTGGGAGTTGTCTTTCTCGTCAGCGTCGTAGAAGCTGAGAGCCGACACCGCGGTTCGCAGCACCTCCATGGGAGTAGCGGTCGAAGGGAAGCTGCGCAGCAGGTCGATGATGCGCTGATCAAGTACACGGGCGAGGGCGAGTTGCGACTGGAATTCACGAAGATCAAACTGGTTGGGTAGGTGGCCGTTCCACAGCAGGTAGGTGGTTTCTTCGAAGCTGGAGTTTTCGGCCAGCTCGTGGATGTCGATTCCGCGGTAAGCCAGTACACCCGCTTCTCCGTCAATCCAGCAGATGCCTGAGTTCGCGGCGACAACTCCTTCAAGACCTTTCCCAGCGACAGCGGTGGACATAGTCTTCGGTACTCCCTCGACGGTTGTTTTTCTTTTGAATTTTCCCAGTGCAGGCGGCCAGAAAACACCGGTGCCGCCGCGAAGTGCAGCAAAGTTCTTTATAACGCAGGGATTGAAGGGTTGTCACTGCGGCGGCGGGCCGCTGGGGCTCACCAAAGGTTGCTGGTTACTCCAATGGCGCATGCCGGGCAAGGTTTTAGAGCACGGGATGCCGGTTTTTTCTAATATAGTTTGTAACTGTCCCAGAAAGCTGGCTGGCGCGCGGGTTCCAATCAGGTTGCCGGCTCATTTGGCCGTCCGGAATTGATCTCGGGCGGTGATCGATCGGGATCTCAGGTGACCGGGCGGAGAGCGATTCGATCCGCCCAGATGAGGGAAAATGAAATGAGCGAGACCGAAGCGGAAGAGAGGAAACAGAGCGTCATGAGTGAACTGGAGGATGCACCGCGCAGTTATTCAGGCGCGTTGCTGGCCGTCATCGCAATTACCTTTCTGGCCGCAATCGGCGGCTTGATCTGGACATTCACGCTGAGCGGCCGCCTGGCTCGGGAGGAAGCGGCGCTGCAGAGTGCGAACCAGCAGAACTTAAAGCTCGCAGCGGATCTGCGCGAGACCAATGCCCGTTTGACCGTTGCCACCGACGAACTGGGACGCTCGCTGGGCCTGACACAAAAACAGATGGATGCCCGCGCACAACAGATTGTCCAACGCGAAGAAGCCGAGAACCGGCGCCTGGAATCGGCTCAGAAGCAGACTGCGCAGCAGGTCACAGCGGTGCAGAGCGATGTGTCGAACGTGAAGACGGATGTGGGCGGCGTGAGGACCGACCTGGGCAAGACACAGACCGATCTGCAGGGGGCCATCGCCCAGCTGACCTCGATGAAAGGCGACCTGAGCGACCACACCAGCCTGATTGCCCGCAATGCGAGCGAACTCGAGGTTCTCAAGCACAAAGGCGACCGCAATTACTACGAGTTCACGCTCCACAAGGGCGAAAGAAAGCCGGTGGGCACGGTAAGCCTGGAACTGCGCAAGACCGATCAGAAAAGAAGCCGGTTCACGCTCGATGTTTACGCCGACGACCGGAAATATGAGAAGAAGGACCGCAACGTGGACGAACCGCTCCAGTTCTATAGCGGCAAGCAGCCCGAACTCTACGAGATTGTGGTGAACAACATCAACTCGAAGAATGAAGTGTCAGGCTACCTGTCCACGCCGAAGAATGCGCCTGCCCCGGTCAGTGCTCAGTAGCGCTGACGGTTGGCGTGACCGTGACATCCGGTTGGTAGCGAAACGAGAAGGTGTAATTCAAGCCTTTGCGGGATTCCCACTGGTCTTTCGACATGTTGCGAAATGCTGAGACAAAGGTTCCGTCGACGGACTGCCCCGCTTCCAGGGTCACTTCGGGCGACAGGGAACCGGTGTGCCACGGCGCCAGGTCAGGATAGGCCAGGAAGATGCGATCATACTGGGACGCTTCCGCCGCATAGCTCGAGTGGACTCCGTCGGGCAGCGTGACATTGGTGACGATCTGATGCAAAAAGATCGGCCCCTTGCTCTGGTTGTGCAACCGGATCGTGGTGAACACCAGCACCTGGTCATAGGCATCCTGGGGCACGGGAGCGCCGCCTGCATCGAAGGCAGGCGTGACGGTGTGCATGGAATGAGCCCAGACGGCGGTCACGTCGCCGGTGGCGACAGCCTTTTTCTGTCCGGCTACGACGTAGATCACGATGGCCGCAGTCACAAGGACAGCGGCGGCGATGCTGGCCCAGACAACGTGGCTTGTTCCCTTGGTGAAGGATTCACCGCGTGCCGCCTCATCGCGTTCCTGCGAATTTTCCTGACCGAGCAGACTCATAGCGAGATCATCTTAGCTCCATCTGGATAAGACAATGCAAGCCATTCGGCGCGAGCGGCGCAGGAATGGGCCTTCTATGCCTGAAGTCGAGGGGTCGGCTTGGGGCGGAGGCCCGCCAGGAACTCGGCAGGACCCCCGGTATTCAGGACGTCGGCCGGTTCGAGCCAGGCGCGGCGCAGCTGGCGCAGGCCGTAGGTCATTTTGTCGAGATCTCTCAGGTTGTGGGCGTCGGTGTTGATGATGATCTTGCAACCGAGTTCCTTGGCGAGACGCAGGTCGCGGTCGGAGAGATCGAGGCGTTCGGGGGCGGCGTTGTGCTCCACTGCGACTCCGAGTTCGGCGGCCCGGCGCAGGACCGCCCCGATGTCGATGGGATAGGGCTCGCGGCGCAGCAGCAGCCTGCCGGTGGGATGGCCGAGGATTCGCGTGTGCGGATTCTCGATTGCGCGCAGGACGCGGGCGGTCATTTCGTCGCGGGTCTGCTCCGTCCGGGTGTGAACGCTGGCGATCACCACGTCCATCTGGGCGAGCACTTCGTCATCGAGGTCGAGGGCGCCGTCGGCGAGGATGTCGACCTCAATGCCTGACAAGACGCGGATGCGGCCCTCCATCTGCTCGTCGACTTCGCGGATTCGTCGGATGTGTTCGAGGGCGCGTGCGTTGTCGAGGCCGTTGGTCATGGCCAGATTCTTGGTGTGGTCTGTGATCGCGATGTACTGGTAGCCCTTGGCCATGGCTGCGTCGGCCATCTCACGGATGGAGTTGTGGCCGTCGGTTTCGTGGGTGTGCATGTGCACATCGCCCTTGATGTCCGCGAGCTCGATCAGGCGAGGAAGCTGATGGCGGGCGGCGGCTTCGATTTCACCGAGGTTCTCGCGCATCTCGGGCGGCATCCAGTCCATGCCCAGAGCAGCGTAAATCTCTTCCTCGGTTGCGGCGGCGACGGTGGAGTTGTCGTCGAGGCGGGCGAGCGACCATTCACTCAAGGTAAAGCCCATTTTGAGGGCGCGTTGCCGCAGCGAGACGTTGTGCGCCTTTGACCCGGTAAAGTATTGCAGGGCAGCGCCATACGAGGCTGAGGGCAGCAGGCGCACGTCCACCTGGAGGCTGTTCGCAAGATAGAAGCTGACCTTGTTCTCGCCTTTCGCGATCATGCTGTGAATCCCCGGATAGGCAGCCACATACTCCACCGCGGCGTCGGCACAATGGGGAGCGCAAGCCGGCCCGGTAACCAGCAGATCGAGATCCCCCGCGGTCTCCCGGCCCCGGCGCAGCGAGCCGGCCGGGGTAACCCGGTCAATTCCTTCCAAAGCAAGCAGATAGGCCGAGACGCGCTCAGCGGCTTCTTCTGCCTCATCGATGCGGAAACGTCCAGCGCTGCGACGGTAGTCCTCGATGCCTTTCTTCAGCTTCTCTATCTGTTTCGCGCCCATTCGAGGCAGGCCGGCGAGGCGACCCTCATCAATCGCCTGCGCGAGTGCGTCGATGCTCGCGATCTTGGCAGCGTCCCACAGAAGTGCGATCGTCTTGGGGCCCATCCCGGGGAGTTTGAGCAGCTGGAGAAGGCCGGCGCCGTACTTTGCGATGAGCTCATCGCGCAGGGGCAGTGTGCCGGTGGTGGCGATCGACTGAATGTTCGCGGCCATGCTCTTGCCGATCCCGGGAATCTCGAGCAGGCGCTCCTTGTCGGCAGCCACGGCCATCAGGTCGACCGTGGTCTGTTCAATGGCTTCCGCAGCACGGCGATAGCTCAGGATACGAAACGTATCCGCGCCGTCGATGGACATGAGGTCGGCGGTCTCGGCTATGAGCCGTGACATCGTGGCATTATCCACGGAAGAGTCTCCCGGAACAGTATCGATGATCCGCGCGAAGTTTCTCGAGGATCAGGATAAACCGGGACTGACTCGCCTCGCCTTGAGACGGCGAATCGTGGAGAATGCCGCATTGCAACCAACAGGCGGTCCCTGGACGTACACATCCTCTACCACGTGCGGTGGTCACAATGCAGGGCCCGGCAGAACACGTTACGGCCACGTCTCCAGAGATCGGAATCGCTGGAAACGAAGAGAATTAAGCTGCGCTGTGGGCGGCGTCCTTCAGCCGAGTCACCGCATCGGCCTGTGGACCTTTCTGACCTTGGACGATGTCGAACTCAACCTCATCGCCTTCTTTGAGTGTTTTGTAGCCGTCCAGCTGAATCGCCGAGTAATGCACGAATACGTCGGGCCCGTCTTCGCGTCCGATGAATCCGTAGCCCTTGGCGTTATTGAACCATTTCACTTTGCCTTTGTACTGAGCCACAGGCTTGTGCCTTTCTTGCGGTTGGGAGTGATTGCGGCGCGCGATAGGAATGAGGGAACGCAACGCCGTATGGTTTCTATGACGAGCGAACCACGCGAAAGGTTGATTGGGAGTTTGAGCAGAGTGTTCACAAAGTGGTATCTACGGGGCGCGACCCCGCGCCCGAAAAACGAAAACTATTGAATCGATTGAATTCCCGGCCTCTGAGTTTTATTTTTTCTTTATAGTTATCGGCCGCCGTGCATAAAAAAGAATGCCCGTGAGTGTCTTGCCATCCTTGATGACGCCCTTATCGATCATTTTGATTACTTCAGAAAGTCTGACCAGCCTGAAATCGATGTTCTCGTCGTCTTCCGGGTGAGCATCACCCGCGACCAGGCCTTCGGCGAGAAACACCTTCATGGTCTCGCCCAGAAAACCCGGGCTGGCGTAGTACTCGATGAGAGGACGCCACTTCCTGGCGCGATAGCCTGTTTCCTCCTCCAGTTCGCGTTGCGCGCCTTTTAGCGGCTCTTCGCCGGGATCGAGTTTTCCCGCGGGGAGTTCCCACAGGAATTGATTCGCGGCGTGGCGATACTGGTGCTCGATCACGATCCATGGGTCCTTCTTGCTTGTCGAGTCGTCGACAGCGAGAATGACCACGCTGCCATTGTGGCGGATCACGTCGCGTTCGCTGTGCCTGCCGCCGGGTTCGATCAGCTTGTCATGGCGGACCCGGAACAACGGGCCCTCATAGACGACTTCGGAACTGATGAGCTGCGCCTGCCTGGAGATGAGCATTGCGCCGTTCGTGGTGGCTTTGTCTTTCTTGTTCTTTTCGGGCCTGGACTTGCGGGAAGGGCCGGTTTTGGCGGCCTTTGCGCTCTTGGGCATGGTTCTCGTTCTCCTGAACATTCAGACAAGAGAAGTATACGCAGGCGAAGTTGGGCACTCGGAGATGGCAGGAACCCGAGCTTAGTAATGCATCGATGTGGGTCGGCATGGCATCCTTAACACTACTGGCCCGAAAGGCTTTGAACCCAATCCAGGCCGCTTCAGACGATGGAAGTGAACACCTTGTCCAGCGCAGACTGTCATCCGATCAACCTGCTGCCCGGTTTGCATCCCCTTTTTCTTGATTTCTGCGCAGATGTGCCAAGTGCCGCGCAGTTCTATGGTCGCGAGGCCCATGGAACGGGCTGGCAAGCGCGGCCCCAGATCCCGGCGCACTGGTCTGAACTGGTCGAGCTGATCGCGGAACAGAACCCCCAGCCCACTGCCCGCCCGGCGCTGGACGCGCTGAAACGAAGCGCGGGGATCGTCGTCACCGGTCAGCAGGCGGGTCTTTTTGGCGGACCGTTGTTTACTCCCTTCAAGGCTGCGACGGCGCTTGCGAGAGCACGACAGGCCACGGGGCAGAGCAAGCCGCATGCCGCCGTCTTCTGGGTGGCGACGGAAGACCACGACTTCGACGAGATCAATCATGTGACGTTTCCTTCCCGGAAGGAACTGCGAAAGCTTGCCTATACGAACGCTCCGGCCGCGCCAATTCCGGTGGGCAGGGTGGTGCTCGACGATTCAATCACGCCGCTGATTGAGCAGGCTTGGGAACTGGTCGGACAGTCCGACGCGATGGAGGCGCTTGCCGAGGTCTACAAGCCGGGACGCACCTTCGCGCAGGCGTTTGCTGACTTCTATCGCCGGGCTTTTGCGCCGCAAGGTTTGCTGGTGCTGGATGCAGGCGGACGCGCGGCGCATCGCATGGGATCGCCGGTGCTGCGCGCGGCGCTGGAGCGCGCGGACGAGTTGCATGCGGCGCTGGCCGAGCGGAACAAGGCGCTCGGGGCGGCGGGATATCACGTTCAGGTGACGGTTGCAGATCAGTCGAGCCTGCTCTTTCTCATCGATGCGCAGAGCGGTGCGCGAATCGCGCTCAAGCGGACCTCGCCGGGCGCGAGTGAGCCGGAAGGGCTGTGGCAGGCCGGATCTGAGAGGTTTGCGACTGCGGACTTGATCGGAATCCTGGAGGCGGAGCCGGAACGGATTTCGCCCTCGGCGCTGCTGCGGCCGGTATTTCAAGATTACCTGTTGTCAACTTCGTTAACCATCGGAGGGCCGGCGGAGATTGCCTATTTTGCGCAATCGGCGGTGCTGTACGAGCGAATCCTGGGACGCATGACCGCGGTTGACCCGCGTCTGAGTGCCACGTTGATTGAGCCGGCGATTGGAGAACTGCTGCGAAAACACGAACTGACGCTGGAGCGATTGTTCTCGGCGGGCGATGCCGATGATCTCGCCCAGCTTCTTGCCGCGCGCGCGATGCCCATCGAAGGCAAGCGGAAGCTGGCGGCGGCCGGCAACGCGATGGACACCGAGCTTGATGCGCTCGTCGACTGGCTCAAAGCCGCGGACACCGGCCTCGGACAATCGGCCGAGACCGCAGCCAGCAAAATGCGGTACCAGATGAATCGCCTCCGCCAGATTGCGGCCAACTTTCAGTTGCAGAAGGAGCAGTCGTTGCAGCGGCACGCCGATGCGATCTGCCGGGCCATCTACCCTGGCGGCGTTCTTCAGGAGCGCGAGCATGGCGCTGCATACTACTTCGGGCGCTATGGATTTCAACTGGCCGAGACTCTGATCGAGCAGGCGATGGACGCGTGTCCGGGGCACAAAGAGATCTGGCTGTAAACAACAGGGGATCACGGATCAGGTAAAGCGAGAACGAGCCCTCTCGGCGTCTTGGTGAATGCGTTTCGTATAATCCTCCCGAACTGCGGAGGGTCATCGTGAAAACAGTTTTCGCTGTGTTGGCAGCCATCCTCATGGGGTGCGGAGTGGCTCACGCGCAGAATACTCCCTGTGCGACCCCGGGCGAACACGACCCATTTCTTGAGGTTCAGACGATTCGGTTGTGGCCGGGCCCCGCTCCGCAAGCAAAGGGGAACGCGTGCCAGGACATTCCGACGCTGACCATCTTCGATCCGCAGCCCGGCCAGGAGAACGGGTCCGCAGTGGTCATCTTTCCCGGCGGAGCCTATGCGCATCTGGCTACCAACCTCGAAGGACGGCAGATTGCAAACTGGTTTAATGCGCGCGGGTTTCGCGCCTTCGTTCTGCGCTACAGGCTGACCTCGGACGGTTACGTTTTGCCGGTGCCGCTGCTCGACGCGCGCCGCGCCATCCAGTTGGTCCGCGCGCGGGCGAGGGATTATCACATCGACCCGAACCGCATCGTGTTGATCGGGTTCTCGGCCGGAGGCCATCTGGCTGCGCTCGCGGCCACGCAACCGGTCGAGGGCAACCCGGAAGCGGACGACCCGATCGATCGCGTACCGAGCCGGCCGGATTTCCTGGTGCTGGGCTACCCGTGGATCGGCGCGATCACCGCCGACACCTCGCACCTGAGCTACTGCAAGGAATTCAACCTGATGGACCGCTGCGAGGAACTGCGGAAGGCGTATTCGCCGGATCTGTTCGTGACCACCAAAACGCCGCCGACGTTCTGGTACCACACCGCGGATGACCAAACGGTGCCGGTGGAACAGGGGCTCAGGTTTTATGAGGCGCTGATCAAGGCCGGTGTGCCCGCGGAGGCACATGTGTTCGAGCACGGTTCGCATGGCTCCGGCCTCGGGACCGGCGATGCGTCGTTGGATCAGTGGCCGGCGTTGTTGGAGACATGGCTGCGCGCAAATGGGCTCATTCCTCCGCGCGCGCATTGACGGCCAGGCTCGAGTCCGGCTACTTCTGGACGAAGAACTCGTTCATCAGGGGCGCCGTTGCGGCCGCTGCCGGCGGGTTGGGCAGTCCGAGCAACTCCATCACCGTGGCCAGCATGCTCTGGTGCTGATAGACGGTGCTCGATTGCTGCCGATAGCCCGATTTCACCGCCGGTCCCCAGAACACAGGAGACACGTGGCCGCCGCCATTCACAACGTCCGAGTCAACTGACTCGTCGAAGTCGACGATCAGGACGCCGTCGCCGCCCGGTTGAAATGCGGAGTAGCTGGAAAGCGGTTCCACAATGTTTGCCTGCAGCCAGCTGTCGGCTTGTTGAGGCGATGCGCTGTGGGCATCGTCGTCAATGTCGGGGACGACAAACGAAAGCGCAGGCAGTGAATTGGCCGCAGCATCTTTGGCGAATTGCGAGAACGGCCAGATCGTGTTCTTCGCCACTTGTGCATTGCCGGCAATGTCGGAGAGCAACGCGAAAGGATTGTGACGGATCACGTAAAGGCCGGTATTGCCGCCCACATAACCCTGTGTGACTCCCTCCGCATACACGCGCAAGGTCACGTTGGCCGCCTGCATGCGTCGGGCGATGTTGTCGACATTCCAGACCTGGGTCGAGTTGTCGTCCGTGGTGAGTGTTTGCCCGGTGGCGAGCATCAGGTAGTTCGGAATGGATGGATGGGCGTTGGCGTAGTAGTTGGTGGGCAAAGCGCCCTGGCTCACCAGGTTGTTCAAGTGGGGCCACGCCGAAGTGTTCCCGACAACGCTTGAATAGCTCTGGTTCTCTTCCATCACCAGCACAATGTGCTGGCTTCTCGGCGGCGACGCAGGGGTGGGATTGGCCGGAGGACTCATGCCCACGTGGGAACCGCCACCACAGCCGGCCAGGAATCGAGCACTGGTCAGCAGGGCGGCGACGGAAAGAATCCACGGTCGAGAGCGCGAAGAAAAGCTACGCAGAATAAGCATGCGAAACCTGGAACAAAACGAATCCAAGGATCGGGTATTTCGATCGAAGGCGCTATTCGAGGCAAATCTACCGGTCGAGCCTCGCCCATCCGTTGGAGCACCGAAAATCACCTTCCGGTTGTATGGAATGAGCCGATCGCCGCCGGCAGGGGCCGATGTTTTACCATGCAAGCATTCATGCGGCGGCGATTCCTGGCCGCTGCTGCTTTCCGGAGGCATTTGGCAAATGAAATCCAGGCGAAAGATCGTTGCGTTCGGCATTGCTGTCGCCGTTTTGCTGCTGTTCCATCCTTTCGGTGAGGCGCAGGACACGCGCAACCAGGAATCCAAAAACCAGGAGACTCGAAACCAGGCGCCGCCGTCTGCCGCGCCGGCAAGCGATCAGCACAAGGATGAGGAGAAGGAAAACGCGCCGATCCCGCCCGAGAAGACCGCAACGACCCATCACGAGTTGTCGCTGGATGGCAAGACCCTGAAGTACACGGCGACGGCCGGCACATTGATCATTCGCGATCAGGACGACAAGCCCTATGGCAGCATTTTTTATGTGGCCTACACGCTGGACGGCGCCGATCCCAATACGCGGCCGGTCAGTTTCCTTTACAACGGGGGGCCGGGATCGGCAACCTTGTGGTTGCATATGGGATCGTTTTCTCCCGTGCGCGTCGAAACCGACAGCCCCAAGGCTACGGCCGGGCCGCCTTTCAAGCTGGTGCCGAATCAATACTCGCTGCTCGACAAGACGGATCTGGTTTTCATCGATGCCCCGTTGACCGGATACTCGCGGGCCGTGGGCAAGGCGCAGCCAAAGGATTTCACGGGGGTCGACCAGGACTTGCAGGCGTTCGACCGCTTCATCAAGCGCTATATCACCGTGAATGAGCGGTGGAACTCGCCGAAGTTCCTGATCGGCGAGTCATATGGCACAACGCGTTCGGCGGCGCTCGCCGATATGCTTTTCAACGACGGCATCCAGTTGAACGGCGTGGTGCTGATTTCGTCCATTCTCAATTACGGCATTCGTGATCCCGGCTACGACAACGTCTACATCTTCAATTTGCCCAGTTATGCTGCGGCGGCATGGTACTACGACAAGATTCAGAACAAGCCGGCGGACGTGGCGACTTGGGTCCAGCAGGCGCGTGAGTTTGCCGCCGGACCCTATGCCGCAGCGCTCTTCCAGGGCGACAAGTTGTCTGCCGCGCAACTCGACGACGTGGCCAGGCAGGTGAGCCACTTCACGGGGCTCGGCGTCGACTACATCAAAGAAGCCAACCTTCGCATCTCGCCGACGCGCTTCCGCAAGGAAGTGATGCGCGACGAGCGCAAGACGCTGGGACGTTATGACATGCGCTTTGAGGGTGAAGACCTGGATGCGGCGGGCGAAGCGCCAGGCTATGACGCATCCGACACCGGCATTAGCGGCGCGTTTGTAGCCACGCTGAACAACTACCTCGAACATGATTTGAAATACGAGTCGACCGAGGCCTACCGGCCCAGCGCGGAAAGCATCGGGCAGTGGGACTGGAAGCACAAGCCCACCAGCGGCGGGCGCGGTCCCGGCGGCGACCAGCAGGAACCTTATGTGGCAGCAGACCTGGCGAGCGCCCTGCGCAAGAATCCGCATCTGCGAGTCTTCTCCGCGAATGGGTACTTCGACCTGGCCACGCCGTTCTTTGCGACCGAGTACGATCTCGATCACATGTCGCTGGAACCGGAGCTGCGTGATCACGTGCAGTTCGGCTACTATCCATCCGGCCACATGATCTACCTGAATGTGGAGGCTCTGCACCAACTGCGCGACGACTTGGCCGCGTTCATCGACAAAGCAACGAAATAAGCCGCAAAAAATTGAGGGCACTGCTGTGGGTGCAGCGCCCTCAGTGGCTGGCGGTGGGGGAGGGTGGCGTTATTGCGGTTGCGGGGAAGAACCATCAGGAGGCGGCCCGCCCATGCCGCCCCGGCGGCGACCCATGTGCTCCTGCATGGCTTCGAACTTCTGTTTCTGCTCGTCGTTCAGGACCCCTTCGATCTTGGTTTGCGAGTCCTGCCGGATCGACCGCATCTTGGCGCGGCGATCCTCCTGCGAGAGCGACTGGTCCTGGAAAAGCGCCTCCATCTTCTGCTGCCGGTCAACGAGGATGGGCTTGATCTGGGTCTGCTGATCTTCGGTTAGATTCAGCTGGCGCGTCATGCGCTCAAGTTGGCGATTGGGGTCCATGCGCCGCTGCCCGGGACCCGGTCCCTGGCCTTGGTCCTGGGGCGGCGGGGGCGTATTGTCTTGTGCGATCGCAGCTGCGGTCACTCCGAGCGTGAGCAGGCTACCGAACGCGAGGGTGAGAACTTTGTTTTTCATCGAAACATGATCCTCCCGGAAACGTGCGGGATCCGCGTCCGCGAGAGGTCGCGGGCTCCCTTGGTTTGCCGGCGCAAGGGGTGCGCCGGAAAGCCGTTCAGGGAGATAGACGGAACTTTCTGATCGCGATTACAGCGCGGCCGAAGAATTGACGCCCTGAAGTGTAAAGACAGGACCGGAATGTGACGAATATTTGCCCCAGAAATGAAGAGGCGGGCGACCGGTCCCGGGAGTGGAATGAGTTCCCGAAATCGGCCGTCCGCTGGACCCTGAACCGGGTCTAGGTGGTATCTTTAGTCTAGGCCTGTTATAGGGGAAAGCAAGCACTTTTTTGGATAAAATATCCGGATCGTGACCGCAGTCACAGAAGGCCGTCGAAAGGGCTTCGATCGCGTTGACTTGCGGGTTGTGCCCTGATACAAAAAGGTGTTCTACCAAGAGCAAGTCTTCACACACACCGCACTGAAGTTCCGGTATCAGAATGCAAGAAGTTCTTCAACAACTTGGGGGCCTGCTCGTCGGCTCGATCCCTACCGCTGTGCTCTTCCTCTTTCTGGTGGTCATGTACCAGTTCCTGGTGCAAGGGCCATTGACGGCGACGCTGAAGGAGCGGCGCGCGCGTACCGAGGGTGCTGTCGAGGCTGCGAACAAGGCCATTGCCCAGGCCGAAACGCGGGCGGCCGAGTACGCAGAGAAGCTGCGGCTGGCGCGTGTGGAGATTTATAAGGCGCGTGAAGAGCGCATCAAGCAATGGAGTGCCGAGCGCGATGCGGCCGTCGATGCGGCCCGTCAGGCATCGAGCACGAAAGTCGGACAGGCGAAGTCGGCGCTTGAGGCTGAAGCCGCGAGAGCGCGGCAGGCAATCCAGGCTTCAGTTGCCGAGCTGGCGAGTCAGGTGGTTCGGGCGGTTTTGCCTGCGGCGACCGGGGGGTCCCGGTGAAAGGTTTGAGGTTGCGAGCGCGCTTTTTGGGCCCGTTTTTTGGACTTTTATTGTTGGGATTGGTGGCGGCTGGCAGTCTGCCAGCGTCGGTCGCATTGCACGCCCAGACCCCTGCGCAGGCGGCCACAAGCGACAGCCGCTCCGGTTCGAACGCGAGCGCGCAGCCGGGCCCCCAGGAATCGACGGCCAAGCAAGAGCGCCAGGATATGGATGTTTTCCGGCATGCGCCGATCGTCCAGTCGCTGGCCCGCCTTTTCCATCTGGACGTTGAAACGACCGCGCGGCTTTTCGAGATTCTCAATTTTGGCATCATCCTTCTTGCCATCCTGATCCCTCTCTTCAAAGTCTTCCCCAAGCTCCTGCGCGGCCGGGCGCAGGCTTTGAAGCATGACATCGAGTCAGCCCGGAAGATGACGGAAGAGGCGAAGGCCAGGATTAGCGCCGTGGAAGAAAAGCTCTCCAGGCTCAACGAAGAGATTGCCGCGATTCGTGCCCAGGTAGAAGAAGAGGGCAAACACGACGAGCAGCGAATCAAGGCCTCGATCGAAGAGGAAACCAGCCGGATTGTGGCGGCAGCGGAGCAGGAAATCTCGGCGGCGGCTGCGCACGCGCAGCGCGGACTCCGCAGCTTTGCGGCGGACCTCGCGATTGAGCAGGCTTCGAGACAGCTGGTGCTCACGCCGGACACCGATCGCGCATTGATTTCCGAGTTCATGAAAGAGACGGCCAACGGAGGGAAGAACTGATGGCAGCATTTGCTTCCCGCTACGCCAGTGCCTTTCTCGACGTGGTGACTTCCGCGCATCTCGACACGGCGGCGATCGACCGGCAGCTCAACGATTTTCTCGCGACCTGGGATGGCAGCGCGGAATTGCGCACATTCTTCGCGAATCCCGCGGTGGCAGCCAGGCAGAAGGTTGCGTTTCTCGACAAGCTCAACGCGCGCATGGGATTGCAGAAGGAACTTCGTAACCTGCTTGCCGTGCTGATCGACAATGATCGCATCACGCATGTGCACGAGGTCGCCGCCTCCTATCGCGCGCAGCTACAGGAGCGAATGGGTATCCGGCAGGCGGAGATCGTGACCGCGCGCGAGTTGAGCCATGACGAGCGCAATGCGCTGCTTGAAAGCGTGGGCAAGCTGGCCGGCGCGAAGATTGAGGCGAAGTTCACGCTCGATCAATCGATTCTGGGCGGCACGGTAGTGCGGATCGGGTCAACCGTGTATGACGGATCGGTGCGCGGCCGCCTGGAGCGTTTGAAAGAGACGTTGGTGGCCGGGTGAGCAAAGCAGGGAACAGGTTTCCGTGGTTAGGGATCAGAAAGATTCCTGGTAAATCGAAGAGTTCTGAAGCAGGTTTGAAATTGTAATCGGGCGCAAGGGCTGAAGATCGGATCATCGCGGAGTGAACACGAGACTGATCCCTGAACCCTGACCCCTGAGGAACGAAGATGGCTCAGATCAAAGCAGACGAGATTACGCAGCTTCTTCGCGAGCAGATCGCGAACTACGACGCCAAGATCCAGGTCGACGAGGTCGGAACGATCACGTCGCTGGGCGACGGCATTGCCCGCCTGCATGGGCTCGACAAGGTGATGGCAGGAGAGCTGCTCAGCTTTCCCCACGGAGTGGCCGGGCTGGCGCTCAGTCTCGAAGAAGACCAGGTCGGCGCGGTTATCCTCGGCGACTACACCGAGCTGAACGAAGGCGACGAGGTGAAACGCACGGGGAAGATTCTGAGCGTGCCGGTGGGCGACGCGATGGTCGGGCGCGTGGTAGATTCGCTCGGCGCGCCGATCGACGACAAGGGCCCCATCGCGACCAAGGACACACTGCCGGTGGAGCGGCTGGCGCCGGGCATCATCGACAGGCAGCCGGTGCGCGAACCCATGGCGACGGGCTTGAAGGCGATCGACGCCATGATCCCGATCGGCCGCGGCCAGCGCGAATTGATCATCGGCGACCGCCAGACCGGCAAGACGGCCGTGGCGCTCGACACGATCATCAACAACGCCAAGAACAACCTGATTTGCATCTACTGTGCCATCGGGCAGAAGCGATCCTCGATTGCGCAGGTGGTGCAGACGCTGACTGAGGCGGGCGCGATGGGACACACCATCGTCGTAGCCGCATCGGCGTCAGAGCCGGCCCCGATGCTCTATCTTGCGCCCTACGCGGCATGCGCCATGGGTGAGTATTTCCGCGACTCGGGGCGGCACGCGCTCTTGATCTTCGACGATCTTTCGAAGCACGCCATGGCGTACCGGGAGATTTCGCTGCTGCTGCGCCGGCCTCCGGGCCGCGAGGCGTATCCCGGCGACGTCTTCTATTTGCACTCGCGCCTGCTGGAGCGCTCGGCCAAGCTGAGCGACAAGAGAGGGGGCGGCTCGCTGACGGCTCTGCCGGTGATCGAGACCCAGGCCGGCGACGTTTCGGCGTACATTCCGACCAACGTCATTTCGATTACCGACGGCCAGATCTTTTTGGAAACCGATTTGTTCAATTCCGGCGTGCGCCCTGCAGTCAACGTGGGCCTCTCGGTTTCGCGCGTGGGATTCTCGGCAGCCATCAAAGCCGTGAAGCAAGTGGGCTCGACGCTGAAGCTGGATCTCGCGCAATATCGCGAACTGGCGGCCTTCGCGCAATTCGGTTCGGACCTGGATCCGCTGACCCAGAAGCAGCTCAATCGCGGCCAGCGGCTGACCGAACTGCTGAAGCAGCCGCAATTTCACCCGTTGACATGGCAGCAGCAGGTGGTCGTGCTCTTTGCCGGCACGCAGGGATATCTCGATGATCTGCAGGTCAGCGATATTCGCGCATTCGAAGATGGCCTGCACAAGTACTTTGAGGCGGGGCAGTCGGCGCTGATGGACGATCTGACCAAGAAGAAGTCACTGGATGACGATTTGCGCAACAAGCTGCACGCGGCGCTCAAGGACTACAAGGAAACGTTCAAGGCGCAGCACCAGCAACAGGCGGTAACGGCGTAAGAAACAGTTGTCAGGGATCAGTGGTCAGTACACGCCACGAATCGAAAACCTGATCACTGATCGCTGTTGACTGACCACTGGAAGATTTATGGCAAACGTTCTCGATCTACGACGGCGCATTCGCAGTGTGAAGAACACGCGCCAGATCACCAAGGCCATGAAGATGGTGGCGGCGGCCAAGCTGCGCCGTGCGCAGGAGCGCGCCCTGGCGGCCCGCCCCTACGCGAAAATGATCACCAGCGTGCTCGAGTCGCTGAGGCGTCGCGTCGACATCTTCGACGAATCCACCGGCAACCTGCGCCATCCGCTGTTTGTCACGCGGCCCGAGAAGCGCGTGCTGCTGGTGATCGTCAGCGGCGACAAGGGATTTGCCGGCGCCTTCAACGCCAACATCCTGAAGACCGCGTACCAATTCATTTCCGCGCAAAAAGACAAGCAGATCGATGTCGAGGCGGTCGGCCGCAAAGGGCGCGACCAGATGCGCCGCCGCTATCCCATCGCGATCTACAAGGAAACCACCGACGCCGAGGGCAACAAGCAGAAGATCCGCGAGCGGAAGACAGCGATCGAGTTAACCGGAGATCATCCTGGCCTGCTCGAGAAACTGGAGCCCGGCCGGGTGCTGGAACTGGCTAAGAGCATCATCGCGCGGTATGTGCACGACGAGATTGACTCGGCCTACATCGTCTACAACGAGTTTAAGTCGGTGATCTCGCAGCGCGTGGTGGTGGAGCAGGTGCTGCCGCTCATAAAGATCGGCGGGCAGCAGATTGCGGGTGCGGTTGAGCCCACGGTGGAAGAGCGCGAACGCGCAGCCGAGGCGGCACTGAGCGCGGGCATTCCTCTGGAAGAGGCCGACACGCACGAGGCCGACGAGGAAGCGAAGAAGTTCGGCACGGCTGAAGTGGACTACATTTACGAGCAGCCCGCCGAGGAGCTGTTTGCGGGGCTGATTCCGCAATACATTTTTGCGATGCTGTTTCACGCCATGGCGGAGTCGGTGGCGGCCGAGCAGGCAGCGCGCATGACGGCCATGGATTCGGCCACCAACAACGCATCGGACATGATCGACGCCTACACGCTGCAGATGAATCGCGTGCGGCAGGCGGCAATCACGAAGGAAATTATTGAGATTGTGAGCGGCGCGGCCGCAGTGTAGCTATTTTGGAAGGAACAATGGCAGAGAACATCGGCAAAGTGATTCAGGTTTCCGGTCCCGCGGTGGACGTGCAGTTCGAAGAAGCGACAATGCCGCCCATCTACCAGGCGTTGCGCGTGACGAGCGAGGGCTTCACCGTGCCCACGCCCATCAGCGTGGTGCTCGAGGTGCAGCAGCATCTGGGCGAAGGACGCGTGCGTACGGTGGCCATGGAGGGCACCGAAGGCATGGTACGCGGCATGAAGGCCATCGATCTTGGCGGCCCCATCAGCATGCCGGTGGGCAAGGAGACGCTGGGACGCGTTCTGAATGTCATCGGCGAGCCGGTCGACGAACTGGGCCCCATCGGCGCAAAGATGCGCAATCCCATTCACCGTCCTGCGCCGCTCTTCGATGAGCAGTCGACGCACGAGGAGATGTTCGAAACCGGCATCAAGGTCATCGACCTGATCCAGCCCTTTTTGAAGGGTGGCAAGATCGGCCTGTTCGGTGGCGCCGGAGTGGGCAAGACCGTGGTCATCATGGAACTGATTAACAACGTAGCCAAGAACCACGGCGGCTTCTCGGTGTTTGCGGGCGTCGGCGAGCGCACGCGTGAGGGCAACGACCTCTGGCTCGAGATGACCGAGTCGGGCGTGATCAAGCCGGGCAAATGGGACGAGTCAAAGTGTGCGCTGGTCTACGGGCAGATGACCGAGCCGCCCGGAGCGCGGCTACGTGTGGCCTTGAGCGCGTTGACAGTCGCCGAGTATTTCCGCGATCAGGAGGGCGCCGACACGCTGCTCTTCATCGACAACATTTTCCGGTTTACGCAGGCTGGCTCCGAGGTTTCAACGCTGCTGGGGCGCATGCCTTCGGCCGTGGGATACCAGCCGAACCTGGCCACGGAAATGGGCGAATTGCAGGAGCGCATCACCTCCACGAGCAAGGGATCGGTCACCAGCGTGCAGGCCGTCTACGTGCCGGCCGACGACTTGACCGATCCGGCGCCGGCCACAACCTTTGCGCACCTCGATGCAACCACGGTGTTAAGCCGCCCGCTGTCGGAACTGGGCATTTATCCGGCCGTCGATCCGCTGGCCTCAACCTCGCGGATCCTCGCGGCCCGCGTGGTGGGCGACGAGCACTACAACGTGGCGCAGGGCGTGAAGAGGATCCTGCAGCGCTACAAGGACCTTCAGGACATTATCGCGATCCTGGGCATCGACGAACTGAGCGAAGACGACAAGATCACGGTGGCCCGGGCGCGCAAGGTGCAGAAGTTCCTGTCGCAGCCGTTCCACGTGGCCGAGCAGTTCACGGGCATGGCCGGCAAGTACGTCAAGATCGCCGACACGGTGCGCAGCTTCAAAGGCATTATCGAAGGCAAGTACGACGACGTGCCGGAGCAGGCTTTCTACATGCAGGGCGCGATCGAAGACGTGCTGAAGAAGGCCGAAGAGATGAAGGCAACGGTGTAAAGACAGGGATCAGTTGCCAGTGAGCAGATGATTTCATGTGATCGCGTGCCATATTCGCTGAACGCTGACTACTGACCCCTGGCGACTGAAAGGAGCCCATGGCGGACGCAACAACCAATCAACTTCGGGTGCGGCTGGTGACGCCGGAGCGCGTGCTGTTCGAGACGCTGGCCGACTCAGTCGATCTGCCGGGAAAGACGGGTTACCTGGAGCCGCTCTACGGCCATGCGCCGCTCA
>Ga0335072_10002151_pt1 | contig 31022 bp, 24 predicted proteins | sample Lox_Sample_21_FD_206725 | JGI IMG/M metagenome (GOLD analysis project Ga0335072, IMG submission 206725) | Soil microbial communities from Loxahatchee National Wildlife Refuge, Florida, United States - Lox_Sample_2.1 | ecosystem: Environmental > Terrestrial > Soil > Wetlands | place: USA...
GGACGCCGATCCGGGCCAGGGCCAGGGCCGCGGGGGTCAGGCCTGAGAGGGCGACGCAGTCGCGGGTGAGGTGAGCCTGGTCGGCGTACCCGGCCTGGATGGCGGCTGTCGCCAGGTCACAGGTTCCTCGGGACGCGTCTACCGTGCGCACGAAGCGCTGGAAGCGGTGAATCCGCTGAAGCGTCTTCGGGCCGTAGCCGACCGCGTCGTGGAAGCGGCGGCGCAGCTGGCGCGGGCTGAGGCCAGTGCCCGCGGCGGCCTGCTCGACGCGGGCCGCCGGGTCACGCAAGCGGGCCGCCACGTGCGCCACCGCCAGGTCTTGCGCTCCGGCTGACACCAGGACGCCCGCGATGTCCACGAGCCGGGTGGCGGCGACGGCCGGGGCGAGGCCCGGCGGGAGCCTTCTCGCGAGCGGGCCGAAGCGGGCGGGCAGGACATCGGCCAGGCCGGGACGCTGGTCGCGGATCTGGCTCAGCGGCAGGCCAAGCGCCGGGCCGCCGGACGCCGGCCGGAACCGGACGCCGACCAGGACGGCGCCAGGCGGGGTGCTGGCTCGCACCGGGCCGGTATCGGGGCCGGCGATGAAGGCGCCAGTTCCCTGCGCCCAGATAAGGTCACAGCAGCCGTCCGGCAGGACGAGGGCGTCCCGGCGGCCGTCGGCCGGAGCGACGCTGGCCCACACGCAGGCGATCATGGCGCGCAGCCCCGGCGGTGGTGCCCACTCGGCGTAGCCTGGCGCGAGCCACGCGTCGCCCGGCACCCATTGCGCGCTCATCGAGGGACGCCTGACACTGCCATGCGTCCAGCATGCCATGCGGCCGCGATGACCGTTTCGTTCAATCCAGACGGCGGCCGGTGATGCTGGAATGAGCGGCATGAGCACGAAGAAGGTTCCTGATCTTGGCGCGGCGCAGTGGTTCCTGGCCCAGCACGCGAGGGTGGCCGACCGCCGCATCTACGAGCGGCTGTTTCACGGCGGGGCGGCCCAGCCGGTGCGGGACGCCGTCCTGGCCTACCGGAACCCCGAAGGCGGCTTCGGGCACGCCCTGGAGCCTGACTGCCGGGCCAGCGCCAGCCAGCCCGCCGCCGTGGAGATGGCGCTGCGGCTGCTTGATGCCGCCGACGCCTGGGATGACGCGGTGGCGATGGGAGCGTGCGACTGGCTGACGTCGGTCGCCCCGGCTGAGGGCGGTGCGGCGTTCGTGGAGGCGACGGTGATAGAAGGACCGCACGCGCCCTGGTGGGTACCAGAGGACGGACATCCTCCATCCCCCATCCAGACCGGCCTGCTGGCCGGCGTTCTGCATGGACGCACAGTAAGGCATCCCTGGCTGGAGCGGGCGACCACCGTCATGTGGGACATGATCGAGCGACTCCGCGAGCCCAGCGCCTACCCGCTGCTCGGGGTGTGCCGTTTCCTCGACCACGTGCCTGATCGTGACCGGGCGGCGGTCGCCCTGGAGAAGGTCCGGCCGCTGCTGCTCGACCCGCGGGTGGTGGCCCTGGATCCCGCGGGCGCGGGCGAGGTCCACACGCCGCTTGACTTCGCGCCCCTGCCGGGATCGATCGCCCGGCGGCTGTTCGATGACCTGACCATCGAGGCGCACCTCGACCACCTGGCCGGCGCCCAGCGGGAGGACGGCGGCTGGATGTTCAGCTGGCCGTCATGGAGCCAGGCCGCCGAGGCCGACTGGCGCGGCTTCCTGACCGTCGATGCCCTGCGCGTCCTGCGAGCCAATGGCCGGCTCCGCCCATGACGCCGACCGGGTCGCGGACCGCCAGGTAAGGCGGGCCGTCGCCAGATGCGCAGCCGGTTGTCGGGAAGGCGCACGGAGAACCGGCCCGCGGGAGAGGCCCGCGCCAGGATCGCCCGCATGTCCGCCTCGAAGGCCTGCTGACGGTCACCGAACAGGTGAGGGGCGGTTGATGACAAGGAGAACATGTAGGCCACGACGTCATCGGCCGTTCGCTCGATGACCCGCTGATCCGGCGCCATCAGCGTCTGGGCGGGCAGGAACCCGGCCGCGCGGAACACCTGGTCCTCACCGTCGGGTGAGGTGTTGCGGATGATCTGCCCGGCTCGCCGGTCAGCGCCCAGGTAGTCGCGCCGTAGCTGGTCAAGGGCTTCCTGGGGCGGCGGCGGGAACGGCAGCGACTCCAGCCTGGTCTGCGCCCCCGGCTCGCCGGGGTGGCGGGCGGGCGCGTCGATCTGGACCACCGCGCCGCCCGCCTCCAGCATCGTCGCGACCGTCGCGGCCACCAGGGGCCGGTCCATCCAGTGGAAGGAGGAGGCGAACGTCACGGCGCGGAAGGTGCCCAGGCCGGCCGGGAGATCCTCAGCCCGCTGGCGTGCCCAGGTGACGTTACTTATCCCCCGGCGAGTGGCGGCCCGGACCGCGTGGGCCAGCATGTCGGGGTCGGGGTCGAGGCCGACGGCCGCCTCGAACAGCGGGGCCAGCAGCAACGTGACCGTTCCCGGCCCGCAGCCGACGTCGAGGAGCCGTCCCGGCCCGTCCAGCCCGAGGCCGCGGGCGAAGGTCTCGGCCAGACCGGGAGCGTAGGGCAGCCGGCCCTGCTCGTAGTACCGGGCGGCTCCGGCGAAAAGGGATTCATCCCAGGTCCAGGTCTCCCAGCCGCCGGATGCCTCGGTCACCTAGCGAATATATCGCGTGGGATGGCGGGAGCGGGGATGGCGGATGGGATGCCCGCGCGGTGGGTAGCGTTCGCGGTATGCCTGTCCTGGTCGGGACGTCGGGCTGGCAGTACCGGCACTGGCGGGGAGCGTTCTATCCCGCTGAGGTGCCCCAGCGCCGGTGGCTGGAGTACTACGCCAGCCGGTTCGCCACGGTCGAGAACAACGGGACGTTCTACCGGCTGCCCGCGCCGAGTACCGCGGAGGGCTGGCGCGACCGGACTCCGGATGGCTTCACGATGGCCGTGAAGGCCAGCCGCTTCCTCAGCCACGTCAGGCGGCTGCGTGACCCGGCCGAGCCGGTCGCCCGGATGCTCGGTGTCGTGCGCGGCCTGGGCGGCAGGCTCGGACCTGTGCTGGTCCAGTTGCCCCCCGGCTTCACGGCCGACGCGGTGCTGCTCGAGGACTGCCTGGCCCAGTTCCCGCCGGACATCCGGGTCGCGGTCGAGCCCAGGGACCCGTCCTGGTGGGACGACCGCGTCCGTGCGGTGCTGGCCGCCCGCAACGCCACGCTGTGCTGGGCCGACCGGAAGGGGGCCGTGACGCCGCTGTGGCGCACCGCCGACTGGGGATACGTGCGCTTCCACGAGGGCACGGCCGGCTCGTGGCCGCGCTACACCGGCAAGGCCCTGCGGGCGTGGGCGGACCGGATCGCCGACACCTGGCCGCCGGGGGCCACCGTGTACGCCTACTTCAATAATGACCAGAACGCCGCCGCGGTGGCCGACGCGGCCGCCTTCGCCCGGCTGACGGGGCCGCCGGAGCAGTCCTAGTCGAAGAAGAGGCGCTCCATGACCGCCCGGGCGTGCCTGGCGGTCCGGCGGTAGTCCTCCTCGAGCGCCTGGGCCGGCTCCACGGTCTCGACGTTGCCCGCGCCGGCCCAGGCGCTGCTGTCCCTGACCGTGCCAGCCGGGCGATAGCCGAGCAGCCGGGCGACCGCCGTCAGCTCGGCGTGACGCGAGGGCAGGGAGTCATCGGCCCGGCCACGGACCAGCATGATGGCGTTGCGGATGCGGGCCGCCAGCTGCCAGGACTCGGTCAGCGCCGCGCCGTCGGCCGGGTCCACCAGGCCCGCGGCGACCGCCGCGTCCAGGGCCTGGAGGGTCTTCGTCGTGCGCAGGCCCGGCACCGAGCCGCCCTGCTGGAGCTGGAGCAACTGCACGGTCCACTCGACATCGGAAAGGCCACCGGGCCCGAGCTTGAGGTGCCGGGCGCGCTCGACGCCGCGTGGTATCCGCTCGGCCTCGACGCGGGCCTTGATCCGGCGGATCTCTCGCACGGCGTGGTCGCTCAGCCCGGCCGCCGGGTAGCGGAAGGAATCAGCCAGGGCGATGAAGTCCGCGCCGAGCGACGCGTCGCCCGCGGTGAACTCGGCCCGCAGCAGGGCCTGGTACTCCCAGGGGGCGCTGCGCCCGGCGTAGTACTTGCGGCACGCGGCCAGGCTGCGTACCAGCGGCCCCTGACGGCCCTCCGGGCGCAGGCTGGCGTCCAGGATCAGCGGCGGGTCGGGGGCGGGCAGCTCAAGCAGCCGCCGCATCTCGGAGGCGACCGCCTGGGCTGCCTCCGAGGCTTCGCGCTCGCCTGGCCCGTCCAGGCCAGGGTGCGGGTCGTGGACGAAGATCACGTCGGCGTCGCTGCCGTAGCCGGTCTCGTGCCCGCCGTACCGGCCCATCGCTATCACGGCGAACCGGGTCGGGAGCTTCCGGCCCAGGCTTGTCTCGACTCCCCCGGTCGCGACGGCGAGGGCGGCCTCAAGGGCCGCGTCCGTGACGGCGGTCAGTGCCTCGCCCACGTCGCGCAGGCTGGTCATCTCGAGCACGTCGGCCGCCGAGATCCGCAGCAGCTCCCGCCGCCTGATCGACCGGATCGCGGCGGCGGCCGCCTCCGGATCGCGCTCGTGCCGGGTGGCGGCGGCCATCATCTCGGTCCGTATCGTGGCGAATGCCCTGGGCACCAGCTCGTCGTCGTCAGCGAAGATGGCGACGGCGTCCGGGGCGCGCAGCAGCAGGCCGGTGGCGTACCGGCTGGAGGCGAGCACGCAGGCCATCCGCTGGGCGGCCTTGGTCTCGTCGCGCAGCAGCCGCAGGTACCAGGGCGACTCGCCGAGCGCCTCGCTGACCTGGCGGAAGGCCAGCAGCCCCGCGTCCGGCTCGGCGGCGTCGGCGAACCAGCCGAGCAGCACGGGCAGCAGGGTCCGCTGGATCGCGGCCCGCCGCCGCACCCCGGTGGTGAGCGCCTCAATGTGCCGCAGCGCCCCCGCCGGGTCGGCGTAGCCGAGAGCCTCCAGGCGAGCCTTGGCCGCCTCAGGGGTCAGCCGGGCGGCCTCGGTGGGCAGCCGGGCGACCGCGTCGAGCAGCGGCCGGTAGAACAGCTTCTCGTGCAGGCGGCGGACCCGCATCGCGTGCCTGCGCCAAGCCTCGTCGAAGGCGGCCGCCGGGTCCCCTCGGCCCGATGACGGCACACTTGTTGCTGTTATCATGGCGCGCCCGAGCCTGCGGAGTACGGCGGCATCATCCGGGAGGGTGTGGGTCCTGCGCAGGTGATAGAGCTGGAGCAGGTGCTCGGTCTGGCGCAGGAAGCGATAGGCGGCCGCCAGGTCGTCGGCGTCCTCGCGGGCCACGTAGCCGCCATCGGCGAGGGCCGTGAGGGCGGGCAGGGTGCCGGGGGCGCGGACCCGGACGTCGGCCCGCCCGTGGACCAGCTGCAGGAGCTGAACGGCGAACTCGATGTCGCGCAGCCCGCCGGGACCCAGCTTGAGCTCGCGGCCGGCCGTGTTCTTGGGCAGCGCGGACTCCACGCGGCGGCGCATCGCCTGCACGTCCTGGACGAAGTTGTCGCGCTGGGAGGCCTGCCAGACCAGCGGGGTGACCGCCTGCGCGTAGGCCCGGCCCAGGCTGGCATCGCCGGCCGCCGGGCGGGCCTTGAGCAGGGCCTGGAACTCCCAGGTCTTCGCCCAGCGATCGTAGTAGGCCAGGTGGCTGGCCAGGGTGCGGACGAGGGGGCCATTGCGGCCCTCGGGGCGAAGGTTCGGGTCGACGGGGAAGATCATCCCCTCGGGGGTGAACTGCCCGCAGACGCCGAGCATCCGGCTGGCCAGCTGGGTGGCGGCCTTCAGCCCGGCCTGGTCGGTGTCGTCCCCGGCGACCAGGATGACGTCGACGTCGCTGGCGTAGTTCAGCTCCTGGGCGCCGCTCTTGCCCATGGCGATGACCGCGAGCCGCGGGAAGGGCGTGCCCGGTGGCAGCTCGCTTCGCGCGACCGCCAGGGCGGCCTCAAGGACGCCATCGGCCAGGTCGGCGAGCTCCTCGGCGACCTCGTCGACGGTGGTATCGCCGGTGAGGTCGCCCGCGGCCAGGTGCAGCAGGCGGCGGTGGTAGGCCGCCGCCAGGGCGGCCGGGTGCCTGCCCTGATCGGAGGCGGCAGCGGCCACCGGCTCGCTCGCGCCGGGATCGGCGCCGACGGCCCGCAGCAGCTCCGCCCGGATGCTGGCCCGGCTGGGGCGGTCGCGGCCCGGCCGACCGCGCAGGACGGCCAGGTCGGCCGGGTGCCTGGCGATGTGGTCGGCCAGGGCCGAGCTGGCCCCGAGGACCACGATGAGCCGGTCCCGCAGGCCCGGGTCGGCGCGCAGCTCGGGCAGGACCTTCTGGTCACGCTCGGCCAGCCGGGCCAGGCTGGCCAGCGCCAGGTCAGGGTCGGACGCGGTCCCGAGCGCGGTCAGCAGCTCGTCGTCGCGGGCGGTCGCGCCCGCGTCGGCCAGCCCCCCGAGCAGCTCAGCGAGGATCACCGAAGCCCGCGGCACGTCCCCGAAGCCCATCCGAGCTAGCCGGCCGGCCAGCGAGGTGCGAACGCCGCGCCCCACGTCGCCTCGTCGCTCTTGCTCAGTCCAGTCAACGCCGCCAGCCGGCTCCGTAGCGCCCACGCCCCTAACGGTATACCGGCCGGAAAAGACGTCCGCAGGGTTCCCTCAGCGACATTGAGTTCCCCGGCCGGCCGGACGCGAGCCGAACCCGGACGTGATACAGGCGTGCGAACAACTGTGATAGTCATGGTCCATGGTCGAACTCATCCCGCGCAGCGTGCTCTTCGGTAACCCCGAGCGGACCAGCCCTCAGCTATCGCCGGACGGCTCGCTGCTGGCCTGGATCGCACCGCGCGACGGTGTGCTGAACGTATGGGTCGCCCCGATCGGCGCCGGCGGGGTGGACTGGGACGCGGCCCGGGCCGTGACCGACGACACCGACCGGGGCATCCGGTTCATCTCCTGGGCGCAGGACAGCAGGCACCTGTTCTACATCCAGGACGTTGGCGGGGATGAGAACTGGCGGCTTTATGACGTCGACCTCAAGGCACCGGGGCTCGACCGCCGCGACCTGACCCCGTTTGAGGGCATCCACGCGATGCTGCTCGGCTCCAGCAAGCGCAAGCCGGACGAGGTCCTGGTCGGCGTCAACAAGGACAACCCGCAACTGCACGACGTGTACCGTCTTGACCTGGCGACCGGCGAGCTGGTCAAGGAGATCGAGAACCCTGGCTTCGCGGGCTGGATCGCCGATGAGGACCTGGTCGTGCGGGGCGCGCTGCAGCCCCAGCCGGACGGCAGCTTCGACCTGCTGGTGCGGGATTCGGGCGACTCGCCGTGGCGCACGCTGCTGTCCATTCCGGCCGAGGACGCGACATCAAGCGACGTCGTCGCCTTCAGCGCCGACGGGAAGTCGCTGCTGATGATCAGCGCGGCCGGGTCCGACACTGGACGGCTGGCCCGGGTCGACCTGGCCACCGGCACAGAGGTGGTCATCGTGTCCGACCCGGAGGCTGACGTGTCCGGCGTCCTGGTGCACCCCGACACGCTCGCGCCGCAGATCGTGACCCTCCTGAAGGAGCGGACCGAGTACGTGGTGCTCGACGGGGCGCTGGCCGAGGACCTCAAGGCGGTCCGGGCACTGCATCCCGGTGATCCCCGGTTCGCCGGGCGGGACGACGCTGACAGCGTGTTCCTTATCGGGTTCACCAACGACGCCGGGCCGATGCCGTACTACCTCTACGACCGGGCGACGAAGACGGCGCGGTTCTTGTTCGAGCACCAGCCCGCCCTGTCCCAGTACGAGCTCGCCCCGATGGAGCCGTTCACCTTCACCGCGCGAGACGGCCTGGTGGTCCACGGGTACGTGACGTTCCCGCCCGACCGGGGCCGCACCGGGCTGCCGACCGTGCTCAACGTGCATGGCGGGCCGCAGGCCCGCGACAACTGGGGCTTCAGCCCCGAGGCCCAGTGGCTCGCCAACCGCGGCTACCTGTGCGTGCAGGTCAACTACCGTGGCTCGATTGGCTACGGCAAGGCCTTCACCGCGGCCGGCGACCGCGAGTGGGGCGGCAAGATGCACGATGACCTCATCGACGCGGTCTCATGCGTAGTTGACCAGGGCTGGGCGGACCCGGCCCGGGTCGCGATCTACGGCGGCTCCTACGGCGGGTACGCGGCCCTGGTGGGCGCGGCGTTCACCCCGGATGTCTTCTGCTGCGCGGTCGACATCGTGGGGCCGTCCAACCTCAAGACGCTGCTCGAGACCATCCCGCCGTACTGGGCACCCGCCGCCGCCGCGCTGTACCGTCGGGTCGGCCACCCGGTGGACGACGCGGAGTTCCTGTGGTCACGATCCCCGCTGTCGCGGGCGCGGGACATCACGATCCCGCTGCTGATCGCGCAGGGCGCGAATGACCCCCGGGTGAAGCAGGCCGAGTCTGAGCAGATCGTGGCCGCCCTGACCGAGGCGGGGATCGAGCATGAGTACATGCTCTTCCCCGACGAGGGCCACGGTTTCGCCAAGCCCGCGAACCGGATCAAGTTCTACACGGCGGCGGAGCGGTTCCTGGCCCGGTACCTGGGCGGGCGGTTCGAGGACTAGACCCGGGGCGGCTTGGCCGCCCATGACCGCCCGTCATGTACTAACCTCGAATCGTGTTCAACCGATCGCGGATCGCGGCGGCGTGCGGGGCCATGCTCGGGGCATGCGCCGTAGCGCTGGCGACGGGCGGCTGCGGTACCGCCATCCTCAGCCCGAGTGGCACCCACGCGCCGCCCGGCCCGGCCGCGTCCTCGTCGGGGCCGAGCACCTACACCGTCAGCGCGCCCGTCTCCACGCTCGTCGTCGACGGCGGGGCCGGCACGATCACGGTGACGGGGACCTCGACGGATACGGTCACGGTGACCGAGCAGGCGTACTATTCCAACTCGGCCAGGCCACCCGCGACCACCCACGTCGTCACTGACGGCACGCTGACCCTGGCCTACACCTGTCAGATCCAGCTCACCTGCGGGGTCTCCTACGTCATCGGCGTGCCCCGCCGGGTCGCGGTCCAGGTGTCTGACCGCGAGGGGGCCATCACGCTGGACTCGCTGGCCGGCCCGGTACAGGCGCAGACGGTCGGCGGGGTGATCACCGGAACCGGCCTAACCGCGCCGACCGCGACGCTCAAGTCCACGGCGGGTGAGATCACCGCCGCGTTCACCGCCGTTCCGACCTCGGTCACCGCGTCGACTACCGCCGGGCCGATCACGCTGACCCTGCCGCCAACGGCCGTCTACCAGGTGCACGCGCACACCTACATCGGCAGCTCCACCGTCACGGTCCACCAGAGCGCCACCGCCACCAGCGTCATCCGCGCGTCCTCGGACGTCGGAAGCGTCACGATCAACCCAGCCTGAGCACGGCCCGGCTGGACGCCATGACGCAATCATTATATCATTACGTCATGCTCTATCCGACGCCCCGACTTGGCCCCGATGACCAGCGTGTGCTCGGGGAGATCGATGACATGCGCCGGGAGCTGCGGCACGCCGTCCGAGACGCGCCCGCACGGTGGACCGAGGGACTGCGGAAGTTCCTCACTGCTGACGCTATCGCCGCCTCGAACTCGATTGAGGGGTTCAAGGTCGCCACGGTCGACGTCATTGACCTGATGGAAGGTGAGCACGACGTCGATGTCTCGGACGAGAACCAGGCCGAGACGATCGCCTATCAGCACATGCTGACCTACATCCAGACACTGCACGATGTCGGGGACTTCCACTACAGCAAGGGATTCCTCAACGCGCTGCACTGGATGCTGCAGGGGCACCACCACACCCCCCGTAAGCCATCCGGGCAGTGGCGAAGGGGAGAGGTGTACGTCACGGACGCCCGGGATCCTTCCATCGCGGTCTACACCGCGCCCGACCCAGCCGAGGTGCCTGGCCTGATGGCGGAGCTTATCGACTGGCTGGAGGATCCTGACGGCACGCACCCGCTGGTCAACGCGGCCATGGCCCACCTGAACCTGGTGTCCATCCATCCGTGGGCCGACGGGAACGGCCGCATGTCGCGGTCGCTTCAGACGCTCATGATCGCCCGCGAGGGAGTCCTGGCTCCGGAGTTGTCGTCCATCGAGGCCTGGCTGGGCCGCCCCGGCAACACCTGGGATTACTACCGCGTGCTGCGGGATCGCGGCGCGCAGTACCGTCCGGATCAGGACGTCTCGCAGTGGGTCCGGTTCAACCTCACTGCCTACCACGAGCAGGCCCAGGCGGTGCGCGGCCGGCTAGAGCGCGGGTCACGAGTGTGGGGACTCCTGCTTGACTTCGCTGAGGCCAGCGGGATGGAAGAGCGCGTCGTCTCGGCCCTGCATGACGTAGCGATGACCGGCCGGGTCCGGCGACTCCATTACGAGCACGCGGAGGGCCTCAGCCTGCAGCAGGCCCAGCGGGACTTGCGCGACCTTGTCACCGCGCAGGTGCTCGGCCCGGTCGGCCGGACCAGGGCACGCTACTACACCGAAGGCCCCCGGTTTCCCGCTGAGGCACTATCGGCGGCCCGGACTCCCGTGACGCTGAGCAACCCCTACGGCGGCTAACTGGCGCGCGCCGGGCGGCAGGAGATTAGCCACGGCTCGTTATGAAAAATTGGGCTAAAGCATGGGGAGATAACGGTCAAGCTCGAAGCGGGAGACCTGGCGGCGGTACTCGGCCCATTCCTCGCGCTTGTTGCGCAGGAAGAAGTCGAAGACGTGCTCGCCGAGGACCTCCGCGACGAGCTCGCTGTGCTCCATGACCTTGATGGCCTCGTCGAGGTTGGCGGGCAGCGGCTTGATGCCCAGCGCGCGGCGCTCGGCCGCGGTCAGCGCCCAGACGTCGTCCTCCGCACCGGGCGGGAGGTCGTAGTCCTCCTCGATGCCCTTGAGCCCCGCGCCGAGGATGCAGGCGAAGGCCAGGTACGGGTTGCAGGCCGCGTCGATGGAGCGGAATTCCAGCCGCGTCGAGTTGCCCTTCTGCGGCTTGTACATGGGGATGCGGACGAGGGCGGAGCGGTTGTTGTGTCCCCAGCAAACATAGGCCGGGGCCTCGCCGCCGGCGCCGGCGGTGCGGTCCGTGCCACCCCACAGCCGCTTGTAGGAGTTGACCCACTGATTGCAGACGGCGGTGATCTCCGGGGCGTGCCGCAGCAGGCCCGCGATGAAGGCCCGGGCCGTCTTCGACAGCTGGTATTCCGCTCCGGCCTCGTAAAAGGCGTTCTGGTCGCCCTCGAACAGCGACACGTGCGTGTGCATGCCGGAGCCGGGGTACTCGGTGAACGGCTTGGGCATGAACGTGGCCCACACGCCTTGCTCGATCGCCACTTCCTTCATCACCAGGCGGAACGCCATGATGTTGTCGGCCGTGGTCAGCGCGTCGGCGTAGCGCAGGTCGATCTCCTGCTGGCCGGGCGCGCCCTCGTGGTGGCTGTACTCGACCGAGATGCCCATGGCCTCCAGCATCGTGATCGACATACGCCTGAAGTCATGGGCGAGGCTGTGCGGGGTGTGGTCGTAGTAGCCGCCGTTGTCCACCGGGGTCGGCGTGCAGCCGGCCTCGGGGCGGTCGCGGAGCAAGAAGAACTCGATCTCCGGATGGGTGTAGCAGGTGAAGCCCATCTCAGAGGCCTTGCTCAGGTTGCGCTTGAGCACCCAGCGCGGATCGGCGTAGCTTGGCGAGCCGTCGGGCAGCAGGATGTCGCAGAACATCCTGGCGACGCCCGGATACTCACCCCGCCAGGGCAGCAGCTGAAACGTCGAAGGGTCGGGTCGCGCGATCATGTCGGCCTCGTGCACCCGGGCGAAGCCCTCGATGGCCGAGCCATCGAAGCCGATGCCGTCCGCGAACGCGCCTTCTAGCTCGGCGGGCGCGACGGCGACGGACTTGAGGGCACCGAGCACGTCGGTGAACCAGAGCCGGACAAACCTGATGTCCCGCTCCTCCAGCGTGCGCAGTACGAATTCTTCCTGCCTGTCCACGAGATTCACCTTAGACGTTTCAGCCAGTGGCGCGGTACCAGCGTCCCTCACGGCGCTGCGTCGCCACCGTACCAGTTCTGCGGCGGCGGCCCGTTTCCAACTCGTTACTTTTTGCTGCCGAAGCGTTACCATTTGCGCACGCGGGGATTGGCGTGGGTGCTGGCCGCCGCTGGCCCGTGGTCAGGCCTGGTCAGGCGGTAATAGCTCGCATACCGCCCCGTACCGGCAGGGGCCAGGCGGCGGGGGCACGGACCAGCAGCAGGGCCGCGTCGTCATCGAGCGGCTCACCGACGTACTTGAGCAGGTCGGCGCGGAGCAGCGCCAGCAGGTCGGGCCGTTGGCGGCCGCGCGGGCCGTTGGCGGCAAGGCTCTCCAGTCGCTGCTCCAGCGGATAGAACTCGCGCGACTTGTCGCGGGCCTCGGTGACCCCGTCGGTGTACAGGAGGAGCTGATCGTTCGGCTTGAGGTCAACCTTGCGGGCGGCGCCGGACGGATCGCCCAGGGTCATCATGCCGAGTGGGGGTGCGGGAGCGTGCACTTCCAGGGCCTGCACGGCGCCGTCGCTACTGACGAGCATCGCGGGCGGGTGACCGCAGCTGAAGATCTGTCCCTTGCCGGTCTGCGGGTCGAACTCGGCGAGCAGGGCGGTGACGAACTCCTCGTGCTCGCCCCACCTTCGGGCCAGGCCCGCATCGAGGCGACGGGCGAGCTCGGGCAGGGTGTGCACCTCGTAGGCGATCTGCCGGTACCTTCCGAGCACGTCCGCGGCTACCTCGACTGCCCCGAGTCCCTTGCCGCGGACGTCGCCGATGATCAGCCGGATTCCGAACGGCGTCAGCGCCACGTCGTACAGGTCCCCGCCGACCTTCGCGTCGGCCGCGGCGGCCAGGTACACAACACCGAGCTCCAGTGGCCCGAGGGCCTGCGGGAGAGGGCGGAGCACCGCCCTTTGTGCCACCTCGGCGACCGAGACGGCGTTGGCCAGCTGCTGCTGGGTGCTGCTGTCCAGGCTGGCCCGGATGCTCTCGGTGAGCCGCCTGGTGAGCACCTTGTGGTTCACCACCGCGCTGATCGCGCTGATGGCGGTGACGACGGCCGTCGCGACGACCGTCGCCAGCGGGATCTGGTGCGTATCACCCTTCGCCGTGACCATGACCACGGCCGCGGCGATCTCGGCGGCGATCCCGAAGGCGAGTGGCCGCCCCGGGCGGGCGGCTCCGATGCCGGCCAGCGCGGGCGGCACGGCCAGCAGTGGGACGAGCAGCAGCGGCGCGGCCCAGACATGGTCCAGGCAGGTGGCGAGCACGGCGATGGCGGCAACGGCCATGATCAGCTCAAGCCACCGGTCCGGCCAGCGCCTCCCGCGCCTGGCGGGCGACGAGACCCGCGGTGCCCTGGCCTTGATAACGCCCGGCTTGGGCACGAGCGCCGGGGTGAGCTTCAGCGGAATCCGCATACTCCATTCTCGTATCGCCAGAAACGTCGCGAGAACCCTACGCCCGGGGAGGATCTCTGGGCCAGCTTTCAAGATCATCAGCGCCGACGGCCGCGGGTGGCGGGGGTGGCTGGTGGCGGGGCCACGGGGCTGACTTCTCACGCGCTGTGGGAGGATCGCGCGCGTGGCGCATATCGACCTTGGTAATGACATCCCCGGCATCCGGGGGCTTTTCGCCTACCGGCCCGACACTGGAGCGGTGCTCAGCGATCTCGGGGAGGCCCTGCTGCGCGGGGACAGCACGCTCTCACGCGGTGAGCGCGAGCTGATCGCGACGTACGTGTCGCACCTCAACGAGTGCCGGTATTGCTCCAGATCCCATGGGGCATGCGCGGCGGCCCAGCTCGAAGGCGGGCCTGGGCAGGTCGAGGCGACGCTGGCTGATCCGGCCGAGGCGCCGGTGTCGGCCAGGCTGAAGGCGCTGCTAGCCATCGCGGCCCGAGTGCAGGAAAACGGGCGCGCGGTGACGGACAAGGACATCGCGGCCGCCCGCGCCGAGGGCGCGACCGACCGCGAGATTCATGACGCGGTGCTGATCGCCGCGGCGTTCTGCATGTTCAACCGGTATGTCGACGGGCTGGCGGCCCTCACGCCTGACGACCCGGCCTACTACGCCGCCACCGGGGCACGGCTGGCCGAACGCGGGTACGCGCCGCCCCGGTGAGCTGGCCTGCTGGGATGGCTAGAACTTAGAGTGTGCTCGAAGTTAAGTCGCCGTCAGCAGCTGGAGCTACCCGGTCGAAGGGGCGCTCCAGGGACGTGCCCGCCGGTGGCGTGACCATCGCCGAGGCCGCCGAGCGCACCGGGGTCAGCGCGCATACTCTTCGCTACTACGAACGGGCCGGCCTGGTCGTCAGCCCGGTCGACCGCACGAGCGGCGGCCGGCGCCGGTACCGGGAGCTCGACCTCAAGTGGATCGTCATCTGCACCAAGCTGCGGGCCACCGGCATGCCCATCAAGGGCATCCGCCGGTACGCCGAGCTGGTCGCGGACGGTCCGGGCAACGAGGGGGAACGGCTGGCCCTGCTGGAGGCCCATCGGGCCGACGTGCTGGCCAAGCTGGCCGAGGTCCAGGAGAACCTGAAGGTCATCGACCACAAGATCGACGTCTACCGGGGAAGCCTGGCCGCGGGTGAGGCCGATCGCCTGTGGGCACCCCTAATAAGCTAGGTATCGTGCCGAACATACGGATCGCGCTTGCGCAAGTGAACACCTCGGTTGGCGACCTGACCGGGAACGCCGAGCTGGTCGCCGGCTGGACCGCCAAGGCCGCCGCCGCTGGCGCCCGGGTCGTCGTGTTCCCTGAGATGGCCCTGACCGGGTACCCGGTGGAGGACCTGGCCCTGCGGGCGTCGTTCGTGGGGGCATCCATCGACACGCTCCGGGGCCTGGCCGAGCGGCTGGACGCCGACGGCCTCGGCGGGATCGCCGTCATCGTCGGCTACCTGGACCGGCGCACCGACCTGACCCCCCGCACCGGGCAGCCGGCCGGCGCGCCGCTTGATGCCGCCGCGGTCCTGCACGGCGGCCGGGTCGTCATCACCAGCGCCAAGCACCACCTGCCGAACTACGGCGTGTTCGATGAGTACCGCTACTTCATCCCGGGCTGCACGCTGCCGGTCGTCCGGGTGCCAGTCGAAACCGGTGGGGCGGCTGGGACTGTTGGGAAAGCAGGGGCAGCCTCGGCCGGGACCGGCGGGGCAGCGGGGGCAGCAGGGGCAGTCTCAACGGCCGACGGTGAGTTCGTTGATGTCGCGGTCGTCATCTGCGAGGACCTGTGGCAGGACGGCGGTCCCGTGGCGGTGGCCAGGCAGGCCCAGGCCGGCCTGCTGGTCGTGCCGAACGCCTCGCCTTACGAGCGTGGCAAGGACGACGTCCGCCTTGAGCTTGTGCAGCGGCGGGCCCGCGAGGCGGGCGCGCCGCTGGCCTACTGTAACCAGGTCGGCGGGCAGGACGAGCTGGTCTTCGACGGCGACTCGATCCTCGTGTCGGCCGACGGCGAGCCGCTGGCCCGCGGCCCGCAGTTCGAGGAGGCGCTGATCGTCACGGACCTCGAGCTGGCGGCGGCGACATCGGACGTGGCGGGCCCAGTGGACGCCGGGGATGGCTCGACGATCACGATCGAGCGGGTCACGCTGCCCGAGGTCGCGCAGCCCAGGGCGGCGAACGACGGGCCGGCGCACAGCCCGTTCTGGCCCCGGCTTGATCCTCATGGTGAGGTCTACGCCGCGCTTGTCCTGGGCACCAGGGACTACATCCGCAAGAACGGGTTCAGCTCGGTGATCCTCGGGCTGTCGGGCGGCATCGACTCCGCGCTGACGGCGACGATCGCGGCCGACGCGATCGGCCCGGACCATGTGCACGTGCTGCTCCTGCCGAGCAGGTGGTCCACGACGCACTCGCTGGGCGACGCCGAGGAGCTGGTCAACCGACAGGGGCTGCACGCCCGCACGATCCCGATCAAGGCGATGGTCGACGCGTTCGTGTCGGAGCTTGGCCGGGACTTCCCGGCCACCGGCCTGCCCGCCGAGAACCTGCAGGCCCGGGTGCGGGGGGTGACGTGGATGGCGCTTTCGAACGCCGAGGGTCACCTGGTCTTGACGACCGGCAACAAGAGCGAGATCGCGACCGGGTACTCGACCCTGTACGGCGACTCCGCGGGGGGCTTCGGCGTGATCAAGGACGTGCCCAAGACATTGGTGTGGGACCTGGCCAGGTGGCGGAATTCCCAGGCAGAACGGGCCGGCCTCACTCCCCCGATCCCGCAGAACTCGATCGACAAGGCTCCGTCGGCCGAGCTGGCCCCCGATCAGCTCGACACGGACTCACTGCCGTCGTATGAGGTCCTCGACGCGATCCTGGAGGACTACGTCACGCGGGACATGGGCTCGGCGGAGATCATCGCGGCGGGCCACGACCCTGAGCTGGTGATGCGGGTGATCAGGCTGGTCGACGCGGCCGAGTACAAGCGGCGGCAGTACCCGCCGGGGCCGAAGATCAGCCCGAAGAACTTCGGCAGGGACCGCCGCCTGCCGATCACGAACCGCTGGCGGGAGACCCGCTAGCGGCGATGCCGCGCAGCAGCTGATCGACGACCCGCACCGCGAATTCCGGCGCGGCCTCGCCGTAGTCGTGCTTCATGCGGGCCATGACCGCCCCCATCAGGGTGAGCATGGCGATCTCCACATCGGTGTCGGCGCGAAGCTGGCCGGTCTCGATGCCGTGCCGCAGGACCTTCCTGACCGTCTCGCGGCGCGGCTCGACGGCCGTCTCCTTGTACCGGGCCAGCAGCCGGGGGTAGCGCTCGCCCTCGCCGTGCAGCATGGCGAACTGCCGGGCATAGCGAGGGTCGTCGGAGTCCTGGACCATCACCGTCAGCATCGCGACGAGGTCGTCGCGGACGGACACGCCGCCCGGCGCGGGCAGCGGGCTCTTCAGCGCGGCCAGCGCCGCGATGAGCAGGTCCTCCTTGCCCGGCCAGCGCCGGTAGATGGTGGCCTTGCCAACGCCCGCCCGGGCCGCGACGCCCTCGCAGCTGACGCCCTCGGCGCCGAGCTCGGCGAACGCGTCGAGCGCGGCGTCGAGGATCGCCTGGTCGGCCCGCTCGCTGCGGGGCCGCCCCGGACGCTTGGCGTCCGGGGCGGCGACATCAGCCTGAACGGTGATGGGGTGCCTGACATCGGCGTCCATGACCAGTTACCCTTCCGCGACCAGCCGCTCGGCCGCCAGCTCGCTCTCGGCCCTGGCGACTTCGACGGCGACGATCTCCTCGATGTCCACGGTAGCCTTCGGCTTGCCCGGCATCCAGCGGAGCACGACGAACGCTCCGATGAGGGAGACGATCGCACCGACGATCGTGGTGACCCGCATCGAGTCGACGAAGGCGGAGTTGGCCGGGGCCAGCAGGAACTGACCGGCGTGGCCGAGCTGCTGTACGACCGCCTGGGTGGCGGTGATCGACTGGCCAGCGGCGCTGGCGGCGGCGCTGTTGTGGAGCTGGTTGAGGGCCGGGGTCAGGTGCGTGCGGTAGGTCTCGGCCAGGATCGAGCCGAGGACCGCGACGCCGAGGGCGACCGCGACCTGCCGGGCGGTGTTGGTCAGCGCCGAGCCGGCGCCCGCCCGCTCGCGGGGCAGGACCTCCATGACGGCCGCGGTCGCGGCGGGCATGGCCACGCCCATCGCGGTGCCCTGGACGAAGAACAGCACGGCCAGGACCGCGATCGGTGAGTTGGTGCCGAGGGTGGCGTACCCGGCCACGGCTACGGCGGTGATCGCCATGGCAGCCGCGGTGGCCGCCTTGGCACCGAACCGGGAGACCAGCGCGGCGCTGCGCGGCGAGCCGAGCATCTGCCCCACGGCGAACGGCACGGTCAGCAGGCCGGCGTCCAGGGGCGTGTAGCCGCGGACGTTCTGCAGGTAGAAGCTGGTGAAGAAGAAGACGCCGCCCATACCGAAGAACAGCAGGGCGATCGCCCCGACGCTGGCCGATAGCCGACGGTCACGGAACAGCCGGACGTCGAGGGCCGGGAAGGCGGTACGAGACTCCCACCAGGCGAACAGCCCCAGCACGATCAGGCCGCCGAACAGCGGGCCGAGGACGCTGACGCTGCCCCAGTTGCCGTTGTCGCCACCCTGGACGATGCCGTAGACCAGCAGGACAAGGCCCGCGATCGAGGCAAGGACGCCGACGTAGTCAATCTTCGCGCCGCGGGAGTTGCGGCTTTCCGGCACCAGCAGGGCGACGGCTATCACGCCCAGGACAGTGACGGGGACGTTGATCAGGAAGACCGAGCCCCACCAGAAGTGAGCGAGCAGGACGCCGCCGAGGACCGGGCCGATGGCCACGCCGATGCCGACCGCGGAGGCCCAGATGCCGATGGCCTTGGCCCGCTCGGCGGGCTCGAAGACGTTGGAGATGATCGACAGCGTCTGCGGCATGACGGCCGCACCACCCAGGCCCATCGCGGCCCGGGCGAAGATCAGCTCGGTCGGGTTCTGTGAGTAGGCCGACAGCAGCGAGGCCAGGCCGAACAGCGCCAGCCCGATCATCAGCATTCGCTTACGGCCGGCCCCGTCGCCGATGACCCCGAAGGTGAACAGCAGTCCGGCGAAGACCAGCGTGTAGGAGTTGATCGCCCACTCAAGCTGGCTCTGGCTGGCCCCCAGGCCGCCGTGGCCGGCCGGCTCAGCGATGGTCTTGAGCGCGACGTTAAGAACGGTGTTGTCGATGACGATGGCTAGCAGCCCGACGACGAGCACGCCGAGGATCAGCCACCGCCGGCGATGGATGGTACTTGCATCCACGAGTGTTGTGCCCCTTGGTTAGAAAGGTGGATCGCGCACGTACGAGGCCCGCCGCCCCGCACTATCGATACGGAACGGATCCGTATCGGAATCTATTCCGGGACTTTGAGGAATTTTTCAGGCTCTGCAGGGCCTGCTACTCAGCCTGGGCGGACTCACTGGTCGCGGCCCGCGGCGCGGGGTCTGGCGACGGGGCCGGGACGGCTGGCTGACGGCGGGTCAGCGGGCGCAGGGCCAGGGCCAGTACCGCTCCCAGGAGCAGGGCGGCGATCGGGACAGCGATGGCGGCCCGCAGCGCGCTGACGTACCCGTGCCCCGCGGCCAGCCCGGACTCAAGGACGGCCAGCACGAGAGCGCTGCCGAGCGCCGAGCCCGTCTGGCGCAGCGTGTTCAGCACCCCGGACGCCCCGCCGGCCAGGTGCGGCGGCACGTTCCTGGTGGCGATCGTCTGCATCGGCGACATGGTGCACCCGGTCCCGAGGCCGGACAGCAGGAAGCCGGGCAGCAAGTCATACCAGGTGCTCGCGGGGCCGGCCACGACGGCGATCACGGCCAGGCCACTGGCGTACAGGGCGAAGCCGCAGGCGACCAGGTACTTGCCGCCCTTGTCGGCCAGCCGCCCCGCGAACGGGGCGACGATCCCCGACATCAGCGAGGCGGGCGCCATGGTCAGGCCGGCCTTGAGCGGGCTGAAGCCGAGGGCCGACTGCAGGTAGACGGTCAGCGGCAGCGCCATGCCGACCAAGCCCATCGAGACCAGCAGGTTGGCCCCGCTCATCAGCGCGTAGTTCCGGTCGGCGAACAGCCCGAAGGGCAGCAGCGGGTCCCGGTCCTGCCGCCGGGCCTGGATCAGCAGGAAGGCGGCCAGCAGCACGACGCCCGCCGCGATGACCAGCGGGATGCTGATAAACGCCCAGACCTTCCCCCAGTCGTAGGCCTGCCCCTCGACGAGGCCGAACGTGATGGCGACCAGGCTGGCGCTGGCCAGCAGCACGCCTGGCGGGTCAAGCCGCTGCCGCCTGGCCGCTTTGACCTCGGGCAGGACGAGGGCGGCGAGGATGACGGTGAGGACGCCAATCGGCAGGTTGACGAAGAAGATCCAGCGCCAGCCAAGCCCGCTGACGATGAGGCCGCCAACCGTCGGCCCGGCGATCGTGGCCAGGCCGGCGATACCGCCCCAGATGCCGAGGGCCTGGCCCCGGCGCTCGGCCGGGAACGTGGCGATGATGACCGACATCGTCTGCGGCATCAGCAGCGCCGCGCCCAGGCCCTGAAAGGCCCGGGCCGCGATGAGCTGGCCGGCCGTCTGGGACAGGCCGCAGGCCAGTGACCCGAGCGTGAAGACGGCCACCCCGATGATGAACAGGCTGCGCTTGCCGCGCAGGTCACCGAGCCGCCCGCCGGTGATTACCAGCACGGCCAGCACGATCACGTAGGCGTTGATGACCCAGCCGATCCCGGCCAGCGAGGCGTGCAGCCCCAGTCGCATGTCGGGGATGGCTATGTTCACGATGGTCAGGTCGAGCAGGGTCATGAAGAAACCCAGGCCCAGGGTGAGCAGGACCGCCCACTCGTTGCCGCGCCAGCCGCGCGCTGCGTTATTCATCGCCATCTGCCTTCTCGTCGTGGCTGGCCTGGGCGGTCCCCGCGAGCGGCGCCTGCCAGGTGAAGCGCCCCTCCGTGATGTCGTCGACGACCGCGCGCAGCCAGTCGCGCTCGGCGCGCAGCAGGGCGATCTGGTACTCGACCTCGATGAGGTTCACCCGGGTGAGCTGGTGGGAGGTCCGCTTGAAGGCCGCGTCCAGTGCGGCCTGGAAGTTACTGAGCTGTCCCTCGACCTCGACGCCGCGGCGCTCAAGCAGCTCGCCGACCTCGCCCGGCTCGAGCAGGGAGGCGAACGTCAGGGCCATGGCCAGCCGGGGGTAGTCGGGGGTGGTCCGCATGAGCTCGGCGCGCAGCGCGTCCAGGAGCTGATCTCGGCCGGGCTCGGTGATCTCGTAGACGGTCCGCTCGGGACGGCGGCCTTCCCGGCTGGTCTCGACCGGCTGGATGAGGCCGGCCCCGGCTAGCCGGTCGACCGTGCTGTAGAGCGTGCCGTGGGTGACCTTCATGACCCGGTCGATCTCCCTGACCCGGATGACGTGCCGCATCTCGTAGGGGTGCATGGGCTCCCTGGCCAGCAGGGAGAGGATGGCGATCCCCAGCGGCGTGAGGTTCAGGATCCGGCGTGACTGCGGCATGGATGCCCCCATCCATCGATTTATCCGATGACAACTAGTCGATGTCGACTATATGAACCTGACTAGTCGATGTCAACGATCGGCCGCAACCGGGGGCCGGCCTGCGGCGTCGTAGAAGTCAGCCCCCGGAGCAAGCGACGCAACTGACGAAGGGGATTACGTGCTACACACATTCGCCCTAGCAAGCGCAGCCGCCGTTGGGCTGCTGACCGGCGCCGCCGGCCTGGGCGCGGCCGCGCCGGCGCCTCATGAGCCAGCGCGCGTGGCCACGGCCGCCGGGTCATCACCGGCCGCATCAACGGCACGCACCAGCCAGTCGGGCCCGACAAGGGCATCCGTACCCGAAGGCTTCAAGGCGGTATCGATTAGCTGGCTGACCCCGGCCCGGGGCTGGGTCATGGGACTCGCGCCGTGCGGGCCCGACCGGACCTGCACCGACGTGATCAGCACATGGGACGGCGGGCTCACCTGGAGCAAGGACGGCACGATACCGGCGAAGACGCCGCCGCTGGACGGCGCCACGACCGGGGTGACCGAGATCCGCTTCGACACGCCCATGCAGGGCTGGGCGTTCGGGCCTGACCTGTACCGGACGACCGACGGCGGCCGCAGGTGGACAAGGGAGGCGCTGCCCGGCGCGGACAGCAAGCAGGTGCTGGCGCTGGCCGTCACCCACTCCCGGGCCTACGCGGTCATGTCGCCCTGCGACTACGGCACCGGCACCTGCACGGGCCCGGCGGTGACCGTCTGGCGGACCACCACGCCGGAAAGGGAGTCCTGGACGAGGGTCCCGCTGGTGCTGCCGGTGCACAGTTCGGCGGACCTGTCCGCCTGGGGCGAGACCGTCTACGTCACGGAGAACCGGGGAAAGACCAGTTCCCTGTACGCGAGCACGGACGGTGGCGCGCAGTTCGCCTCTCGCCCAGTGCCGTGCAAGTCCGACAATGACCCTCAGCTGGCTCAGGCCGTGGCGATGTCGGAAACCAGGATGGCCCTGCTGTGCGTGAATGATCCCATGCTGGGCAACGCGGTCAAGACCGTGTACCGGTCGGCCGACACCGGACACACCTACACCTTCGCCGGCACTATGGGACCGCTGGGTGTCGTGGGGCAGCTGGCGGCATCCCCGTCGGGCAAGCTGGCCGTAGCGGCGACGGCGGCCGGCGGGTCGTTCATCTACATCAACGACTCGGGTGGCACCACCTGGTCGACGGCGGTCAGCCTGGGCGACGGCGGCCTGGGCTGGAACGACATCACGTACGTGACGGACAACGAGGCCTGGGTGGTCTACTCACCGGCCAACACCTTCAGCGGCTCCATCGGTCACGTGCTCGTCAGCCGGGACGGCGGACACCGCTGGCACGTCGTCCTGTAATCTAGCCGCCCTCCCGCGCTGGCCGTGGCCAGCGCGGGAGGGAACTAGGCCAGGCCGGTCATGAGCTCGCCCCAGGCGAGGGCGGCCGACGAGGATGGCTCGGTGAACCGGGCCAGGCGGGCCCTGGCCACCCGGGCGGCGTAGGGGTCGGCGGCGGCGCGATCCCCGCAGCGGCTGAAGAACAGCTGGGAAAACCAGTCGGCGTACTCCTGGTACCGCCAGGTCCGCTCGAGGCACGCGTCGGAGTAGGCCCGCAGCCCGCTGTCGTCACCGGCCGAAACGTAGTCGCAAGCCGCCTTGACGAACGTCTCGGCGTCGAACAGGGCCAGGTTCATGCCCTTGGCGCCCATCGGGCTGATGACGTGGGCGGCGTCGCCGAGGAGGTAGAGCCGGCCGTAGCTCATCGGCTCGAAGACCTGGCTGCGCAGCCGGACGATCTCGGTCTCCGCGACCGGGCCAGTGGCCAGGTCCGGCCACCAGAAACGCTCGCGCAACTGCGACCAGATCCGCTCGGCCGGCCAGTCGGCGGGGGTGTCGCCCGCCGGGATCTCCAGGTAGAACCGGGCCATTTTCGGCCCGCGGGCGAAGCCGGCCGCATAGCCACGGTGGCCGATCCCGAAGCTGGGGTAGCGCGGGGCCGGGGTGTCGGCCAGGATGGCCAGCCAGGTGACGCCGTAGTCGCGGGTGTAGGCGGTCAGCACGCCCGCGGGGATGGCGCCGCGGCACACGCCGTGATCCCCGTCGCAGCCGGCGATGAGGTCGCAGGCGATCTCGTGCACGACGCCGCTGCCATCGGTGTAGGACACGACCGGCCGCGGCGACTCCAGGTCGCCGAGGGCCACGCCGGCCGCCTCGAAGCGGAGGTCTCCCCCGTCGCCGAGGAACGCCGCCACCAGGGCGCGCACCAGGGCCTGCTGCGGGGCCAGCACGCCGACGTTCTCCTTGGCGTGGGCGTCGCGGCCGATGAAGAGGGACTCGCCGTCGACCCGGACCTCCATCGAGTTGTCGGCGGGGAACGTGCCGAGCAGGTCGCCCAGCCCCCACTCGGTGAACATCCGCACGCCGCGGTACTCCACGAGGCCGGCCCGCTGCCGCTGCTCGACGTAGGCCCGCGACTGCCGCTCAAGGACGACGCACGGCACGCCGCTGCGCCTCAGCAGCATGGCGACGGTCAGCCCGGCAACACCCCCGCCCACGATCACGACGGTCGTTTCCTCGCGCGTTGCCTGCGTCGTCATGGGGCGCACCTATCGGCGTTAAGCGGTCACTGGGCGGCAAACCGGCCCAATCGTAACGCGAGCGCCGACCGTCTGGCAGCCCGTCGTGCCCGACCGGCGGTCGGGGTGGTGGCGGCGCTGGCGCCTACACGGAGGTGTCGGCGGCGCGCAGGGTGCCGGTAGACGGATCCACCAGCACGGTCAGCAGCGCGCTGGCGTGCTCGCCGTCCAGTTCCACCGTCACCCCGGCCGCGCCGTCGCCCGCGCGATAGGCGCCGGCCGCCACGGTCCCCGTCCAGGCGGCCGCCATCCGCAGCCGCCGCGACAGCAGTCCCGCGTCGGTCCCGGCGGCCACGGCCACCGAATCCGGCCAGGACTTCAGTCCACTGTTGAGCCAGGCGATGATCGCGTCGAGGGTCTTGGCCAGCGGGGAGCCGACCGCGGGCGGAATCGCCAGCGTCAGCGACTGCACGCGCGGCGGACGCTGCGGGTTGAGCTGGATCTGGGCCTGGACCGTGGTGCCGTCCTCCCCGGTCAGGAACCACCGGCAGTGGGCCGGGGTGTCATGCTCTGGCCCGCGCTCGGAGCTGTCGGCGAAGGTGCCCAGGCGGTCGCGCAGCAGGGCGATGTCGTGCAGTCGCTCGGCATAGGGCCGGTCGAGGGCGACGTTCTCGGTGAACAGGGCGTCGGCGGTGGCCTCGTCCCAGTTCGCGAGCAGGTGGCTGACCGCCGCGCGGGCGGCCAGCGTCTCTGGCCAGGGACCGCCACGCGGGTGCGGCGACTGCTGGGCTCCAGGCGCGGCCGCCGGGGCCAGGGCCACCTGGTAGGCCGACGGGCGCCTGCTGACCAGGGTCTCCATGATGAGGTTCGTGAGCTGGGTCATCGGGGCGTAGGTGCCGTTGCCCAGCGCGATGACGCCGGTGCCGGTGGCCGGGTGCCAGCGCATGTTGCTGCCGAAGCCGGGGTAGCCGCCGCTGTGGCTGACGATCCGGCCGAGCGCCGGGTCCTCGTCGATGAACAGGCCGAAACCGTAGGCACCCAGCCCGCCCGAGGGCCCGCCGGGCAGCGGGTAACCGCGGGTCGGCGGGATCACGACCTGCGAGAGCTGCATATCCCGCCGCGACGCGGGCCGAAGCGGGTGCCAGTCGCCGACCTCGGCGGCCGGGGCCGCGTCGGACAGCAGGCTGGGCGCCGGGACCAGGACCGCGGGCGGCACCGCCATCGCCGAGGGCGGGAAGGCCAGGGCGAAGCCCGACACCCAGGTCGCGAGGTCACGGACGCAGCTGAGCACGCCGCCCATCGGGGCGAACGCGCCATGCGGGTCGAAGGGGACCTGCTCCCAGCCGGACAGGCCGCGACGGTACCCGAGAGCCAGGTTCCCGCCCGGGAACTCGGCGGCCTCGTACCCGGTACGGGTCATGCCGAGCGGCCTCAGCAGCCGCATCCGCACGAAGTCGTCGTAGGACAGGCCGCTGACGGCCGTGATCACCAGGCCGAGGATCGCATAGCCGAGGTTGGAGTACTCGAACCGGGTCCCGGGCGCCCAGTTGGCGCTGACCCCGCCGGCCAGCAGCGACCTGAACGCCTCGAGCGGCAGTCCCTGCTGGCGGTCTCCCCACGGGTCGTCGGTGGGGAACCCCGCGGTCATCGTCAGCAGGTGCCGGAGTGTCACCCGGTCAGCGACCGGGCCCGCCAGCTCGGGCAGCCGGCCGCCCTCGGCCTCCCCGGCGGGACCGGCCCAGTCAGCCAGCTCGGGCACGTACCGCTCGGCCGGGTCATCGAGCGCGAGCGCGCCCTCGTCCCGCAGCAGGAGCACCGCCGAGGCGGTGAAGCTCTTGGTCATCGACGCGATCCTGAACACCGTGTCCGCGTCGGGCGCGGGCCCGCCGACGACCCGTTCTCCCGTTCCCCCGGCGTGGACGAGCTCCCCGTCCCTAACGATCCCGTAGGCGATCGCGGGCGCGCCCCCGCGCGCCGCGTACCCGCTGACAATGGCCTCGGCTGCCGCGCATGAATTGCTCACCGGCCCATTTTTCCACGTCTACCGATGCCGAATGGGCAGTGGCCGGGGTGGGAGACTGGCCACTGCCCGTTCTGGTGAAAAATCAGGCTAGGGCACGCAGGGCCGGGAGGACTTCCTTGCCAATGGCCTCGATCGCCGCCATCGGGTCAGGCGACATGACCTGGATGGAGACGATGTCCGCGCCCACCTCGGTGACCAGCGGGCGGTAGGCCTCGACGAGGCTGGCCGCGTCGGGCACGACGGTGTAGGAGGACAGGACCTCGGCCGGGTCCATCTCGTCGGCCTTGATCCTCAGCTCGGCGGGGTCGGTCGCCTCCAGGCGGCCGGGAGCGCGCAGGCCGCGCATGGATGACAGCGCCGTCCAGGCCTGCTCGTTGTTCTCGGCCAGGACGGTCCAGCGGGTGGCCAGCACCATGTGCTCCCGGCCGGCCTTGGTGGCCGCCTCGCGGTAGGGGGCGATGACGTTCCCGACCGTGTCGGCGGGGTTCTTCACGCTGGTGATGAGGCCGTCGGCGTACGTCCCCGCGAACTGCGCCGACTTGGGGCCGCCCGCGGCCATGAGGATCGGCAGCCGCCCCTTGGGCGGGGAGTAGAGCTTGGCGGTCGTCGTCGTGTAGTACTGGCCGTCGAAGGTCAGCTTCTCCCCGGCCAGCAGCCGGTGCATGATCTCCAGGGCCTCGGCCATCCGGGCCTGCCGCTCGGCGTAGCCGGGGAACGGGAAGCCGAGCGGTCGCTCGTTGAGCGCCTCGCCGGTCCCGACGCCAAGGAGCAGCCGCCCGTCCGACAGCCGGTCGGTGGTCGCGGCCATCTGCGCGACGAGGGCCGGGTGGTAGTGGAACAACGGGCAGGTGACCGCGGTGCCGAACTGCACGCGCTCGGTCGCGTGGGCGGCCGCGCCGAGCCACGACCAGACAAAGCCGGCGGCCGAGGTGTCGTCGACCCAGGGATGGAAATGGTCCGAGCCCAGGACCACGTCGAAGCCGGCCTGCTCGGCGGCAACGGCCTGAGCGACCAGGTCTTCCGGCTGGTAAGACTCGTGACTGCACAGCCAGGCGAACTTCATCGCAGCGCCCTCGACTTTCATTCGGCGTCCGTTTGCTTTTACTGGCATCCTCTCAAAGCGTGCGCTCGCGCGCGCGAGGGGGCACCATGGAGGAGTGGACGCGGATCAGGTGGCTACGCTGCGTGTACTACTGGCCAAGACGGGCTGGCTGGAGCGAGCTCGGGAGTTCGGGCGGGCGCTGCGGTCCTCGCCGCGGTCGCCGGGCGGACTCCTGGTCGTCGGCACGCCGGACTTCGAGCCATGGCACCTGACGGCTCACCTGGACGAGGAGAGCCGGCTGTCGGGACGGCCGGCCCTGATGCCGACGCTCGTGCGCTGGTCTCCCCCGCCGGGCGCGCCGCCGCACCTGGCGGTGGGGCTGTCGCGGCTTGAGGCCGCGCAGCGCGGCGAGACGCTGTTCGTGGTGAGCGAGGCGACCGCCCCGGTCCCGCTGCTTGAGCGGGTCAACGACGCCCGCCACGTGGGCGCCACCATCCTCGCCCTGGATGGTGGCGAGGACCCCGAGCTTGAGGGACTGGCGCACGAGTCGCTGTCGGCGCCGTCGGTCGTGTCTTTCGATGCGACGCAGCACCTGGTCAGCGCGGCGGCGGGCGGCCGTGACGGCGACGCCGACGGGGCGGCGCGGCCCGCGCGCGGGCCGCGCGGGCTGCGGGACCGGGTCGCCCGGCTGCTTGACATCGTCAGCGGGCCGAGCGCCTGAGCCTGCAGTCCCCTCTAGCCGAGAGCCCCGTCTTGTTGAGAGCCCCCGGCTTGTTGAGAGTCCCCGCTAGTCGAGGGAAAGGACCATCGTCGGCCGCTCGATGACGTGATCGTCGCGCAGCGGGCGGACGGCGGTGCCGATGGCGAAGAACTCGGTCGTGTGGGCACCCCAGGTGTGGCTGTGCTGGCGCAGCTGGACCCCGACGATGCCCTCGGCGTGCAGCGCCTCGGCCTCGGCCTGCATGCGGCTCATGGCCAGCTCGCGGGCATCGTAGAGGGCCTGGGTGTACTGCTCGATCTCGACGTTGCGCCCGATGTTGCCGATCATGGACGCGATCCGCTGGTGGGCGATGTGGTACACGCAGGTGCCCATCACCATGCCAAGCGGCGCGTAGCCGGCCCGGATCAGCGTCCAGAAGTCCTGGCCCGACAGGTCCGAGGTGAACGGCTGGTTCTTGTTGTTGCGCCACTTGGCCACGCCGCCACCGCCCGCGCCGGGCTCGGCCTTGACGGCGGTGCCGACGGCGATAAATTCGGCCACGTCCGCGCCGAACTCCTTCATCTCCACGTCGAGCCGCACGCCCACGATGCCGTCCGCGCCCAGCGCGTCGGCCTCGGCCTCCATCCGGGTCATGGCCAGCTCGCGCGCGTGGTACAGGGCCTGCGACAGCACGTCGAGCTCCTGGTTCTTGCTCCACCGCCCGATCTGCAGGCCTACGTGGTAGATCGACGACCCGAGCACCAGCCCGACCGGGCGAAACCCGGCCTCGCGGACCAGCAGGAACTCGTTGACCGACAGGTCCGAGGTGAAGATAGACCCGGCCTTGCCGGGCTGCAGCTCGGCGAGGCGCTTGATCGCGTCCTGGGGTACCCCAGCCGCGCTAAGGTCAGTGCTGGACATCGCTGCATGTCTCCTTTAAAGCCTGTTCGCGCCGATGTTGGTGCGCGCCGCCTGGCGGCGCTGCGGGTCAAGCGACATGATGGCAAGCGCCGGATGGCCGTGAGCCTCGGCCGTCCTCGAGAAGCGGGTGATCGCGGTCCCGATCGTGGTGGCCTCGACGATATGGTCGCGGGTGCCCTCTGATACCGGGCACTCCCGCTCGGAGACCCGCAATTCCATGTCAGCGATGACGACGCCCTCGGCTCCGAGCCGCTTGACGTCCTTGGCCAGTTCCTGCCGGGCGTCGTGGCGGGTGTCGTTGACTAGCTCGGTGTAGCCGGTGACCTCGGCGTTGCCCGCACCCCACCGGGTCTGGGCGCGGGTCGTCCAGTCGTCATGGCGGGCGCCGATGGAGATGCCAAGGACGAGCCCGGCCGGCACCCAGCCCTTCGTAATGAGCTTGGCGAAGTCCTGGCCAGTCAGGTCGGAGGTGAAGGGGTGACGCAGCGGCTTGGCGCCCGGGGCGCGCACGGCCGTGCCGATCGCCTTGAACTCAAGCCCGCCGGAGGGGAAGCCGCCGATCGTCAGCCGCACGCCGACCACGCCGTGGCCGCCGAGGGCCGCGCATTCCTCGACCATGCGATTGATGGCCGTGCGCCGGGCCTCATACATCGTCTTGACCAGGGGCGCGAACGACCCGTAGGAGTAGCTCCCGCCCCGGCTTGAGACCTGCGTGCGGGCGGGGAGGCCGACGTTCCCGTATCCGTACCCGCCGGCCCATGGCCCCGGACAGCTGTAGCCGCCGGTGAAGCCGAGGTTGTACACGGCGGCCCCGAGGACCTGGCCAGCCGCCTCGAAGCCCACCGAGCGGATCGCCATGAACTCCTCAGACGTCAGCGCCGACCCCCAGGTGCCGCTGGACCTTATCTCGGCCAGTCGTTCCCTGGCATGCTCGGGAAGGTCGCCCGGAAGGTCCCGAGCGGCGCCGGGGGTCGTCCGCCCGTCTGGCGGCTGATTGCTCACGCTTCTAGCCTAATCCTGGTCGTCCCATTCTTTGTTACGCTCCCGGACCTTCTCCAGGGCGCGGGCCGCTTCCTCACGGCTTGGATACGGGCCGAGGAGGTCCTTACCTGGACACGACGTGTTGGCGTCCTCGACCGTGTTGTGCCTAAGGCAATACCACCACTGCTCGCTGTTATTCGTCATGGACACTAGACTCGCAAAACATGGCCACCTTGCTCCACCCGGGCCGGCTATCTCCGACCCGGCCGGTTCCCGCGCACATCGTCCGCCCTGAGTACGTCGGCAAGCCGTCTCCGACGCTCGGAGAGAAGGACGTCAAGGACTCCGAGACGATCGCCGCGATGCGCGTGGCCGCCCGGATCGCCGCCCAGGCTCTCGAGGAGGTCGGCAAGCATGTAGCCCCGGGCGTCACGACGGACTACCTGGACAAGGTGGGGCACGAGTTCATCTGCGCCCACGACGCCTACCCGTCGCCGCTGGGCTACCGGGGCTACCCCAAGTCGGTGTGCACCTCCCTGAACGAGGTCATCTGCCACGGCATCCCCGATGACACCGTCGTCCGGGACGGCGACATCGTCAACATCGACGTCACCGCCTACATCGGCGGCGTGCACGGCGACACGAACGCCACCTTCCTGGCCGGCGAGGTGGACGAGGAATCCCGGCTGCTGGTCGAGCGAACCCGCGAAGCGATGAACCGCGGCATCAAGGCCGTCGCGCCGGGCCGGCCGCTGAACACGGTCGGCCTAGTCATCGAGAAGTACGCCACCCGCTTCGGCTATGGCGTGGTCCGCGACTTCACCGGGCACGGCATCGGCAAGACGTTCCACTCCGGCCTAGTCGTCCCGCACTACGACGACCCGCGCAACACCGTGGTCATGGAGCCGGGGATGACGTTCACGATCGAGCCGATGCTCACGCTGGGCACGATCAACTACGACGTCTGGAAGGACGGCTGGACCGCCGTCACCAAGGACGGCAAGCGAACCGCCCAGTTCGAGCACACGATCCTCGTCACCGAGGACGGCCACGAGATCCTTACGCTGCCGTGACCGGGGCCGGACCCCAGGGCTACGACTTCGACGAGGAAACCCGCCTGACGACCGCGGGCGACGGCGTCTTCGAGGCCGCGATCAGCGACCGGTGGAGCGGCCTGGCCAGCGTCAACGGCGGGTTCCTCATGGCGACCTGCCTCAAGGCCCTCAGCGCGGTGGCGCCCTTCCCCGACCCGGTCACCGTGTCCGGGCTGTACCTGCGCCCTGGCAACGCCGGGCCGGCCGTGGTCCGCACGGAGCTGATCCGCGCGGGCCGGACCACCGCCTTCTGCGAGGCGCACCTTTCCCAGGCAGGCAAGGAGGTGCTGCGGGTGACCAGCGCCTTCGCGGATCTGTCCGAGGCCACGGTGGCCTATGCCGGGGCGAGCGCGCCCAAGCTCCCGGCGCCGGAGGACTGCCTGGAGCTGAGCGGCCTGGCGACCATCTCGCTCTCGAAGCGATTCGAGTATCGTGGCCCGGCCGTGCCAGGCTGGCTGACGGGGAGCCCGTCGGGCGAGCCGTACGCGGAGTTCTGGATGAGGTTCGCCGACGGGCGTCCGGCCGACACCAAGACCTTGCCCTTCATCGTCGACGCGGCCCCTCCGGCGGTCCTGGAGCTGGGCATGTCCTCCACCACGATCGAGCTGACCGTGCACGTGCGTGCCCGGCCGGCC
>Ga0335072_10002152_pt1 | contig 30998 bp, 29 predicted proteins | sample Lox_Sample_21_FD_206725 | JGI IMG/M metagenome (GOLD analysis project Ga0335072, IMG submission 206725) | Soil microbial communities from Loxahatchee National Wildlife Refuge, Florida, United States - Lox_Sample_2.1 | ecosystem: Environmental > Terrestrial > Soil > Wetlands | place: USA...
CGGCTGCCGCTGGCCCTGCGCTCGAAAGTCAAAAACAACAACAAAAGCCACCCCAGAGCCGTGCAGAGGTTGACAAGGTCACTCCATATCAGCCCCTGAGAGAAATCGCCTCAGTACTTCGGCACCTTCGGATCAACCTGATCGGACCAGGCAAGAATGCCACCAACCAGATTGACCACTTTGGGGTAGCCGTTCTGCAGCAGGAACTCTGCGATGCGTTGGCTGCGCCCGCCCGACTTGCATTGCACAATGATCTCGCGATCGCGATCGATCTCCGCCAGCCGCTGCGGCACATCATTCTGTGGAATCAGCTTGCCGCCGATGTTGGCGATCTGGTGCTCAAAAGGTTCGCGCACATCGAGGATGAACACATCCTCGCCGGCGTCGATGCGCCGCTTCAACTCAACCGGTGTAATCTGCGGTACTCCGTTCTTCACCCTGGATTCCTCTTTTGCCGCGGGTACGATCCCGCAGAATTGGTCATAATCTATCAGTTTCGTCACCGTGGGATTCGGCCCGCACACTGGGCACTCGGGATTCTTGCGCAACTTCAGTTCGCGGAAACGCATGCTGAGTGAATCCACCAGCAACAGCCTGCCGACCAGCAGCTCGCCGGCGCCGAGAATCAGCTTGATGACCTCGGTTGCCTGAATGACACCCACGAGTCCCGGCAGAATTCCCAGCACTCCACCTTCAGCGCAACTCGGCACTACGCCGGGCGGCGGCGGCTCAGGATAAAGGCAGCGGTAGCACGGCCCCTGCTCCGTGGCAAAAACGCTGGCCTGGCCCTCAAAGCGAAAGATCGAGCCATACACATTCGGTTTGCGCAACAAGACGCATGCGTCATTCACCAGGTAGCGCGTGGGAAAGTTGTCGGTTCCGTCGGCGACGATGTCGTAGTCCTTCAAAATCTCGAGAGCATTCGCACTCGTCAGCAGCGTCTCATGCTTCACCACGTTGATTGCCGGATTCAGCGCTTCCAACTTATCAGTGGCTGAATCGAGTTTTTTGCGTCCTATGTCGGCCGTCGAATGAATGATCTGCCGCTGCAGGTTGCTCGCGTCAACCACGTCGAAGTCAACCAGCCCGAGAGTGCCCACCCCCGCCGCCGCGAGGTAAAACGCGAGCGGAGACCCCAACCCACCGGTTCCCACGCACAGCACCTTGGCGGCCTTCAGCCTGCGCTGCCCCTCCTCGCCAACCTCCGGCAGAATCAGGTGGCGCGAGTAGCGTGCGAGTTCCTCGGCCGTCAGTTCCGGCAGCGCATTCGCTTCAGTCATCTGGGTCATCGCTCAATCATTCCCGCGCTCATCCGCTCAGCAACCGCCAGCAATCGATGGAATAATCGATAGCGTATCCTTGGCTGAAACCTCGGTTGCTTCCTTCAGCGGAAGATAGCGCACATCCTCATCGTTCAGATAGAGGTTGATGAAGGCGCGCACCTTGCCCTGCTCGTTGAACAGTTGCCTGCGCAGCTCGGGATACGCGCTCATCAGTTCATCGAGCGCACCGGCCACCGTCCCCGCGCTCACTTCCATCGTCTTGTTGCCTCCCGCGAAGCTACGCAACGGCGTTGGGATGAATATGGTCATTCGATCGACTCTCTCCCGCTGTTGATTTGATTCGAGGCGAGTCCGGCAGGACGCACGAATCGTCCGCTCAGCCCTGCACGTGAATTGTTTCTGTCTCGAATCGCTTGTCTTCTTCGTTGTTTCCCGCCAGTAAAAACGAGTTTGTCTCTCTGGCCTGTCCCGCTGCCACCTCAGTGATCACGTACGAGCAACCTAGCCAGTGGGCCTCGGCAAGATCGGTCTCCGACCACCGCGCCGGATGGTCAGGATGCGAATGATAAAACCCCGCAATCTCAAAGCCGTGTCGCATTGCGTCCCTCTGGATGCGGACCAGTTCCGCCGGCGCAATCCGGTAGCGGTTGTGCGCCGAATCGGTGCGCGTGTTGCCGGCGCGGATCGCAGAGCCGACCACCCATCCGTCCGCGGCCGCACGGCCAAGCAGCGCCCCGCAGCATTCATGTGGATAGGTCTCCTCGCCATGGGCGCGAATCGCATCGTACACGATCCGGCTCAGCAGCAAGACGCTCAATGGCCCTCCCAGAATCGCTCGCTCAAATACTTGTCTGCCGAGTCGGGCAGCACCGTCACAATCACCGCGCTCCGCCCCGCCGCGGCCACTTCGCGCGCCACGCGCACGCTAGCCTCCACCGCCGCCGCCGCTGAAATGCCCACCAGCAATCCCTCTTCGCGCGCCAGCCGCTTGGCCATCGCATAGGCGGCTTCTGTCTCCACTTCCATCGCGAGGTCGGCTAAGTTGGGATCATAGATTGCCGGCACGAGCGATGCGGCCATGTATTTCAGCCCTTCCAGTCCGTGGAACGGCGAATCCGGTTGCACACTGATCGCAGTAATTCCAGGATTCAGCTCGCTCAGTCTGCGGGTCGTCCCCATGAACGTGCCGCTGGTGCCCAGCCCGGCAACAAAGTGCGTGATGCGCCCTTCGGTCTGCCTCCAGATCTCCGGTGCCGTGGTCTCGTAGTGCGCGCGCCAGTTCGCCGGGTTCGAATACTGGTCGATGTAGCAGAAACGCCCGGGCTCGTTCTGTGCCAGCTCGCGAGCCAGTCGAATCGCGCCATCCGAGCCCTCATCCGGATCGGTCCACAGAACCTGCGCTCCATACGCTTTAAGGATTCGCTTGCGCTCCGGGGACACATTGGCAGGCATCACCAGCTGGACCGAGAATCCCCCCGCCGCGCCCAGCATGGCCAGAGCGATTCCCGTGTTGCCGCTAGTTGCGTCGAGCAAAGTCCTGCCCGGCTTCAGCAACCCGCGCAGCCGCGCATCGCGAACCATCGCCGCAACCGCGCGGTCCTTCACGCTTCCTCCGGGATTCAACCACTCCGCCTTGCCCAGCAGCATGACCCCTTCAAGCTGGCCGACAATCCGCCTCAGCCGCACCAGCGGCGTGTTGCCGATGCGCGCGGAGAGTGGCACCCCCAGTTCGGACTCTGCGCATTGGGTTCGCATTCCGTTGACCTCCGCTATGTTGTATGTCGCAATACCCGCCCTGCGAGTTGCATGCACTCGCGCAGCGGCAAAGTCCTGCTCTTTCCGGCCCCTCGAATTGTCCTGTTGGATGACGGGGAAGTATCGGGGAATGAAAGGCTAAAAACTCTTCAAGCAGCTCAGTTCCACTCCACCGGACAATGCCGGCTGGAGCAACAACAGCAGCATTGGTGCATCAGACACATGCTTTGATTATAGAAACGCGCGATGGGAGAGTAAAGCGTCAATTTACGGCCGCGCCCAGCAAGGTGCATCCTGCTTTCGACTCGTTAAAACCGGGTTTTGCGCTGAGCTCCCACCTTGGCTCAGGCCTGCGGCTCGCTGAAAATCCCGGTTATGCGTAGATTGCAGCCACTTCATACGCCGTCACGCCGGGAATAGTGAACTCGATCCTGCTCCTTACGCGCTTGAACGGCACGTCTTCCTCGCTCTTCAACATCTGCACGCGCGTCACGCTCTTGCCCTCGGGGACTGTAAAGCTCACCTGCTGCGCGCCAATCGGATTGAACCCACGCATCAGCCCTCTATGCGCATTGGGATTCGTATAGTTCAAAACGTGCAACGCAAATCCCGGTTCGGTTTCGTACGCAAAAGCTTCAATCAAACCCGATCCCTCAATCGTCACCGGTTGCTCGTTGCGTGTAATCCAGTTGATCGTGTTTCTTATCAACCGGCTCAGGTCGATATCGCCAGAAACCCACAAGCTTCGTTCAACATCGCCTGCAATATATGCAAGGCGGCTCTGGCCCTTCTCGCGCAGCACCACTGCAGGCACGTTGGTGTTCGGCGTTGGCGGGTAGGCCAATTCGGGCGGATACGCCGTAAAGCCCGGCACCACCGTCAACACAGGATTCTCAACTGAAGCCAACGGTACGCGATACTCCGCGCCCGGCAGCCAGCCCGTATTCTCAAACACGCGCACAATCTCGTGCTCCCGCTCGATGCGCGCATAAAAAGCATTGCCGTTTGTGCCAATCACATCGCCCGTCTTCTCAATTCCAAACACATCGGCAAGACCGAAATTCGCGCGCGGCTGGTTGTACTCGTCATAAAGGCTCGTCTCAAAAGTGGCCAGCAGCGAGCCGCCACTATCCCGGAACGCTTTCAACTGCGCGCACTGCGCATCGCTCAATAGCGCCACATTGGGCAGTATCAGCGCACTGTATTTGCTCAACCGCGCGGCATCCATCCGGTCTTCGTGAACAAAATCGAACAGGAACCTCCCTTCGAGCAATGCGTAATACATGCCGTTCAGGTGCTGTTGCATCGTCTCATTCGATTGCGTCTTGTGGAACAGATGCGTGCGCTGCCCCATCACCACGCCGATGCGCGCAATCGTCCTCCTGTTAGCAAAATGTGCTTCGTTCTTCGCGGTCCAGTCAAAGTATTCGCGCGGCACTTCGAGTTCCCGGCGGTCCACGCCCATGCCCGTTTCGGCCCCGACCATGTGGTAGTACGGGACCATCCCGCTGGCGCTCGTCTCGCTGAACCACATCTCCGCTTCTACCGGCGACTTGCCAACGTTTCTCCACCGGATCGGCCCCGTTGACCATCCACCGGTGACATTCGCGGCCATCTTGCCATCCATAATTGCCCGGCATACGCGGCCTTGCAGCGTGCAACCCCAAATCGGCGTGTCTTCGCCGCCGCGACCCTGGTTGTCGCCCTGAAACCACTGCGCAATCTTTCCCACCGTATCCAGATTCATCGCCGCGCGCGCACCACCGCCCATATTCGGAAAGAAGAACTTCTCCTTGCCCGTCTTCTGAACCAGGCTGTCGTAGTAGGTCCACAAATAAACCATGCGCTCGTTGAACTTGTCCCAGTAGGCTGGCGTGCCTGGCGGCGGCAGCTTGCGGCAAACGGAGCAATAACACACCGGCAGCGAACCGATCGGTGGCCATCCGTTGCAATAAACAGCATCCACTTCATAGAGGCTCGTAACTTCCCTTATGATCGCCGGGATATAGTCCGTCATGTAATCGGAGAACATGCAGGTCCGAAACAACCCTGGAGCCTCCTTCGACCCATACAGCCTTCCCTCCTGGTCGCGCTCAAACTAGTCGGGATGCGCCTGGGTTGCATCCTCCCAATTAAGATCGGGACTCATGCGCGCGATTGTCCTCATGCCGCGCTTTCTCGCCGCCTGGTTGCACTCGCCAAAAAAATCTCTGCCGCCGAGAAACTTGCCTTTGCGATGGAAAGGCACCTTGGTCTGGTAGTAGGCCAATATGCCCGTCACGCTGATGAACGTCGCGCCCACCTTGAGTCCCGCCCAGTAATCGGCCCACGCCTCAATGTCCATGCACACGGGATCGTGCTCGGTCATGTTCAGTTGACCGATGCGGCCGAGTTGTTTCGGCCACGTCGGGCCCGCCACCTCGCTCGCCGGCGCCAGGCTGCCATCGGGCATCGCCATCGCCGGTTCCACCAGTCCGCCCGCACCTGCCAGCAACGGTACGGCAATTCCCGCTTTCAAAACTTCACGTCGATTCAACATCATTCCATTGTCCTCAGATTCCCTCTCCACGCCCCTACAGCAACTAGGTTTTTTGACCGCATGAAACCGCACCAACCTTCGTGCCCATCCTGAGCGTAACGTGGCGAAGTCGAAGAATCTGCTCCTTGATTTCGACCCTCGGACAGGGTGGGAAAGCACGAAATCAAACTATCAGTGATCTCATTTCCACGACATGCAGCAGGTTGGCGCAACGCGAGCCCAACATAGGAGTCGTCATTGTGCGTTGTCAACCAACCGATCACACGTCCAGCGCGGGTGCAAGTAAACTTGTTTCCATGGCGCTCGAATTTACCACCTCTTATCTCATGGATTCACTCACCATCTTCCGCTACTACAAGCGGCTGGCCGAGCGCGCGATGGAACAGGTCAGCGACGCCGATCTGTTCACCGAGCTTGACGCGCAGACCAACTCAATCGCCATCGTCATCAAGCACATGGCCGGGAACATGCGCTCTCGCTGGACCGACTTCCTCGGCACCGACGGCGAAAAGCCCGACCGCAACCGCGACAGCGAGTTTGAAGCGCCGCCGCAGACCCGTGCCGAGTTGCTCGAGATGTGGGAACAGGGCTGGGCGTGCCTCTTCATTGCCATTCAGCCGCTCACCGATGCCGATCTCACGCGCACGGTCTACATCCGCGGTGAAGCACACTCGGTCATGCAGGCCATCAACCGCCAGGTCGCCCACTACCAGTACCACATCGGCCAGATCGTGCTGCTGGCCCGCCATTTTGCCGGCGAGCGATGGCAGTCGCTTACCATTCCCCGCAGACAGTCGGCCGAATTCAATCGACGAGTCGCCTCCGGCGAGGCCAGCCAGCGGTAAGTTTCGATCGTGCCCGCCATACGCGTCTCAGATACAATGGGAGATGGGTTAACCCCGCTATTTCTGCGTACATTCATGCAAGCACACCAAGGAGCACCACTCTATGGCGATTCCCGCCACTCAATTACGTCCGGGCATGATCATCAAGCACAACGACAATCTTCACCTGGTTTTCAAAGTCGAGCACCGCACGCCCGGTAATCTGCGCGCCTTCATCCAGGCCAAGCTGCGTAATCTCAAGTCCGGCGCAATGTTCGAGCACCGCTTCCGATCCGCCGACGCCATTGAAAAGGTTGTGGTCGACGAAGTTTCAATGGAGTTCCTCTACAGCGACGGCGATGACTACTACTTCATGAACCCCGTGGACTACGAGCAGACCGTACTCAAGGGCTCGACCCTCGGCGACGCCGTCGAGTACCTCACGCCCAACCTTCAGATCAAGGTCAGCTACCACGACGGCCAGGCAGTCGGAATCGAGCTGCCCACTTTTGTTGAGCTCACTGTGGTCGAAACCGAGCCCGGCCTCAAATCCGCCACGGCCTCGAGCGTAACCAAACCCGCCAAGACCGAGACCGGCCTCGTCGTCCAGGTCCCACCCTTCATCAACGAAGGCGAAAGGATCCGCGTCGACACCAGCGAAGGCGCGTACATGAGCCGCGCGTAAATCTCCACCAAGTCAGAGGAAAAAGCGCTCCGCATCGGAGCGCTTGTTTTCGTGTGGTTGAGGTCCCGTGGCTCTACTGTTCCGCCGCGACCGAGGGAGCTCCAGGGCCGGAGTTACCACCCGCTTCACAGAACGTACGGCACCACCGCTGCCACGCGTCCCGAATACTCCTCATACCTCGCCCCGAACTGCGCCCGCATCCACTTCTCCTCAAGGCGCAGCTTGTACCAGAGCGATATAGCGAACAGCGCGAACGCCAGCACGGCGCGGAGTTCGCCTACGGCCAGCCCAGTGCCAATAAACCCGGTCAGGATGCCGGTGTAAATGGGGTGGCGCACCAGTGCGTAGGGCCCCGTGACAACCAGCTCATGGTCCTGCTTGATCGTCACTGAGCGGCTCCAGTTGCGGCCCAGATGAACGCGGGCCCAGACGCATATGAACAGCCCGGCAAGCGTGATCGCGAAGCCCACCCAAAAGGGGACCCGGCCCTGCGGCCACAGCCTCAGGTTGAGCCATGCGACCGGGAACCGAAAGCTGAGTAGAACGATGGCCGCACCGAACATCAGCACCCGCATCGCCCGCGAACCTGCCGGTTCCAGTCGCCGCGTGGTCTTGACGTTGAGAGCCATCACCTGCCAGTACACGAAAAACGCGATCCACAGAACCGTAAACAGATAGTCATAGACCAGGCGCATCGCTTCCTCCTCAGCGTCGACTAGGCAAGGATACGCGAGGAAGGCTGGCACAGTTCCCTATCGCCTGTGACCTCGCGCGACGAGTCGGTGCAGGTGAGATACTCGCTTCGTACCCAGTCTTGCTGCTGAGCCAGCCGCGCGATTTTTCGAAAGCACATCTAGGAGCCTGGTATGCCCATCTCCGCCGTCATCGCCGCCGCCGCCGAGAACTACCGCTTCAACTCGCGATTCCTGAAGCAAATCGTCAGCGACCTCTCGCCCGAAGAGTGGCTCAAGCGCCCCGATGAGAAGCTGAACCATGTTGCGTGGATCGTGGGACACATGGCGCTGGGCCGAAGCCGGGTCATGCATTTCATGGGCGCCGACTGGGCGCAGCCGGCGCTTGAGATTTACGGGCGCGGCAAGAAGCTTCTGGAAGACTCCGCCTACCCGTTGCCCGAGTCGCTGCTCGGCACTTGGAGCGAGGCTGGCCACGCTCTGGCTGCCGCGTTTCAAACTGTGCCGGAGGAATTGTTGGCGCAACCAGCGCCCGAGGGACCGCCCAGCCTCGACGGCAAGATCAGCGGTATCGTCAACTTTATGGCCATCCACGAGACCTACCATCTCGGCCAAGCCTCATACCTCCGCGGCTGGCTCGGCCACAGTGGGCTCATGGGATGAGAAAAGCGTGATTCGTGAACCGTAAGTCGTGGGTCGCGAAAAACCGCAAATCACGATTACGATCCACGAACCTCAAATCATGACCCCCGAATCACGACAAACGCTCCACCAATCACGATCTTTTCAAAAGACCCTCTTGACATCCGGCCGCATAGTTGTGTTACTGTGAGTAACACAATGAAGGCAGATATTCCATCCCGCCACGATCCGGCCGAGTTGGGCGAACTCGAAAGCAACATCCTCTCCATCGTTTGGCACGAAGGATCGGCAACGGCCGAACAGGTGCGTGAAGCTCTCGACCGGCCTTTGACCGATTCGACCGTGCGCACCATGCTGCGTCGCCTTGAAGAAAAGGGCTACATCTCCCACTCCATCGAAAACCGCGCCTTTGTCTATCGTCCGGCAGAATCGCGGCAACGCGTAGCCGGACGCGCCGTCAAGCGCATTGTCGACTGGCTCTGCGAGGGGTCTGTCGAAACCCTCCTCGTAGGCATGGTGGATTCGAAAGTTCTGGATCAGGCCGAACTGGAGCGGCTGGCCAAACGTATTGCACTTGTGCGCGAACAGGACAAACGCAAAGACGAAAACAAAAGCTAGTCGGAGGTCGACACATGCTGACCCCTTTTTTTGAATCCGCTCTTCGTTCTCTCATCCTCGCATCGGTCGTTGGGGCAGGCCTGCGACTCTTCCGCGTTCACAATGTCGTTGCCCAGCGCTCCGCCTGGACTGCGGTTCTCGTATGCTCAATGCTCATGCCCTTTGCGCTCCCCTTCACCGCCCACTTGCGCCCGCTTTCGTTTGCAACCATTCCTGCTCCGGCACCGTTGCATCGCTTGCAATCTGCATTTGCGCTGGCCCAGCCGGCGTCGTCATCCATTTCCGCTCCATCCGTCGATCCCGCGCCCCTGTCACACTACCGGCTCATCACTCCTCAAGTGGCAATTGGTGAAACCAATCCCTCCTCCATTCGCCCCGACCCCGTCTCTATCGATCGCGCCCAAGCCTTGCAGACAGCGCGCACCCAGTCAGTTGCGGCCCGGGCGCAAATTCCGCTCGCGCGCTGGGCCCTGATTGCCTATTTACTTATTGCTGCCGCCCTGCTCGTCCGCTTGCTCTACGGCCTCGTCACAGCTCTGCACCTCTGGTACTCTTCAACTCCGGTCACACCAGGCGGTGCCGCGCAAATTGGCGCCAGTCTCAAGCTCCGCACAAGTCGCAAAATTGCGACGCCGGTCACTATCGGCTCAGGAATCGTGTTGCCCGCCGGCTACACAAGCTGGACCGATGAAAAACTCCGCATCGTTCTTGCCCACGAACGCGCCCACGTGAGCCAGCACGATTTCCACCTGCAGATTCTCGCCTCGTTCTATGCCGCGGTGGCCTGGTTCAGCCCCCTGGGGTGGTGGCTCAAGCGCAAACTCTCCGATCTAGGCGAGGCCATCAGCGACCGCTCCGGCCTCAGCGTTGCATCAGACCGATCCGCATACGCTCAGGTTTTGCTTGAATTCGCGGCCGCGCCGCGCCCAACCCTCATAGGAGTTCCCATGGCACGTCCCAGCAGTATCTCCCGCCGTATTGAACGGATGCTTAACGACAACTACGCCCGCCTCGCTTTTTCCGGCGGAGCCGGCGCACGCGTCGCTGTTCTCGTCGTTCCCGTCGTTCTGTTCGCCGGCGCGGCGCTCGTTCGCGTTCAGGCGGCAACCCAACCGGCACAAGCTCCATCCGCTCCGGGCATGGTCGCTCCAACTTTGCCGGCGCCTCCTGCCACGCCTGAACTGGCCGCAGCCCCGGCGTCACCGGTAGCGACCGCGCCCACCGCACCTCCAGCCTCGCCCGCAACGGCTGACCTCTTGCTTTCCGCACCGTCAGGCGCCCTCGCTCTCGCAACTCCCCCGGCGCCTCCTGCACCTCCTGCCGCGTCCCGGCCTGCGGCGTCCGGAAATGATAATGCCGCATGGGAAGGCTCCTTCGATCGCACCCTTTCAATCAACGGCAAGCTCGAACTCTCAATCTCCACCGGCTCGGGCAGCATTAAGCTCACCCGCGGCTCGTCCAGCCAGGTCCAGGTTCACGGCGTCGTCAGGGCATATGAGAATGGCGACACGGCACAGGCCCAGGGACTCGTTTCCAACCCGCCCATCGTACAGGATGGAAACACGGTTCGCATCGGCCAACGGCACGAGAACCTGCATAACATCAGCATCGACTATGTGATTGAAGCCCCCGCCGACGCAGCCCTGAACGCCACCACCGGTTCCGGCGATATCACCGACACCGGCGTCGGTCAGGACGCCAAGCTGACCACCGGCTCCGGCAACATTAAAGCCTCAGGACTCGAAAATGGATTCAATATCTTGACCGGGTCAGGCGACATCGCAATTGACGGCAGTGGGCAGGGCGATGAGAAGGTCCAGACCGGTTCAGGGGACATCGATGTGAAGGGCGTTCATGGCGCGCTCTGGGCCCAAACCGGGTCAGGCGGAATCAAGGCCTCCGGAACTCCTTCCGCTGCCTGGAAGCTCGAGACCGGATCAGGGGATATTGAGCTGATCACGGGCAATGCTCCCATGAGTCTCGACGCATCGACCGGATCGGGCCGGGTGTCGACGGACTTGCAGGTGACCGGAGGGATTTCATCGGATGAAGAACACCATCACCTGCGGATGCAGCTCAACGGCGGCGGCCCTGAGGTCGTCGCTCAAACCGGCTCCGGCGACGTCCGAGTTCAATAGCGAATGTGATTGCTTCATCTAACCACTGGAACTGGCTTTCCCAGGTCTCGATTCTGAGACCTGGGAAACCAGACATCCGTGGCGTCGCGTTCTGATTCGCCGGCAGCGGTAAGCTTTTTCTCTACTCTGCCAGGCTCACAGCCCTTGCTTCCAGCAACGCCTCGATCGACTTCAGCGCGTCCAGCACCGTCTCTGACACCGGCTCATCCACCTGCACCACAGACAGCGCCTTCACTGGCCTCGCTCCCGTGCGCTCGCGGCCCAGCGCAAAGTTGGCGATGTTCACACCCAGCTGTCCCAGCGTCGTTCCAATGCGCCCAATCACGCCCGGCACATCGTAGTTGCGGCACACCAGCAGATTGCCTTCGAGGGGCGTCTCAATGTCGATGCCGTCGAACGCCAGTAGCCGCGGCTGTTCGCCATGAATCACAGTAGCGCTGGCGCGGCTTTCTCCCGCAGCCGTGTGCAGCACGATCGTAAGCACGGTTGCCGCGCCGCCGCGATGGGCCTCCTCTTTCTCTTCATGCACGCGGATTCCCCGCTCCTGCGCAACCGCTGCTGCGTTGATGCGATTCACATTCTCTGAGCCCTGCAGCAGCCCTGCAATTGCCGCGTTGCGCACCAGTTCAGTCTTGGCCTCGATCAGTTCGCCACCGTAAACCAATGCAATCGACTCGATACCGCTCTTGCCGGCCTGCGCTAGGAACCCGCCCAGTCGCCCCGCCAGACCGATGAACGGCGCCAGCTTCACATACTCCTCGTGGCTCAGTGAGGGCAGATTCACCGCGTTCTGCACCACACCCAGCTTCAGATACTCGCGCACCTGCATCGCAATCTGAATGCCCACGGCCTCCTGCGCCTCTGCTGTCGATCCGGCTACGTGCGGTGTCAGGATCACATTCTCTAACCCGAGGTACGAAGAATCCTTAGGCGGCTCGACGGCAAATACGTCCAGCGCCGCACCGGCCACCTGACCACTCTTCAACGCCGCCACTAAAGCCGCTTCGTCAACCAGTTCGCCGCGCGCGCAGTTGATAATCCGCACGCCCTTCTTCATAGTCACCAGCGTCTTCGCGTTGACGATGTTGGCCGTCTGCGGCGTGAGCCCCACGTGCAGAGTCAGATAATCCGCCTTGGCGAAAAGCTCTTCAACCGCAACCAGCGCAATGCCGTTCTCGCGAGCTACCGCTGCCGACACAAACGGATCGCTGCCAATCAGCTCCATTCCAAAACCGCGCGCGCGTTTCGCTACTTCCAACCCAATCCTGCCCAGTCCCAGAATTCCCAGCGTCTTGCCGCGCAACTCGGCGCCCTGCAAACTCTTCTTCTCCCATTTGCCGGCGTGCATCGTGTTGTTGGCCACCGGCAGCTTGCGCGCCAGTGCCACCATCAGACAGATCGTGAGCTCGGCAACAGCCACCGCATTTGCCCCCGGCGTGTTCATCACCACAATGCCGCGCCGCGTGGCTGCCTCGGTATCGATGTTGTCCACGCCCACGCCGGCCCGGCCAATCACGCGCAGCTTCGGCGCGTGCTCCAGCAGCGCATCGTCAACCTGCACGGCACTGCGCACCACCAGCGCATCGGCATCTTTCAGCGCGGCCGGCAATCCCTCCGGCAACCGGTCGTGCGTCTCCACATCCCATCCTGGTTCGGCCGCAAACACCGCCAGCGTGGCCGGCGAAACCTTCTCTGCCAATACGATCTTCATCGCTTCTCCCTTGCTTCTTTCCGCGCTTTCGTATTCGTCAAACTTCACGCCGTGCTGCTCGCACAGCAAATCGAACATGCGCACTACGGCAGCGTGCGGCTTGCCCTCGCCGCGCTCGTACTTGGTAAGCGAATTGGGATGCACGCCCAGCTTCTCGGCCATCTCGTACTGAAAGAGGTCAAGCTGCTTGCGCGCGATGAGCAGCTTTTCGCCAAAAGTGAGTTCAGACATTTAAGGCTCCGTGAAAGAGTGAAGGGGTAAAGAAAAGTGAATAAGTCAAAAAGTGAAGGAGTGAATGAAAGTGAGTGGGCGAAAAATAATCGACGCGGCTCACAACTCTCGACGGGCCCCTTTCACTTGTTCACCGTTTCACTCTTTCACTGTTCTTTTCACTCATTCACTCATTCACTTCTTCACTCTCTTCACTACTTCACCGCGTGCGCGTACACCGCCTGCGCCGCCGCCACTCCCTGTCCCCAGGTCACCCGCAATCCCAGCGTGTCTTTCGCGATGTGTTCCATTGCTCCCAGCAGCGCCACAGTGTCGAGATAATCAAAGAAGCCCAAGTGCGCTACGCGGAAGATCTTGCCCTGCATCTCGCCCTGGCCGTTGGCGGTCACAGCGGCAAACTTCTGCTTCAGCGCCTTCACCACCACGCTCGAGTCCATCCCTTCAGGCACAGCAACCGCAGTAGCAGCCGCAGCCGGCGCAGTCGGCGCAAACAAGGTAAATCCCAGCGCGACAAGGCCGGCGCGCGTCGCCGCTGCATTCACCTCGGCATTGTTCACCAGCGCAACGCGGCCCTTTTCAAGATCGCCGCCCGCCTGCCCGGCAATGTAGTCCAGCGCGGCGCCCAACGCCGCCACCAGCGCAACGGCCGGCGTGTACGCGCTCTCGCCCTTCACCGCGTTCTTGCGCTCCTTGCGCAAGTCAAAGTAGTAGCGCGGATTCTTCGTCGTCTCCATCGCCGCCCACGCCTTGTCACTTACGCTGAGATAGGCCAGCCCCGGCGGAATCATTACCGCCTTCTGCGATCCGCCGATCAGCACGTCGATGCCCCATCCATCCACGTCGAATTGCGTTGTGCCCAAGCCCGTGATCCCATCCACCACCAGCAACGTGGCCGGCGCAACTTCGTCACGCAACTTCGCAACCGCCTCCACGTCGTGCCGCACCGCCGTCGACGTCTCGGTGGCCTGCATCAACACAACCTTGTGCTCCGGCTTCAGCGCTGCCTTTACCGCGGCCATGTCGAAGGTCTGCCCGTACGGCGCCGTCAGCACGTCCGGCTCGCAATTGAATGCCTTCGCCAGCCCCGTCCAGCGCTCGCCAAACTTGCCGGCCGTCAGCACCAGCACCTTGTCGCCCGGCGAGGTCAAATTCGTCACCGCCGCTTCCATGGCGCCCGTGCCCGAACTGGCCAGCAGAATCACGTCATTCTTGGTTCCGACGAAAATCTTCAACTGCGCCAAGACCTTCTGGTAAAGGGCGCGAAACTCCGGAGTGCGGTGGTGCATGTCTGCCGCCGCCATGGCAAACTGCGCCGCAGGTAGCAGCGGGGTCGGTCCTGGAGTAAAAAGCCGGGTCTTGCGGATCATGATTTGTCTCCCAAGCACGGAACTCGTCCAAAAGCCTGCTCCATGCAATAATCACAGAATACACAATTTTGTTGATTTTGTGATTATTTTCTTGTTGAAATCCGGCACTCCTGCCGCCTGATCTCATTTCCGGAGCCTTGAAACACAAAAACGGCACCCGAAAATCCCTCCGGGCGCCGCCATCACCACCTCGACCGATCCTGACCGGTCATTACCGGCCGCCGTGCATTCCGCCTCCAAATCCCCCTCCGTGGAACCCACCTCCACCAAAGCCGCCACCATGGAAACCGCCTCCATAGAATCCGCGGCCGCCATAGAAGCCCCGACCGTACCATCCACCCCAGCCGCCCCAGTAGCCGCCCCAAGGGTAAAAGCCCCACCCGAACGGGCTCATGAACGGGCCCCAGCCGACAAACGTGTAATCCCACGCATAGGGATCCCAGTACCAGCCCGGATAGAACCCGGCGCCGTATGCGTAATCGCCGGCAATCTGGTTGTTGTCCTCAGCCAGGTATTGCGAGCGCAGGCTGCTCCAGTTGTAAAGCTCGTCGTTGGCAACCGACGGGTTAGTGTCAAAGTCGACCGCTTTCCCACGGCCGTCGTCATTGAGGGCGAGTTCATGGTGGCTCTTCAATGCTTCCCAATTGTCGCCGCCCTGCAGCACCTCCGCACGGCCGCTGAACACCATCGCTTCAGGCTGGTTGGCGTTGAACTCGTAATAGCCAGGCTTCATGAGCTGCGTCGTCACGCCCGCGTCCATTACCTGCACGCAGTTCTGAGCAAAAATCTGGTCCACCTCGACCCCCGCCCGACCGCGCTCCACCGCCACCTGCGTCCGCGCCAGGTCAGGCGAAATCATCTTTACCGCGCTATTTGAGTCCACGCGCAGAAAGATGCCCGGCGTCAGCAGGATCTCTGCCTTTCCGCTGCCGGTTGTCAGTTCCTCACCGGCGTTCAGTTCCAGGTTTCCAACGTCCTTGTTGCCGATCGGCCGGCCTTCGATAGAGGCCGCGCCTTCCACGTAATTCAAGGTTCCAGGCTGTGGCATTCGGCCCTGCTCCATCGTCGGCTGCGGCATATCCGCACCCAGCGCTGGAAGGCTCAGCAACCCGATTCCTGCAATCGCAACCATCATCCTCCAGCTCTTCATGATTTCTCACCTCGCACTCTTATCAATGCGCCAGAAGGGCAAAAGTTTTGCGGCACTCGTGAACCGGTATTTGCTCCACCAAATCGAAATCGCCCTCACCTGCATCTTTTGCGCTACCCGTGCATCGCAGCCCATCTTGGTGCATTCGCCGCCCGGTCCGATAATGGACGTAATGCCCTTCACCTTGTCGCATGTCGCAGCCGCGATCCCATTTCAACGCACGCGCCTGGTTCCCTCGGCGCTGGTCATCGGCTGTATGGTGCCCGACTTTGAGTACTTCCTGCGCTTCTCACCAAGGGGCGGATTCGGTCACACCCTGCCTGGGGTTTTTGTTCTCGATTTGCCTATGGCGCTCATTGTGCTGTGGCTGTATCACGTCTACGCAAAAGAGCCGCTCTATTCATGGCTCCCTGAAAGCGTACGGCGGCGCATCCAGCTTGGCCCGGCCAGGGTGCCGATGAGAAACCTTGCGCAGTTTGCGATGGTTTTGCTTTCAATCCTCGTAGGCATTGCTACTCACATCCTTTGGGATTCGTTCACGCACCCCAAATTCTGGCCTTACCGCCATTGGCAATTCCTGCACCGGACGGTTCAATTGCCGCTACTTGGGAAAATGGAATACGTTCGCGTGATCCAGCAAGTCAGCACCGTCGTTGGGGCCCTTGTGCTCCTGCTCTGGTTCCTGCACTGGTACCGCAAGACCGCTCCAACTCAGCCTGAGATGGCTCGATATTCGCAAAAAAACCGGCGGGCCGCTCTCCTGGTTGTGTGCCTCGCGGCTCTGGCCGCCGCAGTCTTTCGAGCGCTCCAGGTGCGGTCATTTGGAGGGCCGTTGCACCATGGCAGCGTCAGGTTTGCATTTGAGAGCGCAGTCATAACCGCCATCGGCGTCTTCAGTCTTGGAGTTGTGCTCTATGGCGTCCTAACTGCACGGACCCGAAATGAGCTGCAGGATGCGTAGGCTCGCAATTGCGGAAACCAACTTCGTCGAAACCAGCGCCGCCCTCGAATCGTTACAATTCTTCTTTGGCCCGGGTTCGCGCATATGCGAGATCAATTCGGGACTGAGCGCCTTTAGCGGAGAACTGAAGGCTGGGAGCTGAGAGCTAAGTAATAGTAGGAGCTAACAAATGATCGACCCAGGCGCATTGGCTGCGCAGATCACCAAACTGACCGTCGAAGCCATGAAGGCCCACAACGCCGAACGCACCGGCACGCTGCGCCTCATCAAGTCGGCGCTGATGAACAAGGCCGTAGAAAAGAACACCACGCTCACGCCCGCCGAGGAGCAGCAGACGCTCACCTCGATGATCAAGCAGCGCCGGGACTCCATCGAGCAGTTCACCAAAGGCAACCGCCCCGAACTCGCTGCCAAAGAGGCTGCCGAGATCGTCATCATCGAGGAGTTCCTGCCCAAGGCCCTCGACGAAGCCGGCCTCGCCGAGCTCGTCACCGTGACCCTCGCCGAGCTCGAAACTGCGCTCGGCCACAGGCCCGGCATGAAGGATATGGGAGCTTCGATGAAAGCCGTTCAGGCCAGGTTGCAGGCTTCAGGCGTTCGCGCCGATGGCCGCCTGGTGAGCGAGCTCGTCAAGAAGCGGCTGGCTGAATAGGGTACTTTTCGGGGGCACCCCATCCAAGCTCCGCTGGAGTGGGGAAGGAACCTGGCATCCAGAAGAGGCGCCGGCCTCGACACCGTTCAAAAGTCGTGCCGGTGCTCTACCATCGAGGCAATCACCTGCGCTGCTTCTTCGGCAGCCGTTCCTGGCGCCGCATTCGCATCCTCGGTTTGCTTCCTCAGCTTGGCTACCGTCTGCCAGTTGTCCTTGTGAGGACCATCTGAGATCCATGGCGGCAGCGGCATCAGAAGGTACCGGCTGAGCGCCTCGGCGTAGCCCTCGTAGAGCGCACGCATCACTCGCAACCGCTCGCTCGATAGCTGGTCCCGGCAAACGCTCACCCCGGCCTCGCAGAGCAGATCGCGCAGCTTTTCGTAGCGTTCGGCCGGCAGCCGGTCGGGAGCATCTTTTACCGGCTGAAGCGAGAAGATCTGCGCCAGGTCAACCACCGCATGACGCGCCATGGCAAAGGTCAACTGCGCCTGCCGCGCCTCCTGCGCCGTCACTCCTGAGATTAGCAGCGCCGACGTGTCAAGAATCGCCGTCAGCGCGCTCAGCCAGCTCTGGTTTGTGTGCTGCGAGCGGAAATAGCAAAGCAGCGGATACGAGATGTGGCTTTCAAGCAGCTCTGCCGACCATCGCTCCCACTCGGTGAGCAGCAGAACCAGCGCCTGTTCGGCGCCCTTGGGCGAATGCCTGCGCAGAAGCTCGGCAGCCGTCGGCGGCGAACCGGCCCGCGCGTCGAGCAGTGAAATACTCACCTCGCGCCGCGAGAATGCGCCGTAAAGCACCGGGAAATAGCCCATGACAACCGCAAGAAAACCGAGCCCCGTGCCCGATTCCAGAATGATTAGCCCGCGCGCCCACGCCCCGTGCGGAGTCACATCGCCGAGTCCCAGCGTAAAAATCGTGGTCCCGCTCACGTAGAGATCCGAGATGAATCCACCGTGGCCCGCCGCGTCGTTGAACGGACTGCCGAGCGCGAAATAAAGCAGCCCGAAGCCAACAACCATCGTCGCCGCCCAAACCACCAGCAGGGCAATCAGCGACATCGGCCCGTAAAAGCTGAGCGCCGTCTCGCGTTTGCGCGGGTGCGGCATACGGCGCGCGAAAAAAGCCCACGGCCTCCATGTGGATATGTAGAAAATGCGCGTTAGCCGGAATCGTCCTGTTGCCCGCCGCGGCAGAATGATCGTCTCAAACGCATCCAGCAGCACCACAAGCAGGCAGGTCACCCCGGCCAGCAAAGCCACAACTCGCATCCAACCTCCGGACCTTCACGCCGCCACGAACCGGCGTCTGGAGCCTGTTCGTTCCTGAATTGTATTACGCGCCCGATTGGCAGAAAATATTTCCACTCCAGGCCGGAACTTAGACCGGTATCCCGGGTTTGAACTCTCAACCCTCCCCCGGAGCGGCCGGTGCGCCACTCCTGATGAGCCGGCCCGGGAGGCGGGAAAGTGATTCGACTTCCCGGGCCGGGGCGCGATGAAGACTGCGAGAGGTTATGAACTGCAAGACCACGAAATTCGCATCAGCTTGCGCCCGGACGAGGGTTCTACCGGCGCAGTTTCGATGCCTCGGCAAATTCGCTCTAGCTGCCGGCATCTTCACCCTTGCATCGGCTTCCATCTCTGCTCAGCAGCCTGACGCATATCCAGCGAACTCGCAGTATGCGCCTCAGTCGAACGGTCCGGCGCAGCAATACCCAAGCCAACCCCAATATCCTCAACAACCGTACGATCAGCAGCAGAACTCCGCGCCGTCGTATCAGCAGCCGCAATACGCGCCGCAGCCGGATGCGAACTCAGCCAACGCCTACGACCCCATGGGTGCACCCGATGCGCAGCCAACTCCCACGCAGCAGCCCCTCAGCGCCGATCAGTTGGAGCAACTGCTGGCGCCAGTCGCTCTTTATCCTGACGCCCTGCTGGCCCAGGTTCTGGCCGCTTCGACTTATCCGGCGCAGATTACCGTGGCCGAACAATGGCTGCAACAGATGCGCGCACAGGGTTATAACGATCCCAACCAGATTGTCGCCGGCGCCGACGCACAGACGGGCTGGGACCCGAGCGTGAAGGCGCTCACCGCAGTGCCCCAGGTTCTCGACATGCTCAGCCAGAACCTGGCGTGGACCACCAGCCTGGGCAACGCTTATTACAACCAGCCTCAGGACGTGATGCAGACTGTCCAGGTGCTGCGTGAGCGCGCCCAGCAGGCCGGTACGTTGCAAAGCTCGCCCCAGGAGGAAGTCTCCGAAGACAACGGCAATATCGATCTCGCTCCGGCCACACCGGAAGTGGTATACGTACCGGCCTACAACCCGTGGGCGGTATATGGCGCGCCCATCGCACCTTACCCCGGCTTTGGATTTTCGTTCCTGGGCATGCTGGGCGGATTCGGTGCGCATTTCGGTTACGGCGGGTTGCAGTTCGGCATGGGCATCGCCATGGCAGCCTTCGAGCACACACCCTGGGGATGGATGGGATGGGGATTGGACTGGCTGGCGCACTCTGTCCTTTTCAACCACTCCGACTACTGGACACACTCAACCACGGTCGCCGATTGGGGTTTCCCGCGCGGCGGCCCGCGCGCGCGTGGCCCGGGCTCACATTGGAACGGCGGACCAGGCTTTTCGCATCCCGAACCCTACAATCGCGCCGGCACTTATGAGAACGGGCGCGGCCCCGCGTATCCGCGGATGGGCAACGGTTTCGCCCCGGGCAATCGGTTCCCTGATGGTGGCGCCAACGGCTGGAATCGCGGATCGCCGCAGCCTGCCTGGGGAATGACGCATCCGGCCAATCCCGCGCAGCAGGCTTATAATCGCACGCCATTTACAGCGCCGGCTCGCCCGCAAAGCTACGCGCCTCGTGCGCAAACCTACACGTCGCGGCCCCCAATTGATTCCCGCAGCTATCCTGGCGCGGAAATGTATGGCCGCTCACAGAACGCTTACAACTACGCAAACCGCCCGGCCCAGAGCTTTGCAGAGCGGCCCGGCACAGCCTACGCCAGCCCCTATCGCGCACCCGCATCCCAGGTTCCCGCATATCGCACCCCGCAGTATGATTCGTCTCGCGCCTACTCGTCACGGCCCAGCGAATCCTACGGAAATGCTTACGCACGCAACCAGCAGTCCGGTGCGTTCCACATGTTCGGTAGCGGCCACGAGTCGCGAGGCTACAACTACCGCGTTCCGAAAAATTTCGGCGGCGGCCACGAGTCGCACAGCTTCGGCCACGAGAAGGCTCCCAAAATGCCCCATGGCGGTCACTCCGGCGGCGGGCATCATCACTTCTAACCAGCGCCCAGAGGTTCGCGGCACACGCCCCCTGGATCGCTCCATAATCGCTCCATAATTGAGGCGGTCATCCTGAGCGACCCTAGCGCAGGGAGTCGAAGGATCTGTAGTTGCTTTTCAACGCAATCAGCGCAACGCTGCAATTCGCATTCATAAGCCGCTCTCAACTGACCAGCCGTCGTGGCCTCGCTTCGTGCAGTTCGTGGTGCAATTCGTCCACTTTCGCTCGCGCTTTTTCAAGGGCGCGCTTGCCCGACGATGTAATCCTGTAGACCCGGCGGCAGCGGCCTTCCACACGCTGCAGGCTCGACTTCAGCAGACCGGCTCGCTCCAGCCCGTGCATCAGCGGATACAGTGTTCCCGGTCCTACACTGTAACCATGGTGCTCGAGCTCGTGCATCATCGCCAGGCCAAAGATTGGCTCGTGCGCCGCATGCAGCAGCACATGCAGCCTGATCAACCCATCGAATAGCTCCCTTTTGTGGTTCATGTGAAATTCAACTATAACGCCACTAAGAGCGAAACCATCTTGCTCATTATCGAAATTCGATATAAAGTTCTCCGCAGATGACCCCGCTGGTCATTCAACTTCCCTTAACAATGAGAGTCTCATTCAAGTCCGTCGGCAGGATCCTCAAAATCGTCTTTGTACTCGTACTCACCGCGGCCATCCCAAGGCTGCATGCGCAAGGTCCGCCGTACCAGACCGACGATCCGGTGCCGGTTGATTACGGTCACTACGAGTTCTACATCTTCGGCGGGGCCGACGGCACGCCCGTCGAAATGGACTCAACCGGCCCGGCCTTTGAGTTCAACTGGGGCGCCATCCCGCGCGTCCAGCTTCATGCCATTCTGCCCTGGGGCGTTGTGGCGCCGCTCAACAGCCCGGTGTATGCGCCCGCTGCCGGCCAGGGACCGGAGGCCTTCGGCCTCACCGATATGGAGCTGGGCACAAAGATTGCCTTCATCAAGGAGAGCCCGCACGTTCCGCAGATCGGCATCTTCACCATGTACGAGATGCCCACCGGCAACTACAACAAGGGCCTCGGCGTAGGCAAAGTCTGGTACAAGCTCCCTCTCTGGATCCAGAAGAACTGGGGCAAGTGGCTCTTCGATGGCGGAGGCGGATACCAACTCGTCAAGCAGACGGGGTATCGCAGCTTTCCCTATACAGGCTGGCTGGTAAAGAAGGAGCTGAGCGAGCAGCTCGAACTCGGCGCCGAAGTCTTTGCCCACGGCCGCGAAGGTGACGCGACTGCACAAACAGAAAGGGCTGCGCTCATCGATGCCGGCGGCTATTACCATTTCAAGCACAATCCCAACGAGCAGTTTCTCCTTTGCTACGGACACTCGGTCGCCGGCCAGACTGAGAACTACGCCTACGTTGGAATGTACTGGACCTGGGGCAAGGACAAAGGAAAGCCAGACAGTAGCGCGATGCTTCCCCGCCCTCCGGGCCAAGGCGCAGCGATTTTCAACGGGAACTGAAGCTGCACAAAAGCCAGGTATGCAGCCGCAGTCCGGAAAAGGAGCTTGAATGGAGATCACCACACGCGGCCTCTGGACGATGGTCCATGGCATGGGTTTCGGCGCGCTGTACCTGATGGCCTGCTCGGGCGCGATCGTCGAACTCTATCGCCGCTACTGCACCCACAACACGGCACAACCCACCGGGCGCGACGAGATCTTCCTTCGCATTTACCTCGCGGTGATGGCCGCGCTGGCCTGGCTCGCCGTGATTACCGGCAGCTATCTCATTTATCCGTGGTACCGCGCCAAACCGCCCGCCGGAGCAATCGACCGCTCCGCCTATCCGCGCAGCCTGTTGCTTTCGAGCCCCACTACCAGCGCATGGCACAACGTGGGCATGGAGTGGAAGGAGTACATTGCCTGGGTTGCACCAATCGCCATCAGCATGGCTGGAGTGGTGGTGCTGCAGTATGGCCGCAGACTCAAGGATCACCCACAACTTCGCAACACGGTGCTTTGCTTCGTATGGGCTTCGCTTCTGGCGGCCGGCGTCGCGGGATTCTTCGGCGCCATGCTCAACAAGAACGCGCCCGTCCAGGGCGGGGAAACTATTCACCTCGTCGAGGGAGAAACAAAATGAATACGGGTGCCCCAAATATGACTTCGCTCCCCAATGGACAAGGTGCTGCCGCAGTGCTCGCCGCTGGCATCGGTTCCTTCGCGCTCGGATTGTTCGCCGTTCTCGCGGACAAGATTCCTGCGCTCGGACGCTGGATGAATTTCTCAAATCCAACCGGACCGCTTTCAGGCGTCACCACCATGGCTGTCATCATCTGGCTGGCGGCGTGGGCCATCTTCAATCTGCGCTGGCGCGGCCGCGAAGTGCGTCTCGCACTTGTGAGCCGCATGGCCATGGCTCTCCTCGCGCTGGGAATGCTGCTGACGTTTCCGCCGTTCGCTGATCTGTTGTGAGCGTTGTGCAGCCCTGTTTAACCGCTCAACTGTTCAACTGCTCAACTTTCCGCGGACCACCGCAAAAGAATGCGCCGAAGCCCTTCGAGGCACCGGCGCAAAGCGATGGTGCAAACTGTTATGGCTTATTGCCAGTTGGCCGTGGTCATATTCGTAAAATCGGTCCCATCGATGTGCCGTGCCAAAAGCACGAGATTGCCGTTTGTCGAATTCTTCAGCAGTAGTCCCACCACCCGAACATTGGCGCCATCGCTCAAGTCAGAGAATGCGCCAAAACCGTAGCGGAAATCGCAGGCCGGCCCCAGGTACACCGTGACCGTGGTCGGGACGACCACCCCCGCAAATCCGTTAATCTGCATCTGGAAGAGACCTTGACCCGAATTCTGGCTCCCTGCCACGATGGTGCCGTTATAACCCCAATCGCGCAGATGAATTCGATTGACATTAATCGCCGTGCCAGTTGTCGGAGTCGCTTCGGCGTCCGTGCCGCCCACCGCGATCTCCTGGCCCGGCGTCAACGCGTAAGCGTTAAATAACAGTTGCGTGAACGCGTTGTGCATCCAGAAGATGCCATACTTTTCGTTGCCGGTCAGGTTCACCTGGGCAATACCCCCAAGCGGAACATCGGTGAGCCCGGACGGCTCCACGGCGCGAACGTAGAAGTCAAACGAACTTGCTTGACCCGTTGTCGGCGTCACGTATGTCATCAGACCGGCTGCGTAGAAGTGTGAATCTGAAATAACCGCAACCTCGTCGGCATCCATAGTCTGGTCCGACGGATCCAACACTCCGCCGACTGCAACAATGCTGTTACTGTTCAGCGAGCTCAGGCTGGCGCCGCCATCCCACTCCGTCGACGAACTGGTGTTGATGGTGAACTGCTCGCCGTGCGGACCCTGAATTACGAACGAACTGGGTTCGGTTGTGCTGGTTGGCCCGCTTACCACCGACGCGATCAGCTCGTCGATATGAGCGCCGGCGTCTCCACGTGCCACAGTCTTGATATCAAACGTCGGATTGACGTCGACATCGCCATTCGCGTCCGTCTCAATCTGCCCGTTCGAGACCGGGATAGACTTGCCCAGGTCGAAATCCAGGCGGATTCCCACCGGCGGTGTGGCGTCGCCCACCACCAGCGAATCCGGCAGATTGACGGTCACCGTAGTCTGTGAAAAATCTACATTCGCCGTTTCAATAGTGGGTGCGCCTGAGCTTGAGGTGTTCAGATAGCCCACCGTGCCGGCGCCCAGCACAAACGTGACCCCAGTGTAGGTTCCGGCAGGAACCTCGTTCATATCCACCAGTGTCTGCAAACCGTTGTAGCGCGCAAAATCTACCGTGGGAGTTCCTTTAACCAGGGTGGCCGTTGTTGAAGTGCCGTTGGTCAACTCCACGTCTTCGAGAGTCACTTGAAATGAAACTACTGAAGCCAGCGGCGCGTCAGTACCGATGAGAAAGGCCGGGCCGCTGGGTCCGCTCGCAGATTGAGTTGAAGCTGGTGTCATGGTACCGCTGCATCCTGCCGATGCAAGAACTGCGGTGCTCAGGAATAGAATCGCTAGGCGAGAAGTGATTGCATTTGCATTGGGGGACATCTTGGCCTCTTTTCCTGCGCAGCTCGATTGAATTGTGAAGCGAACGTCAGGCGGCCGATTGCGGCACCGCTGAATTTGAACAAACGCTGGAGCCTGAAACTGATTCGTGCGCACCAACGCAGCTAGCCGAATCAGGCCCTCTCATCTTTTTTGGCTATTCTTTTTGAGAATCGCCGCACACAGTTAGCGTTCGCGCACTGAGCCTGCGCCTAAGATTGAAGATTAGGCAGCAGAGGATTGTTGAATTAATCGCCTGCTGTCGATGAGCATAGACCCGAAAGGATTCAGAAAAGTTGCGGGGAGATTTTCTATTTGCGGAAAATCTGAGAGAAATTCTCACAAACCCGGCATGGGCAGGCGATTCCTCATCTGGGCGGCCACGCGCCGGGGGCGGTGCGGATGTTAGCCCTGCGTTTCAACGTGGGGAAGAAGACGCATCTAAATCAGGAGTCCCGTAGGGACGGTGCCCAGCGCCGAAGGAACCTGGAAAGCTCCTAAAACACCTCGCTCTGGTAGCCCTCGGGAAGAGGCGCATGTTTCAGCAGTCCCAGTTCTCCCGCCAGTTTCTCAAGCTTGGCGCGCGAGCCCGCTGTCGGGGGAACGAGCGGCAGGCGCACGTGATCGGTGCAACGCCCCATCAGATTGAGAACCGTTTTTACGGGACCGGGGTTCGACTCCCAGAAGTTGGCCTCGAAGAGGCGCGCAAATCGCCGTTCGAGATCCCGCGCCTCCTGCCAACTGTTCCTGAGCGCCGCTCGGATCATCTGCCCCACTTCAGCTGGCGCTTCGTTCGAAGCCACGCTGACGAGACCATGCGCGCCGATCCCGACGGCCGCAAGCGCCAGGTTGTCGTCCCCTGAAAATACTTTGAACCCGCGGGGCAGCGAGTGCACGAGCTCGGCAATCTGCGGCAATTTGCCGCTTGCTTCTTTGATGGCCTGGATATTGTGCGCGGCCGCGGCCAGGCGCACCACTGTCTCAGGGTCCAGGTTCACCGCCGTGCGCCCCGGCACGTTGTACACGCAAACCGGCAGCGGTTCGACCGTCTTAGCCAGCGCCAGAAAATGCTGGAACTGACCTTCCTGCGAGGGCTTGTTGTAATAGGGATTCGCGCTCAGCACCGCGGCAACGCCGGGCACGCGCCTGAGCAGCGACGCCTGCCGCACCAGCATCCGCGTGGAGTTGTGCGTGCAGCCCCCCCACACCGGAACCCGGCCCGACGCAGCCTCCACCACGATGCGCACCACGCCCAGCCATTCCACCTCATCGAGGGTCGCGGCTTCGCCCGTCGATCCGCACGCCACCAGAAAATCGATGCCCGACTCGATCTGCCAGTTCACCAGCTCCCACAGCGCAGCTTCATCAATCGATCCATCCGCCTTGAAGGGCGTAATAATTGCAGTACCGCAGCCTAGAGTTTCCATCACAGGTCAAGTTTATAACGGCTTGGTTGGACAGAAATGACAGGGAAAATTGCCCGGTGCAAATCGAGGACTGGTAAATGGCTCTCCATATTGACAGCCATTGATTCTCTGCGCCTACAGCTGGTCGAATATCTCCCTGAACTCCCACGCGCCCGATTTGCCCTGGACCCACTCGGCCGCGCGCACCGCGCCCATCGCAAAGCCACGCCGAGTGAACGCATCGTGTCGAATCTCGATCTCGTCCGTGTCGCTCTTCGCCATCACAATGTGCTCGCCCTTTGCGTCGCCCACGCGATGCGAGGTGATGGGCACTTCTACGCCCGGTCTCACCTGCTCGATGATCTGCTTGAGTGTAATCGCCGTGCCCGAAGGCGCATCCACCTTCGACGTGTGGTGCGTCTCCGTAATCGAATACGTGTAACCCTCGAGCCGCGCCAGTTCAGCCGTCATCCTGAAAAGCTTTTGCACGCCGAGCGAAAAGTTGGTGCCGTACAGGAGCGCGCCGCCGCGCTTATGGGCCAGCGCCTTCATTTCCGCCAGGTGCGAGTACCAGCCCGTCGTCCCCACCACCATCCGACAGCCAAGTGAGAGCACTGCGCGCATGTTCTCCACTGCTGCCTCGGGCGACGTGAAGTCAATCACCACTTCAACGCCGGCAAGGTTTGGCGCCGTCAGCGCTCCTGCGTGTTCGTTCTCCATGATGTCGAACGCGCGCACGCCGTGGCCCCGCTCCCGCGCCACCTCAGCCACCAGCGAACCGGTTTTTCCTTTGCCCAATACCAGAATCAGCATTGCAGTTTCTAGCTCCTAGCCTCTAGCTTCTGGCGAGATGAATCCAACAGTAGCTCCAATCAACCCAGACACCATAACGGTCGTCCATGAAGAACACCGGCACACGCTAACCGCGTGCCGAGCTAGCGGCTGGAAACTAGGAGCTAATAGCTGCTTTTCTCGCCTCCACGTCAAACACCGCCGGATCGGGATTCTGGAAGAAGGCTGCGTGCAGCGATCGCACTGCCTCATCGGCGTCGTCCTCATCGATCATGAAGCTCATGTTGATTTCGCTCGCGCCCTGCGAAATCATGCGCACGTTGATGTGCCGGATAGCGCTAAAGACCTGCGCGGCCATGCCGTTCTTTCCCCGGATGTCCTCGCCCACCATGCAAACGAGCGCCTTTTTGCCCTCATACTTCACGTCGGCCAGCTTGCTCAATTCGGCCGAAATCTCGGGCAGGCTCGAGTTCGAATCGACGGTAAGTGAAACGCTCACCTCGCTGGTCGAAACCATGTCGACCGCGCACTTGTGCCTGTCGAAAACTTCGAAGATCTGCCTCAGGTATCCGTGCGTCATCAGCATGCGGCTGGCCACCACGTCGATTATCGAGAGCTTCTTCTTGACCGCGATCGATTTAAACGGGCTCTTGCAGTGCGGCGCAATCGAGATGATGCGCGTGCCTTCATTGGCGGCGTTGCGGCTGTTCAGCACCAGCACCGGGATGTTCTTCTTCACTGCCGGCAGAATGGTGGCCGGATGCAAAACCTTGGCGCCAAAGTAGGCCAGTTCGGCCGCCTCTTCAAAGCTGATGATCTTCACCCGCAGCGCATCGGGACAAACACGCGGATCGGCGGTCATGATTCCGTCCACATCGGTCCAGATCTCGATGGCATCGGCGTTGACTGCGCCGCCCACCAGCGCGCCGGTGAAGTCCGAGCCGCCGCGGCCGAGGGTCGTGGTCATGCCGGCTTCGTTCGAGGAAATAAAGCCGCCCATCACCGGTACCATTCCCTTTTCCAACAGGGGGATGAGTTTCTCCTGGGCTCGCTGTTCAATGAGTGCATCCATCGGCGCCGCCCTGCCAAACTCAGAGTCGGTGATGATGACGTCGCGCGCATCAACATGCGCAGCATCGATGCCCCGCTCGCGAAATGCCGCCGCCGTAATCTGGCTTGAGATGCGCTCGCCGTAGCTCACAATCAGATCGCTGATGCGGGGCGTCAGTTCCAGAATTGCGGCAAGGCCGCGCAGCACTTCGTCAAGCGAGTCGAATTTGCTGTCGATGAGGTCGATGAGCGTGGCCGCTTCAGCCGGAGTCTTCACCAGCGCGGCTGCCGTATCGCGATGCCGCGAGCGCAGCCGCGAGCTGACGGCGAGGGCCCCTGTGCGGTCGCCCTGGGAGGCACATGAAGCGGCCCGCAGCAGTTGGTCGGTCACCTTGGCCATCGCGCTCACCACCACCACCGGGCGCTTGCCCTGCGCAACACGTCCCCCGACAATTGTCGCGGTGCGGATAATGGCGGCCGGATCTTCAACCGACGTGCCGCCGAACTTCATCACTACCAAACTCATTGATCTCTTCCAACCAGCCATTGGACTTGGGGGCCACACGCTTCTATTTTGAGACGTGGGGGAGTGCAAATTGCAGTTCGTTCGTGGATCCAATCGATATGCAGGGATCACGCGTGCATAGCAGCAGTCACAGGCTCCAGCTTCCCCAGACTGGCCAGCATCTCCGCATTCAGAATCGTGGCACCGGCAGCGCCGCGTACCGTGTTGTGCGAGAGCAAAACAAACTTCCAGTCGAGCACGGAGCAGGGGCGCAGCCGCCCGACCGTCACCGCCATGCCCTTGCCGCGATTACGATCGAGCCGCGGCTGCGGCCGGTCGTTCTGGGCGCTCCAATCCACAGGTTGCGCGGGAGCAAACGGCAGGTCGAGACCGCCCAGCGGTTTGAAATCAGTCCACGCCGCGAGGACATCTTCGCGCGTCACTGCGCGGCCAAGCTTGCCCCCCAACTTTATCGAGACGCACTCCGTGTGACCGTCCACCACCGGCACGCGATTGCAGTGCGCGGTCACCCTTGCCGGGAGCGGTGTTACGGTGTGCCCCTCCAACCGGCCTAGCAGCTTCAGCGTCTCAGCCTCCATCTTTTCCTCTTCGCCGCCGATCAATGGAACCACGTTGTCGAGAATGTCCATTGACGCCACGCCGGGATATCCCGCGCCGCTCACTGCCTGCATCGTGGTAACAAAGATCGTTTCGATGCCGAAGCGCTCCTCGAGTGGCTTGAGCGCCATCACCAGGCCGATGGTCGAGCAGTTTGGATTGGTGACGATGTAGCCCCCCGACTCCTTGCGCCACGGCTGCTCTTCGATCAGGTGCAGGTGGTCGGCGTTCACCTCGGGAATCACCAGCGGCACATTCGGGGTCATGCGGAATGCGCTCGAGTTCGAGATCACGGCACAACCCGCCGCAGCAAACTTCGGCTCCATCTCGCGCGCAATGGCCGCGTCGACACTGGCAAATATCACCTTGGGCGCGCCTTCAGGCTCGGCCGGCGACACTGTCATCTTCGCGATTCGCTCGGGCAGCGGAGTGTCGAGCCGCCACTTGGCCGCTTCACCATAAGTCTTGCCGCTGGAGCGGTCGCTGGCCGCAAGCCAGGTGATCTCGAAAAACGGATGATCTTCGAGCAGTTGAATGTAACGCTGGCCCACCATTCCGGTGGCCCCGAGGATGCCAATTGGGTATTTGGTTGCCATGACCTGAACATTTCAGTGTACAGGAAGTGTGGTCAACGCATAGCTTCAACGGCGTTTATCATGGTAGCGCGACGCGCAGGCAGATACCTGGCAACCAGCGCGACGACGATCAATATAGCAGCGCATTGGTCACCGTGAAGATGGCGGTGTTAGCGCCGATGTCCAGGGCCAGCATGAAGATGGTGGCCAGCGTAAAGGCGGGACTTCGAACGAACATCCGCGCCGCGAAGCGGAGATCACGAAGCAGAGCCTGCATAGTGGGTGGTTATACGGTCCTGCCAGATCACCAGGCGCTCGCCTACCTGAATTTGAGCCGCCGGTTTGAAGCGCAGAGACACGTGGGCCGAGGTCGCCTCTCGCAACCTCGGCCCCGGCTGAAGAAGCGCTACCTCCCGCGCACTGCTAACCCACCGCGAGCGCGATACCCACCCGCGCCGTAGCCATAGCCCCGCGCCGCCAATGCGCCGCCGGGTCGTGGTCCGTATCCGTAACCGGGACGCGGGCCATATCCATAACCCGGTCTCATTGGCGCATAACCCCTCGCGCCGTAGCCATAGGGCCCTGGACCGTAAGCATAGGGCCGGCCTCCATAGTAATTGCCGCGCGGCCCCACATATCCATATACGCCGATTCCGCCATAGAAGTACGCAGGCGGAGGTGCCACCACGACCGGCGCAGGAACGGGCGCTGCATACATCGGCGCAGACGCAGGTGCAGGCTCGACCGGAGCCGGCGACGGTTCGTCGTAAGCCATCTCGCCGGGCGCAGGCGCGGGCTCCGGAGACGCGTCCGGTGGCGGCGTGTTCTCAGACATCGGCCGGCGATACAGCCCTGACGGATCCTGCTGGAGCGGATTGAAATCAGGCAGTGTCAAGTCGTCCATCACCTTCAGCGTCAAGCGCGTCTCTTCCTTGAGCGTAGGGCGCGGCCCGCGTCGCGGCAGATTGATTAGATCGATTGGCCACAAAATGGGTATCATCCACGTAATCGTGTCGCGCACCGCGTGGCCCTTGCCCAGAATGCGGCCATACTGATCCACCCTGTATCCGGGTACATCAACCACGCGAGCGTCAATGGGGATCACCGTGTCCGGTTCAATTATCATGCGGTCAAATTTGAGCTCCATCCAGCCCTTTCCAACAAAATGGCCGGGATCCTTGTAGTCCTCAAATCGTCCCTCGAGAAAGCTGTTGAAGGGCAGCATCGATCGGCCGTAGCGCTCCGTTGCGCCCACCTGGCAGAGCACGGGATCGCCGATTGCCATGGTTCTCGAGTTGATCTTCGGCTCTGAGACGGTGCATCCGATCAGAGAGCCCGCCGGAATCAGCCGTTCGGCGGATGCGGCAAGCGGTGCAGCGAGCAGAGTGGTGCAGAGAGCAAGCGCAATGCGCCTCATATTCGTCCCCCCTCGATTTTCGGCTCCCCCTCTAGCAGCTCTC
>Ga0335072_10002153_pt1 | contig 30997 bp, 33 predicted proteins | sample Lox_Sample_21_FD_206725 | JGI IMG/M metagenome (GOLD analysis project Ga0335072, IMG submission 206725) | Soil microbial communities from Loxahatchee National Wildlife Refuge, Florida, United States - Lox_Sample_2.1 | ecosystem: Environmental > Terrestrial > Soil > Wetlands | place: USA...
ATCTCGAGCTGCTGGCGTTGTCCGAGGTGCCTGTGAACGATCTTTTCTTTTGACGCGCCGGCTTCACCTGGTGGTTCAGGTCGAGACGGCGATCGCGGCGGCGACGTAGGCAACGTACAGGCCGGTCAGGGCGGCGCCCTCGATCCGGCCCAGTTGCTTGCGGATGACGAGCACCAGCGCGAGGATCGCGGGGCTCGCGACCGCGACCGGCAGGTAGAAGCGAGTGGTCTGCGATCCGAGCGTGAGCGGCTTCACGAGCGCGATGATGCCGGCATTCAAGGCCGAGAAGTGAACGATCGTCCCGGAGAGGCTGCCGAGCCCGATCTCGGGCCGCCCGCGCCGCGCCGGCACCGCGAAGCGCGCGAGTTCCTCGGCCTCGACCGCAGCCGCCAGCGCCGTATTGCCGATCAGCGTCTGGGGAACGCCCAGACGGCGCACGGTCGTCCGGAGCCCCTGGCCGATCAGATACCCGCCACCGGTGAGAAGGGCCAGCCCGGCCAGCAGCCGAAGGCCGGGCCGCGAGACGCGCTCGTCCTCGTCGTCGTCCACGAGCAGGTCGCGCCCCGACAGTGCCAGCCCAACCAGCGCCACCACCGACCAGATCACGAGCACTCCGCCCTCCACGCGTGAGATGTGGCCGTCGACCGCGAAGGCAAACAGCGGCAGCGGCGAGATCGCGGTCCAAACCGCAAACCGCGTCGGCAATCCGACCCGGATCGGCGCGATCAGCCCCCCGAGCCCCGCCACGCCGAACGACAGGAACGTGACGCCGCCGAGGAACGTGCCGGCCGCGGCGCCGGGCAATCCCTTCGCGTTGGCCGCGATCCCCGCCGCGAGGTTCTCGGTCTCGAAGCCCGACAGCGCGACCGACAGCACGAACGGCGCGATCCCCAGCGCGAGCGCGATGCCGAGCAGTCCGTCGACGAACACGTCGGCGGCGAACACGACCACGCCGAGCCCAACGAGGAGGACGATGACACCCGCGGCTCCCGACACTTGTAATCGCGTGCGAGTATGGCGATCGTGGCGCCGAACTCGGTGGCGCGCGCGATTCTGCGTCCGCCGCGCGGCGGGCCGTCGGACGGCGGGCGCCTCGGAGGTGGTGATGCCGGACGCTTTCCGGGTGTCGAGCTAGGCAGGTTCGCTCAGGCGGAGACGACCGTGTGGACGAGGCCCGTGACGACGTCGTACACGTGGCCGGACACGGTCACCCGCGGGGAGATCGACCCGGCCGCGCGGAGCAGGTCGACGTCGCGCGTGACGGTCGCGGCGGGGTCGAGCACGGCGTGGTCGAGCAGGGTCGACTCGTCGACGCCGATCCGCTCGGCGTAGCGCCCGCGGAACCCATCGTCGGCGAGCGCCCCGGTTCCGCACTGGGTGTGGTGGATCACCGCGACCTCGAACAGCGGGCCGTCGGGCATGATCGTCTCGGCGAGCTGGCCGATGTATGCGACGTCGTTGATCACCTCCGGCGTGACTCGGCCGCCGACGTTGCGGACGACCATCGCGTCGCTCATGCCGAGGCCGAGGAAGTGCGCCGGGTCGGTCCGCGGGTCCAGGCAGGTGATCACGAACAGCTGGAGGGTGGGGAACACGACCGCGCCCTCGTGGCCCCCGGCGCCGGCGAAGGCGCGGTTGCGCTCGAGAACGGTGTCGATTCCGGCTTCGGCCCGGGCGCCGCGCTCGAGGTCGAAACCGGTCGCCCGGCCGACGCCAGATGTTTGTTCTTGTTGGTCACTCATTGCTTCGTGTCTCCTATTCGCTTCGAGATCGGTTCAGGACTGCGCCGTGCTCGTGGCAGGCGAGCCAATGGCTTGGAGCTGTGGCGCGTCTACTGCGCCGGGGTTCGGATGGGCGGGCAGCAGCGCGAGCGCCATCACGGCGCCGGCGGCGGCGACGCCGGCCGCGAGGTAGTTGGCCGCGCTGAAGCCGGCGAAGAACGCCGACTGGGCGGCGTTGTGGATCGCCATCCCGACCGCCGGATGCCCGGCTTGCTCAACCTTGCCGGCGACCGTGAGCGCCGCGCCGACCGAGCCGTGCGCGGTCCGGATGACGGAGGCCGACAGCCCAGCGGGCAGCGCGCTGGTGAGGCGGGTGGCGAACAGCGTGGCGTACACGCTGCCGATCACCGCGACCCCGAGCGTGCCCCCGAGCAGGCGGGTGGTGTCGTTGACCGCGGACCCCACGCCGGCCTTCGCCTTCGGCACGACGCCCATGATCGCCTCGGTCGCGGGCGCGCTCGTGAGGCCCATGCCGGTGCCGAGAACCACCATCTGGGCCGCGATCGTCCCGTAGCCGGTCGTCGCCGACGTGCTCGTGACCCACACGTAGAACGCCGCCATCGACAAGAGGCCGGATGCGACGACGAGCTTGGTGCCGAACCGCACGGCGAGCCTCGCGCCGACGATCGACGAGATCGCGACGAACGACGCCACCGGGAGCAGGCGAATCCCGGTCGACAGCGGGCCGTAGCCCTTGAGGAACTGGAAGTACTGCGTGACGAGGAAGATGAACCCGGACAGCGCGAAGAACGAGATCGCCACCGACACGCTCGCGGCGGTGAAGCGCGGATTTCGGAACAGCGTGAGGTCGAGCATCGGCTCGTCGGCGCTCCGCTCCCGGGCCACGAACGCCGCTGCCAGCACCGCCGTCAGGGCGAAGCTGCCGATCGTCCGCGCGCTGCCCCAACCGTGCTCCGGCGCTTCGATGATCGTGTAGACGAGCAGCCCGACCGTCGCGATCGACAGCGCGAACCCCGCGCGGTCGGCACGCGGCGCGTGCGGGTCGCGCGAGGTGGGGACGTAGCGTGCGACAAGTGCGCCGGCGAGCGCCGCGATCGGAGCCATCGCGAAGAAGATGCTCCGCCAGTCGGAGAGCTGGAGCAACCACCCGCCGACGATCGGACCGAGGGCGATCGCCGCGCCGGTGGTCGCGCCCCACAGCCCGATCGCCCGGGCACGCTCACCGCGCTCGGTGAACACGTTCGTGAGCAGCGACAGGGTCGAGGGGAACACCATCGCCGAACCCACGCCCATCACGGCTCGCGCCACGATCAGCTCGCTGGGACCATCGGTCAGTCCGCCGGCCACGCTCGCGAGGCCGAATACGGACAGGCCGGCCAGCAGCATCCCCTTGCGCCCGAACCGGTCCGACAGGCTGCCCGCGGCCAGCACCGACGCCGCGAACAGGAGGTTGTACGCGTCGACCACCCACTGGAGCTGCGAGTTCGACGCGTGCAACTCGCGCACGAGCGACGGCAGCGCGACGTTGACGATCGTCGTGTCGAGGTTGATCGCGAACGCCGCCAGCAACAGCGAGATCAGGATCAGCGGCTTATGTCTCATGTCTCCTCCTCGGGGGTCCGGTGTTCATCGACGCGGGACTGAGTTCTACACCATCTGGACAAGAAAATCAAGTTATTACGTTATTTTCTCAAGTCCATGCTAGAGTTAGTTCAGCAATGAGGTCCTACGACGAGTACTGCTCGCTTGCGAAGTCGCTGGATGTGGTCGGCGACCGGTGGACGCTGCTGGTCGTGCGCGAGCTGATGCTTCGCGGCGCGTGCCGCTACACCGATCTGCGCAACGGACTTCCGGGGATCGCCACGAACCTGCTTGCCGACCGGCTGCGCGAGCTCGAACGCGCCGGGTTGATCGCACGCGAGGACGCGCCACCGCCGATCGCCACGACCCTGTTCCGCCTCACCCCGCGCGGGGAGCAGCTACGACCGGTGCTCCGGGACCTGGCGCGCTGGGGCGTCCCGCTGATGACCGAGCAGCGCCCCGACGACGCCGTCCGCAGCCACTGGGTGGCGTGGGCGCTCGAGCAGATGCTCGTCGACCGCCGGCCCGACGCCTCCGCGGCCGCGATTCAGATCATCACCGGCGATCAGCCGATCGCGGTCGAGATCGACGGGGGCACGGTCCACGCGCGGCTCGGCCGAGCCGACGACGCGGACGCCACGCTCACGGGCCAACCCCGGCCGATCCTCGGGCTCCTGCTCGGACTGCTCGAACTCGCGGACGCCCAGACTAGCGGCGTCGAGTTCGAGGGTGACCCCGCCGTGATCGACCGCGTCCGGCCGGACGTGCTCGCCGCGTGAGGCGACGCGTGAACTCGAGTCGTCCGAGAACGCGCCGACGGCCCGCCAGACTAGGCGACCGCCCGGGAGGGATCGAGCCTCAGATGATCTGGAGGAGGACCAGAAGCCCGATGATCGTGAGCACGCCGGCGGTGAACAGGTTGCCCCAGCGCTCGAGCCACTCGCCCTCGATCTGGTAGCCGCCGCGGGCGGCGGCGAGGGTCAGTCCGACGATCGTGCCGATCGTGACCGCGGCGAAGATGACGACCGATCCGACGGCGGTGGCGATTCCCGCGGTGGTCGCGGCCAGGAACACCGGGAGGATCGTCAGGTCGGGCGACGCGGCCGCGCCGAACGGGACCATGACCGCCGCAATCCCGCCGAGCCTGCCCGTGGTCGGCTCGGACCCGTGGTGATCGTGATGGTCGTGATCGTGATCGTGGGTGTGGTTCCCGTGCTCGTGATCGTGGTGATGGCCATGCCCGGTGAGCTCGAGCGCGAGGAAGCCGATCCCGGTCGCGATCAGGATGCAGCCGATGATCGCGTCCTGCGCGTGCTCGATGGTCGAGCGGAACTGCAACCCGATCGCGATGATCACCGCCCCCAGCACGATCGAGACGAGCACGTGCGCCACCCCGGCCAGGCTGGACAGCCGCGCGATCCGCGTGAGCGGATAGCGGCGCGTGCGCCCGAGCACGGCCAGCGGGACCCAGTGGTCGGGGAGGATCGCGTGCCCGAATCCGACGCCGGCCGCGGCGGCGAGCAGCGCTGGTCCGGTCGAGCTCACGCCGTCAGGGCCTGCGCCGTCAGGGCCTGCGCCGTCAGGGCCTGCGACGACGGGCGAACCGCGAGACCGAGACGCAGGTGCTCGGTATGCGACACGGCCTCGCTGAGGAGCGAACGGACGTGGTCGTCGTGCAGCGCGTAGATCACCTGCCGGCCGTCGCGCTCGCCGACCACGAGCCCGAGGTGGCGGAGCACCCGGAGTTGCTGCGAGACCGCGGGCTGCCCCATGCCGAGGTCGCGAGCGAGATCGCCGACCGAACAGGCACCGGCTCCGAGACGGCTGAGGATCCGCACCCGGCTAGGCGTCGCCAGCGCGTGCATCGTCTCGGCGACCGAGCGCGCGGTCTCGGAAGAAAGGAATGCGAGGTCTGGCTCCGTCCCGTGAGTCATGCACACATTATTGCATGCATAGCTGTGAATAACTTGCGTCGCGCGTTTGACTTCAAGTCAGGTCGAGGTGCGACGCTCTTGGCTCGGACATGAGAGTCGATAACCCCAGGCTCCGCCGGGTCGCCGGCGGGCTGATCGTCGGCAGCGCGTGCGCGGGGGTACTCGCGATCGCCGATCGTGCCGGCGGCGACGGATCGCTCGCGCGTGCGTTCGAAGGAGCCGCTCTGTTCATGGCCGCGGCGGCGTACCTCGCGCATGTCCTCGCGCATCACCAACAGCGGCGCGAACTCCTCACGCGATCGATCCTGGTCAGCGCGTTTGCGCTCTGGGGAATCGTGCAGATCGCGCCCGGGCTCCCCGGCGACGCGATCCTCAACGACGTGGTGATCGTGCTGTTCGTCGTCGACCTTGCGATCCTCGTGACCCCCTGGAGGTGATCGCGACGAGATCGCTCTCGCGCTCGTGGGATCCGGCGGCGCCGGTCCGCGCCTACATTGAGAGCGACCCGCGACCGAAGGAGAACACGTGCAGATCACCCGCAACAGCCTCGAGACGAACCCCGGGCCGGGTGACTGGTTCACCGGAACGGTCTACATAGACACGGTGGCGACGCCCGCGCCGCCATCTCGCGTCGCGGCGAGCAGCGTCCATTTCACGCCGGGGGCGCGCACCGCATGGCACACCCATCCGTTCGGCCAGACGATCTTCGTCACCGAAGGGATCGGCCGGTGTCAGCGTCGCGGCGGACCGGTGCAGGACATCCGTCCCGGCGACCGCGTGTACTTCGAGCCCGGAGAGGAGCACTGGCACGGAGCGGCGCCGGTCCGCTTCATGACCCACTTCGCGATCCAGGAAGTCGACGAGTCGGGCAGCCCCGTCACGTGGCTCGAGCACGTCACCGACGAGGAGTACGGGGCGGCGCCGGCCCCCGACTGATGGGCGCCGTCGCGCGTCGCGGACGCCTGCGCGCCAGCCGTCAGCGACGGCTGGCGTTCCGTGCGCCTGCCTCCACATCCTCCAGATCGCCGGCGTCTGAAGGGACCTCTTCGGCTTCTAGCTCGTCCAACTCCGCGGGCGTCAGCGGAGAGGGCCGGGGGATGGTCTTGCTCGGGAGCCGTCCGGCGCGGCGGGCCTGGTCGGTGAGGAGGTACTCGATCTGGGCGTTGATGCTGCGCAGGTCCTCGTCGGCCCAGCGGCGCAGCGCCTCGAACAAGGCCGGGTTGAGTCTCAGCAGGAATCGTTTGCTCTCAGGCATGAAGCCGCGTCCTTAGGTGTAGAGGCTGCCCGTGTTGATCACGGGAGTCGGTGAGTGGTCGCCTGAGAGGACGATCATCAAGTTGGAGACCATTGTGGCCTTGCGCTCGGTGTCCAGTTCGACGAGGTCTGAGTCGGCGAGTTGCGCGAGCGCCATCTGTACGAGGCTGACCGCGCCCTGGACCATCGTCTTGCGGGCCGCGAGGATCGCTTCGGCCTGCTGGCGGCGGAGCATCACCTCGGCGATCTCGGGCGCGTACGCGAGGTGAGTGAGACGGGTCTCGAGGATCTCGATTCCGGCCAGATCCAGACGGGACTGGAGCTCGGCCTGAAGCGTGTGCCGGACCTCGTCGACGTTGCCGCGCAGCGAGATCACGTCCTGTTTGTAATCGTCATACGGGTACTCGCTGGCGAGATGGCGGAGCGAGGTCTCGCTCTGCACGGTCACGAACTGCTCGTAGTCGTTCACGTCGAACACGGCCTTGGCCGTATCGGTGACGCGCCAGACCACGACCGCCGCGATCTCGATCGGGTTGCCGCTGGCGTCGTTGACCTTGATCCGGTCGCTCTGGAAGTTCCGGACCCGCAGCGAGACCTTTTGCTTCTTGGCAAACGGGTTGCACCACCACCAACCGGCCTCGGTCACCGATCCGATGTAGCGGCCGAACAGGATCAGCACCCGCCCCTGGTTCGGCTGCACGACGAAGAATCCGCCGGGCGCGAAGCCCGCGATCACGATCACGACGATGCCCAAGGCCAAAAGGCCTCCGTCCTTGCCGGCGGTGGCCGTCATCACGACGCCAACGCCACCCACCACGGCCGTCGCGAACAGCATTATCGGGCCCGGTATGAGCGTCGCCGACCGCTGCTCGTGCGCCTGGCGTGACGGGAGGACCGCATGGTCTGGCGTCTCGGTGACCAGGTTCCTATCCGATATCACGGACATATCGTAGCTCTACTACTGGACGCTGTGCACGCTGCCGGCGAATCCGGACCGGCGGCGGACGTCCGGCACGTCAGTCGTGGCGCGCCTCGACCGCCCGGAGTCCGGGCCGGCTGTCCGTCATGGGCTCGTCGAGCTCGGCGGACAGCGCTTCGCTCTCGAACTGCGCGAGTGCCTCCTCGCAGGAGGCGACGGCCGCGGCGGCCTCCTGACGGCCGGGAGCGTCGAAGTAGTCGCGCGCACGGATGGCGGCGAGCCACTTCTGGTAGCGGGCGAGGTCGGCATCCGACTCCTCGAGCTCCGTGTAGGTGGTCCGGCCGCGTCGGCGTTCGAGCTGGAGCTCCTCGTGGAACTGCCGCGTGCTCTGCACCAGTTCGCCGTACTCGTCGGTGCGCTCGCGTTGGATCGCGTCGACGACCGCCGCCTCCTGCTTGGGGTCCGTCAGATGGGTGCGAAGCATCTCGCCGTGGCCACCCTCCTCGCGCAGCCGCGTGATCACCCGTGCCGCGGTGCGCGTCGTCTTCGGTGTCGCCGGCAAAAGGCACACGGACTGCTGCAGGTAGTGAGCCCCGAGGCTGCGCAGATTGCGCCACGCGTAGACGCGGAGTGTCGAGCTTCCGCCGGGCGGGGTGGAGACGGTGATCAGCAACCAGTCGCGTGCCACGACGCACCATGATCCCAGACGTCGAAGGCGACCGCGCGCCGGCCGCCGTTCGCGCACCCGGACGTACCGCGCGTTTCATAGCGGTTGCAACGATCGGAGGTGACACGCCAGTATCGTCGACAATGGAAGTGCACCATGCGTGTTACCGTCACTATGTACTGTGCGTTGCATCGCGCGCGTAACGCTCGCGTCGTCACGCCGCTGAGTCGCCGTAGAACGCATATACCTGACCTGTCAGGTCGGTAACTGTCCACCTGGGCAGTCCGGGGTTGACGTCGTGTCCCGGTCGTGTTAGGGAGTAGGACGTTAGTTACCACCGGCCAAGCAAACGACTTGTAAGTCAACCAATTGAGGGAGGTCTAGATGGGTTTTCTGCTCCTCGGTATCGACAGCTTGATCGCTTGCTTTGCCGTCGGTGCACTCGTTGGCCGGCGATCGTGGTTGTCTTACGCCGCGCTCTTCGGGGTCTGCGATGCAGGTGGATTCCTGCTCGGGACGGCGTTTCGTTGGAGCATTCCGGACAGCACGGCGAATGTCGTGGAGACAGCGGTCCTGGTCGGCTTGGGCTTGTACTGGCTCGGCATCGCGTTGTACGCGCGGCGGCTTGCCGAGACCAGGTGGGTGTGGGCCCTCCCGTTCGTACTCAGCATCGACAACATCACCTATGGTCTGATCGACCACGCGTGGTCTCACTCGGTCGCGGTCCAGGCCGTTGAGCAGCTGATCTCGAGCGCGCTGCTCGCCGGCATCGGGCTTCTCGCGAGCGCTGCGGTGATGCGCGCGATCCCGGGGACGAGGCGGCGGAGCGCTGCCTTCACGGCCGGGTTCGCCGGGGCCGCGTTGATCGTCGCGGCGCCGATCCTGCTCGCCGTCGGCTAAGCCGAGGCGGGGCGCCTTCTCTGCCGAGATTCCGGTTAGCGGTCGCCCGGGCCCGCGTTTTGGTTCGGGCACCGCTGGCCGTCGGCGCCGGCGCTGATCCGGACGATCAGAGCGGTCAACGTCGCGTTCCCACATCGGTCCAGAGATCCGTCGCGTCGGGGTCGTCTAACTCGGTGGGCGTGTCGGGGGAAGACGGCCTGGGCGTGGTTTGGCGCGGGAGCCGTCCCGCGCGCCGGGCCTGGTCGGTGAGGAGGTACTCGATCTGGGCGTTGATGCTGCGCAGGTCCGCATCGGCCCAGCGGCGCATCACCTCGAACAAGGCCGGGTTGAGTCTCAGCAGGAATCGTTTGCTTTCGGGCATGTCAGCGTGCGCTCACGTGTAGAGGCTGCCCGTGTTCATCACCGGGGCCGGTGAGTGATCGCCGGAGAGGACGATCATGAGGTTGGAGACCATCGTGGCCTTGCGCTCGGGGTCGAGCTCGACGAGGTCTGAGTCGGCGAGCTGCGCGAGCGCCATCTGTACGAGGCTGACCGCGCCCTGGACCAGCGTCTTGCGGGCGGCGAGGATCGCCTCGGCCTGCTGGCGGCGCAGCATCACCTCGGCGATCTCGGGCGCGTACGCGAGGTGGGTGAGACGGGTCTCGAGAATCTCGATGCCGGCCAGATCGAGGCGCGACTGAAGCTCGCCCTGAAGCGCGCTGCGGACCGAGTCGGCATTCCCGCGCAGGGAGACCGTGTCCGGCCGGTAGTCGTCGTAGGGGAATTCGCTGGCGAGATGACGGAGCGAGGTCTCGGCCTGCACGGTCACGAACTCCTCGTAGTCGTTCACGTCGAACACCGCCTTGGCGGTGTCGGCGATGCGCCAGACGACGACCGAGCCGATCTCGATCGGGTTGCCGCTGGCGTCGTTGACCTTGATCCGGTCGCTCTGGAAGTTCCGGACTCGCAGCGAGACCTTCTGCTTCTTGGCGAACGGGTTGCACCACCACCAACCGGAGTCGGTCACCGATCCGATGTAGCGGCCGAACAGGATCAGCACCCGCGCCTCGTTCGGCTGCACCACGAGGAATCCGCCAAACGAGAGGCTCCCGACGACGATCACGATGACCGCGAACACCCCGAGCCCCCCGTCGTGGCTGCTGCCCGAGACGAACGCCCCCAGGATCCCCAGCCCCGTCACCGCGAGCGCCGCGACCATCGCCGGCAGTCCCGGTAAGGCCCACGCAGGTCGTTGTTGGTTCGCCTGATCCGGCAATGGCATCTGCGGTGCCGGCGGCTGTCTGGCGACATCTGGATCTGATATCACAAACATATTGTATCACCATCAACCTCATGATATCATGTCGGTATCGTTCAAATATATCGACAAGGATCGAGAACGTCATGAGCATCCAAGAGCTGATTCAGACGGACACCGGGGTGTCTGCATCGGTATCGAGCGACCCCGCGGCTGCGCCGGTGATCACGGTGTCCCATCTGCACAAGGAGTACGGGACGACGGTCGCGGTGGACGACGTGAGCTTCACCGTCCGCGCCGGGGAGATCTTCGGGATCCTGGGTCGCAACGGCGCCGGCAAGACCACGACGGTCGAGTGCGTCACCGGGCTGCGAGTCGCTGATCGGGGCGAGATCAGCGTGCTCGGTCTCGACCCGCGCCGGGACCGCCACGAGCTCCACGAGCGCGTGGGAGTGCAGCTCCAGGAGAGCGCCGTGCCGGACCTCATGCGGGTCGCCGAGGCGGTGGAGCTGTACGCCTCGTTCTACCGCGAGCCCGCCGACGGGCGTGAGCTGGTCGCGACCCTCGGCCTCGAGGACGCGCAACATACGTACTTCAAGCACCTATCCGGAGGTCAAAAGCAGCGGTTGTCGATCGTGCTCGCGCTGATCGGCCGGCCAGAGATCGCGGTCCTCGACGAGCTGACCACCGGCCTCGATCCCGAGGCGCGCCGCGACACCTGGAGGCTGATCGAAGGAGTACGCGCCCGCGGGGTCACGATCGTGCTCGTGACCCACTTCATGGAGGAGGCCGAACGACTGTGCGATCGGGTAGCGCTGATCGACCACGGCCGGGTGGCGGCGCTGGATCGGCCGAGCGCGCTGGCGATCGCGGCGACCACGGGCAAGCGAGTCCGTTTCACGCCCACCGGGCCGTTGCCCGACGGCCTGCTGTCCGCACTGCCGGAGGTCAGTGCCGTCGAGCGCCATGGCCCGGAAGTGGTGGTCGCCGGCTCCGGGGACCTCGTGACCGCGGTCGTGCTGGCCCTGCACGGGGCTGGGATACGCGCCGACGACATGCAGACCGAGACGGCAAACCTCGAGGACGCATTCCTGGCCATCACCGATGAGACACCTCACAACCCGAACGGAGCGACCCGATGAGCACCGCGGCCCTCAGCCTCACTCTCCGACAGCGCCGGGCGTTCGGCCTGCTCGTCGCCAGTGAGATCAAGATCGCCATACGCCGCCCGATCGGGCTGGTCGTAGCCATCGGCATCCCGCTTGCGCTGCTCGTGGTGTTCGGCAGCATCCCGGCGACGACGCGCCCCGACAAGCAACTCGGCGGCATCTCGTTCTTCAACCTGTACGTGCCGACGCTGATGGTGTTCGTGCTCATCGCCGTCGGCCTGGCGGGACTTCCCCAGCAGCTCGCGACGTACCGCCAGCAGGGCGTGCTGCGCCGGATGTCGACCACGCCGGTGCCCCCGTCCTGGCTCCTGGCCGCGCAGACGACCGTGGCGCTGATCCTGGCGGTGATCGGTATCGGCATCCTGCTCGGCGCCGGCGCCGGCGCGTACGGGCTGGCGCTCCCCCACGACGCCGGCGGGTACGTCGTGATCCTGGTCGCACTCGTGCTCACGGCCGCGGCAACGATCGGACTCGGGCTGCTGGTGGCCGCGGTGGCCAAGACGCCGCAAATCGCCCAGGGCCTGACCGTGCTCGTGTTCTACCCGCTGGCGTTCTTCTCCGGTCTATACGTCCCGCTCCAGGAGATTCACTCGCACCTGATCAGCGAGATCGCGAAGGTGCTCCCGACGGGCGTCGGCTTTACCGCGCTGCACGACGCGTTCGGCGGGCACAGCCCGGGCGTCGAGCCGTTGCTGGTGCTCGCGGCATGGGCGGTGGGCTCATGTCTGCTCGCCGCTCGCATGTTTCGCTGGGAGTAGGCCGAACCGGTGCGCGGTCACTTCGATCTCGATCTTCATCCGCGGATCGGCCAGCCCGCACGAGAGCATCGTGGCCGCGGGACGCACGTCCGCGAAGTACCGGCGGAGCACGGGCCAGGTCGCCGGGAAGTCGCCGGGGTCGGGGAGGAAGTACCGAACTCGGACGACGTCCGCAAGGGTCGCATCGGCTTCCTCGAGCGCGGCGATGATGTTGCGAAACGCCTGCTCGGTCTGATCGACGACACCGCCTGGAATCGTCATCCGCTCGTAGTCGAAGCCCGTCGTGCCGGCCACGTGGATCCAATCGCCATCGACGACCGCCCGCGAGTACGCGCTCTGGCGCTCGAAGTCCGAGCCCGAGGAGATGAGGCGCCGATCCGGCATGTCAGCTCGCGGGGTGGCGGGTCAGGTGTTGCTCCAGGCGCGTGAGGGCGTCCCGCTCGAGCACCCCGATGACGCTGTCGGCTCCGTGCCAGCTGACGCGGAGCTTGGGCTTCCGGCGGCGCCCGACGAGCTCCACGTTACGCGCGGCGGACAGCAGATGCTCCTGGACGACGCTGACGCCCCTGCCGGTGTTCGCGGCGAAGATGAAGCGCTGGGTCGTGATCGCGACGAACCCGGTCGTGCCGTCGACGTCCGCGATCAGGAAGTCGTCGACGCCCTCCTCTTCGGCAAGCTCGACTCCCCAGCCCTCGAGGATCGCCGGGACGTCTGGCGGCCCCTTCTCCGGACGGGCGAGCAGGCCGGAGAACAGCGACCCGAGGCCGCCGGCAGCCTGGCCCGCCGGTGGTCTCGCGACCCTCCTCGAGGTGTCCGGCGTCAAGACGAGAGATCCGTCGGGTCGCTCCTCGACGACCACGTACGCGCCCGAAAGCTCGCCCGACAGGGTCACGTGCCGAGGGCGCGGGGAGTCCATGCGGTGCAGTGTCGCACGACCCGTTTACGCGGCCGAGTCGTGCTCGTACGCGGACGGGTGGCGCACCGGCTAGATATCAGGTAGCCTGAGATATATGCGGTCCTTCGAGCATGGAACTTCGGCGGCGGTTTCGCTGGCCCGGGAGCGCTACACCGGCGAGCTTCCCAGCGAGGGCGCCGCCGGCCCGATCGTCGCGATCGTGGGCGCTTCGGTCCCCGTGGAGCTGGTGCTCGCGGCCGGCATGACCCCGGTCCGGTTGAGCGGCCGCCCGCGCCCGGCCCCGCTCGCGGACACCTACGATCTCGCGCGCCTCGACGGCCCGACTACCGCCGCATTCGAGCAGCTGCTCGACCCCGCGCGGCCGTTCGAGTTCGCGCTCATCGGGGGCGACGGCGAGGCGCACAGCGTGCTGTTCGGCGCGCTGCGGGAGATTCGCCGGGTCGAGCCGCATCACCGTCTGCCCCAGCTCTCGTTCGTGGACCTGCTGCACCTACCGAACCGCACGACCACGCGATATGACCGCGGCCAGGTCGAGCGTCTCGTGGACACGCTCGAGCGCTGGTCGGGTCGACGAATCACGGCCGACGACGTTCGTGAAGCGGTGGTGCGGGTCAATGGGATCAGGACGCTCCTCGCCAAGGCGATGGCGCTCCGCCACCGCCGCCCGGCCCGGCTCAGCGGCTCGGACGCGCTGCACCTGGTCGGCGCCGCGCTCGTGTCCCCGCCCGAGCGGATCCGGCCGTGGCTGTCACGTCTCATGGCGGATTCGCCGAACCTGCCCGAGCTTGCCGGCCCGCGCGCGTACCTGACCGGCAGCACCCACGAGGATCCCGCGGTCTACGAGGTCATCGAGCGCCGCGGGTGGGTGATCGTCGGCGAGGATCACCCCCGCGGCCAGGACGCCCTCGGGCCGGCGATCGAGCAGACCGCCGACCCACTCGACGGGCTCGTCGAGCATTACCAGTTCGCGAACCTGCCGAGTCGGCGGTCCAGCGAGGACCGGGCGCGACACGTCGCCGCCGGCGCTCGCGCGGCGGACGCCGACATCGTCGTCCACTTCGCGTTCGCGCATGACGAGGCAACCCCGTGGGACCGCCCGGCGATCCACGAGGCGGTCGCGGCGGCGGGACTGCCCGACCTGAGCCTTCCCGAGCAGAGATTCGGGGACGTCGATCCGGATGCGCTCGGAGCCGCGGTCGAGTCACTCGCATTTGCCGGTGTGGGGGCGCGTCAGTGAGCGCGGGCGGCTTCCAGGGCGTGCGCTCGCAAAAGAGCCTTGACCTCTCGCGCGACTTCGCGCGCCATCAGCGGAGCTGGTTTGCGCAGGTGCAGGCTCGCGCCGCCGCGGGCGAGCCGTTCGCGGTCGTGAACGCCGACGCCCCGCAGGAGCTCTTCCGCGTGTTCGACATCCCCTATGTGGTCACGCAGTGGTGGTCTTCGGTCGTGGCGGCCAAGCAGAGGGCGGGCGAGTACCTCGGCCGGCTCGTGCAGCTCGGCTATCCCGAGGATCGCGAGCCGTACACCGCGCTCGGCTTCGCGAGCTCGCTGGAGACGGACCCCTCGTCGGCGCCGTGGGGCGGACTACCGCGGCCGACGATCCTGCATGCGGTCGCGTCCGGCGACTGCATGCGCAAGCTGTTCGAGGCATGGGCCCGGCAGGTCGGGGCCGACTGCCTTCTGCTCGAGCGGTCGAATTCCTGGGTGGACGACATCCGGCCCGACTGGTGGGCGCAGGCGCACGACAATTGGAACGAGCTGATCGAGGGTGACCGACTCGACCTCATGACCGCGGAGCTCGAGGGAGTCGTTCGCTGGCTCGAGCAACGGACGGGACGGCGCTGGAGCGAGGCGCGGTTCCGCGAGGTAATGGACCTGGTCAACGAGCAGGAGGAGTACTACCTGCGGTCCCGCGACCTGATCGCCTCGGCCCGGCCGGCGCCGGTGTCGGTTGCGGACACGATGCCGGCGACGATGATCCCCCAGTGGCACCGCGGCTCGGAGTGGGGGCGTGACGCCGCCAAGGCGCTGTGGGATGCGGTGGAGCGTCGAGCCGCCGGAGGGGTGGCGCGCTGCCCCGACGAGCAGGTGCGGCTGATGTGGCTCGGTCGGGGGATGTGGTTCAACATGGGGTTCTACGAGTACTTCGAGCGCAGCCACGGGGCGGTGTTCGTCTGGTCGATCTACCTCGCGCTCGCCGCCGACGGCTACATCCGGCGTTTCGGTCGCGACGAGGATCCGATGCGCGCGCTCGCCGCCCGGTTCGTGACGATGGGAGATGAGCTGCGAAGCCCGACCTGGGCGAGCCAGTGGCATCTCAAGGAGGCGCAGTCACACGGGGTCGACGGCATCGTCTCGCTCGGCCCCGCCGGCTACTTCAACCGGCTCGCATTCGAGCGCGCCGGGGTCCCGCTGCTCGAACTCGACGTCTCCCATGTCGACGCAAGCGGCTGGGACGACGAGGCCGTCCGGCGAACGGTGGCGACGTTCATCGAGGATCGGGCGGCTCCGGTCGCGGCAAGCCGTCGCGACCGCGAGCGGGCTTCAGGCTGAACCGGTCGGTCGGACGAGGACCCGATCCCCGTCCCATTCATAGGCCGCGGCGAGCCCGGCCTCGCGCCCGATCGCCCGCAGGTAGTCGACGACCGTCTGCCCGTCGCCGCGGCCCAGCGGAACCGGACGGGCCTCGTCGTCGATCCAGCAGGGAACGATCCCGGCGTCCACCGAGCCGTCCGGTCCGATCACGCAGTCCACGATGATCGTGTTGCGGCTCTCGGGGTGGAAGGGGTAGGTGGGCATGCTCGGATCGGGCGCAAAGCCGAACAGCTCCATGCGCCGCTTTGCCCACGCGGCGGCTTCGGGAGTGTCGGTGTTGCGCGGCGACAGCGCCCGCGTCACCGTGGCGAAGTTGCCGAGGCCGTGGTAGACCGGCTTGTCTCGGTAGAACTCGATGCCGCGCATGATGTGCGCGTGGTGTCCGACGACGACGTCGGCGCCGGCGTCGATCGCGGTCCGCGAGATCTCCCGCTCGTACATCGCGACCTGGGCCCGGAGATGGCCGATGCCCTTGTGGAACGCGACGACGACGACGTCGACCGAGGCCGACAGGTCCGCGATGTCCCGGCGCATCTCGTCCAGGCTGTCCGGGGTCGCGAACGTGTAGATCGTCGGCGGTCCCCCGGGCGAGGCGTGATCTAGCTCGTAGTGCGTGAGCACGTTGAGGTACGCGCAGCCGGCCTTCGACGGGCGTGCCCAGCTTTCGCGAGGACCGACGCAGTTGTAGTTGAGCACGCCGACGGTCGTGCCGCCGGCTTCGACGACCGCGGGACGCCGTGCCTCGGCCAGGTTCATGCCCGCGCCCGTCGTCGCGATCCCGAGCTCGCGGAGCGTCGCCAGCGTGTCCTCGATCGCGTCCGGACCGCCGTCGGTGATGTGGTTGCCCGCGAGCGTGGCGACGTTGAATCCGGCCCGCGGCAGCGCCTTCAGGTTCTCGGGATCGGAGGGGCGCGCGGGCACGTCGGCGCTCAGCATCTGGCCGCGCGTGGAGTGCGGGACCTCGACCTGTCCGATGACCACGTCCCCGGCGCGGAGGATTGCGGCGCTCGGTCCGAACAGGACGTCCGGATCGGGCTCGTCGAGAATCAGGTCGCCGACCAGCAGCACCCGCGTCATGGCAGCGCAAGCTCCCGGCGGCGCGCCTGCTCGATCAGTACCTCGACGTCGTCCTCGAGCAGGAAGCCTTCCCGGGTCAGCCGGCGGCAGCTGTCGGCGTAGCGATCCAGGTACGCGGCACGCGAGCCGTACAGCTCCCGCAAGGTGTCACCGGTGAGGGGCGCCATATTCCCGAGCAGCGCGGCGACGTGGGAAGCGCTGTTGGTGGGTGCACCCGGCGCAGGCTCGCATGACCCCGGCTTGGGGTTGCTTGACGGCGCGTAGCTCGCCACCGGCACCTCGACCCACGGCGTCCGGACGCCGCCGACGACGTTGCCGAACTCGTCGCGCCGGAGCTCCCTGGCATCGCCGGTTGGATTCGGATTGGACCGCGCGGGAGCGTGGGGCTCGAACGCGAACGGCTCGACATGGGGCGGCGCCGCGCCGGTCGCCACCCAGCGATCGAGCAGGGCGAACACGGCCCGAGCGACGACCTCGCAGCGCGCGTCGCTCGGCGTTTCGGTGATCCGACGGTCCGGGACCGGCAAGCCGCGCCGGCGGTACTGCTCGCGATTGGTTGCCCCGCTCCACCCGCCGAAGCCGACGTGCGATGAGCCCGCCACCTGATAGAGCCGGTACCGGTTGTCCGGCTCGTCGCCGTCGGGTCGCAGACACGGTTGGTGCGTCTCGGATTCGAACTCGCTGAGCAACTCGATGACCGGCACGTCGTGCGCGCCGATCGTCCTGCGCGGATCGTCGCCGGCAGGCTGGGGCGTCCCCTCCGACAGCGCTGGATAGCCGGCGGTGGGCGCGCCGCCGGAGGAGATGCCGATCACGCAGCCATCGAATACGGGCGAGCCATCGTCAAGCCGGTGACGGGCATGGAAACCGTCGCCGAGAAACGCGCGGCAGAAACTGCCCGTCATCGACCACCCCGACAGGAACGACCGCTCGACCGCCCCCAGCGAGGCGAGCGCGTCGACGGCGCCTTCCTTCAGCGCTGCGCCGACCTGACCGACGATGTCGAAGCCGAGTCCGGCGGCGGGAATCGACAGGGCGGCGTACCGGTCGGGATCGAACTCCGTGCGCATCGAGGTCGCCGCTACCGGGTCCTGCGTGATCCCGACCCAGGCGGCGCCTGTCCCCAGGATCCAGTCGCCGGTCGTGCGCCAGGTCGGTGCGCTGTCGTACTCGCGGTGGAGCGGCTCGACGATCAGGACCCCGTTGAACGACGACGGGCGAGACGGTGCCCGAACGAGCACCCTCGTGGTGTAGGGCACGTCCGTGCGGGCGGGTTTGGCGGCGCCGGTCCCGTTGTAGGTCCAGACGGTCGCGGACCCCGACACCAGGTACTCGTGCTCGCCGTAGTCGAGCGCGGACAGGTCGCGGCCGAGGCCGGCGTCGGCCAGGTACGAGGTGCCGAGCGGCACGCCGGGTGGACTAGATCGCACCTTCATCGGTCAGCCCCCTCAGATCGGCGGCGGTCCGGCCGAGCATGCCGCCGTAGATGAACTCGTTGTGCTCCCCGAGTCTCGGCGCCGGGCGGTCGTAGCCGGCGTGAGCTTCCGAGAAGCGGATCGGGACGCCGCTCCCGTACAGGTTGTCGACCGGCCCGAGGGTCGGGTGGCTGAGCGGCGTGGTGTCGCGTTGCGCGATCCGGTCCGGGTCGCGGACGGCGTCCCCGGGAGTCCGGACGGGCGCCGTCGGGACCGACTGAGCCTCGAGCGCGGCGAGCACGGCGCGGGTGGTGCGGCTACCGCTCCAGCGGTTGATCAGCGCGTGGAGCTCGACCCAGTTGGTGACCCGCGCATCGCGGGTGGCGAACCGCGGGTCGGCGGCCAGCTCCGGTTGCTCCATGGCCACGAACACGCCGCGCGAAAACTCGTCGCTGGGGGCGCAGATCGCCACATCACCGTCGGCGGTGGGAAAGATCCCGAACGGGGCGAGGCGCGGCAACGTGTTTCCGGTCCGGGTCGGGACCCCCAGCGCCTCCAGCTTGTCGAACGGTTCGGTGGCGACCATCGAGGTGAGCGCGCCGACCAGCGAGACGTCGACGAACTGTCCCCGGCCCGTGCGCTCCCGGTGGTGCAGGGCGGCCAGGGTACCGATGACGGCGAACAGCGGCCCGGCCATGTCGCCGAATGGAACCCCGCAACGGATCGGCGGATCGTGCTCCTGGCCCGAGACGGTCATCAGGCCGCTGAGGGCCTGAAAGATCGTGTCCATTCCCTTGCGAGCGGGACGTGCCGCGCCAAACCCACTGATCGCGGTGTAGATGATGCGTTCGTTGAGCGCCGAACAGAAGTCGTAGCCGATTCCGAGCCGGTCGGCGGTACCCGCCGCGTAATTCTCGACGACCACGTCGGCGCGCTCGACCAGCTCGCCGAACAGCTCCCGGCCGCGGCGGCTCTTGAGGTTGAGAGTCGCGCTGAGCTTGTTGCGGCCGCGATCGAGCATCGCCAGCGACATGTCATCTTCGCTCGCGCGCGAGAGGCGCATGCCGGCCGACCCGAAGTACGGCGCGTTGTTACGGGCGTGGTCGCCGCCGCGAGCCGGATTTTCGAGCTTGATCACGGTCGCGCCGAGCCCCGCCAGGAGCAGCGTGGCGTAGGGACCGGCAAGCGCCACCGTCAGATCGAGCACGGTGAGACCGTCAAGCGGGGCTTCGTGTCGGGTGGCTGCGTTAAACACGGTTCGAGGCCTTGCAGAGTATCAGCTTACCTGATACTGTGCCCGCCGTCGAGCGGTTCCTGATGAAGCCACGAGAGAGCGAGAGAACGATGTTCCTGGATGTCCGGGACCGGGCAGCGCGGCCGGCGAGGCGCGCATGAACCTGATCCTCCAGATCGTCGGCACGACCGGCAGCGTGATGATCGCGGTCGTCGGCCTGGCGATCATCCTCGGCCTGATGAACGTGATCAACCTGGCGCAGACCGGCCTGATGGCGGTCGGCGTCTACGGGGCCGTCAGCGCGACGACGCTGCACGCGCCATTCTGGCTCGCGGTTCTCGCCGGCGCGGCACTCGCCGGCCTGGTTGGAGCGGTCGTCGAGCGCTTCGTGATCCGCCGGCTGTACGCGCGGCCGCTCGACACGATCCTCGCGACCTGGGGGATCTCTCTGATCCTGGTCGAAGGCCTGACCTGGATCTATGGACCGGCGCCAAAAGGACTCAACGCGCCGGTCAACGGGTCAGTGACCGTCGCCGGCACTTCTTACCAGGCGTACCGGTTGGTGATCGTCCTGGTGGCGTTCGCGATCGTATTCGCCCTCGCCGCGCTGACCCGGTATACGCGACTGGGGCTCCGCGTCCGGATGGTCATGGGCAACGAGCCGCTCGCGCGGGGCGTCGGGATCAACACCACGCGCGTGCAGCAGTTGACGTTCGTTCTCGGTTCGGCGCTGGCCGGCCTCGGCGGCGCATTGCTCGGCCCGGTGTCGGCGATCGTTCCGAACTACGCGGCGGCGATCCTTGTGCCCGCGTTCCTGGCCGTGCTGCTGTCCGGACGCACGCTCAGCGGGCTGGTGCTGGCGTGCGCGTCGCTCAGCGTGGTCCAGGTCCTGTTCTCCAACTGGGCGAACGCGACGTACGCCACCGTGGTGGTGATCCTGGTCGCGGTGGCTCTGCTACGCGTCCGGCCGGAGGGATTCGTATGGCGACGGGCATAGACATCATGGCGCGCTCGTCCCGATCCTCGTTTATCTCCTCCCCCCGGGCGCGACGGGGCGGTTGGGTCGTCGCGGCGTTGCTGACACTTCTGATCGTCGACGCGCTGGTCGGTGACTATCAGGTACAGCTGCTCACCCAGGCGTTCATCTTTGCGATCGCGGCTGTGTCACTCGACATCGTGTGGGGTTACACGGGCATCCCGGATCTCGGGCACGCGTTGTGGTTCGGGCTGGGTGCGCTCGCCGTCGGCGTCGCCACCACCAGTCTGTCGAGCACCGGGCTGGTCACCGTGGCCCACACCACCGCGGACCGGTACGCGATCGGGCTCGTGGCCGGCATTCTGGCGGCCACGCTGGTGGCGATCCTGGTTGGAAGGTTCTCGTTCTTCCCGTCGGCTTCCACGGTCCTCAGCCGAGCCAGCCAGTTCTACGTCGCGGTGGTGACGCTCGCGCTCACCACCGCGGCGACGACGCTCTACACCGAGCTGAACTGGACCGGAGGCGAGAACGGCCTGTTCGGGTTCTCTGTGCCGTCGCTCACCGACCAGGACTGGTACTACATCACCGGCGTCCTGCTGCTGGGTCTGATCGTTGCCGCGGTGGCGCTGGTGCGCAGTGACTTCGGGCTGATGATGCGGGCCGTCCGGGACAACGAGCGCCGGGCGCGGTATCTCGCCTGCGACGTCGAGGCCGTCAAGCGGCAGGTGTTCGCGGGTGGGGCTGCGGTCGCCGCCTTCGCCGGCGCCCTGTACGGGATGTCCGTCGGGCTCGTCTCGTCGTCGTTGTTCAGCTTCCTGCTGGCAACCGAGATGCTCGTGTGGGTCGCGGTCGGCGGGCGCGGGACGATCATCGGGCCGGTCATCGGCGCGATCGCGATGAGCCTGATCGGGTCGAAGTTGTCACAGACGCTGCCGTCGCAGTGGACGCTGATCGAGGGCGCCCTGTTCGTGGCGGTCGTGGTGTTCATCCCGGACGGCGCGTACGCGCACGCCCGGGCGCTCCTTCGCCGCCGGTGGCGCGGAGGCTCGGCCACGGCTGACCACCGCGTGTTCGTTCCCGAGGCCGCGCCGGCCGCGCTGTCGGACGCCGAGGGCGTCGCGATCAGCGTGCGGGACCTCGTGTTCTCCTACGGTGAGCTCCAGGTCCTCAAGGGCGTCGACCTCGACATCAACGCCGCGGAGCTGCTGTGCATCGTCGGTCCGAACGGCGCCGGGAAATCCACCCTGATGGAGGTCCTGACCGACGGCACCAGGTCACACCAGGGCGAGATCAAATTCCACCACGAACTCGCGACGCGCCACCGCAATCGCTCGCCGCAGTCGATCGCCCGCACCGGGGTCATGCGGAAGTTCCAGATCCCGTCGCTGTTCGAGAGCCTGACGGTGGCCGAGACCGTGCTGCTCGCGCGTGCCGGCGGGCGCCGGCCGTCGCTTTGGCGTCGCACGACCGAGGTCCGCGTGTCGGAGCCGGTGTACGAGATCCTGCGCGCGACCGACCTGATCGGCCGCGAGGACGTGCTCGCGTCCGAGCTCTCGCACGGGCTCAAGCAAGGCCTCGAGATCGCAGCCGCCGTGGCCGCGAACCCGCGCGTGCTGATCCTCGATGAGCCGACCGCGGGCTTGACACCCAACGAGCGTCACGTGATCGGCGATGTCCTGCGGCGGCTCGTCGCCGGCGGCATGGCAGTGATCCTGATCGAGCACGATCTCGATTTCGTGCAGCGCATCGCGGACCGCATCGCGGTCCTCCACCATGGCCGGGTGATCGAAACCGGTCCACCGGCCGCAGTCAGCGCCTCGCCGGTGGTCCGCGAGGCCTACGTCGGAGCGGTGACGGTATGAACGTGTCAGTCAGCGGCCTGCGCGCCGGCTACGGATCGGCCACGATCATCGAAGGCCTCGACCTCAACGTCGGCGAGGGAGAGGCCTACGCGATCGTGGGCCGGAACGGGATGGGGAAGACGACGCTGGTGAAGGCGTTGCTCGGCTACCTGCCGGGCACGACCGGGACCGTGCGGATCAGCGGCCACGAGACGGGCGGTTGGCCCACCCACCGGATCATCAGGCTCGGGATCGGTTACGCGCCCCAGGAGGAGAACCTGTTCAGCGAGCTGACCGTGGGCGACAATCTGGACTTCGGCCGGGCGCGCGGGAACGGACCCGACTCTCTCCGTGACTACGTTCTGAGTCACTTCCCGGTGCTCGGCTCGCGCTTGCGCCAGCACGCGGGCACGCTCAGTGGCGGCGAGCAGAAGATGCTCGTCCTCGCCCGCACGCTCGTGCTCGAGCCGACCTTGGTGATCCTCGATGAGATCAGCGATGGTCTCCAGCCGGCGATGGTCAGCAAGGTCCAGGAGCTGCTGCTCGACATCCGGCGGCAGCGGGGTGTGACGATCATCATGGTCGAGCAGAACCTCGACCTCGCGCTTGCGCTGGCCGACCGGGTTGCGGTGATGAAACGGGGCAGCCTCGTGCACGAGACGGCCTCCGAGAGCCCGACCGCGCACCAGGAGCTGGTACAGGAACTGGCGCCGTGAACGACGCACCGCGCGACGCCGGCGGAGCTGAGGCGCGCGCGTCGAACGGACAATGTCCGTTTGATCCGTTGAGCGACGACCTGGCCCGCCGCCCGCACGAGGTCTACGCCGAGTTGCGCGCCCGGTGTCCGGTTGCTCACAGCGACCGATGGGGCGGCTTCACCGTGCTCACCCGCTACCGCGACGTGGTCAAGGCCGCGACCCAGCCACGCGTGTTCACGAGCACCGAGGGCATCGTCGTCCCCAAGAACCCCGTGTCCGGGCGGCGCGCGCCGATGCACTACGACCCGCCCGAGCACACGCGGTACCGGCGCGCGATGAACGCGGTGTTTCGCGACGATCGCGTGCTCGCCCGCGAAGACGAGCTCCGGCAACTCGCCGGCGCGCTCCTCGATCCGCTGATCGGGCGCGACGAGCCGTGGGATCTCGTGGCCGACTTCTCCTCGCCGTTCACCTGCCGTGTCCTGGCTCGGTTCCTCAGCCTCGACGACGCCGACGGGAACGTGTTGGACGAGCACACCCAGCGCTTCGAACGCGCCCAAGTCGTTCTCGACTCTGACACCGCGGAGGCCGAGAACCAGTTCCTGTATGAGATGGCGCGGCGGATCGTGCGCGTGCGCAGCGCGGAGCCCCTGGACCCGGAACTTGACCTCATCACCCGGATGCTGTCGCTGGCCGCCGACGAGGACGATCCGATCGAGTTCGTCGCCGGCACCGTTCGCCAGCTGTTCATCGCCGGTCACGTCGCTCCCACGGTCGCGATCGGCGCGGTCGCGCTGGCCCTGATCGAGGATCCGGAGCTCGCGCAGAGGCTCCGGTCCGAGCCGGGGCTGATCGAGTCCGCGGTCGAGGAGCTGCTCCGGTTGCACACCCCAAACCAAGGGTTTTCCCGGACCGCGGCAGCCGCGACGACCGTCCGCGGGCACCACATCGAGCCCGGTGAGCTGGTCGTGCTGAGTTACCCCTCGGCGAACCGCGATCCCGATGTGTTCCCCGATCCGGATCGCCTCGTGCTGGACCGCGCCCCCAACAAGCACCTCGCGTTCGGGAGCGGCGTTCACAAATGCGTGGGAGCGACGCTGGCCCGTCTCGAGCTGCGGGTGGCGGTCGAAGAGCTGCTGACTCGCACGGAGCGGCTGGAGCTCACGGGCCAACCCGTCGCGTTTCCGTGGCCGATGCTCGGCCCGGCTGCGATCCCGGTGCGCGCATCGGTTCGGTAGGAGGCGCGCCGGCCGGCTGAAGGGCTCCCCGCACGTCCGCACTCACAACCCATCGTGCGCACTCACAACCCATCGTCCGCACCCATAACCCAGCGTGCGCACTCACAACCCATCGTCCGCACCCATAACCCAGCGTGCGCACTCAGAACCCAGCGTGCGCACCTGACAACGCGTCGTTCGCACTCCGGGTAGTCGCCGTCGGACGTATCCGCCGCCCAACCCGTCGGGGCCCCGCGTCGATCGTCCCTGCTGCCGTCGCCGAGCGCGACATCGGGGGTGCAAAACTCGCCAAACCGGGCGGGTGCCCGGCGCGCCGGCAACATAAGCGCCACCCAGGCGCTTATGTTGCCAGGGTGGCGCGGTGGCGCGGGCCTTGGCGAGAAATGCACCGCGGAGGCTCGTCACGCGTGCCGGGCGGGCTCGCCGGCGCCGGGCCCCTCGGTACCATTAATCGACGACCGCAACTCGGAGTCGGGAGGGGCATGCCTCGTCGTGAGAACACCGGGCCAGTGAACACCGGGCCAGTGCGAACCGCCGCCGGGCTTCCGGTCAGTTACTTGATCGCGACCATCGCGCGCGCGATCAGCCGTGAGCTGACGGCCGTCCGGCGACCGGGGATCGCCGGCCCGCAGGTCGCTCCGCTGCTCGCGCTGCGACGCGAGCCGGGTCTGTCAAACGCGCAACTCGCGCGGCGCTCTTACGTCACGCCACAGTCGATGAACGACGTGGTCATCGGCCTCGAGCAGGAGGGGCTGATTCGGCGGACGCCCGACGGCGGCAATCGGCGCATTCTCAGGGCATATCTCACCCCGGCCGGCCGCAAGTTCCTGAGCGCGTGGGAGAAGGCCATCGACCGCATGGAAAACCGTCTATTCGACGGACTCACGGCCGAGGACCTGGAGACCCTGACGGTTGATCTCGAGCGTTGCGCCGAGAACATGGGGCTCGGGCCGGGACGGCACTCCGAGCACAAGCCGCCCGAGCCCGCCACCAAGGAGGGTCAGCCTAGGCCCCGCCGTTCAGGCCGGCGGACAGTCGGCGCATCGCCTTGAGCATGCCGTCGAGGACGACCTCGCGCTGACCGTCGGGCACGTCGAGGAGCATTTCGTCCTGGATCGACTCGACCGCGGGATCGGCGCGCGCCAGCAGCTTCTCGCCCGCTGGGGTGAGCTCTCCGCGGAGGATCCGCTTATGCGCGGGGTCGACCTCGCGCCGGATCAGCTTGCGGTCTTCGAGGCGGGCGAGTATCTCGATCATCGACTGCGGAGTGACCATCGTACGTCTGGCCAGTTGCGCGTTCGACAGACCCGGCCGGCGGCGGAGCACGGACAGCGTCGTGTACTCAGGCACGCTGAGATCCCAATCCGCCAGCCGCTTGCGCATCTCGCGCCGGACGGCCTGGTCGACGCGCCCGACCACGTACACCAGCGACGGACCATTCCCGCGACCGTTGCCCGAGGAGCGCCTGGCCTTCGAGCGGTCAGGCACGCGTGAGCCTGACCGGAACGCTCTGGGCCCCGAGCTCGGGCATCCGAGTCGGCTGGATCGTGCCCACCACCTCGATGCTGCTCGTGCTCGTCAGCAGGACCTCGAGCGCGATGCGGAGGCTGACCCTGGCCAGCGAGGTCCCGAGGCATCGGTGTGGACCGCGCCCGAACGCCAGGTGCCTGGAGATGTTCGGCCGATCGAGGATGAACCGGTCCGGCTCGGGGAACATCGACTCATCGCGGTTCGCCGAGGCATACACGAGTGTGATCGGCTGCCTGGGCTCGATCCGCCGCCCGTGCAGGTCGACCGGACGAGAGGCGGTGCGGCAGAACCCGCGATACGGGGTGTACATGCGGAGGAACTCTTCGAGCGCGGATGCCGACAGCTCGGGGTGTGCCCGCAGCGTGTCCTGAAGCTCACGGTCACGTGAGAGGTGGACGCAGATCCCGCCGATGATCAGCGGAGGCGCGACGAGACCGACCACGAGTGACTGCCTGAGCGCTCCGACGATCAGCTCCTCGTCGAGCGGCTCACCCTCGGCTCGCTCGGCCAGCAGCGAGCTGGCGGGGTCCACGGCGGGATCTCGTGGTTCGCGCCTGCGGTCGGCCACGAGCGCTCGCGCCATCTCGTACATCTCGTTGCTCTTGGCGGTGACGAGCTCTCCATCCAACCGGCGCCACGCGTCGACCCACACGCTGGCGGTCTTGGCCAGGTGGTAGACCTTGTCCTCGCGGAGGTTGAGCCACTCGGCCGCCACGAACGCCGGGTACGTCGCGCCGAACTCCAGCGCGATGTCTCCGGAGCCTCGCGCGAGCAACGGCTCGAGCTCCCGGATCGCGTGCTCCCGGAAGCGCGGCTCCATGCGCGCCAGGCGGGCCTCGGTCAGCGTGCGATTGAGCGCGCGGCGAAACGGCGTGTGGGCAGGAGCATCGAAGTTGAGCGGCGGTCGGCGGATGCCGCGCGGATCGCTCGGTATCACCGCCCGCACGGATGAGATGAACGTCTGCGAGTCCTTGGCCGCGGCCTCGACGTCCTCGTAGCGCGTCAGGGCCCAGTAGCCGCCGAGTGCGCTGGAGTGGGCCACCGGGCAGCGCGACCGAAGATCCCGGTACAGGTCGTGCGGGCTGTCGAAGGTCTCCGGCGCCAGGGCGTCGAAGTCATCGACTTCGACGCCCTGACCCGTCCGGACGTCACTCACCCTGCTCACGCCTCGCGGAGCCGGTATGTGTCGCGTCTAGGAGCATGAACCGGGGGGGAGGGGTGTGGTGGTCTTGACCACGTTCACCTGACCGCTGGGGTTGATCTGGCCGATGTACACCGGCATGCTCATGAGCTGGTTTGACGCGAAGCTCCAGGTGCCCGCGGGGCCCGTATACGACTGACCCTTGAGCGCGGACTGGAGGCTCTGGCCGGTGACGTTGCTCCCCGCCTTCGCGATCGCCTGGGCGAGCAGGTGGGTCGAGTAGTCCAGGAAGGCGGCGTCCTGGAACGGCAGCGCCTTGCCACCCGTGGCAGCCTTCACCGCACTGACGAACGTCTGGCTCGCCGGCGAGGTGATCGTCGGCAGATAAGACGCTTCGAGGTAGCTGCCCGCCAGGTTCTGGGGCCCGATGACCGGGACGAGGACCGGGAGCAAGATGAGGTCGGCTTCTTTGATCTTCGCCGTCTGCGGGTTGCTGGCCAGCTGCTTGTGGAAGGCCACGTCGTCCGCGCCGATCGCGGCCGAGAAGATCGCGTCCGGGTGCGAGCTCGCGATCTTGGACAGATCCGAGGACCAGTCCGAGGTGTTGAGCGGCTCGTACGAGGTACCCGCGACCGTCCCACCCTTCGAGGTGAGGTACTTCTCGGCGATCTGGAAGGTCAGCTTCGGCGCCGCGGCGTCACTGCCGACGAAGTAGATCCGCTTGTAGCCCTTGCTCATCAGGAAGTCGATGAGCGTGTTCGCGGACTGCTGGTTGGTCGGACCCGTGTTGTAGTAGTTGGCCGCGCAGTAAGTGCCCGCGCCGGGCGCGTTCTCGATGTACGGGATGCCCGCCTTCTGGGCGTACTCGTTACAGGCGGCCACCGCGGCGGCGATCTCCTGCCCGATGATCGCGACGACATGATCCTGGTTGACCAGCCGCGAGCATTGCTGGGCGGCGGTCGTCGGGTCGGTCGCGTCGTCGGCGCGAACCAGCACGATCTTGTGTCCGCCTGGCGGATTCGCGTTGATCTGGGCCAGCGCCGCGTTGATCCCGTTGTTGTTGTCGGTCGCGAAGACGTTCCCGGGGCCGGTAAGCGCCTGGATGTACCCGACCTTGATCGGTCCGGCGGAGCCCGACCCACCGGAGCTCGACCCGCCGGAGCCTGAGCTCGAGCTCGCGGAGCCGCCACATGCGGCCAAACCGAGCGCAATCGCCACCACGGCGATCATCAGCAGCGCCGCGCGCCGCTTCCCTTGACCAGCTTGACCCGACATCCGTCTCCTCTCTCGATGCACTTTCTGCGACCCGATGCAGAGTATCAGGTAGGCTGATACTCTAGCGAGGTCGATTGGAACATGCAAGTCCACGTCTAGAGGCCGCAACCCAATGACAACAAACGTCTCGCGCGTGGCGGGTTCGTCTCCCGCAAACGGCGTATCCGAGGCACTCGCCGCCCATGTCGCGCGCACGCGGTGCGAGGATGTGCCCAGCGGGGCGCTGATGGCCGCAAAACGGTCGCTGCTCGATGCCGTCGGCGTGATCATGGCGGCAAGCACGCTCGGCGACGGGTGCGCAGCGTTCGCCGACGTGGTCGGCCGGGTGACGGGGGGCACGAGCACCGTCCTCGGCTTCGGTTTCATGGCTTCGGCGGCCGACGCCGCGCTCGTGAACGGCGCGGGCGCGCACGCGCTGGACTTCGAGGACGCGCATGACCAGGCCCCGGTCCACCCCGCCGCTCAGACCGTGCCGGCCGCGCTGGCGCTCGCCGAGACCCGCGGCGCGTCGGGTCGCGACCTGCTGGCGGCGCTCGCGGTCGGAGCGGACCTGACCTGCCGCCTCGGCCTCGCCCTCACCGACGACCCGCTCGGTTACGGCTGGTACGTACCGCCGATCCTCGGCGCGTTCGGAGCGACCGCGGCCGCAGCGTCATTGATGGCGCTCGGCGAGCGCCAGGTGCTCGACGCGTTCTCGCTGACGCTGGGTCAGGCCACCGCAACGGCCGAGGTCATCGAGAACCCGCAGTCTCTCGTTCGGGGTGTGCGCGACGCGTTCGGCGCGCACGCCGCCGTGCTGTCCGCCCAGCTCGCGGCGCGCGGGGTGGCCGGCTTTCGGGAGCCGTTCGAGGGTCGCGCGGGACTGTTCGCCCTGTACGCGCGAGGCGGATACGAGCCGGAGCCGCTGGTGCAAGACCTCGGGGTTCGCTACGAAGGGGCGCGCGTGAGCCTCAAGCCGTGGCCGAGTTGCCGCGCCACCCATCCGTTCGTCGACGCCGCGCTCGGGCTGGCCATCGACGGTGACGTGCGGGCGACCGAGATCGACACGGTCACTCTGCTCGGGTGCGAATGGGCGCGGATGCTGGCCGAGCCGATCGGCCGGCGCGCGGCTCCGGCGACCGCGATCGACGCGAAGTTCAGCCTGCCTTACACCGTCGCGAGCGCGCTCGTCCACCGGCGCCTCGACCTGGACTCGTTCGCGGAGCCGGCCAGACGCGAGGCCGCGGTTCTTGGCCTCGCTCGGCGGATCCGCTACATGGGCGACGGCGACGAGGCCGCCGGGCATGACGCGGTCACCCGCGGAACGGTCGAGATCCACATGTCGAGCGGCGACGTTCTGTCCCGGCGCTGCGAGCATCCGCGCGGGTCGCCGGAGGCCCCGATCTCGGAGGCGGATCTGGTCGCGAAGTTCGTCGATTGTGCGGCCCACGCCGAGGCGCGCGTGCCGGACGCGCTTCTGGATGCCTTCGCTCACAAGGTGCTGCACCTGGAAGAGGTGAGCGACGTGCGCGAGGTCACAGCGCTGCTTGGGAATCAGGCGGTCTGATCCAGGAAGGTGATCCAGCCGTCCGTCCGGCTGAACGTTGCCTCGAGTCCCGCGTCTTCCGTTATCCGGCTGACGTACTCGGTCGTGGGGTCCTCAGCGGCGGCGCTCGACACCGGGACCGGCTGGGCCCGCTCGTTGATGTAGCACGGGATGAATCCGGCCTGCCGAACCCCGTCGCGGTCGACGAGCACCCGGGCGATCATCGTGTGCCGCGAGTCGCGCGGAAATGGGAAGTGATCGACGTCCCGATCCGGGACGAAGAAGTCGAGGCTCGGCGCCCGCCGGGGTCGCGGCCTGCGCGCGTGACGGCTCAGCGGATCGGTCTCGTCCGTGTACGCGGTCACGAAGTGGTTGATGCCGTGAAAGATCGGCCGGCCCTTGTACACCTCAACGCCGCGGAGGATATGCGCATGGTGACCGATGACCACGTCGGCGCCCGCGTCGACGGCGAACCGCGCGAGCGGCCGCTCGTATTCGGCGAGCGTGGCGTGCACGAACCCCATTCCCTTGTGGAAGGCGACGACGACGCAGTCGACCCGGCCGGCGAGCCGCTCGATGTCGGTCTGCATCGCGCCGACCGAGTCGCCGTCGAGGCTGGTGTACTCGGCGGGCGGGCTGCCGGGGGAGGCGATGTCGAGCTCGTAGTGGGCGAGCACGCGGACGTACGCCACCCCGGCCTTGATCTCGGTGGCCCACGATTCGCGTGGGCCGACCGCGTTGTAGCTGAGGAAGCCGATCCTGACCCCGCCGCGCTCGACTACGACCGGCTCGCGAGCGTCCGCCAGCGTCGCGCCCGCGCCGACCGTCTCGATCTGTCGCCGCCGCAGGTGCTCGACGGTGTCGATCACTCCGAACGGGCCCTGGTCGAACATGTGGTTGCTCGCGAGTGTCGCGACCGCGAAGCCGCACTCGGCGACCGCGTCGAGATTGGCTGGCGGAACGGCCGGCGCCGGTATATCGACCGTGCATACCTGTCCGCGGTCGGTGTGCGGCCACTCGACCTGCGCGACCGCCACGTCCGCCTGCGCCAGCGTCGGCCGGGCATGATCGAAATAGAACGAGGCATTGTTCCCCGACAGGATCAGATCCCCGACGAACATCAGATCGACCGCCGAGCTCATGAGTGGCAGAGGCCGAGGAGTTTGGCGGCGTTTTGTTTGAGGACGAGGGGGCGTACTTCGTCTTTGATGGGGAGTTTTTCGAAGTCGGCGAGCCACCGGTCGGGGGTGATCAGGGGGAAGTCTGAGCCGAACAGCATCTTGTCTTTGAGGCGCGTGTTGGTGTATTGGATGAGGATCTCGGGGAAGTATTTGGGGGACCAGCCGGAGAGGTCGATGTACACGTTGGGTTTGTGGAC
>Ga0335072_10002154_pt1 | contig 30996 bp, 27 predicted proteins | sample Lox_Sample_21_FD_206725 | JGI IMG/M metagenome (GOLD analysis project Ga0335072, IMG submission 206725) | Soil microbial communities from Loxahatchee National Wildlife Refuge, Florida, United States - Lox_Sample_2.1 | ecosystem: Environmental > Terrestrial > Soil > Wetlands | place: USA...
GCCCTCCACCACAGACTGTTGCTCACGTTTTTGACGGCCATTCTCACCTCCCACCTCCCTCCTTCCCTCTTCTCCTCCCTCTCTCTTCAAAGCGTCCTATTTTGGCTCCTCGAGCTTTGTTCCCAATTTAAAGCCCTGTATTTGCTAACGGTTTACGTCCATAGAGGACAAGGCTCATGTATGTTAGCCACACGGCCGCTGTACAGAATGTACTGTTGTACTCACACTTTCTGATACCCGTGCAAGGCCCGGTTCTTCCACTCTTGACGGCACTTAGCCACAAAGACCTCGACTTCCGCCGGAGTCCACCCAAGTACACGAGTGAAGAGACCGATAGTGAAGCCATGCAGGCCGTCCAGGTGGTTCGCAAGTGTGTACTTCTTCGGATCAACTGCTTTGGCCTCTCACCAGGGGTTGAGATTCGCTAAGTAGCTTACCATTCCAATGCGCTTGAGATTTTTATCCTTCGGCCAGGTGTTTGAAGGCCGTTTCAGGATCTGCTCCTTAATGTCGACGAATCCAGCACTCTCCATCATCACCTTGTACGAACCAATGGGCGGGATTGGTCGACCGGCTTTCTTACAGCCTTCATAAAAGAGCTGCGACCAGCGGACAGAGCTGCTGTCTTCGGTGACAGTGCCGTCGTCGCAGCATTGACCGGGATCGACCTCGTGGATCTCCATGTAACCCCCGGGTTTCATGTGCTGAAAAGCCTGTCGGAAAAGCTTGGGATAATCTGAAACACTCGCCAGCAGCAGTCTCCAGTGAATGAAGTCAAAGGAGTCTTTCTGAAACGTCCACTCTTGCTCAAAATCGTCGATCTCAAATTTGAGATTGGGAGGCACCATTGTCGGCTGCACGGGCGACAAGTCTGTTCCAACGACCGAGGCCGAAGGATACTGGTCGGCTATCTCTACCGCCCAGACGCCGGTACCGGTGCCTAGATCGAGGATACGCTGAGGTGATTTCAATGGTGCATGGTGAAGCTTGTCACCAAGGAGCATGAAAAAGAGTTGGTTTTCCAAATCCATACGGTCTAGCTCTTCCTCGTCATTTGGAAAGGCGTACCGGCCAGCCTGAAAGGCGTGATAGCGCCTGCCGTTCTCGAACTCGAACTTCATCACCAGGGAGCTGAGAGATTGTGTTTCGGTCGACAGATCAATTCCAAGAGCGGAGTCATTGTCATTGCCATCGTCACTGTCATCGTCATCGGCCTCTAAGGGCGTTGTGGAGGGTTCTGAAGCATTCATTCCAGCTGTCTGACCAGGCGAAGAAAGCGTAACAACGAGCTAGACCCTGGGTTTGCATTGCTTATCTAGATTCGACGATGTTGCCACCACCAATTTTGGATTTAACTTCATTGCGCAAGGCGACGCAGAGAATCAGCTGGTTGGCAAGCCGTTGGCAGACCGTTGGTAGACCGTTGGCAGACCGTCGGCGAACTGTTGGCGGCCCTTCACAACCTACGGGATCTAGAAGTCATCCGCGAAGCTCTATCCGGCAACTTATGCAAACTGCCCCATGGAGGTTGGCACATTTCGCCCAAACAGAATTCGGAATCATCAAGCGAAGTCTTGTGCGCTCTAAACCCCAAAAGTAATGAGCGGAACTTGCCAAAGCGGGGTGCATCCTTCAATTCTTCTTAGAAACCCCCGTTATCGCGCTTTATCGTTTCACGTACGAGTGAAGCGGGGCCCTGAATTATAACGACAACGGCCAGCCTGGAAAGCAAAGAGATGGCGGAAACCCTTTTTGGTATTATCGGCCACCCTGTGCTCGGCTTCCTCTTCACGCTCTGCTTCCTGGCGGCGGTGGCTGTCAGTATATCAAACTATTGGCGACTGCGACAATTTAAAGGTCCTCTTCTCGGTGCAACGTCCAAACTATGGATGATGCAGGCTACTTTCCATGGGGATATGCATCTCGCCGTCGCAGATGTCTGCCAAAAGTACGGCTCGCTTGCCAGGATCGGCCCAAATGACCTCGTGACCTGCGACCCCGAGATCATCAGGAAGATGGGTGCGGTCCGATCACCGTATAGGCGTTCGGACTGGTATAAGGCCACGGCGTTCGATCACCGCCTTTCACACGTCTTTTGCGAAGTCGACGAGGCCCGGCACATTGATCTACGGAATAAGTTGATCCCCGGTTACTCTGGCCGTGAGAACGAACATCTCGAGGAGAGTATCGACAGTTGTTTGGAAGAGCTGTTCAAGCTTATTCGGAAGAAGTATACGTCATCTGGCGCAGAGCTAAGGGCAGTGGATTTTGCAAGGCTGATATCGTTCTTGACCGTTGATGTTATTCATACGTTGGCGTTTGGGACTCCCATGGGGTTTTTGGAGAAGGACGAAGACATCAACAACCACTTTGCAAGTGAGAAGGTTATGTTACCCGTTTTCGAATGGTTGTCTACCTTGCCGGTTATTGAGAGGACCCTCCGCATCCCGTGGATCAGCAAGCGCGTCATGCCTACCGCAGAGGACAAGACAGGGGTCGGTGTTTTACTGAGGCAAGTCCTGCCTTACTAGTGTCTAACTTCGCAGGAAAGACGTTTGACGCGATCGTAGACATGCAAAGCAAGTAGTCGCGCGCAGATACGGACCGGGGAAGGAAGTAAAGAAAGACATGCTGGGTTCTTTCGTGGAACATGGCATAACGCAACGCGAAGCGGAGCAGGAGACAGTGCTACAGATGTATGATTCCTAGACACCATCCAACAATCTTTCGCAGAGCGAAGCACTGACACTGAGATAGCTTCGCCGGATCTGACACCACAGCTACAACAGTACGCACGACAGTCTTGTTCGTCTGCACCCATCCAAACGTCTACAACAAACTCCAAGCTGAACTCGACAAGGCCGAGTCAGAACATCGTCTCACGCATCCCGTCATTACCGACGCGGAAGCGAGAACCCTCCCGTACCTACAAGCTTGTATCAAAGAAGGTCTCCGAATTTGGCCGCCTGTGCTAGGCCTGATGCAAAAGACGGTCCCTCCTTCCGGTGATCGTCTCCACGGCCTATTCGTACCCGGCGGCACGAACATAGGCTATTGTGCGTGGGGCCTCCACCGGAATCGAGACATTTTCGGTGAGGACGCGAAGATCTTCCGTCCAGAGCGGTGGCTTGAAGCTGAGGGTGAGCGCTTGGCGGAGATGGATAGGACGTTGGACCTTGTCTTCGGTGCTGGGCGGTACGCCTGCCTAGGGAAAGCAATCGCGTTGATTGAGCTGGGGAAGACTTTCGCTGAGGTGAGCGACTAATTGTGAGAAGTGGGTGGAAGAGTGCTTGCTAATTTTTTTGGTTCTGGACAGCTGTTCCGCCGTTACGACATCACGCTTGTGGATCCTACAGACCCTTGGAAAAGTGTCAATAGGAACGGGCTCTTTCTCCAGGAGGATATGTTTGTCCGTATTTCGGACCGTATCCGGAAATAACGCGCACGTCTATCTACACATCCCACCTAGCTATTAGAAGAGAGTAGCACTGTTTCCAGCTTTGTATCTAAGTTGGCTTGACAGCTTGACAAATACCAAGAGCGCGATGAAGTTGTGGCGACGGAGACGAGTCTTGTATTTCGGAGTTTGCTTGTTCTGATGAGTCGAGGCTGAGGCTGGAAGGCTTTGGCGTGGTGTATGAGGATAGAATTGGCCTTGGAAATGCATGGCAGCCCAAGAATCATAATGAAAGTGAGGATGTTCCCAATGAAGGCGGCTATGATGAAATACATTCGCGCATGGGTTGGATGCATTCTGGGGATGAAGGTAGAACGACCAACGAACGTTTCACTCACCTCTTAACCAACTGCGAGAATTCCAGTAATGCAAGACATAGTGTCGTAGCCCCGAGAATGAGATGAGACCTGGCAAAAAAGAAAGAGCCAACGCACAGGCTGTTTGGGGGGAAAGTATTTTCAGATCAAGTTATTTGAATCCAACAAAAGCGCCGCGCGCTGATCCGGTTACCAGACTCATCTGTTGGAGCAACAGCGGGTGCCACGAACTGGATTGGAAGAACAATGTCTGCCGAGGCTGTGCGTGGTTGAGGCGTCCGCCTTTTTCCAAAGTTGTCGGACCTGCAACCTCTTACGCATCAGCATTTCATTACTCGATCCACATCAAACTTGTTCATTCTGCTTGCCGCTACTATCACTTAGATATAGATACTCAGCGTACATGTCGGCCATACGCTTGGCAAAAGTATTCTGTAGGCGTGATGTGTGAGACTTCTGCATTGGGAATAGTTTGAAAGGCGTTCAACTTTTCATTCCGCCCTTGTTTACACAGCCCCCCCGACTGATCAGGCCAACTCTGGCCGTTATCGCAGGGCACTGCTTGAGGCCTCACGCTAGAGACAACACATGAGATTCAATTAGACGACGTCCTTTGGATCAGAAACTGTTTCCACACCTAAGGAGTGCTATTGGCATAGCTGAAAAAGCGCTAAGCGCTTATCGTCCACAGTTGTGCCCTATTTCAACAAACATTTGCCCTTCAACAACTTACTTGGATTTTCTATTCCAAGATATTCATTCTGCTCACTGTATGAACAGTCAAGCAAATCGCGTATTCTTCTTCAGTCAAGTCTTCTCTAATTGTAAAGCATGGGCGACTTGATCGCTCCCGTCTCCGGCCAACTTCAAAAGTCCATCAACTCCGGCTCCTTCTGGACTATAAGTGATGAAGAGCTCCTCCACCAAATCCACGATGAATTTCCAGACGAACTGGACCGCCTGAAGCGCGCCTACTCGATCCGCGATCCTAATGTCACTCTCCCGTCATCGACATCCCCTTCCCGATTGCTCTACGGTAGGGAATATGATGAGGTCAACCGCACTCTTGTTGGTGTCCTTGCCCTCCGTTGGCTCCACCGCGGGGACTACGAAACCTTTGTGGATACGCAACCTCCTCCCGTCAAATTGAAGCGGGAGTCCTTCCATTGGATCCGCAAGATTTTTCACAAGGGAATTACAAGTCCTACAGACCTCTACGCTCTAGTCATGTCTATGGTTGTTAATGACCTGGGGAAAGACCCTCAACTTGCTTCTGACTATCACAGCATGACGGGTGAAGATATCTCAGGCGTGAACCACGACATGATCCTCCTCAAAGCAGTCAAGGTCGGCCTTGTACGATGTCTTGACCGCCTCAGTCCCAGTCACAAAGCAGACATTATTCGTGGTATGGAATTGGGCGCCGAGTTCAATTTTGGACAGTTGGCTCAAGCTGAGAATAGTCCCGCTTGTCTTTCGGGTTTGTTAGATATGAAAGGCCAACCACGCGCCTTCGAGGTCCGCTTCATGGAGCAACTGCTTGATATTGCAGGGGCTGCAGGGCATGTGGACTGGACGTGTGCGAAAAAGCTGATTGAACCGATCTATCAGGCCTACCACAACGTTTACGATGTGGCTACAGGAATAATTTCCGGAGCCTTCGGTTTGAGAGATGGATATGATGTCATCTTAATTCGAAGAGCTGAGTTACTTCGCAAGACGGGATTCCGTACACTAGATGTCAAGAGGCCTGACGACCGCGCATTGATGCGATTGCTGTGCATGGGTGGTGCGGCAGATCTGGAGACGGCAGAGCTGTACGATACCGCCTTTGGATCCCTCGACCAATCGACCAAAAATTCTCTGGTCGAGAATCTCAATCGCGACGGATCAGTTGCGCAACCAGCTGTGCAGCCAACATATATACCTGCAATGCTCGCTAAAGGCGTCGGAAATACAGAATCTGGGAGTCCGGATGAGAAGAAGAAGGCATTGCAGAGCTTGTTACGGTATTTGGCCCGAGTTCTGACCTTTACGGACAATCCGAACCAGCCAAGCGAGCCAACCTCACCATGTGTGATTGAGCGAAGCGTTCTGGGGACATTGAAGGATGTATTGGACAATAAGGAGTTCAAAGAAGATCCCAGTATTCTGAAGAACGTGGCGGTGCCGAAGGACGAAGTTGCCAAGATGAGATGACGGGACTCAGCCGGGGAAAGACCAGAAACCCATGACTTTAGGACCACTTTTCATGTTTCGCGGCATTTCAGTGTAACCGGTCGTTGTCACTTATAACCCTAGGAAAACTACGACTACGAAGACTTTGCTGCCATCTGCAAATACTGGCAGATCTGATCGACGATTGAGAGCTATCGCCGCGGAATAGGGAGATCTTGCTGGGGAGGACAAGTAGCAGAGCGCAGATGGGCTCAAAGGAGGTAGCAAAGAGTGTACTGAGCGACGATTTAGGGATGACATACCTAGATTGCTCTCAGAGGATGGGATCAGATTTCTGATACGGAGGTTAAATAGGACATGATTCAACTCCTCCGCAATCCAAGAAATCATCTACGTACCACCATCCACATTCACAGGCATACATAGCGAGCTGGATGAATAATACAGCGGGTTCCTTGACTGTGTTCGTTCCGGCCCCTTTGCCCGCTTCTTTCCAACCCGGGCTCCGCCCTTTTTTGGGTGCCTGATGTTTCTTTCCTTTCGTATCTCAGCCGGGCAGTAGAGTGAATGGCTTTCTTTCGGTTCCATTCGCCCGACCGACCTCAACTTCCTGTCTGCCCAATGTGAAGAAATGTTCCTCATCTTCCCGTTGATGGTTTGTGCATGCCCATAGCGGCAAGTTTTGCAGCCATAAATCCCTCTCTTGCCATTTTCAGATGCCGCGCCACGCCAAGGTCGGCTTCAGCTTCCACTAAAGTTCCCGCCGAGCTCTCCTAAGACAGACTCGCCCAAGCCGCTGCTCTCCAAAGAGGCTGAAGGCGGTGCGTTGTTGTTCGCTTTCAGTCTCGTTGGGCTGCTATATTCTTATGTCTTCCCACAGTATTGTTCTACCTCTTTCCTTTATGTCGGTCGCTCCAATCTTTTCACCACACTTGCAGCCATGGAGGACTGTGCGAAACATTTCGTGCTTGCTTGTCGCATGCCTCTGAACTATGTGATGCAATGGAGCACCTTCCATATCGATGCCCTCGGTCTTGTTACCCTGATCGGTGCCGACCAAGTCAATGCCGCAGTCGGACGTCTAGTTTCAAGCCGCTACACTGAATTCCTTCCCCTACTCGGCGCCTATGTCATCGCCGGCAACTCGTTCACCGACGCCTATTCTGGCTTCGCAATCTACAACATCTCAGCCGGCATAATGACGACTGATCTGGCTGGTTGGTTTACTCGTTGGTGCCTGGGCCAGGAGTTCAGTCGCGGCTGCAGTTCTGTCACATGGACTGTTCAAGAGGGCCCGAGCGGCGAGAAGCAAAGGGAAAGACAAGTCCAGTCACGCATCGATACCTCCATCGCGTTGCTCGTTGGTGTCGTCGCCAATGGCTTTCTCCTGGCATTTACAATATTACAAGGCGATTGGTGGGGCCTAGCGAATGCAGTTTCCATGGTCGTCTCGATCGCCGTCCGCTGGTACCTCATCAAGAAGAACCGAGACGCAATCGATGCCGCTGTGAACAATAACTATGGTCCTAACTCGGCTGACCGCCAGCCCGCAAAATGCTTTATCACTTTCAATGATGGGAAACAAATCAACATGTACGCACCTCAGAAGCTTGTCAAAGCAGTCTTTATCGACAAGCCTGCCGTAAACCAGCGCAGCTGGCTTGCGCCTTACTTTGTAATGCGCATGGTTGGGTGGATCGGTTTCTCCGCCCATGTCATCACGATCGGTATGTCGGGTCTCGCAACGCAGATCGTCACCGTTTTCCTCATTGTCGTCTCCACTGTCATGACGGTGTTCAAGTTCGGGTGCAAAGATAACTTGATCGGGTCGAAACTGCACGCCGAAATCTTGAGGCCTGGGCCAGGGGAATCGGAAAGGCGGCAGGATGCATTCATTGATCTTGGCCTCACAGATGCGGAGGAGGGGGATATGAAGTTCTGGAATCAGATGCCGCTGGAGAACGGTACGGCGTTCAATAATTCCTGGTGGATTCAGTACAGGACCAAGAAAGCAGATTGGTGGCGATCGCAAAATCCTCAGCCGGCACCATCTGGGTCGCTCGCATCCACCATCCAGGTGCCGAACGTGGCCTCGAAGGCACCCTCTTTGAAGGCAGTGAGTGTGTCAAGTAAAAGTGTTGTTGCTGTTTAATGGGGAGGCCAAATCTAAATAGAATCGTAATATTGTGTGTAAATTACAGGATTTCGAGAGTATATCGAATACGGCAGACAATAAACGGATGACGCGATCTTTAAACCGGAGAACGTGATGGACTTCCCTGCGCAACATTTCTTCTGCCCGTTCCACCCTCTGACAATACCATATTGAAGCGAACAGAATCTGCTGCACCACTGGGGCACCCCTTGCATGCGCCTTGCGCAACATTTACGTCTGCAAGTTTCCACACCGTGGCCCACCATGAGCGGGCTTACCGAAATCACCAGCGAAGCTGAGTTCAACTCCACCCTCTCCTCAGCCTCCCCATCCACCCTCCTTGTCCTCTCTTTCCACGCTCCGTGGGCGGCACCATGCGCTCAAATGAAAACCATCCTCACAACTCTCGCATCAACTTACCCACCAAACGACCCGCCAACCGCAACCTTTCTCTCGATTAACGCTGAAGACCTCCCTGAGATATCAGAATCCTACGATGTGACTGCCGTCCCATTCCTTGTTCTCCTACGTGATGGCAAAACACTGGAGACTGTCTCCGGCAGCGATGCGACGAAGGTCCGGGATGCAGTTGAAAGGCACGCGAGTAGCAAGGGCAATGCAGGCAAAGCAGGAATACCGCCGATGTTGAGCGCCACGCCGCGAACGACTAACGGAGTAGTACCACATTCCACTGCAAGTAACGGACACCTACCAGCTACCGCTGTCTCATCAGGAACGAAAGACCTCTCTGGCTATGCGCCTACAGCGAATGATCCGCCCAGTGCGCCTACAACGACCTCTGGTGCGGCATCGAAAGAGGAACTGCATTCACGGCTGACAAATCTGGTCAAGGCTGCGCCGGTGATGCTATTCATGAAGGGGACACCGAGTGCACCGCAATGTGGATTTAGTCGGCAGCTGGTCAGCATATTGCGGGAGAATGGTGTCAAATATGGTTTCTTCAACATTCTGGCAGACGACGAAGTCAGGCAGGGACTGAAGGAGTTTGCGGATTGGCCAACGTTCCCACAGTTATGGATAGATGGGGACTTAGTTGGTGGTTTGGATATTGTAAGTCGCGCAAGCCTACTACAAATGAACAAGGGGAATGTTTCTGGCTGACAATGTTAACAAAATGCAGGTCAAGGAGGAGCTCGAATCAGACCCAGAGTTCTTAAAGGCATATTCGGTGAACAAGTCTGACGGACCGGCTGCACCAGATCAGCAATCACGAGCCGCAGTGGCTGCTGTGTAGAGGCATGGCCCGGATTTGAAATGGAGCAGGTGGGAGCCACGGCTAAAATGAGTGTTATGAGTATGAACCGGGTCTACTCTAGAAGCGAAAAGCCCGGATGGCCCCTTTATGTTCGAACGAAAGCTCCGGTAGTATCATGAAACTGAGTACTATCAACGTAATCCAGACCTGGCCCTTCACTTTCTTCCTCCTTTTCTCATTTGCAGACCATGGCACAATATGATGAGGCACCAGGCGTCTCAACAGAGCTTCAGCAGCGTCCGGTTCGAGGCTAGAAAGGAACAGGATCTGTTCTCTGGTCTTACAGTCGCAGCTCTCCCGACAGCTTACACTACACCGCCACCCTCCCATATGAATTGACGGCGGGTTATGAGATCGAAGGCTCTGTTGAGGAAGCGAGCTCCAGGACTGACAAGCGACAAAATTGGTAAGACTAAAGGATATCAAGCTTGGGTATTTGATTGCCGTAAGCGTTTGAAGAAAGTCTCAAGGTGTTTGATACGATTGTCGGTTGCTCCCAATCACAAATTTAGGAGTACGCTCTTCAATAATAGACTCCGCCCCCTCTCGGATCACTTTAGACAAGAACCTCACAGACATCAATGCCCGGCTCTTTTGCGTCCGTCCCATCCCTCACTTATGCATCGTCCTCCCTCCCGTTCTAGTTGCTGGCCAGTCCCAGAACCTTATACTTACTCCAAAAAACGTCATAGTCAAGGTAGGCGCCCCTAAGCCATCTCTGTCCACTTTGCATCTCAAAAGCATTTCGTGCATGCGCCACTCTGCGGTTTTCGAAAACAACACATGTCCCCTCTTCCATCTTCACCTGGTACACCAGATCGTCCCGTTCCATAATCTCGGCAAACATCCTAGCCGCGGCCAAAAATTGTCTGGTACGTCCTTCATCCATCCTCTCGATGCCAGGGACGTCCATGAATTCCGGACTCCAGTTGATACTGCCGAAATCTCTCCAAGATTCCGGAATGTTGGCAGAGGCAGAAAGCCAGACGGGTTTACCCGACCCAGTGTTGAAAATCTTATGTGAATTGGTATAGTAGTGACCGTCATTATCGTAAGTATATTTGACCATGGTCCGACGTAAGGCGAGAGCCATCTCCGGTGCTTGCTCGTCCAAAATACTCGCAGCCTTATAAGTGTCAACGAATCGCGATTCTCCGCCAGCGCACGAGTTGTGGATGCAGTGCAGAAGTTGGAAGGCGGGCGGTGAATCCATGTACAGAAGATCCATGTGGAAGCCGAGATATTTACTGGTGTAGGCCACGTTTTTGGCATCAGTAACAGAACGGACGTCCCATGTCGTGCCGTAGAACGTGTTCCTCAAAGGACCGATGCGTTCGGCCACTTTGCCGACGGATGAAGCCTCCGGTGGAACATTCGTTACGAATATCAGCCCATCTCGGCGGAGTGCCGCTACTGCGGATTTCAACGAAGATGCGTCGTTCATATAGGCTTCATAGTCCATCCAGCAGCCATGCTCCGTAAAAGCCTCCTTATTCCATAGTTGGCTTTTCAAGAGCTTCGAACTTCTGGGATTCCCACGCCCAACATCCGAAGTCGTAATCAAGTGCTCGATGCGTGACGCGGGAAAATAAGATGTATGGGACTCGTCAAAGCCAGGTACATCATTCTCCCATGAGACGTGGTATGTGTGGTTTTCACCGACTCCTTTCAAAACAGGCTTGATGTGGAAAGGAATATCAATGAATGAGTAGTTCCGTTGCCGTGTAGAGGGGTCGACACACTTTGGACAATCGCAAGCGTCCCGAAGGTAAATTGGGTTAACATGAACACCGCCATCGTCCTTGAAAAGCTTTTTCGACACTGCACTGGCAGTCATACCAGACTTGACTCCATATCTTAGTGAGCTCTGTCTCTGCGTGCGATTCACGTCGTGCAGAGGTTTCCGAGGCGGCGGCGTCTGCTCGAGCTCTACTCCAGTCTTGGAGTTGAGATCTTCCAATTGCTCCATTAGATCCGGGCCCTTGGACGGAACGTGTCGTGTGAAGGACGTCCTGCCCATTTCTTGGCTAGACTGGACATTTTTGCCGGCATCTGGGAGCGTAACCAGGGTTCTCCTGAGAGTGGGCCACTTATAAGCCAATCGAGAGCCATGGACGCAATTACCAACATCAAAGAGAGTTTGGCGTAGGAGCTCTATGCGCGCCATTGTATTCTTCGTCGAGAAACGGTGCTTGATTTGTAGCTTAGCCCAGCCAGGTGCAGGAATTGGAGGCGACAGAGATAGAGTATATCACACCGTCGAACCTGGTTCCGACAAAGGTCCACGTAGGAAGAACCCAACCCAATTCTTGTACAGCGCCCGCTCTAGCGCGAAAACAGATTTGGGCACGAGAGGTAAAGCGAGGTAAAGCGGAAGTAACAAGATATGCTGTACTTCAAGATCCTCGGGCTGAATAGTAAAGCAGCAGAAGATTCAACCAGAAGTTGACAGAAGAAGCGCAGTGATCAATATTCTTGAGTGGAAAATATGAGGAATAGTGGAGTACGAAAATTGGGCACACATTGAATAGAGACAAAAGACCTGAAGTTCTTGGTTGGAGTCCATCACGCGATTGTCAGGCTCGTGCTCGTTCGTTATCTACGGGCGGATTCGGGGAAAAGGGAAGTGCTTTCGATTTCACTGGCCCAACTTTTACTTGCAAAAGATAGACTTGGCAGCAATTGAACACGAAATTGGAGTAGAGTCCGCAACCATTGCATTATTGCGTGCGGCCACCGACTACAATAATGTAGCAATGTAGGTCTTTGTCTATCAAAAGAGACCCAGTTTTCCCTCGAATTCCAATCCTTTCCATGTGGCGCGAAATTAGAATCGCAATGATCAGCCTCGAGACAGGGGCTTGGTGGGAGTCGAAAGGGCAGGTGACTGTAGATGGGCTACTATCATGCGTAGTCGGTGTACAGCCGGGCCATCTTCAGCGGTAGCAGTAGCTGCGACATGCTGCTCTTGTCTCGCAGCTTTCACAAGCGGCCCAATATACCCCCAAACATCCTGGTGGTAATTCTCGATCTCATCAAAGATGGACGCAAACTCGTGGAATGATTGGCCACTGCGAGCTGCCGCTACTGCCTTCTGTAGCTGCTCACGTTGAGATCCACCTTCTTGGGCTTTTTGCATAAACCATTGCGATATTTGCATCTCTTCTTCAGTAATGGTGTAAGGTTCGTCTAGATCATCCTCTGTCCAGAGTTCAGGCTGAAAACTAGGATCCGACAACAGCTTGACCACCTCAGCGCCGTCATTCAAGGTGTGAGCTCCCTGATCTCGGGTTTCCGTGTCCACATGTCCAGACTGCCAGGCAAAGACAAAGTCGGTGTCGTAGCTCTCGCCGGGAACATCCTCGTTGTGAGTGGTATAAATGGGTTTCTTTCCTTTCCCCAGATTTCGATCGTCCTCCACTGGAGGCCTTTGAGAATCAGGCTCACTCTGCAGGAATTGATCTATGGTCATCCCTTCGAAAGCTTCAGGTGGAGCGTTTGGCGGCCGCATGCTTGACCTGAAATTATGATTTTCAGGTGTCACTCCAGTAACTATTGCAACCTCAGATCCCGGAGTCGACTGGTATATCGAATTCGAGGCCGAGGCGGCTACGGAAGAGCTTGATCCGGCTTTGCCGCCTTCATGGAGGGTTTGGGACAGAGTAGCGCCTACCTGATTTCCATTGGACGACAGCATGTCACGAAGAAGGCCAGAAGCAGAGCTCGCGACCTTGGCTGGGAATGATCTTGAGGAGTTTTCACAGGCAAGGCCTCCACTAATGCAATTGTTGCCTGACGGTGGGAGAATTTAGCATCACAATCACAGAGCAGTCTTTCAATGCTCGTGCATGTTGTCGGCTTACATTCTGGTACCCCATTATCGCATCCTTTCACCTGTCTTCGACGGCATGTCAGGCATCCGGGCCGAGTATCATTGACGGAAAATGGGTCCTGCTCGGACATGGCTCTACAGGGCAGAGGCTCTCATGAATGTATGGTTATTATGACTTCGCGAACGAGAAAACACGAAGCTTGGCCCGCCAGCCGCTGTTGCGGTCAGTTGGTTGGGCTGTCTTCTGGAGCCGCCATTTCCCCTTACACTCAGATGAAAACCGTATAGCCAGGTCTTAAAAACTGGTGTGTTTGTGATAGGGAGTTGCGTTAAAAAGTGTGATCATTATTAGCCGTAACATGTGACGTGGGCGGCTAGGAACAGGCAAGGAACGCTTGCTAGGCTTGCCAGAGCCGCGCAGGCCCTTTGCCCCAAGGACAGATATCTAGTGGGGTTGGATTGCAACACCGACTCCACACAAATCACACCGAGACCTCTGTCCAACACAGCCTCATTCCATCGGGACCTCCATCTACACACTATTCGCAGCTTCACTTCACATTAGGCCGGCGTTCCGTGTTCCTCCAAAGGCCTGTACAAAGCAGCTTCGGGTAACTACAGCTTACAAACCTCCCGTCAAAAACGAGTTGCTGCAACAACTACTACTCACATCAAGGTCCATAGTTGGGATCGCACTCGTCATCTGCAGGATAGGTAAGATCAACGCGGACGTTCTCGGTATAGACATCTCAGAAGCGGGAAGTCCCTACCTTCCAACTGCACACGCCATCCGCCTGCGCTTGGCTTCTTCGGATCGCCTCGGTGCGGTGGAGCTCGAAAGATGGTGGAAGGAGACTCTGGGTCTCCTACGTGGAAGTTCACACAGTACGTTCATATCCCACACCCGGCCATCGCTCGTTCTCTGTGTGGCCAGTGTCAATGAGTGACCGCTCTACGTCCACGATCCTCTAGTCGATCTGCGTGAAGCTAGCCAATGCGATAATCCTACGCCGGCTTGAAGCGTCTTTCGGGAAAGGCCGCTGACAATTTTGCACAGATGCTTCGGTGATAAAGGCGATGTGGAAGACATCACAGAAGGCAAGTCATAGCTCCCAGATCTCAACTTGCACCGGACACGGTCTCTCCAGCATGGCTTCTGAGGGAGACGTAGACCACTTCTTGGAGACTGGCTTCAGAGATGCTGACATATTTGATTCAGCTGATATCATTTCAACTGTTGAATTCGACCATACAGGCAACTATCTTGCGACTGGCGATAAGGGCGGGAGAGTAGTACTCTTCGAGCGTAATGAGACAGTAAGTCGCAACATAACCAAATTCAATGATTTGCTGTGCTGATATACGGGGCCACAGAAGAAAACCTGCGAATACAAATTCCACACTGAATTTCAATCACATGAACCTGAATTCGACTACCTCAAGTCGCTCGAAATCGAAGAGAAGATAAACAAGATCAAATGGTGCCGCCGCCAGAACGCCTCACATTACCTGCTTTCAACCAATGACAAGACGATAAAGCTCTGGAAGGTCTTCGAAAAGTCACTAAAGGTTGTGGCAGAGAATAACCTCTCGCATGATCTGACGCCCGCTGGGGTTGGAGGAGGGGGTGCTCTGAGACCGAACCATGTCTCGTTTCGCGATGCATCATCACTGAAGTTGCCACGCATGACACACCATGACACTGTCGTGGCCGCTGTTCCAAGACGGACATACGCCAATGCCCACGCATACCACATCAACAGCATTTCGGTCAACAGTGATGGAGAGACGTTTATTAGCAGTGACGATCTTCGCATCAACCTTTGGAATTTGAACATTCAGGACCAGAGCTTCAATATCGTGGACATCAAACCTGCAAACATGGAAGAGCTGACAGAAGTGATAACGGCTGCGGAATTCCATCCTCAGAGCTGCAACTGGTTCATGTACGCCAGCTCAAAAGGGACCATAAAGCTCGCCGATATGCGTGAAAGTGCTCTGTGCGACCAACACGCAAAGCGTAAGTGCTACTCCTTCGAGCCATGCTCCAGAACTAGCTGACGGATTTAACTCCACAGAGTTTGAGCAAGAAGAAGATCCATCATCTCGCTCATTCTTCTCCGAAATCATCTCGTCTATTTCAGACGTTCGTTTCTCTCACGATGGCCGCTATATTCTCTCTCGCGATTACCTTACCGTCAAGATCTGGGATGTGAATATGGAGCGTCAGCCCGTTAAGACTATCCCAATACACGAGCATCTTCGCCCACGACTCTGCGACACGTACGAAAATGACAGCATTTTTGATAAGTTTGAAGTGGTCTTCAGCGGTGACGGCAGCAATGTCATGACCGGCAGCTACAACAACAACTTCATGATCTATCCATCTGACCCAGAGCGAGAAACGGAAGTGGTCCTGCAAGCCGACAAGTCAGCGTTCAAAGCAAAGAAAGTCGGTGTTCCTACGCCAATCAACAACTCGACCAGTCCAACCAGTGGTGGAAAGAAGGGTGGTTCAAGGGCTGGAAGTCCGGCTGCTGGAGCGAGTGGGCAAGGGGGGAGAATGAGGAAGGAGACCGATGCGGATCAGATCGACTTCAACAAGAAGATCTTGCATATGAGCTGGCATCCGTTCGAGGATAGCATAGCGATTGCGGCCACGAATAACGTAAGTTTGCCTTCCTTTTCTGGACCGTGGTTATGCCCAAATGCTAACCAGGCACCTAGCTATTCGTCTTCTCGGCGTTGTAGAGCTAGACCGCTCCTGATATGGCGCAAAAGGTCGTGGCAGGAAGCTGTCGGATAGGATGAAGTATTTAAAGTAGTGTGATGCTTCATCATCTATCTTCGCCAAGGCCACTTGCAAAGGTTTGCCATCCCGTCCTAACCTCTGGCGTCTTCGAGCTGTCCCCTCTTCCTCTAATCACTCACCCTTTCTCGGCATGGCAAACGCAGGGTCGCAATTTCGCAGACCGCTTGCACGGCATTGCATGGTAGAAGGACATGCAATGTAAGCGCTGGATGCTCGCTCCTAGAAGGCCAAATACAAGGAGAACAAACTAAAATGAAGAACGATTTCGTCATGACATCCTTCATGTGTTGGGCTGGTCAGTACAAGACAGCTTGGCCCGAGATCGTAGGTAGAATGGAATAAACGATAGGACACTTATGTTATTGATCCGCCCGAAGTGATTGGTTTAGTAATGTCTACTACTCCTTGTGGTCTCCCTCAGATGCACTGTCATGTTGAACATCTGATATTGAACTTTGGAGCTTGACGATTTACCTGAACCTCGATCGAACCAAGTCGTGTTTGAAACCACAAAATCGGTAGGTCGCAAACCTCACAGGAGCTAGTGCCCAAAGCAGCTGTCATGGACGAGTTTATCAATGTGCCATCATTCAAATGTGCCTGGTTTTGTCACGATATCTTAGAAGAAAGAAAATCCTTTCCACCCACTATTTTACGAATGCTGCTTTTGCCCGATCTTCTGTTCCTTTTCTGGCTATTGATAGGATGAAGCGCTCTACCAGCTGCAGCGATGTCTCATGTTTATGACGGGCTCTCAGTGCTAACCCAGGCCGACGGAGAGTACGTGGCTTGAGATTGCTTAAACGAGACTTCACCACTACACCTGGCCTTCGCTTACGTACCTCTGAGCTTCCGATCGCCAGCTGAAAGACCTCAAGGCCAATGCGGATCGCTTATGGAATGACATTCACCACACCGCACTATGGGGAATTGGAAAGCGATATGGAGACAGCCGCGAATCAACGGGTATGTCCCGGCTCACGCTCTCAGATGCCGATAAGACAGCTCGAGAATGGTTCATGGAGATCACCAAAAGCTTGTCGTGCAATACCCATGTCGACCAAATGGGTAACATCTTCGCCATCCATAGTTGGAAGCTGTAAGTGTGAATGTGCAAGAGTGGTATTGGAAACCATCTGAAGAGGATCGAGGCTACTTGTAGAGCTCGATTCCTCGAACACACGAACACAACCAGTGACACGTGTTATCTACGTAAGTAGTGAACAGCCGAGTGAGGTGAATGAGTCCCATAATCCAACTTCCATCCTGGACTGGACAACTCTAAACCTGCCACTTTCGCTGGTTCACATCTCGACACGCAACCCATAGGCGGCCGTTTTGATGGCATCCTCGGCGCCTGTGCTGGAATTGAGATGTTGCGCGTTTTGGAGGAGAATAGGATTGAGACGGAGGGCCCGGTTGGAGTTGTTAATTGGACAAATGAAGAAGGCGCAAGGTTTCCAATGAGCATGATGGGCAGTGGGGTATGGTGCGGTCAGATTCCGCTGGAGAAAGCACATAACACGCTTGAGGTTGGCGATCCCCAGGGCGGCAGAAAGAGTGTGAAGGAGGAATTGGACCGCATCGGCTATCTTGGAGGGACCGAATCGCATACAAATGGGAGGGCATTGCAAATGTTGGTAGCGTGCTTGTAGGGGCAGTTTGGAGATTTGACCAGAAACGGCATAAGTCGGAAGAATTTGTATGATTCTTTGTAAAGTATCTGACCGTCTTCTGGTGAGAGCAGTTCAACACTTAATTGAGGTGCTCCATCCTCGACTCTCGGCCATTCTTGGAACAGCTGGCTTTTCGACACTATGTGTATGAACATCTCCCTAGCATAGTCTGTTCCAGGTTCTCACTGCTACAGTTTTTGAGATGTTCCATATTCATCTAATATCCTCTAAGACGGAGGAGCACCACGACCACGACCGAAGCCACCTCGGAAGCTAGGAGCAAACTCGCCAGGAGCACCACCTTCCTTGCCCTCACCAGCGTCACGACGGCGGTAGCCTCCCTCGCGATCGCCACGTGGTCCACCTCTGCCGCCTGGGCGTCGCTCACGTTCGCCGTCACTACCCATCATTCCACGAGGAGGAGCATGAGAGCGCTGTTGCTTGATGTGTGTCGCGGGAACGATTTCAGCGGGCAAGTGAAGCCATTCGCGGAGGTAATCGAGACCTTCGGGGGTCAGAGTGTAGTAATAGTATTGCCAGGAGAACTGGGTCTTGAGGTAACCGCGGGAGGTCAACGATTGGCAAGCTTTAATGACCTTTATACACATATTAGTCTCCACTCCTATCCAGCCAGACCCAGCATAAGAGAATTGACAGACGTACATAGAGATTTTTGGTGTCGATATCGCCATGCTTGGGAAGGTTGAAGTCCTTCTTAGCCACGAGTACACCCTCACGGAAGAGGTACTCGTGGATCTTCTTGCGGTCAGCTTTGGGAATAAGCCTGGTCGGGAAGCGTTAGCGGAGCATTTAGAAGACGAATCCACAGTCTTACATTGTTGCGAGTTCCAGGCGCTCTTCGGGGAATCGCACACAATGCTGAAGTTCCTTGGATAGTGGTCGAACGTGGTTGTAAGCCCCAACGGCCGCCAAAGTTTCTTTACCAGAAGAATGTGCGACTGAAGTCTTGGCAAAACCTAAATTCTGCCAAGCCCACAAATTCGCGGGCTTGAATTTCAATGACCTTGGAGAGAACATTCGAAGACGACCAACCCACGATCACAGACAAGATCTCGAACGCGCCCACAATTTGCATTGTCGAAGGGCTGAGATTAATCAGGTCAGTGATAGTTACTCCGTTTCCCACATCAGCCGAGGCAAGCCGTCGGACTATCTTCTCAGTTTCATAGCAGCGGAAACCTCCAGCATTGAAGCAATGTGACCACCATACCCCTTGCATTTGCTGACCGATTCAAACATATAGTCCTTTGCCAACTTGCAATCATGGGTATCTCACGAGACTCCCGCCACAAGCGGTCAGCCACTGGTGCTAAGCGCGCCTACTATCGAAAGAAGAGGTACCTACTCCCGTGCACATAATATACTTCTTTGCTTTAAGCTGACCACGTTTCTCCAGAGCCTTCGAAAAGGGTCGCCAGCCAGCCAACACTCGGATCGGAGCTAAACGTATCCATCTTGTCCGCACTCGAGGCGGCAACCGGAAATTCCGCGCACTACGTCTCGAATCTGGCAACTTCTCCTGGGGCTCTGAGGGCATCGCTCGTAAAGTCCGTGTCATCGTTGTCGCCTACCATCCATCAAACAACGAACTTGTCCGCACAAACACCCTTACAAAAGCAGCCGTTGTCCAGATTGATGCAGCTCCCTTCAGACAGTGGTATGAAGCACACTACGGCACAACGCTAGGAAGAAGGCGTCAAGCGAAGGGCGCGGAGACTGAGGAGGAGAAAAAGAAGAGCAAGAGTGTCGTGAAGAAGCAGGAAGAACGAGTGAAGAAGGTTGGAAAGATCGAGCCAGCACTAGAGAGGCAATTCGAAGCTGGGCGACTGTATGCTGTCGTCTCAAGCAGACCTGGCCAGAGTGGACGTGTTGACGGTTACGTGTTGGAGGGTGAAGAGCTTGCTTTCTACCAGAGAGCCATCCGAAGATAGATGAAAGAAGAGGTGCTGCATATGCAAGGCAGAAACCTCAGGCACATGGGGCTGATAGTCATTGTCATTCGCGTGTCTCCTTTGCACAACAATTTGACGAGGCTTTATTTGTGCCGACTGGAATAAATCTGGCGTCCCAGAGAAATCAAAGGATCCCAAAACTTTCCATGTCACCAGGATGCCCATACTCCAGATGCAGGGGCCTTGAAAGATGACCAAGCCCTCATGTGCAGATTTGCTCGGCCTGTGTTCCCATATCACGACGGTTCAACTAGAACCAGACAGGAGTGGCTGGTGCACCACGGCAAACGCATGGGCTCTGAAGAGGCTTCCTTGCCAATGGTTGCTTGCCTTCTCTAGCCTGATCCAGGAGCATAGTCCACCATCCAATCCTGCTGGATAAACAGGTAGTTCGTGTGCTGCTGTCGCATGCCCATCTGCTGCTTTCGAATCTCCGCATTCTTCTTCTTGACCTCCGCCTTCCTCTGGAGTATCTCCTCGGCCTCTCTCTTCTTCCCCTCTTCTTCCCGAACTTTCTTCTGCAGGGCAAACGCATTCTTCGTCTGTATGTAGCGCTGGTACTGCTCTACGATGGTCCAAAGGATCCTGCTGTACTTCCACATCTCCGGCGAAGTCTTGCAGGTGACCAGCTTGATCGCTTGGTTGTCAACTTCTTTGGCTAGCTGCTGCTCTTGTTGAGTATACGACCCTCTTGCTCGAGCAACGGCATGCTGTTGGCATTCCTTCTCGTATGAGATTTCCAATTCGTCGAGCGCACATGCCGCCGTGTCCTTCCGAAACCCTTCATACCACTCGACGTAGTAAGTGAGGAGCGTTTTGTCGTAGCATCGGAAAGCTTCAAGCTTGGTAGCTCTGAGGAGCCAATCGGCTTGAAGCTGGAGTAGGGAATTGAAGAAGCTAAGTAGAGCCAGTCCAGAAGAAGTCTTGATGACATATGATTGTAGGAGAGCTAGGTTGGTACGCAGGCCATCGTAGTCCACTTTGGGACCAGGCTCTATGGTGAGGAGTAGTTCGACGATAGACTTGTTTTCAACAAGCTTAGAGGGAGCTTTGGTTGTGAGGAATTCCCACTTGATGTCTCGATCTCCTTCTTTGTGGAAGATGGTGTTGTGAACTTGTTCACTAATGTAGCCAGCGTCAATGGATGGAGGTGTCGTAGCTGTGGATTCGATATTGGGAACCAAGGAGGGTGAGTTGGTTGAGCTCGAAGCTGGCGAATGCCAGTTCAAGTTCGGCATTCCGAGGCCACCGTCAGCTCGTCGAGAGTGGTTCGCACAATGTGAACAGTATCAAAAGATTAGAGATTGACAGATCTAGCGAGTCGCAGTAGTGACAGAAAACAATAGCAGTTTGGTTGCTAGCCTGCTTAACAAATGGGCAGTGGATCGCAGTGGAGGTAGAATGGATTTAACAGAGAGTTCTTGATAGGTCTGAGCAAACACAAAGTCCTCACCAGCGCTTGGTTTTCTGTGAAGATTTATCGGGTTGGAGTTCGCAAAAAGACCCCCGGTGTTGATATCAATTACATGGAACACCCCGTACCTCTCTCATGCTCGGCTAAGATGTTAGAGTCAACACCGCACCGACAGCAGGTCACTCGCACTGTTGGGTTCAGAATGCGAGATGAACTGGTTGAAGGACCAAGTCCCTCATCACTAGTGGATCATGGTAGATACTAAGGCATCGCAAAACGAGCACGGTCAGCGTTCTCATAACTCGTAGACTCATCTGTGGTATCGCAGAAGCAGCTGCCTGGTCGAGCGATTGAACGAGCAATCTCATCGACCGCGGCTAACAAGGTCTTGCCAGGTTCTGACCACGGAAAAGATGGAAATAGGAATGTAGGCTCCATGTTCAATCTAGATATCAGCCGCATTACCTCAATAGCAGAATGCGAAGAGAGCGCTAAATGCTTTGTCGGGTCGAGACTGGGCTCGTGATGAGCACACGGCAAAGAGGCGATTCAAGAGGATGTTATCATTCTAGCAGCGTTAAATTCGGCTGCGCGCGATTAGAACAAGTAACAGGTGGGTTGTTATCACTTCGATGGGCAAAATGTGGGATTCAACTTGTCACAAGAAAGCTTGGCCAGTGTCGAAATTCTGCCTCCTATTGGATCATCTAGAATTGTTCTTCTGAACATAGCAGTTCATCTACATCTCGGTTGTGCGACAGCGGCCGCATACGTGACTTAGGTCCGCACTGTCTCCTTCCACGTTCGGGCGTTTCATGGACCCGAACAATCGAGAATACGTGGTGCGTCGTGAAACTTCACCGTTTCACACCCTGAGCCAGTTCATGGCCACTCCTTCAAAGTAGTAGTCGTCGAAATCTTCCATGTCTCAGATTCGCATATTCGACAGCCATCTCTTGCTCTTGATCCCAATGATCAGCTCTCCCCGTCGCCCAGATGGCCCCCTGGCCCCTGCCACTGAACGCGAACTCCTCCACTTCCAACGGGCCTAACCCCTCGGCTCAACCTAATCCAAACAAACCACTTCCTCCATCTCCTCCACGCGCCGCAGACTACGAAATCCCTATACTACGTCGGAAGCCCCTCCAAAGAACATCAGACCCCGCTTCGCTAAAGCATTCTCGCTCGTTCAGTCATCCGTTCCCGTCCCTTTTCGGCGGAGGGAGGAAGTCGGAAAAGAAGAACCATTTGAAAACAGACGCCAACATCTATGATACTACAGACGACGATGCATCTACAAACGGAGATTCTGCCCGGTCCAACCTTAGTGGGAAGGCCCCTTCTCGAAACACATCGCAGAATGGCAACAAGGAACCTGTGACTGGGAAGTGCATGACATGCAACTCCACAGTGCGCTGGCCTCAGGGTTTGAAAGTTTACCGATGTACAATATGTCAGACTATCAATGATCTGGAGCCGTATGCCGAGCCAGGGAATGGCGCAGATGGACCAACTAGATTTGGTTCTCCTCTCTCCCACAAAAAGCGTGAGTCTGATGTGCGTCTCCTTAGGAACTTGAATTGACATCTATAGCTCTTGCGCTCTCGGTCGACAGGACTCGAACCATCATTGATCACTGTGTCGCCCAATACCTAGAAGGTCTTCTACTTCCGGAACAATCCCCCGCAAAACCTCGCCATAACTCTTCTCCACCTCCATCTCCCCTTTTTGACGATGGCAGCACTCCGGAAGCGGTCTTGTTCGGTCAAGCACATGATTGTGAATCCCACTCTCAGCGTAGCCCTAGCAAAAAATCCGAGGCCACGCGCCAGACCTTCACCTCAAGACCGAAGGCTACGATGCGAAGCCCCTCTGATCCGAGTCTGCCTCCCATGCATCCAGGGAGAAACGATCATAGTGCCCTACTCCCAGGTTTTGTACCAACATCAGCCGCCCAGCGACCGCGAACCACTGTATCGCAACCAGCAGACCGACAATCCTTTGCGAACGCTGATCAGCCTAACTCAGATGATGAAACTGGGTTTCAACCACTTAAGAGCTCGGCTACTGCAATCTTTCGACCTCTTGAAACTTACATTGCGGGCTGCTTCAATGGCTGTGCAACCCTCAATGCATCATTCCTCACAGCACGACCACAGAATAGCACTGTTGAGCAAGGAGTTTCTAGTGAGCAACCTGAAAAGCCCGCGCCTGGCCGTACACAGGTGTCCAGCTCTGATACGCAAGCACCGTTGTCCGAACTTGACGCTAAAACTCTATTGCTTGGTGATTTTGCAGAGAACGGCTTTTGGTGGACTGGCAATCGCCTGGACCGAGACCGCACTGGCATTGAGCAAAGAAGACCGAAATCGCCTGAAACCTTGAAAGGCGTAGTTAGTGCGAAGACTCCACGCGTCAACTGGGCAGAGCTGGCGGACTGGTACCGTTTGGTAATTCAAGCAGGTAGTACTTGGAAAGGCAAATGGAACCAACTGCGCCCAGTTGACACAGACAGCTCATCAAAACGACTTCGTTGGGAAGCTATCTCCTTGGACGACATTGAACGTGAAATATCAGAATCAAGGATACACGCGCAGAGAGCATTACTGAAATGCTCCGAAAACCTCTTGAAACGGCCCAGACGGCCATTGAAGAACCCAGAAGACTGTCGCTTCCTTCTCATTTTGCTCGCGAATCCACTTCTTAGCTCATGCTCTCCCGTACAAGAAAGCCGAGTCCGTTCCCCCAAGCTGCAGGCAGTCCGGCCCCTTACTACCACTTCTCCTTCCAAGAGACAAGCCCTACCGCTAACGAAACCTTCTAGCGGACTAGGCCATCACTCGGGTATCATCAAGAGGCTTCTGGGCTTGATCTCCAATCTGCCGAACGACGTCCATCAATTCCTAATCTCTTGGTTCTCGAGGACGTCAGACAGCTTTCTTCAACGCCTAGTAGACTTGGTTAGCAGTTTTGTGACATATCGACTCTCCCGACAACATAGCCGAAAGCGCAGTGAGCAAGTTAATCCTACAGATGGTCTTGTTCCCAGTTTTTCGGAGGCGGGTATACGCCATCCCTCCCAGTTGCATGCAGCACTCGAAGGACGACCTGCTTCTTCGATCTCCAAGTCAACGGATGGCAAACCCAAACTGGCAGTCTATGGAGAGGACTGGCAGGTCAGAGCTGCTGCTCGAGTAATGGCGCTCTTGTTTGCGGCCAATATAAACTATCCGTCCAGAAGGCGAGAGAGCGTTCCTGCGGATTATAAAACGCACAGTGCCGGTCTGAACGCGAAGCACCAAGCTCACGCACATGGACAAGCTATACCTATAAGCAGTTTCTACAATACGATGCTTGACTACGCCGATCTCGTGTCGGACTTCGAAACATGGGAATCTAGCCGAGGCAAATTTTCGTTCTGCCAATACCCATTCTTTCTAAGTATTTGGGCCAAGATTCACATTCTGGAGCATGACGCGAGACGACAAATGGAAGTCAAGGCTCGAGAAGCATTCTTCGACAGTATACTCAGCCGCAAAGCTATAAGCCAATTTCTCGTACTTAAAGTCAGGCGAGAATGCTTGGTAGAGGACAGCCTCCAAGGCGTAGGCGAGGTGGTTGGCTCAGGAGGGGAAGAGATCAAGAAGGGTCTGAGGATCGACTTTGTGGGCGAAGAAGGCGTTGACGCTGGAGGCTTGCGGAAAGAATGGTTTCTTCTTTTGGTGAGAGAGATATTCGACCCACACCACGGCCTTTTTGTCTACGATGAAGATTCTCAATTCTGCTACTTCAACCCGTACTGCTTCGAGTCCTCTGAGCAGTTCTTTCTAGTTGGAGTGTTGCTTGGTTTGGCAATTTACAACTCCACCATTTTGGACGTCGCTTTCCCTCCGTTTGTGTTCAAGAAAATGCTGGCTTCTGCACCAAGTAGCAATGTTCCAGCCACTTCAACGCCTCGCTTGGTTCATGGATACACCCTGGAGGACCTAGCAGAGTTTCGCCCCTCCCTTGCGCGTGGTCTTCGTCAACTTCTTGAATTCGAAGGCGATGTCCAGGAAACGTTTTGTCGCAATTTTGTGGCCGAGGTCGATCGCTACGGCGATATTCTAGAGGTGCCACTTTGTTCCAATGGGGAGAACAAAGCTGTAACGAATTCAAATCGCCGCGAATTCGTCGACCTTTACATCCAATACTTGCTGGACAGCTCAGTCACTCGACAGTACGAGCCTTTCAAACGGGGCTTCTTTACGGTCTGCGGAGGAAATGCGCTGTCGCTTTTCCGTCCGGAGGAGATTGAGCTTTTGGTTCGTGGCTCCGATGAACCGCTGGATGTACCATCCCTTCGGGCAGTGGCAGTGTACGAGGGTTGGCCGAATGGGAACAAGGACGTTGAAAGGCAACCGCAAGTGATGTGGTTTTGGGAATTCTTCGAGAGAGCTTCCCCGGTTGATCAGAGGAAGATTCTGGGCTTCATCACTGGCAGTGATAGAATACCTGCCATGGGCGCGACAAATCTCATCATAAAGATTGTACTTCTAGCACCAGGCAGCACTGCCTCAGAACAGGGTGATACGGACAGATTTCCATCGGCGAGGACATGTTTCAATTCGCTTGCTCTTTACGCGTACGGAAGCCGAAGGAAACTTGAAGAGAAGCTATGGGCAGCGGTTACCGAAAGTGAGGGCTTTGGATTGAAGTAAAAGGCGCTTTGCACGTCCAATGACGAAGTAACGCGAGTCAATGCATTCATGGCATCCTAGGACAAGGAAGTACCGCAAGAAGCGAGGAAACCGTTTGGGAGGAGTTCCCAACATGGCAACAAGTATGATTGTTCGAATAATGAAAGACATCCTTCTCACAATGTCTGATGTTTCTTCTTGTGCTCTGGCCTTCCATGTCAGACACTTGAACGAGAGAATGCTTTCGCACCAGAGTTGAAAGCTGGATTTTTATTCTGCCGTTGGCGAACGACCGTCATTGGCTTGTATGGGACGTGTAGCGGCCTTTTCTTTTTCTTTTTCCTTTTTTTTTTTTCCTTTTCACAAAGTGGTGCGGCGGGCCGAGTACTGGGCTGCAAATGGCTGACTGAGATACATTCATGCCGACCAACTCATCCCCCGCACCCACTATAAATCTGGAGCTCTCGAGCTCCCCACGTCGAACAGTTTTCAACCCTCAGCAATTCTATTACCTGCACCCCGTCTGCTACACGCGCGAGCTTGCTCTAGGTTTCGATTCACTGTTTATTGAACAACACCAGCAATCATGGCGGATTTACCCAAGACAATGTTAGTGGCTGCCGTCTCTGCTTATCTCGGTGCCCCCCACTACCTTCCCCTCTCCTCGGATGACCAGAAGCTTTCTCGACGCAGCCATGAGTCCCCGGCTTCGAAAAGCATGCTTGGACTCCGTGGTTAAATGACGAGCATTGATCTAGAGAAGGAACCCTCACTAGATCAATCTCAGAGCTAATATAGTCTCCATCACAGGAAAGCACTGAGATACTCGAAGCCTGAGGATCATGCAGTCGTCGAAGTCCCTCTGCCCACCATGCGCGACAACGATGTTATGGTACAATACCACAGATCAATCCTTCTCTTGCACGTCTGTGCCGATGTCTAACGACCTCCTCAACAGATCAAGGTCAAAGCATGCGGTGTTTGCGGGACAGATCTCCATATTCATGAGGGCGAATTCATTGCGAAGGTACGTTTGGATCTGACGAGATGGTACTTTACTCGTCCTGCTGTCTCCATACAAGGAGAACTTTCCTGTGCTCCAGACATCGGTTCCTTGTATTCGAGGACATTGGAGAAGGTGACTGACTTTTGCACTGTGTATAGTTCCCTCTTATTCCTGGTACCATCCTGCCCGAGCCCCTCGTACTCTGTTTCGTTGAAGATTCGCCCATTAACTCTACTGCTCTCTTACTGCCAAGTCTGACAGTGTCTTCACAACAGGCCATGAGACTGTTGGCGTGGTAGCCGCCATGGGCCCTAAGGTCAAAGGCTTCCAAATCGGTGAAAGAGTCTGCGCAGACAATTCCGAGCTTTGCGGCGAGTGCTTCTACTGCCGTCGAGGCCAGGAACTGCTCTGTGAGAATTTCGAGGCCCATGGTGTCACCATGAACGGCGGCTTCGCCGAGTACTGCGCCTATCCTGGTATTCCCTCTAGTCCTTCAAAAGATACCTCTCTTACCCCTCATCTGACAATTGACAGCCGGCCGCGTCTTTAAGATCAAGAACCTCTCCGATGTCGACGCCACCCTCCTCGAACCCGCCTCATGCGCCGCCCACGGCCTTGACAAGATTGCACCAAAAATGGGCTCGTCCGTGCTCATGTTCGGCGCCGGCCCTACCGGCCTTATGCTGACCCAGATGTTGCGTCTGAATGGCGGGTGCCATGTCGTCGTTGCCGCTCCGGAGGGTCTAAAGATGAACCTTGCAAAATCTCTCGACGCCGCAGACGAGTACGTGGAGCTTTCGCGGAAAGACCCGGGGCCGCAGTTTGAGAAGTTGAAGCGCGAGAATCCGTACGGGTTTGATATCGTAGTCGAAGCAACGGGGAGTGTAAAGATCCTAGAGGATTCGATCAATTATGTGCGCAGGGGTGGTAAGCTGGTTGTGTATGGCGTGTATGGAAATAAAGACCGTGTGTCGTGGCCGCCTGTTAAGATCTGTGAGTTTAGCCAAAAGGGTCTCAAGCAGCTGCTTGTCGCTAACCAGTCTGTTCTTCCTCTAGTCGGCGACGAGATCACCATCATTGGGTCCTTCAGCGAAACCTACAAATTCCCAGCCACAATCGACTACCTCGACAGCGGCAAGGTCAAGGTCAAAGGCATAGTCAACAAGACTTTCAAACTCGAGCAGTGGAAGGAGTGTATCGAGGCAATGAAGAACAAATCTGCCATCGTAAGTTGCGGTCATGTTACAACCGGAGACACTCTCCCCAAGTCTACACGGTTCCGATCTACAATCGCTGACTATATTGGGTGAACAGAAAGCCGCCATCACTTTTGACTAAATTTTGGGGCAAAGCAGTTCATGTCATCTATGCCTAGTCTTGAGCTTGCTAGAATAGTCGTTCCTTTTGGATGGACCTCTTCGACCCACGCCTACAGGGCCACTGAGATCGGGAGCTGTTATAGTACTCGGACAATGGGCCACAAAAGTTGAACCCATTTTCAGAGCATAGTTGACATGAATGAAATCCAAAGATGCATTCAGCTTCTCGGCCCAAAGTCAATGTGACAACCAGTAAACAGACCACCGCGCTTGTCGCAGTAGACATGCACCAATCGGGATGAAGAACTGTGCGAAGCGTTGGCTAAGCTCACAGCTTCATTTTCTCCCTCCAAGTCTACGCAAAACTCGTCTACAGATACAGTCGCCAGCGAAATCGGCTTCCGCCCTACACACTCGTAGATTTTAAGCTCAGCCGCATTTCTGAACACACTAGTTTCATCTCACTAGTTGCCTATATCCCTGCATTTCTCGTGCACGGTCTAGGAGCAGTGCCCCCCATAAACGAGGTTTATACTATGGCACACTAGCTTCTCGTTCTTTGACAGCGGCTTCGGTCCGTGCATTACAATAAGTAAGCACGGTCCGTCATTGTCGCGATGGAAAGTCTGGACCGGCAAGATCTAGGCCCAACTCAGCGCGGCCATCAATTCCAGCACTTTCAAATCAGCGACAGCGCAAGGGCTCAGCTTGGAGACACATACAACACATACAACATCAGTAAGCTCTTTAGAGTAAAAGCTCGAGTACTATGAGGAACTGACATACGGCAGGTCGAGAAAACCCGCTCAGCCTCCTACCGTTTGCAACGAATGCGCCATTCAATTCATTCGACCGCCAACACGAACCCACCTGCCTCCCTGACACCCGAGTCGACCTGCTACAAGAGATATATGACTGGGCTGATGGACAAGATGAGCGGTGCATCTTCTGGCTGAATGGCTTAGCCGGCACGGGAAAATCGACGATTGCGCGCACTGTCGCCCGCAGATACTTTGATCGAGAGCGTCTTGGGGCCAGCTTCTTCTTCTCAAGAGGCGGCGGAGATGTAAGTCATGCCGGCAACTTCTTTACAAGTATTGCCGTGCAGCTCGCAAACAATGTACCATCTCTTCAACAGCATATCTACGATGCTATTTTCAAGCGCAAAGACATTGCGAGCCAGTCCCTCCGCGACCAGTGGCGCCAGCTTGTCCTCTATCCACTATCAAAGCTGGACTGCAACGCTCGCCAATGCTCATATGTTCTCATAGTTGATGCGCTCGATGAGTGTGATGACGATAACAATGTACGGATTATTCTACAGCTCTTAGCTGAAGCTCGATCATTGAAGACGGTACTTCGAGTCTTTCTGACGAGCAGACCTGAAATTCCAATCCGACACGGTATGTACCGTATCCCGCAACCCGAACACCAGGACTTCATACTCCAAAACATACCGCCGGCGATTATCAACCATGACATCTCTCTATTCCTGGAATACAACCTGGGGATAATCGGGCAGGAATGGACTCTTGGAGCTGGCTGGCCAGGCGAGCAGGCTCTTAGACAGCTGGTTCTAAATGCTAGTGGCCTCTTCATCTGGGCTGCAACGGCCTGTCGGTTCATCCGTGAAGGGAAGCGATTCGCACTCAAGAGACTGGATGCAATTCTTAATGGCAGTAGCAGCGCTGTTACAGCACCAGAGAAGCACCTCAACGAGATATACATTGCCGTCCTTAAGCATTCTATTTCCTCGGACTATACGGACGAAGAGAAAGAAGAGTTATGTGGTATGCTAAAACAGACGCTTGGAAGTGTGGTAGTCTTGCTCTCACCCCTTTCTGCCTTTTCATTAAGCAGGCTACTGCATCTCCCAAAGGAGGACGTCGATCGGACACTTGAGGATCTCCATGCGATCTTAGATATTCCAAAGGACCAAACTCGCCCGCTTCGTCTACACCATCCTTCATTTCGCGACTTCCTCCTTAACGAAGATCGATGTGGAGACTCGAGTTTCTGGGTGGATGAGAAGCAGGCCCACCAGACTTTAGCTGCCGGCTGCATACAGCTCATGTCCATCTCTCTCAAGCAGGATATCTGTTGTCTAGAGGCCCCCGGAGTCCTTGTGACTAATATAGAGAACAGTCAAGTAGAGAAATATCTTCCCGCAGAACTTCAATACGCATGCCTGTACTGGGTCGAGCATCTGAAAAGGAGTGGAGCTCAACTTTATGACCAAGTTTATCAATTCCTACAGGACCATTTACTTCACTGGCTTGAGGCCCTTGGCTGGATCGGGAAGACTTCTGAAGGGATTCTTGCAATAATTACCTTAGAGTCCATTGCTCTAGTAAGCTTCCTTTAGCCTCCTATAAGACTACAACTAACTTTTCTTAAAGACTAGTGATTGCCCTCAATTCTGCGAGTTCATCCAGGATGTAAAACGGTTCGCCCAATATAGCCGGCCTGTAATAGAGCAAGCCCCTCTCCAGGTATATCTCAGTGCACTGGTATTTGCACCAGCGAAGAGTAAAGTCCGAAATGAATTTCAAGCCTGGGCACTTCGCTGGATGAAGAGATTGCCCAATACCAGACATGATTGGAGTGCCTTATTGCAGACCCTTGAGGGCCATACTGATTGGGTGAGCGCGATCGCCTTCTCGAAGGATGGGAAGACACTGGCGTCAGCGTCAGATGATTGCACAGTACGGCTCTGGGACCCGACCACCGGGCAGTGCCGGCAGACCCTCGAGGGCCATACTGATTGGGTGCGCGCGATCGCTTTCTCGAAGGATGGGAAGACCCTGGCGTCAGCGTCAGGGTCAGATGATTGCACAATACGGCTCTGGGACCCGACCACCGGGCAGTGCCGGCAGACCCTCGAGGGCCATACTGATTGGGT
>Ga0335072_10002155_pt1 | contig 30990 bp, 22 predicted proteins | sample Lox_Sample_21_FD_206725 | JGI IMG/M metagenome (GOLD analysis project Ga0335072, IMG submission 206725) | Soil microbial communities from Loxahatchee National Wildlife Refuge, Florida, United States - Lox_Sample_2.1 | ecosystem: Environmental > Terrestrial > Soil > Wetlands | place: USA...
GCTCGCCGCGCGGCGAGCCTTTTGTTTGCCCAAATCCCGCCTTCCGCCGGAAAGGAAGAACCCGATGCTCTCAATCCCGATCACCACCGCCCTTCCATCCCCCCTACGCCCGCTTACGGCTTCTCCCTTCCCGCTTGTCCATGCCGAACTGGCAACCGCGAGCGAAGTGCCCTCTGCTCAAACAACAAGCTCTTTCACAACCGTGAGTGCAGCATTGACAACTGCGAATGCAGCATTCACACTTGTCTCTCAGATGCCCTCGAATCAGTCACTTAACATGTTGTCAAGCTTGTCAACATGTCTAACTCCTGCAAATTCAAACGTCTGCAACTTGTCCCTGGGAAAAAGCAAAACTCACCTGCGTCAAAGGATCCTGTACCCACCCCTGCACTCCTGTCACTCCGGCTGATCCCTTCCGTCCGGCTTGTACCAGGGCTCTTTGCGCTGCGGGAACATCACCTCATGCGTCCGCATCAGCCGTGCAAGGACGCGGCTGGCCAGATGCCCGGCGAATTCGATCTCCTGATCGAGTTCGCGCCCGCTCAGCCCGGGATCAGCTACCGGAGGCCACCGTGCCGTCCGAATCGCCACGATGAGACAAGTCGCGATGAGCAGGGAAGGCCCGAGCTTTGGCCAGTCGGGACGATCTGTGGTGCCGCCAATCTCCAGCCCCATGGATGGCAGTATAGCGAACAAAAGGCGAACACGCGCAGAAGGGAAAGCACGCTCGGGCTACCGGCTCGGGCCAGCCAGGGTTCACGAACAGGGAACTGGCCATGCGCAATTATCCGGGACTGGCTATGGCGACCTGCCACCGCCACGCGCCACACTCTCCTCATTGCTGTTGAGGAGCGTCCCCCATGCGTATCCGTGGCCTGTTCCACAGGCTTTTCCTCACCGGGCTCGCGCTGATCCTGCTTGCGGCCCGGCCGCTGCGCGCCGAAGAGCTCGTGCAGAACCCTTCCCCCATCTCCCGCGCAGGCGTGAGCGCCGAGCAGCGCGGCGACATCCTCCTCGCTCGCCAGCAGTATCTCGCCGCCATCGACGCCTACCGCCAGGCCCCGGTCACTGCCGAGACGCTGAACAAGCTCGGCATCGCCTACCACCACCTCTTCGCACTCGATGAAGCCCGCAAAGACTACCAGCGGGCACTCCTCATCCGGCCCAACTACCCCGAGGCCATCAACAACCTCGGCGCCGCCGACTTCATCGAGGGCCGATACAAGGATGCGATCAAGCTCTATCGCAGAGCCCTGAAGCTGATGCCGCACTCTGCCGTCATCGCCGCCAACCTCGGCACCGCCTACTTCGCGCGCGGCAAGTACACCGATGGACTCGAGGCCTACCAGGACGCCTTTCGCCTCGACCCCAACGTCTTTGACAGCGACGCGACCACACTCGTCCAGGGTCCGACAGACAGCCGCGATCGCGCCCGTCAGGACTACTGCCTCGCCGAGCTCTTTGCCGAAGCCGGCGATCAGACTCGCGCCATCGAATATCTCCGCAAGGCCCTCAACGACGGCTTTCACGACACCAACCGGCTGATGCAGGACTCCGACTTCGCCAAACTCCGCACCACAGCACAATTCGCGCAGCTCATGGCGGAGCAGAAGATGCACTGAGCTTCAATGCGCCGGCTCGCGGCATTTTTCTGTCAGCGATAAACCCCTTGGCCCGGAGTGTGGCGGACTGAAGAGTTTCTCCGCACTCCGGCCTTTTTCGTTGACCCACTTCGCCGCCGCTTGCGTGGCCGCACATCCGGCTGATGCTCCTTGCATCGACCGTGCTGGCCGCCATTCACGCGCCTTTTTGCGCCACTCCCTCCTTCGTAATTGCCAATCCCGGTACTCCTGTACCGGTTTTCCTCCAGACCGCGTCCAAAGGAGTAACTCCCGTCTTCCCTTTTGAGTAGCGGGGTGGTACAGGTAGGTATGGATACGGTTCGCAGCACTGAAACACTCTCCGGCGATCCCGCCGCGCCCCCGCTGCGACCTCCAGACACCATCGATCATCCAACCATCATCAACGTCAGAAATCTCCGCAAGGAGTACCTCACCGGACGAGGTCGTCTGACGTTGTTCGACGGACTCAGCTTCGACATCGCGCGCGGTGAAATGCTCGCCATCGTCGGTCAGTCCGGTGCAGGGAAGAGCACCCTGCTGCATATTCTGGGCGCCCTTGATACCCCTTCGGCGGGCGACGTATACTGCGCCTCAATTCAATTGCGAATGCTCAGTCCCGGACAGGCAGCCGCCTTTCGCAATCGCGAAATCGGCTACGTCTGGCAGTTTCACTATCTCCTGCCGGAATTCACCGCGCTGGAGAATGTTGCCATGCCCCTGCTGGCCAGGGGCGAATCGAGGGCGCGAGCCTTCAGAAGTGCGGAGCAGTGGTTGAACGAAGTCGAGCTCGGCGCCCGGGTCACGCACCGCGCCGGAGAACTCTCCGGCGGTGAGCAGCAGCGCGTCTCGATCGCACGCGCGCTCATCACAAAGCCGAAGGTGCTCCTCGCGGATGAGCCCACAGGCGATCTGGACAGCCTGACGGCCGAGATGATCTTCAGCCTGATCAGCCGCCTGCATCAGGAGCATCGGCTCACGTCGGTGATCGTGACGCACAACCAGGCGCTGGCGCGCCGCTGTACCAGGGTTTTGCGGCTCGAGAAGGGCTGCCTGAACGAAGTTGCTCCGTTGGCTGTCTAGCAACGGGGAGTTGGAAGTTGGGTTTGTAGAAACAGCGAAACGCCGCCGAAATGCGGGATACTGGTAGAGAGACGGCGCTCTCGCAAAGTGGGATGGATGCGGACGAACGCACCAGCCTCAGGGCCGCCCGCGATTTTGGCCCCGGTCTTTTGGTTAGGGCGGCGGTTCGAGCCTCAGCGATCGGGAGGCTCATAAGAACGAAGAGTCCCGAATACCCTCGGGCTTGCCGGCATAAACGACTGGCATCCCTTCGGGCAGGCGGAGCCTCTCAGAGGGAACATGTTCGAACGCTATACAGAAAAGGCACGCCGCGTCATCTTCTTTGCAAGATATGAGGCCAGCCAGTTCGGCTCTCCGTATATTGAAACGGAACACCTGCTGCTCGGACTCCTGCGCGAAGACAAAGCGCTGACCAATCGCTTCCTTCGCTCGCATGCCTCGGTGGAATCGATTCGCAAGCAGATTGAAGGACACACCACCATTCGCGAGAAGGTGTCGACGTCGGTCGATCTGCCGCTCTCGAACGAGTGCAAGCGCGTGCTCGCCTACGCGGCTGAAGAGGCCGAGCGCCTGTCGCACAAGCACATCGGGACGGAGCACTTGCTGCTGGGGCTGCTGAGAGAAGAGAAGTGCTTCGCCTCAGAGATTCTGCACGAGCGCGGCCTGAAGCTGCTCGCAGTCCGCGAGGAGCTTGCTCGCGCGACCCAGGAGAAGGTGCCGCAGCAGCAGCGCAACCGCGAGTCTTCGCTCCTGGCTGAGTTCTCCCGCGACCTCACCCAGGCCGCCATGGACTCTCAGCTCGATCCGCTGGTGGGGCGCGATCAGGAACTGGAGCGCGTGGTCCAGATTCTCTGCCGCCGCACCAAGAACAATCCTGTGCTGATCGGTGAGCCTGGCGTTGGCAAAACCGCCATCGTCGAAGGCCTCGCCCAGCGCATCTCCGACGGCGATGTGCCGAGCTTTTTGGCCGACAAGCGCGTCCTCGCCCTCGATCTTTCGCTCATCGTCGCCGGTACCAAGTACCGCGGCCAGTTCGAAGAGCGGCTGAAGACGATCATGAAGGAGCTGATGGAGAATCAGAACTCCATCATTTTCATCGACGAGCTTCACACCCTGGTCGGTGCCGGCTCCGCCGAAGGCTCGCTCGACGCCGCGAACATCCTCAAGCCCGCGCTCTCCCGCGGCGAAATCCAGTGCATCGGCGCCACCACTCCGGCCGAGTACCGCAAGTCCATCGAGAAGGACCGTTCGCTGGAGCGCCGCTTCCAGGCCGTCAAGGTTCCACCGCCCAATGAAGAAGACGCCATTAAAATCATCATGGGCATCAAGGACCGCTACGAGAAGTTCCACGCGGTCAGCTACACCGACGACGCCATCAGCTTCGCCGTTGCCCACTCCAACCGTTACATCTCGGATCGCTTCCTGCCCGACAAGGCCATCGATCTGATCGACGAAGCCGGCGCGCGCGTCAAATTGCGCCAGACTTCGCTGCCCGAGGAGATCACCGAAGTCCAGAAGCGCATCAAGTTCATCGTTCATCGCATGGAGAACGCCATCGCGAACCACGAGTTTGAGAAGGCGCGCTTCTATTCGGACGAGGAACGCAAAGAGCGCGATAATCTCCGCTCCCTGCGCGACAAGTATCACCTCGACGACTCGACCGCCGGCATCGTCGGCCGTGAAGACATCGAGGATGTAGTCAGCCGCTGGACCGGCGTTCCCATCACGTCGATCAAGGAAGAGGAGACGCAGAAGCTACTGCGCGTGGAAGAGGAGCTGCACAAGCGCGTCATCAGCCAGGACAAGTCCATCTCGGCTTTGGCTCGTGCGATCCGCCGCTCCCGTGCCGGACTCAAGTCGCCGCATCGGCCGATCGGTTCGTTCCTGTTCCTCGGGCCCACCGGCGTCGGTAAGACGGAAATGGCTCGCACCCTGGCTCAGTTTCTGTTCGGCAGCGAGAAGAGCCTCATACGCTTCGACATGTCGGAGTTTATGGAGAAGCACTCGGTCTCGAAGCTGATCGGTTCGCCCCCGGGATATGTGGGCTACGAGGAGGGCGGCCAGCTCACCGAGCGCGTCAAGCGTTCACCCTACTCGGTCGTCCTGCTCGATGAAATCGAGAAGGCGCATGCTGATGTCTTCAACATCCTGCTCCAGGTGTTTGAAGACGGGCAGCTCACCGACGGCCTTGGCAACACGGTCGACTTCAAGAACACGATCATCATCATGACCTCGAACATCGGAGCTCGCCATCTCCAGCGCAAGCAGGGGCTGGGCTTCCAGAGCGACCGCGAAGACATGGTCATGGAAAAGATCGAGGACCTCGTCAAGAACGAGGTGAAGCGCACCTTCAACCCCGAGTTCCTCAACCGTATTGACGAGATCATCCTCTTCCAGTCGCTGACGGATGCCGATCTGATCCAGATTCTCGAACTGCTCGTGCAGCAACTCAATGCGAACCTGGCACAGAAGGCCATCACCATCTCCGTTCTCGAAGATGCCAAGAAGTGGATTCTCGACAAGACTTTGGTCGACCGCAGCTACGGAGCGCGCCCGCTCCGCCGCGCCCTCCAGCGCTACGTCGAAGACCCGTTGTCGGAAGCCCTGATCGCTGGCGGCATCAGTGAGCGCCCGGCCTTCCTCGAGGTTTATCTCGACAACAATCAACTCTTCTACCGCCCGGTTGCCAAGGATGGCGAAGAGAAGACGGAAGGCGTTCTGCTGGTCAATTAACTCGAGTCACGCTCAACAAAGAGGGCCGCGGATTCGTCCGCGGCCCGTCTCATTTCCACTCTCGATTCTGCTTCATACCAGGCACGTCACAACCGCGCGTCCCTCTGCCGCTGCGCTCCTGTAAAAATCGCGCAGGCGCCGGAGTGCACCCATCACCCACTCCTTCTCTTCTTCACCGGCTTCCCATCCGGGATAAATTTCCAGCCTCTCCATCTGCTCCGGATCGAACCGGGCCTCAGCTGCCGATTCCACATCCTGGCGGCCCAGCGCCTCGCTTAGTTCCCGAACCTGCGCCGCGCGAAAATAACGCGCCGGTCCATACCCGGAGAAACCCTCAGGGTCCTCGCCCAGTTCCACGCCGCCCAGAACCGCCTGGCTCCTGAGGTCTGGCCCAGGTTCCGCCGCGCCGGCCAAAACATAGTGCACCCCATGCCACGCCTTCTCGAGGTCCAGCGTCTCTCGCTGCGCGTTTCCCGATGGTGCGCGCTTCGCAAGTCGATCCCCCAAAAGCTTCGCCAGGTCCTGACCGGAGGAGATGGATACGCCTGCGCGGGCCAGGCTCGACTCAAGCTGCTGCCGCAGCGGTTCCGGCAAACGAGAGAACCTCGCCGCCAGTTCCTCCGGCCCCATGGCTTGCAGGCGCTCCTGCGCCTCTGCCGCACGGCTCAGGAGTCCCGCAGCGGGCAGAGTCTGCCGGACAAATAAGGCTTCTACAGAATCCGGATCGGCTTCAAATCCCCGGATTTCCGCGTCTTCCACCTGCACAAACACTGCAGTCATCGACATGGCAGCTTCCTCCTGGCCTTGCACCAGGAAGGTCGCAAATGCCAAACGGGCTGTCTATTCCACCTTCGTGGCCGTCACTTCCACCTGCATCTTTCCTTTGCTGTCGAGATCGTCGGAGGAGAAGACGACGGTCGGTTTGCCGATGGGAACCAGCACAGTCGAATCCCAGACGTTTTGCCGGATGACCGGTTCTCCCACGCCTGCGACCTCCGTCTGACGGGCAACGCTGCTGATTTCCGCCTTCAGCCGGAAGCCCAGCATTTCGCCGTGCTCGGTTGTGTCTCGCACATCGAGGTCTACTCCCAGATCGATGTATTGAAACTGAGTATTCGCGGGATTCGGAGTCCCGTTAGCCCCGTAGGAACCTGTGGCAATCGGGACCCGCGATCCGGTCTTAATCTGTTGATCTCCGACAACATGCCCGCTGCCCGTGGTGGCAATGGTCTCCTCGTAGCTGCGGGTGTTGGTGACTTTTCCGCCGCCGTCGAGTTCTGCCACAGCAAAATGCACGCGGTAAAAGTGCTGCGGGGATGCAGGGGCTGCCTCCGCAGGATTCTGTGCCGGCGTTGCAACCGGGAGCAGAGACAACGTCGAGACAGCAACAAAAGTAGCGATCGATTTCATAGTAAGCTCCTGTTTTTGCTATTGATCCTGATGACTGCCTGATTCCGGCGACGGATCCTGCAACTCGGCGACGATGATCGGATCGTCCCAATGCTGCTGATCGTCGATTACGGCCTTCCTTGCCGCCGGCGGAGCTCGCATTGCGAACGCCACCAGTTCCTTCTCCTGCGGGCCCAACGGACGCGGTGTTGGAAAGACGTCGAGCTTGGGAAGCTGCCTTGTGACCGCTGCCGACGCCACGCGTAGCCCTGGCTCTCCAGTCGGCTGCGTCGCATTCTTGCCCTCAGCCGTGTGAATATTTGCCATGGGTGTCACTGGAGAACCAGCCACGTGCGTCACCGCCGGCGCCTTCGGCAGCCATGCAGTCTCCGGAACTCTGGGCCTTTGTAGCAACCAGACCACACTGACCACCGCCACAACAAGGCAGGTTGCCGCAACTGCCCAACCCGTTGCCCACACCGAACGCCGAAGGGAATCTGCCTCCCGTGCCCGCTCCATCGCCCGAGCCAGCACCACGCGCGTCTCGGGCATTTCCCTCGGCTCCCAATAGCTCCGCAAGGCGCGATCGATCAGCGCATCGTACCGATCGCTCTTTTCCATCTCGTCATCCCCGCGCATATCGCCGCTCCTCCATCGCCGCCATCTTCTCCCGCAGCATCGTGCGCGCTCGCATCAATCGCGTTCGCACCGTTCCCTCCGCGATTCCTATAGCCCCGGCTATTTCGCGCGAGTTCATCTCCACCGACAGGGCCACCACCTGGCGGAGGTCCTCGGGCAAGCTATCGATCAGCCGATGCACAGCTGCCTCCCAGTCTCCGGCCGCCACCATTTCTTCAGGTCCGAGCCTTGCATCGGGGAGGTCCTCCATGACCTCTGTCGCGTCTCGGTAGCCCTCACGAGTGCGCGAAGGCGGCGCGACTCTTCCCCGAACTCGATCAACACCTGCTCGCCACACAATCCGCGCCACATAAGCCCTTTCATCCCGCAACCCACGCCACGCCCGTGCCCGCCAGATCTTCAGAAACGCCTCCTGCGCCGCGTCCTCCGCGTCATGCGCGTTCCGCAGCACTGCCCACGCCACTCGATAGGCGAACTTCCACTGCCGTTCGACCAGACCTGCGAACTCCGCCTCGTCCTCCGGTCGCACCCGCGGTGGCTCCTCGTGTCTTCATTCGCAAAGACGCCTGTGCCCCGCCAACTGTTCACTTTTTTGAGGTAAAGCAGGCTGCGCCCCGTGGCCTGAAACCGGGCTTCGGGCCTTGCCTCGTTTCCCGCTCTCCGCTAAGCTGGCGCCCAGCGCTATCTTTCAACCGAGGTGTTCTTTGATGGACCAGCACACGATGAGCATGATGATGGGTATGATGAGCGTGATTGGCTTTATCGCCCTGATTGGTACTGCCATCTACATCGTCCCCTTCTGGTTCATCTTCAAAAAGGCAGGCTTCTCTCCCTGGCTCTGCCTGTTGCTTGTCCTGCCCCTTGTCAACATCGTGATGCTTTACGTACTGGCATTTACGGACTGGAAGGTCGTTCCGGTTGCGCAGCCGGTGAACTACGCTCCACCCCGCACCTAGGCCGCCCTGAGGCGCCAAGGGCAGCCGGACCCGGCTGCCCCGCTGGTGCAGAGAAGTTCAGCGCGCGCTGACCCGCCTGCATCGACCAGATTGCCCGCACCTCGACCGCGCCGTGACTTGCGCCGGACACTTCGCCGCCCACTTCAGGGCCGCATCCAGGTCCCACGCTTCGATCAGGTAATACCCGCCGAGTTGCTCCTTCGAATCCGCAAACGGGCCATCCAGAACCTGCGTCCTCCCGTCAAACGGCTTCACTGTGGTTGCGCTCCCACTCGGGCGCAGCCGATTGCTGCCCTTCAGCACTCCCGCTGCTTTCAGCGCCTCGGTGTAACGCGTAGTAGGCCGTGGCGCCCTGCTGTTGCTGTTCCGGGGTGATCTTGTCCCACATCGACTCATCGCCATAAATCATCAACAGGTAATCCATCGCATCCTCCAACTCAGTCCTGAAATTCGCGGTCCAAATCTCCCGCCATCCTGATGACGCGCGAGCCTCTGGGCTTTGGACGTCGACCCGGAACAATCTCCAGCGCCACATAGCGCATTAGCCTGGCTAGCTCCCAAACTGCCGCAGATGATGATCGATGTGCTTCCAGGCAAGGCAATTCCATTGCTCGCAGGTCATCTTCCCAAAGAGAAAGTGGTTCGGCGCTTTCCCTGACGTCATCGCCGCCACTCCTTCGATCCCCTCCAGGACCCGCCGCCGATTAGCCTCGAAGTCTCCTGGATCCTCTGCGAGCAGCTCCCGTGGAGCCTTCGCGCTCCGCGGCATCGGAATCGCATAGATGGCGAGGTGCTTCATCGGAAAATGCCGCAACAGCGCCGGGCCCCGCCGGGGAACGGCACGCCGGCCGAGGGCCTCCTCCAGGGCATCTCCGAGGTGACACATCATCCGCGGCGCATCGAAGCGCCCCCAGCGCGGTTTCGACTGCGGCGTAACCCGTCCCAGCCGCTCCGCCAGCTTCTTCCGATCCGCCTCGTTCCTCAGCGTTGGCATTCGATTCCCAGCGAGAATCTTACCCAACCCGCCGTTATAGTTGTCACCATGCCCCGGCACTGCCCAACCCGCACGAGTTCCATCCTTCTTCTCCTGACTCTCCTCCTCGTCTCGACTACGGCGTGGACCCAGGCGCCATCCCTGAAGCCTGAGTCGGCCGCCGCCCAGGCCGCGCTCGCATGGACCAACAGCCACCACGATCAGCTCATCCGCGAGTTCTCCGACTTCCTTGCTATTCCCGACGTCGCCGCTACCCCCGACGGTCTCCGCCGCAATGCCGACTACCTCCTCGCCGAACTCCACCACCGCAACGTCGATGCGCAATTACTCACTCTTCCCGGCTCCCCCGACGTTGTGTTTGGCCGCATCGACACACCAGGCGCCACCCACACGATCGTCTTTTACGCCCATTACGACGGCCAGCCGGTCACGCCTTCAGACTGGGACATCCCCACGCCCTTTACTCCGACGATTCGTGCAGTGGATGGCGAGCAACGGATCTACGCCCGCGGCGCAGGCGACGACAAAGCCGCGATCTTCGCCCAACTCACTGCACTCGATGCTCTGCGCTCGGCTCAACTCCCGCTCCGCGCCAATATCCGTTTCGTGTGGGAAGGCGAGGAGGAAGCTGGGTCTCCGCACCTCGAGCAGATCCTCACCGCCCATTCGGAGCTCGTCCATGGTGACGTCTGGCTCATCTGCGACGGCCCTGTCGACCAGTCGGGGCGTCAGACCGTCGTCTTCGGCGCGCGCGGAGACACCCACCTCGCCATCACTGTCTACGGCCCGCACCATGGCCTTCATAGTGGACACTACGGCAACTGGGCGCCCAACCCGGCCATGATGCTGGCTCAGCTTCTGGCCGGCATGAAGGATGCGAACGGGCACGTCCTCATCCCGCATTTCTACGACGGTATAGCGCCACTCAGCCCAACTGAAAAAGCAGCGCTGGCACGCGCGCCGGTGAACGATGGCATGCTGATGCGCGCATTTTGGCTGGGCCGCACGGAGAACGAGCCGCGCCGTCTTCTCTCGTTGCTCAACGAACCGACGCTGAACATCAACGGCCTCTCTTCCGGAGCCACCGGAGCCCACGCAGCTAACGTCATCCCGCCGACCGCCACTGCTGATCTCGACCTGCGGCTGGTTGTCGGTGAAGACTGGCACCAGCAGCAGCAGCGCGTCGTCGACTACGTCCGCTCACACGGGTATTTTGTCGTCGATCAGGAACCCACCCAGGACATTCTCACCACGCATCCGCGGGTCGCCATGATTGTGCGCGATCCGGCCAGCTACAACGCGGTCCGCACGCCGATGGATTTACCCATCGCGAAGGAGGTGATCGCGGCCGTCCAGTCGGCAGCCACCGCGAGAGGTCAGGGTGAGGTTGTGCTGTGGCCAACGATGGGTGGCAGTGTTCCGCTGGGATCGATCGTGCGAGCGGCTCACACCCACACGATTACAGTGCCGATAGCGAATTACGACGACAATCAGCACGCGGCCAATGAGAACCTGCGCCTGCAGAATTTGTGGGATGGCGTTGAGACCATGGCCGCGCTGCTCTTGATGCAGTAGGGCGGGGAAGTCCTGGGGAAGGCGCTTCGTGAGTAGCCGGGACGGCAAATCCTTGACTTTCCGCGGATCGAACCCTACGATTCTCTCAATGTAGAGGTGAAGGAGTTCACCTTTAACCGCTGTCCCTTCCGCGTGGCCGGACAGATGATGACTCCTGACAGGGAACCCTGTCGCGGAGTCATTTCCCGGCAGCGATCCCTGAACACAACTGAAGAGGAGCTGGTTCCGTGGCCAACGCACGAGCGCTTGCGGCTACGTGTGCCTGGCTTGGGGTGTGACGCTGCAAGGAGGATGGACGTTGGAGAAATACTTCTACATTGCGATCGGTGGGGCACTCGGTTCAGTCACTCGTTACTGGGTCGGTTCGACGATCTCCGATCGATTCGGCACGAGGTTTCCGTACGGAACGTTCGTGATCAACATGACAGCCTGCGTCATCATCGGATTTACTCTCACCTGGCTCGGCAAGCGCGCTGAATTCAGCTCGGCGTTTAGATTACTCGTTTCGGTTGGTTTTATCGGAGCTTACAGTACCTTCTCCGCATATGAGTGGGAGACCTTCTCGAATCTTCGTTCAGGCGCTTTTGTGCTTGCTGCGTTCTATGCACTGGGCAGCCTGCTTCTGGGCCTCGTCGCTGTGTGGGGCGGTGCGATTCTTGCGGAAATACTTGGCTGAGAAGGCATCTGGGCGGCGTCACTCGATCATGCCAGGTTTCCGCAGGAGCTTAGCCTGAGATTGTGGTTTCGCAACGGAGACGAATAGGATGAGGGGCAAATGCTGAAGCCAGGGAAAGCGCTTAAGGTTTCGATTTACATCAGCGAAGGAGCGAAGCACCGCGGTGTTCCGGTGTATTCAGGCATTTTGGATTTTTTGTTTTACCGAGGGGTATCCGGCGCAACCGTTTTGAAGGGGGTCGCAGGGTTCGGCGCCGACCACCACCTGCATTCTGCGAACATCGTCGAAATCTCGGACCAGATGCCGCTCAAGATCGAGTTCATCGAAACCGCAGAGAAGATCAACGAGATCATGGGCAAACTCGAAGAACTGGCAGGTACGGGAATGATCGACGTGCAGGAGACCACCGTCGCCAAGCCGGCCCAGGTTTCGAAGCCGAACAAGTCGGTGCCGCCCGAACATCTGAGGATCGAGGGGAAGGCCAGAATGATGCGCATTTTTGTCGGAGAGTCCGACAAGTGGCGGGACAAGCCTCTGCATCAGGCCCTGATTGAGGCCATGCGAGCGAACGATATTGCAGGCGCTACGGTCTACCGGGGCATTCTCGGCTATGGAGCGCATGGACGGATGCACAGGGATCGGAAGCTGAGCCTGTCGCATGACGCTTCCATCATGCTCTCTGTCGTTGACAGCGAAGAAAAGATTCGCGCTTTCCTGCCGCTGGTTGAACAGATGGTGGAAGAGGGTCTCGTCGTCTTGTCCGATGTTGACATCATCAAGTATGCGTATCGCGGACATGAAGCGGATTCCGGTGGAGTGCAGGACAACGCAGAGCTATGAAGAGTGAGTTTCAGGGCAGCCTGCTGCGAATTCATTTTGGCGAAAGCGACCAATGGGAAGGGAAGCCACTCCATGAGGCGATCGTCGCCAAATGCAGGGAACTTGGCATGGCCGGAGTGACGGTTTTTCGCGGCATCGAGGGATACGGCACGAGCACCAGGATTCGCCACGCCGGCCTCTGGAGCTTTTCACGAGATGCACCGATTCTGGTGACCATCGTCGATACTGAGGAACAGATTCGAAAGCTGACGCCACACCTGGATGCGATGGTGCAGGAGGGGCTGGTCGTCCTGTCGCCCGTCGAAGTGATCCGCTATTCACCTTCTGACAACAAGGCTCCCCAGGAAAAAGCCCGGTGAGCTCGGATCCTTTCACGGAAGAACGAAGACCCGGTGGATGAGTCCACCGGGCTTTTCGTTCCTGACTGCATCCAGTTCGACTAGTTGCCCGCGCCGGAAAGCGAGATCGACTGCGGGCTGTTGCGAGCGTTGTCGGTTACAACCAGGGTCGCGTTGCGCGTGCCTCTGGCCGAGGGGTTGAAGGTGACGCTGACCGAGCAGGTTGCCTTCGGGTTGAGGGTTGCGCCAGTGCAGCTGGTGCTGACCGAGTAGTCTGCGGCTGCTCCGCCGGTGACGGCGACCTTCGAGATCGAGAGGGCTGTGCCGCCGGTGCTGGTGATGGTGACCGACTTGGTTGACGTGCCATTCGTCGTCTTGACCGTGCCGAAGTTCAGACTGCTGGCGCTGAATTGGGCAGCGGGGTTGATGACGGTGGCGGTGAGTGGGACCAGCTGCGGGCTGGCGGAAGCGCTTGTGTTGATGGTCAGCGTTGCCGTCTGCTGCGTGTAGAACGGTCCGGCGATGAATGCGACGATCATCGTGCAGCTTTTCCCGGCGGCAAGCGATTTTGGGCAGAGGTTGAGGGTGATGAACTCGTTGGAATTTCCGCCCTTCACGATGCCAAGGAAGGGATCGTTGATCGACATCGCAGCCTTACCGCTGTTGGTGATGGTAACGGTCTTGGTGGCGATGTTGCCGAGGTAGAGAGTTCCAAAGTCAATGTTGGACGGGGAGATGGCAACAACGGGCACCGCTCCAACGCCGGTACCGCTGAGGGTGATGCTCTGCGTGGCATTGGTTGCGTTGAGGTTGTTGTCAGTGAGGACCACAGAGCCGGAGGCGACGCCCGCAGCGATCGGCTGGAAGTCGATCGAGACAGTGCAGCTGGAATCCGCGGCGAGAGCAAACGCCGAGGAACCGGAGGTGGTCTGTTCGCAGGTGGACGCATCGTTCCATTCAAACCCGGCAGAGACGCTGGGGTTGAATCCAGTGGAAGGAACGGAGAAGAGCAGCGGCGCGTTGCCGATGTTCTGGACCGTGACAGCCAGCGGATTGCTCTGCGAGCCGAGGTTGGTGTTGCCAAACGCCATGCTGGGCGGGGTGACCAGGTTCAGTACCTGCACCAGATTGGTGGAACTGTTCGAGATGTAGATGTTGCCGCTGGCGTCGACCGCCATATCGCCCGAATAGACGTTGCCGTTGCCATCGAGGGCGATGTTGAGGACACCGGCTGCAGGACCAAGAGGCAGCCCACAGCTGAGGAACGTGCAGTTGGGCAGAATCTGCTGCACAGTGCCGTTTCCGCTGTTGGCGACGTAGACGTTGCCGGTGACATCGACGGCCACGCCTTCAGGATAAGAGACGGCTGCGTTGAGCGTGATGACACAGCTGGTGGCTGTGCAGCTGGCAGGGATCTCCTTCACCGCGCCGTTGCTGGCGGTGGAGTAGTCGCTGACGTAGACGTTGCCGCTGGCGTCGACGGCCACGCCGCGGGGACCATTGAAGCCACCGCCGAGGGTCGTGACGCAGGCAGACGAGGCGCAACCGGGCGTCATCATTTTGACAGCGGCGTTGCCGTTGTCCGAGACATAGAGGTTACCGTTGCCGTCGACCGCAACAGCCCGAGGACCGTTGAAGCCGCCGCCGAGGGTCTTCACGCAGGCAGAGGTGGTGCAGCCCGCGGGAATCTCTTTCACGGCGTTATTGCCGAAGTCGGCGACGTAGACGTTGCCGCTGGCATCGACCGCGCCACCGAGGGGACTCTTAAAGCCGCCACCGATCGTCTGCATGGCGGTGTTGCCCGGGAAGACCATCTGCGGCGCTAGGCCGGTGCCGTAGACGTAGGCCGTCGCGAGCAGGTTTCCGGAGCCATCGAGGAGGTTCACCGCTCCATAGCGTGCGCCGGCGGACTTCGGTTTGAAGTTCACGTTGACGGTGCAGGAGGTCTGAGGATCCCAGGGATTGGCCGTGCTGTTGGTAGTGGTGCAGGTGCCGGTTCCGGCATCGGTGAAGTCGAGGCCCGCAGCGCCCTGGGTAACGACGACAGGCGCCTTAAGGGTGGTGTCGGCGTTGCCGGTAAATGTGAAGTTGAGGGTCTGTGCGGAGGCGGAGCCAACAGCGACAGTTCCAAGATTGACGGTCGTGGCGATCTGTTTGATCGCGAGGTTGGAGTTATCGGACTCGAGAATGGCGCCATCGGCGTCAGGCCAGACAGAGGTGGGGCCGTTGAGCCCGCTGCCCCAGCTGAGAATGGTTTGGTAGTTGCTGGCAACGGTCAGCTCGCGGACCAGACCGGTGTTGTACTCAGAGAGCCAGAGATTGCCGACCGAGTCGAGCGCGAGATCTCCAGGGCCCTGAAATCCGTAGTTGTTGGCATTGGTGACCGAGTTATAGGGAGGCGCGATCTCCACTACGCGGTCGACGTTACCGTCGATGATAAAGAGGTCATCGTTGGAGTCGACTGCGAGGCCGCGGGGATACTGGACCAGACCAGTATTGACGACGGTAGCAGCCGACGGCGTGCCCGCGGCAATCGATGTGCCTGAGATTTCCGCGATGGTCTGGTTGACATAGTCGCCCACGAAGACGTTCCCAGCCGGGTCGATGGAGACGCCCCACGGTGCTCCCCAGCCAGACGGAGCAGGCCCCGTAACGGCCAGGGGGGCGGTGGTGTAAGCCCCTGCGGAAGTCTTGAGCTCGTAGACGAGGCCGTTCGAACCGCCGTTGTAATCGGCGACCCAGACGTTGCCGCTGGCGTCAACAGCGAGACCTCTGAGGCAGGGAAGAGGCTCGGTGACGGTGGCCGGACAAGTGAAGCCGCTCGGCAAAGCAATGGGGGCGCCGTAGACACCCGGGGCGATGCGCGGCAATTCGCAGACAGACGGCCGGGCGGTGTTTCCGTTACAAGCGTTCGGAGTGGTTCCGTTGTCGGCAACAAACACGTTGCCGCTGGCATCGGTCGTGACGCCCATCGGTCCGTTTAGATCGGCCGTGACCGTCGTCGTGCTGCCACTGAAGGAGGCGGTTTGCGCGCGAAGCGAGGCGCTCATGCCAAACAGGAGGGTCAGGAGCGCAAGAACGGGCAGGGTCAATGTGTTGGGTTTCCGATCGGAAGCACGAAGGCGACGTGCGGAGGGGCCGGCGTGCTGGCATCCAGTGATGGTGCTCATTGAAAGATCTCCTGTTGGGTAGACAGCGTTTTCGAACCAGGCACAATGACCGATCAACGCGGGCCAGTTAGCACCGCGCTCGATGGTCAGTCAAAAAGCAAACTACTTCTGAATCCTGTGAGGATTTTTACTGGTCTCGTCCGCGTACACAATCCCCAAATGGATTGCCTATTGAGTCACTGCTGAATGTCACAGGTAATCCCCCGGTCACCCACTGGTTTGCACCAAGGGGGCACGAGAAGAAGGCGGCGCTATGGTGGCGACTTCAGTTCGCCCCGGGCGGAAACAGCCACGAGAGAAGCCGGACTCCGATCACTCCTCCACGAGACCATACCGATATTGTTCCCGCTCGCTCTGCGTCGCCTTCGCACGCAGCTGTGCCAGGCGGTTCAGCAGATTCGGTATCTCAGTCTTCTGGTCGGAATTTCGAAGCGCCATAATCAGGTGATAGAGAGCGGTTTGATCGTCAGGATCGATTTCCAGTGCCTTACGGGACTGCAGCGCCGCTTCCTGATACTGACCTTCCTCCAGATACAACTTTGCCAGCACGCTGTGGGCTGGTCCCAGCGAAGGGCGGAGGGCAACGGCCCTTTGTGCGGAATGCACAGCCGTCTCAAACTCCGGCGAGCCCGGTGCGAGGTTCTGGTGCGAAAGAACGTCTGCCTGCACGTAGAGGAGGACAGGGTCGTCGGGATGAAGGGTCAGCTTTTCCCGAACCGCGGACAGCGCCCTCGACAAATCGTTCTGTTGCACGGCGGCCAGGCCTTGAGCCGCTGCAGTCAGAGACTGCGACGGGTCGAGGCTATAGGCTGTCTCAAAATCGGATTGCGCTCTGTCGTATTCACCGAGCTGTACGTAGAGCATGCCACGTGCGAAGTAGAGAGGCGCTGCTTTTGGCTGCAGACTAAGCCCGTCGTTAACAACACCGATCCCAACCCGAAACGAGGCGTGTCTGGCCGAGATCGCAGCGAAGTCGACATAGAGACCCACGTTGTCCGGATCAAGCAGGATGGCCTGGCGCAGCGCATCGACCGCCTTGTCGGTATCGTGCACATTCTCATAGGCTGCTGAGGCCAGATCGAGGGTTTGCGCGTCAGGATTCGCCGCCAGCAGCGGAGCGAGAGCAGTCAGCGCATCCTGTGGTTTGTCGGCCATGAGCTGAATCGAAGCCAGCACCTGGTGTTCGCGACGATCAGTTGGATCGAGTGCGAGACTCTGCTGCATGACCGCCGCGGCCCTCTCGAAGCGCCTGAGCCTGACCAGGCAGGAAGCCCAGGCATGGAGAGCAGGAGCGCGCGCGGCCAGGACTGGTTCTGCGCTTTCGAATTGCAAGACCGCATCGTCACAATTGCCCTGCTGGTACTCGAGTACTGCCAGCATGCCGTGCGCGGTGGTATCCGTTGGGTGAAGTCTCAGAATATGCTGGAGCAGAGGGATTCCCGCGGCATCGCCGGCGTCATAGTCGATCTGCGCCGCGCCCTTCAGGGCCGGCAGATAATCGGGAGCCAACTTCAGCGACCGGCGAAAGGAAGCCAGAGCCTGTCGGTTATCGCCATTGCCCGCCCAGGCTGTACCCTGCATGGCCCAGAGGCGCGGATCGCCTGGGTTTCGAACGAGAGCGGGACGGAGGAGTTCCAGGGCCTTCGCGTAGGAATGGTCGCGCAGCGCCTCGGCGATGGCATCGACGGAGCCGACGCTTTGGGGCTGGGCGTAAGGTGCGAGAAGACCGGCAAGGAGCAGAAGGCGAACTCTTCGGGAAGCGCACATATTTCGTGGTGTGGCCTGCCGGCGGCTGATCGACAAGTACAAAGTCGCAGGACGCCGACGAGGAATCATCTTACGCTGCTGGAAACCAAAAGCCCCGCGACCCAGATCGTGGGGGGCGGGGCTTTTGGCCGGATCATGCGGGGTTAGAAGGTGAGTCTGCCACCAATCTGCCAGTTACGCGGATTTTGCTGCGATCTGGCCTTGCCGAAAGTGCTGCCCTGGTCGGCCAGGTTGGAATCGAAGTTGGTGAGATTCACGCGGTTGAAAACGTTGAAGAACTCAAAGCGCACCTGGAAATCAACGCCCTCCTTAATCGCTGTGGTTTTGTAGATATTCAGGTCGCTGTCCTCGTAATTCGGAGAACGGAACTGCTGAGCTTTCTCATTGCCTTCGGTCCCAAAGGCAGGCGTGGTAAATTGCCCGGCTGAGAAGACCCCTTTGAGAAAGGCGCTCTTTGAATTTTCCTGGTGGTAGGTGGTGACGTTGGGATAGTCCAGGCCGCCGGTGACGACGCTTGCCAGTGTGTTGTTGGTTTCGCCGTCGACGTTATAATCGCCGCTTCCCGGGCCGAAGGCTTTCTGCATTGGATTGGCGAGCGTCGGGCATCCGGAAGGGTTAAGGCTGGAGTTAGTGCCGTCAGCACAAAGCGCAACGAATGGGGCTGTGTTGCTGACAAATTGTGGATAGCCGGACTGGAAGACGGTGGTACCACTGGCTCCCCAACCGCCAGTCAGGCGCCCCACGGCGCCGTGACCGCCATTGAGGCCCTTCAGCGCGTAATTGAGAGAGAGTGAAATACGATTCGGCACATCCCACGGAGATGGACCGTAATACGTGCTCGGGCTGACCTCGGCAGGATAATTTGAAGCATCGTCCTGAGACTTCGCGCGCGTATAGGACACATCAAAGAAGCCGCCGCGTGAGAGGCGCCCGTTGAATTCGAGAAAGACGCTCTCGTAATTGCTGTAACGATCATTGGTGGTATAGGCGATGGTGCCGAAGCTCTGATTCAGACGCTTGGGCGTCAGTGTGTTGTTTGTGTACAGGTCAAGATTGAAGGCATTAATCGACTGGCCGTAGCTCACAATTCCAGCGGTATCTCCGCCACCAACCATCTTGTAACCGTGCGAACCGGCGTAACCGATGCTGGCCGAATACCGCGTCCACAGTTTCTGCTGGAAGGTCGCCGACCAGATGTTGGCTTTGGGCGAGCCCAGATGGGGATTGACTCCGCCGATGCCCGCGTTCGCACCGGGAATTCCTCCTTTGGAATCGAGACAAGGGGGTGTTGCGCATAAAGCAGGGTAGTCGCCGGCAGCATCGAAGCCGAAGGGAGGCTTGTCTCCGCTTCCGAGGTTGAAGTACGGCGAACGGCCACCGTTGGCCGGATCCAAAACGGATGTGCCAAACGACGGCTGGACGAATCCCGGAGGACTGCCGCGGAACTCTTCCTGGACGTTCGCCTGAGTCAGCCAGTTATTAAAGATGCCAAATCCGCCGCGCAACAAGGTGCCGCCCTTCCCGGTTATATCCCAGGCGAAGCCGATACGCGGGCTCCACAAGTCTGTGACCGCACTTTTCAGAGCCTTCGGTGTAGCTTTGGTGAATCCATTTGCTACCTGGCTTTGGAACGTCGAACCGCTTCCAAGATAGAAGTTGCCAAAGACGGTGCTTGGGCTTTTGGACCATGGGTTGCCGCTGTCGTCCCAACGCAGACCCAGAGTCAGCGTGAGATTCTTTTTCGCCTTCCATGTATCTTCGGCGAACATGCCCCAGGTGCGGGAGGCTGCATCCCATGACCACAGCTCTGCCTTGCCGGTCTGAGGGTTGTAGTACACGTGGTTTTCCGAGTTAGGATGATCCTCCGCTAACGCGAGCAGGTTATTGAAACTGAAAGTGGGCTGGGACCACGGCCCCTGGAAGGGCTCCACGTCGTCGCCATACCATCCCTCATAGCCAAACTTCAGGGTGTGAGCTCCGCGGACGTGGGTCAGGACATCGCGCCAGTGGTAGTTGTTCTGGATGAAATCGCCCTGGGCGAAACCGGTTCCATAGCCGAGAGTGACTCCGGTTACGCCGATATCGGGAACGGAGTAGTTCGGCGCGAAACCCTGCTTGCCCTCAACACGACTCACTCCGAAGATGCCTTCATTGACCCAGGCGAGAGAAAACGTGTGCACATAGTTGAACTGGAACGCGCGTTCCCAGTTATTGTTCAGAGCCGAGAAGGCGGGAATCGCCCCGGGCGAACCATAGTTCAGCGTCGTGCGATAGAAGCTCCCGTAAATCCTGTCTTTGGTCCAGTCCTTGTCTGCACGCACGAACCACTGGGTCCCATTGCGAATGGCGGTGGCGTCGTAGGTGCCTGTGTCCACCATTGCCATGCCGCAGGGAATGTTGTCGACCTGTGCCGGACTTGCCTGGCATGTCGGCACAGTACCCACATTGCCAAAGTAGCTTTGTGCGGTCTGCGATACGGAAACGCCGGACAGGTGCTGAGGCAGGTAAGTGCTCATGACCCCTGTGCCGGTTGAACTTGCGGTTGCAGCCGGGCCGCTGCCCGCCTTTACATACGAAATGAACGCCGGATCGGGAAAGGTAATCGATCCGCTTGTCGCGAACGACGAACGCAGCGGCTCAATGGAAAAGAAACCGTAGAGCTGATGGTGCGGAATGATCGGTCCGCCCACGGAAAACGACATGTTGTTGCTGTGGAAAGGCAGGTACTTCGATCCCGAGAAGTGGGTCCTGGCCCACCAGTTCTGGTAGTAGAACCAGTCTGCTGCCGTACCATGGAAGCGATCCGTACCCGATTTCGTCGTCATCACTTCTTCTACGCCAGTGGCGCGGCTGTACTCCGGCGAATAGGTGTTCACCTGAACGCTCGATTCCTGAATTGACTCCGGGTCCGGCGTCAGGTTCAGAACACCCTGGCGGATACCGCTGGTCACGTCGAGGCCGTCAACCACGTACATATTGGACATCTGACCCTGGCCGTTAGCGCTCGCATCAACCTGCGTCTCAGTCGAAAAGTTGTCTGACGATGACCCTGGTGTACCGGCTGCGCCCGGTTCGCCACCGCCCATGGTTCCCAAACCGGAAACCCCAGGCGCCAGCGTGGTCAGGGTGACCAGATTGCGTCCCGGTATGGGCAACTCGGCTACCGCCTGATTTTCCAGCGTGAGCTGGTTGCGATCGTCGGCCGTGTCCACTACGGGTGCCTGGGTCGTGACCGTCACGGCTTCGGTGACCGGGCCAACCTTCAGCGTGATGGGCACACTCAGATTCTGCTCGGTGAGCAGAGTAATGTCAGTCTCGGTTTTCGCAAATCCTCCGGCCTCGACGGAGATTCTGTAGCCGCCCGGGGCCAGACTCAAAAACCGAAAATTGCCGCCAGTATCGCTGGTAGTGGAAGCCATGACGCCAGTCGCATTGCTGACAAGCCCGATCTTTGCATTGGCGATCCGTGCACCGCTGGGGTCCTGAATGACCCCCTGGATGCTCGCCGTGAACTGGGCGAAGGCAGAGGCGTTGAGGAAAAGCAGAAAGGCGCACATCGTAAGGATTCTGCGAAACAGGATGGGTGGTGCCATAGGTCCCTCCACAAGAAATGGGTTAGGGCGCCGATACTTGTCGGAGCGCCTTTCTCCGTAGAAAACGTTTACTACTTAACTTACGCAAATCCGTGCGGTCCAGGTTCGACTCCTTGGCCGCCTGTAAATCATTCCGGTACGGGCTCCATATTGATCCATTGCAGCGTTCACTGGTCAAAAAGAAGGGGCGAGGTCCCGCTGTGTCGCCCCACTCACGGAAATCGGTTAGCCGGCCCGGGATTCATCGGCCGCTGCAGATGTCTCCATCGCTGCCGCCAAATGCCAGTCCGGTGTTGTTTCACTCCACCTCCGCACGACAACCTCGCGGCGCACATGCCCCGGTTCTGTCGTGGCTCGTCTCAGGCAGACTCACCGACCACACCACTGCGTCGTCAAAGGTGCGATCAGCACGCTTGTAGACTGCCACGCTGGATGCGCATTGCAGACCATCCAGATTTGCAGCGCTAAGTTATTTCCGCGAAGGCCGGATGGGCAATGGGTCAGGTGTACCATTCCCCGCGCAAACATGCTGCAAGTCCAGCTCTCGGCGGCGAGCTAGTTCGGAGTGATGATCCCCAGCTGCAGAGCAACCATGGCAGCCTCGGTGCGATCCGTGACTTCCAGCTTGGCGCTGATGTGGTTCAGGTGATTGCGCACTGTGTATTGGCTGATATCGAGCACGCGCGCTATTTCTTTGTTCGTGAGGCCTTTGGAAACCATCTTCAGGATCTCGATTTCCCGGGAACTGAGGCTGGCGCGTTCGTCGCGTTGTGCAATGCGCGCCGCCACCGCCGGGGGAAAGTACCGGCCGCCGCTGTGCACTGTCATGATCGCATCGACAATCTCCGCTTTGGACGCGTCCTTTGAGAGGTATCCGGCAGCGCCGGCGCGAACTGCGCGGTAGATATCCTCCTCGTAGTCATAACTGGACAAGATCACTACGGCGGGAGGCGCCGGGAGACCCCTCAGCAGGGGCAACAGCTCGATCCCGCTGATCCGGGGCATGCGCAGATCCAGCAGCACAACGTCGATCGAACTCCGGCCTGCGATCTCCAGCGCTTCCTCGCCCGTATGAGCTTCGGCGGCGACTCGCAAACCGCTCTGCCGCCGCAGAAGGCTCATCAGGCCTGCACACACGACAGGATGATCGTCGACAACCATCACGCGAATCGGCTTAGGAGGCTGCGTGTCCATGGGATGGCTTTCTCCAGGGAAGGCGGAACAGCACGCGTTCCCAGGTGCTGCGCAGGAGAGAGGGAGGGAGCGGGGCCCCAACCTCTACTGACGTACCCTGGCCCGGCATAGTGTGGACGACGAATCGCGCCCCGATGCTGTCAGCCCGCTTATGCATCCCCCGCATGCCAAAGCCTTCCCGCCCGTCTGTGAGCTGGAATCCTGAGCCGTCGTCGGTGACGATCAGGTCGATTCCGCTGGAATCATAGCGGAGCTCAATGTCGATGCGAGAGGGATGAGCATGACGTACGGCGTTGGCGATAGCTTCGTGACCGATGCGCAGCAGGGTGTCGGAAATGCGTAGCGGGATGTTGCGCTCGCCGCCCGTGCTGCTCACCCGAACTTCAATGCTCGAGGCTCCAGCGACCATACGCTCGGCGGATTCTCTCAAAGCCCCGGCGAGACCTACGGCTTCAAGATGATCGGGGCGCATCGCGGCGATGCTCCGGCGTGCCTCTTCGTGGCTATTGCGCACCATTTCCCGCGCCAGATCGATCTGCGGGAGCATATCGGTGCGGTCGCTTAAGTCGTCGCGGATGGCTTCGAGCTGAAAGCCGATACCCGCGAAACTCTGCGCCAGTGTGTCGTGCATTTCGTGCGCCAGACGTTCCCGTTCGTCCAGCACGGCTTCCAGCCGCCAGCGCTCCATGAAGATGTAGCTGGTGAGTCCCACCAGAATCAGAACGACGGTTCCCGCGACCAGCGCGATAATGTGCGCGGTGGTCCACCACGGCGGCCCTTCCAGCACTTCCACGTCATTGAACGAGGGCAGAAGGATGGCAAAGGGAGTCAGGTCGCCGGTATAGCGCGAGTCGACGACACAAATGCCGCGCAGTCGCAGGCGGCTTCGCACTTTCAGCTGTCGCAGCCTTGTGGCTGCACCGGCTCGTGTCGCGAGAGCGAGGAAGTCCTGGCTGCCATCGCTGAGCGTCAGCACCATATTCTGATCCGGATCCTGATGCATCGTCACCAGACGCCCGTCGATCTCCACGAACTGCGCGTCGAAACTTCCCGTCGCCGCCTGCGAGGCGGTCACGGCCACCGGCGGAACGGGGTTGTGCGACCACAACAGCCGCACCTCTGCATTTTGCAGCTGCGAACTGAAGTCTTTCAGTTCGGCGTCCCCTCTGGCCTCAACTTCATCACCGATTTGTAACGGAGCGTGGGAACGACTTGTGCGGATGGCAAGGCCCCCCGTGGAGTCCTGAACAAACAGGACCGGAGAGGTGAGCGTAACCACGCCATGCACCGTAACGGGCGTTGTGGCATTGGGAGAGAGAAGCCGAAGGCTGCTGATGGTCTGCGCGCTCAGGTCGGTCCGATGTTCCAGCATGGCGCGCTCGATGGGCTCGAAGTATCGGTCGTAAGGGGCCGGCTGCAGTCCGGCAGGGAACTGATCGGCAACAGCAATGGGCGGCCGGACATCGCCCGTCATCGCGACGAGATCCTTATGCGAGGCGGGTCGAATTTCCACGTTTCGCCACTCGGCGCCCGTGTTGTATGACTTCAAACCGAACCGGCCCGAGTGAATGCAACCGGGATCTTCGATGGCCGCGGCGGTGGTTGCGCCGCCGGACGCACGCGCGCTGACCGCAAAGTCGCAGCCTACCGCCAGCAGTTTCACGTGATACCACTGCTGTGCATTGACCCGCGGCTGGATAGCTTTTGCAACGTATTCACGCCAGCCGTAGTCGGCCCGACCGAGGATCAGCGTGTTGTCCAGATCGCGCAGGCCGGCCATGTAGCCGTGATATGCGTCGACGCCTTCTTCTTCATCGCTGGCACGGATAATGAGGCCGGCGTCACCGTACTCGCCCAGCAGGAGAACGTCGGCCTCCACCGAATAGTCGCTCAGACCGGTCGAACCGGTAAGCAGCTTGGCGCCGCGCTCGTCCGAGTTGTTGCGCATGATGCCTTCGGAATACTGCCAGGTTCCTCCGAAGGCCTGCCAGTCATCCTGCTTCTCCAGCGAAATAGATTCGGGGCTGAAAGGCCGGCGGCCTGCAACCGAGTGATAAAGCCGTGTGCTTCCGAGAAGCAACAGAGCCGCGACACCCGCGCACCCGGCAATCAGGCTCAGCCTTCCAGCCAGGCGTCTCATTGCGATGCCCACCACGAGAGATTCAGAATCTGACGAACATCAGGTGTATCGACGTTGTCGCGCGTCATCAGCACCGGCTGGACAAACACTTCGGCCGAACCACCTGTTGCGTGGATCTCGCGGTTCATCAGATCCATGGCGATGCGGCCGATCTCATAGGTGTTCTGGATCACGACCGAATCGATCCCGCCCGTGCGAATGGGCGGGATGAGGTCCTGATCGAATCCCACAAGCCTGACTTGTTTTTCCCTCCCGAACTCGACCAGGGCATAGTAAGCGCCGCGGGTAGAAGCCAGAGAAAGCGCCACGATCGCGTCGACCTTCTCGCTGGAAAGAAGCTGTTCGGCGGCCTGTTGCTCCTGAGGAACACTGGAGAGACCAAGTTTTCGTGCCGCCACATGGACGTCCGGGAACTCGCGCGCGAGCGTGTCTTCGAAGCTGCGCTCGCGAGCCGTATTGCTCGTCAGGGGTGGATTGATCCCCATGACCGCAATGTCACCGCGACCGCCCAGCATATTGCCGATGCGCCTCGCCGCCAGGCGGCCGCCGGCCCTCTCATCGTTCATCACATAGGAGAGCTGAGGTCCAGGCGGAATGCCGAGTTCCGTGTCAACCACCACCGCGGGCACGCCGCGAGAAAGAACGCCGCGCATAGGCGTACGCAGAGGAAGCGTTTCGATCGGAGCCACAATGATCCCGGAATATCCACGATCGAGCGACTTCTCGATGAGAGAAATCTGCGACTGGACATCGTCGTCGCGCATAGGGGCGTTCCAGTAGACATCGAGGTTATGCGCTCTCGCAACCGCGGCCGCGCCGGCGTGTTCCGGTTCCCACAGCGCCGTCCCACAGGTGCGGGGAATGATGGCGACGGTCGGCCGGGCGCGACGGCATCCCATGGGAGCTGTCGCGATGAAAACTCCTGTCAGCACCAGCAAGCTTGCGGCGGTTTTTGAAAAACATCCTGGCCAGCCTGGCATCGCAATAGAAAACCGCAACATGATCGTTGCCGGTAATGGTACATCTGCACTATTTGGGCGCGATGTGCCAGGCAATACAGTTGCGGGTTGAGCGTCCGGCTGCGGCGCCGGGCGATTTCATATTCACGGGCCGCAATCACACCTTCTCACACCCACCGAGATACGAGCGATGAAGAATTCCCGCAGAACCTTCCTGAAGTGGAGTGCAGCCGCAGCCGTCGCCTCACAAGCTGGCCTCCGCGGCCACTCACTAGCCAGTCTCGCTGACATGCCGGCCAATGCGGCAAAACCCCTCAGCCAGTTTGGATACGAGGATGTAGAACTGCTCGAAGGGCCGATGTCCCGGCAGTTCCACGCGAACCACGCATTGTTTCTGGCCCTGGATGACGACAAATTGCTGAAGCCCTTTCGCCAGCGTGCTGGGCTGACCGCGCCCGGCGAAGACATGGGCGGGTGGTACGATAACGCAGCCGAGTTCGATCCGCACGGCACGTTTCATGGCTTTATTCCGGGTCACAGCTTCGGCCAGTACCTGTCGGGGTTGTCGAGAGCCGCCGCGGTCACCGGTTCGCAACCAACCAAAGAGAAGGTTCATCGCCTGGTCGAGGCGTTTGCCCCCACTGTGACGACGAAGTTCTACGAGGGATATCATCTCCCTGCCTATACCTTCGACAAAACCAACTGCGGCCTGATCGATGCGTACCAGTTTGCCGGCTGCACGAAGGCATTCGAGGTTCTCAACACGGCAACCGATGCGGTCCTGCCCCATCTGCCAGCCAAGGCCATGGCGCGCTCGGAACAATACGCCGAGCCGCATCCGGACGAAGCGTACTGTTGGGATGAAACCTATACGCTTCCGGAGAATTTCTTCCTCGCATGGCAGCGTGGAGCGGGAGACCGCTATCGCGAACTGGCGATACGCTTCCTCGAAGACGATCTGTACTTCGGACCACTGGCCGAGGGCAGAAATGTCCTGCCCGGCGAGCATGCCTACAGTCACGTCAACGCATTCAGCAGTGCGATGCAGGCCTGGCTTGTGCTGGGCAGCCACAAACATCTGCTGGCCGCGCAGAATGGTTTTGCTTTTCTGCGTGACACACAAAGCTTCGCGACCGGAGGGTGGGGCCCGGATGAGTTATTCCGCAAACCTGGCAGCGGAGAGGTGGGAGAAAGCGTCGAAAAGACGCATTTCAGTTTTGAAACTCCCTGCGGCGCCTATGGCCATTTCAAGGCCGCTCGCTATCTGATGCGCGCGACCCGCGACAGCCGCTACGGCGACAGCATGGAGCGCGTCCTCTACAACACGATTCTGGGGGCCAAACCGCTGCTCGAAGACGGAACAGCTTTCTACTACTCCGACTACAACAACGTGTTTGCGAAGAAGGGATATTACAAGGATAAGTGGCCTTGCTGCTCCGGCACGTTTCCGCAGATCACCGCAGACTACGGGATTAGTTCCTACCTGCACGATGACTCCGATATTTATGTGAACTTATACGTCCCCTCACGAGTCACCTGGAGCGCTGGTGGCAACCGCGTCGTGCTGACGCAGAAGACTGCCTATCCTTACAATCCAACGACTTCTATCGAGATCGGCAGCGCGAAGGCGCGTGAGTTTGCGATCTGGCTCCGCATCCCGGCCTGGGCCGGACCCGCCACCTCGATTGCGGTGAACGGCCGCCGCGTCGATGTGGACCTCAGGCCGGGCAGCTTTGCGCGAATTCAGCGGACATGGGCCGAGGGCGACCGCATCGAGGCAGAATTCGCAATGCAGACCTCGCTCGAGAAGGTCGATCCGCAGCGCCCCGACGTCGTTGCCCCGGTTTACGGACCTATGGCGCTCTTCGCCCTGGTTCCGCTCCCCTCACGCATAACTCGTCAGGACCTGCTTGGCGCTGGAAAGACATCTGCGAACTCCGATACGTGGCGTACGGAAACGAGCGCAGGACCCCTGATGCTCAAACCATTCATGGCGATCAATGACGAACAGTATCGTCTGTATCACACGGTTGGGTCGTGATGGTATAGCCATTGGCTCGCGCTGTACGTTGGATAGGCGTAGGCTCGTACGGACATCAGAAGGGGCACAGCGAATGCTGTTGGCTCGTTGGAGAAAGGAACTTTGTTTCGTTGTGTACCTGCTGGCGTCGTCAGTGTGGCTCGCTGGTCAGGCAGGCAGCGATGCCGCGGCCTCCATTGCCGATGCGCTGCGCAGTCAGGACTACGAGCGAGCTCTGCAGATGACCGGTCCTGCACTCCGGCAATCTCCTGGCAATCCTCAGCTGCTCATGTTCAGGGGCCTGGCATACTCCGGTCTGGGCGATCGAAAATCCGCGCTCGCCTCCTATCAGCAGGCGCTGAAGACCGCCCCCGACTATCTCCCGGCACTCGAAGGCGCCGCCCAGATCGATTATCAGTCTGGAAGCCAGGACGCTGTTCCTCTTCTGCAGCATATTCTCCGACTGCAACCCGGCGATCCAACCACCCATGCGATGCTCGCCGTAACGCTGTTTCGCAGGGGCGACTGTTCTGCTGCGGTGGATCACTTCGACCAAAGCCGAGCCATCCTGAGCACGCAGCCGGGCGCCATGCAGGATTACGGAGTGTGTCTGCTCAGGCTGAAACAGACTGACCAGGCCATCGAGATATTTCAGCAACTCATGGCGGCTCATCCCGACGACCCCCGTCCCCGGCAAACGCTGGCAGTAGTCCAGTTCGGTGCGGGCCACTTCACGGACGCGCTCACCACGCTGCAGCCGCTGCTGAACGGAACGCCGGATGTGAACACAATGGACCTGGCGGCAGACATCTATGAGGCCAACAAGGATACTCCGCATGCCGCCCAGCTTTTGCACGACGCCATCACCAGGGATCCAAACAACACAGCCTTGTACGTAGATTTTGCCGGCATGGCTCTGGATCACGAATCGTTTCAGGCGGGCGTCGAAATGATCGACGCCGGGCTCAGGCTTCAGCCGCAGGCTCCGGAACTTTACCTGGCGCGCGGAGTCCTGTACGTGCAACTTGCGCAGTACGACAAGGCCGAGGCCGACTTCGAGAAGGCTGATGAGCTCGACCCCAAACACTCGCTCGGCGCGACGGCCCAGGGGATGGTCGCGGAGGAGCGCAACGAGCGCGACCCTGACAAGGCGCTCGCAACGGTGCAGGCAAAGCTGACTCGAAACCCACGCAACGGGTTCCTCTGGTACCTGCAAGCGGCCATCCTGTCCGAGAAGGCGCCTGATCCCGGTTCGGCCGACTTTAGGAAGGGAATTGACTCCGCCAGGAAGGCGGTGATCCTCGACCCGACTCTGACTGTCGCACATAACGTGCTAGCGAAGTACGATCTCGACTCCGGACAGTATGCGCTGGCAGCACGGGAGTGTCGGATTGTTCTGGATAAAACACCTGAGGACCAGACCGCGCTGTACCATCTCGTGATTGCGCTCCGCAAGACCAACCAGCCTGCCGAAATTCCTGATCTGCTGAAGAGACTGGCTCAGGCGCGCCGCGACGCTACAAAGGCGGAAGGGGAGCGAAACCGCTACAAGCTGATTGTTGCTGATCCTGTCGCTGACTGACGCTGCAGGAGTCCTTACGGAGCGGACCGGCCTTTACGCGACTCCGGGAGCCGCCGATAATGGAGGTCGCTTCACCGCCAATCAACGATGTCGACCACACGCCGCTCATTTATTGTTCTTTCGCTCTGCGCCTCAGCGCAGCAGCTATTCGCCGCACAACAGCAGGGCGTGGCTACGCGCGATATCAAGCCCCAGGCCCGTCCCGCGCCCTCCGGACGACCTTTTCATGCGCATTTCGTCGATGTCGCCCGGCAGGCAGGCCTGCATGCCCCGATCATTTATGGCGGCGTGGAATCGAAGAAGTACATCATGGAAGCAAATGGCTGCGGCTGCGCTTTCATCGATTACGACAACGATGGCTGGATGGACCTCTTTCTTCTGAGCGGCACCCGATTGGAAGGAGATCCGCCGGGAGCTACGAATCGTCTCTACAAAAACAATCGCGACGGCACCTTCACTGATGTGACCGAGAAAGCGGGACTGAAAGCTGTCGGCTGGGCCAACGGGGTCTGCGTTGGCGATTACAACAACGATGGCTTCGACGATCTCTTCGTCACGTATTTCGGACAGAATCGGCTGTATCGCAACAACCGCAACGGCACATTTACCGACGTGACAGAGGCCGCCGGTTTGGTGCAGCCGGGGCCGGCGCGCTGGAACTCAGGCTGCGCGTGGGTGGACTACAACCGAGACGGACACCTCGATTTGTTTGTCTCCAATTACATCCGGTTCTCGTTCGAACATGCACCTGTACCGGGCGAGGGCTCCACATGCAACTGGAAGGGCATTCCGGTCAACTGCGGCCCGCGCGGACTTCCCACCGGCAGGCATTGCCTCTATCGCAACGATGGTGACGGCACGTTCACTGATGTGACAAAGGAGTCGGGAATTGGGGGCGCAACGGAAAGCTATGGCATGACGGTCGTCGCCGCGGACTTCGACGAGGATGGCTGGCCGGACATCTTTGTCGCCTGCGACTCCACGCCGAGCCTGCTCTTCATGAACAACCATGACGGCACATTTCGCGAGGAAGGCGTGATGCGCGGAGTGGCTCTCAGCGACGACGGCATGGAGCAGGCGGGCATGGGCGTCGGCCTCGGCGACTACAATCTCGATGGCCACCTGGACCTGTTCGCAACTCACTTCATCGGCGATACCAGCGGTTTCTACCGCAACGACGGCAAAGGCAATTTCGATGAGATGACGCGCGCGGCGAAATTAGGGGTGGAGACGCGCTTTACAAGCTGGGGCGCCGGCATGGTCGATCTGGATAACGACGGGTATCCCGACATCCTGTTCGTTACGGGGAGCGTTTACCCCGAGGTGGAGCGTAAGCTGCCCGAGTATCCATACAAAACGCCGCGCGTTCTCTTTCGCAATTTGGGCAACGGCAGCTTCGAGGAAATCGAGTCGGCTGGCGAAGGTATTTCCGCACCGCACAGTAGCCGTGGTTGCGCGTTCGGAGACTTTGACAACGACGGCGACCTCGATGTTCTCATCGTGAACATGAATGAGCCTCCATCGCTGCTGCGCAACGACCTCGCCGCAAAGCAAAACTGGCTCAAGGTGAAACTGGAGGGCGTGAAATCGAACCGCAGCGCGATTGGAGCGCGGGTTATCGTTCGATACGGCGAGAAGTTGCAGGCGCAGGCAGTTACCAGCCAGTCCAGCTATTATTCCTGCAACGATTCTCGACTGCATTTCGGCCTGGGCGACTCTGCGA
>Ga0335072_10002158_pt1 | contig 30972 bp, 26 predicted proteins | sample Lox_Sample_21_FD_206725 | JGI IMG/M metagenome (GOLD analysis project Ga0335072, IMG submission 206725) | Soil microbial communities from Loxahatchee National Wildlife Refuge, Florida, United States - Lox_Sample_2.1 | ecosystem: Environmental > Terrestrial > Soil > Wetlands | place: USA...
TACAACTTCAACAGACCACACGGCTCGCTCAGCCACAAGCCGCCCGGCGCTCGCCTACGCGAGCTGACGAACGTGGCTGGGAACTACAGCTAGAGCGGGCTAGCCGCGAGTGGACCCGCGGGCCAGCGGGCCAGCCGCGAGCGGACCCGAGGGCCAGCGGACCAGCCGCCTAAAGCAGACTCGTGGTCATGCGTTCGACCTCGGCGATCGAGGTCAGGCCTTCGCGCACCTTGTCCATGCCGTCGTCACGCAACCGGCGCATGCCTTCGCGCACCGCGACGGTGACCATCACGTCGACGGAAGCCCGCTCGAGGATCAGGGCGCGGATGTGCTCGGAGACCACCATCACCTCGTAGACGCCGAGCCGGCCGCGGTAGCCGGTGCCACCGCAGCGCGAGCAGCCCACCGCCTCGAACGGCTGCGCGCCCGAGAGGCCGTGCTCGGCCAGCACCGAGTCCGAGACCTTCAGCGGTCGCTTGCAGTGCTTGCAGAGCATGCGCACCAGCCGCTGGGCCACGATGCAGTCCACGGCAGAGGAGACCAGGAACGGCTCGATCCCCATGTCGATCAGGCGCCCGAGGCCGCTGGGGGCGTCGCGCGTGTGCAGCGTCGTCAGCACCAGGTGGCCCGTCAGCGCGGCCTCGACGGCGATGTGCGCCGTCTCGCGGTCGCGGATCTCGCCCACCATGATCACGTCGGGGTCCGCCCGCAGCATCGAGCGGAGCCCCACGTCGAAGGTCACGCCGGCCTTGGGCGCGATCTGCATCTGCTTGATCCCCGCGATCCGCTGCTCGACGGGGTCCTCGATCGTGAGGATGCTGCGTTCGCCGTCATTCAGATCGTTCAGCGCGGCGTACAGGGTCGTCGACTTGCCCGAGCCCGTCGGGCCGGTGACGAGCACGGCGCCGTTCGGCTTTTTGATCGCGTCCTTGAAGTGCTCCAGCGCCTGCGGCGGCATGCCCAGCGACTCCAGGCCGTGCATCACGGCACCCTTGTCGAGGATGCGCATCACGACGCCCTCGCCGTATACGAGCGGCAGCGTCACGACGCGGATGTCCACGCGACGGCCGTCGACCGTCAGCGCGAAGCGGCCGTCCTGCGGCAGGCGCTTCTCGGAGATGTCGAGGTCCGCCATGATCTTGATGCGCGAGACGACGCCCATCGCCATCTTGCGCTTGACCGTGGCCGCCGGCGCCAGCACGCCGTCGACGCGGAACAGCACGCGCGTGTCGCCCTCTTCGGGGTTGACGTGGATGTCAGAGGCGCCCTGCTGCACCGCCTGCGCCACGATCGAGTGCACGAGCTTGATGATCGGCGCGTCCGAGTTTGCCTCGTCGACCACGACATCGCCCTCGTCATCGCCCTCGACCTCGTCTTCGACGATGTCTTCGATCGAGTCGTCCATGCGCGCCAAGCGCGCGAGCAGCAGGTTGAGGTCCTCGACGGACGCCGCCACCGGACGCACGCGGCGGCCGGTCATCATCGCGACGTCGTCGATCGTCAGGACGTTCGTGGGATCGGCCATCGCCAGCAGCAGCGTGCCGTCCTCGCTGAAGCCGATCGGGACCGACTGGTAACGCTTGCAGGCCTCGGCGTTCAGCAGGTTGGTCGCGCCCATGTCGAGGTCGTAGACCGCCAGGTCCACGTAGTCCAGGCCGAAGCGCTCCGCGACCACGCGCGCGAGCTGGTCGTGACGGAGCACGCCCTGCTCGACGAGCACCAGGCCCGTCGGGCGCCCCTGGGTGCGCGCGGTCTCCACCGCCTCGTCGACCGTTTTGCGATCCGCGAAGCCAAGGTCCACCACGACTTCGCCGATCATCCGCGTCGAGCGGCCGGTGCGGCGCGGCGGGTACAGGCCGGTGCTCGACCCGCGCTCGGCCTCCGACTGCTCGACGACCTCGACGGCGCCGTCCCCGGCTCCTGCCGCGGCCGTGTCCTCCGTCTCCTCGGCCGAGTCCTTTGCAGCGGTTCGCTCGGCCGTCGGCGTACCGACGTCGCTCATATCTACTACATCGGCAGAAAAGCTGTCCAGCTTGACTGAGTCGGCGCCAGCGGCCACCGGCCCCGTGACGCCTTGGCCGCAAGCGACCAGCCCCCGTCGCGTCCCTGCATCCACGTCCTTCGGGAGGGCTCAGCGCTCCCTTCGCGAATATGGCCGAAGTTCGACCACGCGAATCAATCTGATGGCGGATCCTTCGGGCCAAGACAAACTGCTGGAGCTCCGACACCGCTATGCGTGGGACTGGTTCAAACACCACGCCGACCAGCGGTTCTCGGCGTTCAACTTTCTCCTGATCGTGCTGGGCGCAGTGAGCGTCGCGTACGCCAGCGCAGCCTCGCACCACGAGGCGGCCTTCGGTTGCGCCGTGGCCGGGCTCGCGTTTGTCGTGTCGGCTTCCTGGCGCTGGACAAGAGGAACAGCCAGCTCGTCGAGCTTGCGCGAGAGAGACTGGAAGAGCTCGAGCTAGGTCCTCTCGCCTTCGAGATCACCACAAAAGACAGGCGCACACGAAAGGCCCGGTTCTCCCACCAGCTCTGGTTCCGCGTCATGATCGCCGCGTTCCTTGTACTTGCCTGCGCCGGCTTCGTTTGGGCGGTCACGGACTTTGGCGGTCACGCCGCTCTCCGGGGCGAGTACCGGTTCGAGCACAGGGGGCCTCAGGCGCCGTGAGGGTCAGTACACGTCGCCGTGCTCGGCGCGCTTCTCGTCCTCATAGGGCGCGCCCACCCGGCGATAGAACTCATCAGCGACGTTTCTGAAGACGCCGATCACGGTGGCGATCGACCAGTAGCGTCTGACCGGCATGACCTTGAGCGCAAGCTTCGTGCACGAGTAGTTCAGGAACCCCGCGAACGCCGCGTCGCCACCTTCCTCCCGCGCGAGACGGACGATCCGATCGGCCAGGTCGTCGATGAAGGGGTCCAACTCCTCTCGTGCTCCGCCAGATATGTACGGCACCCGCAACACCTCTCGAGACTGCTCACGTGAACTAGCAGCGCAGCTTTCCAGTCTTGCCGGACAGCGATCACAGGCCCTGCTCGAACGCCCCCTTCACCTGCGCGTCGAGCGCGTTCAGGCGGTGCAGCGCCAGCGCCTCCGCGGAGGCGAAGCGGGTGCCGCGCGCGCCGTCGGGGCCGTGGTGCAACAGCACGCAATGCTCCAGCGCCAGCCGCCGCGGCTCCGGCAGGGCGTGGGGGACGTGCGGTGCGATCACGCGCAGCCCCAGCTCGACGTGACCGAGCATCCGCCCCTCCTCGCTGCGCGCGATCTCCGCCCCGTAGGTGAACTCGCGCGTCTTGCCGAGGTCGTGCACGATCGCCGCGCACAGCAGCAGGTCGCGGTCCAGGCGGGGGTGCAGCGCGCACAGCTCGTGCGCCAGCGTCGCCACGCCCACGGTGTGCTCCAGCAGGCCGCCCAGATAGGCGTGGTGCGCGCCGGTGCGCGCCCCCGGCACCGAGCAGGGAGCGCGGCGCAGCTCCGGGCGCAAGCGCTCGTCGGCCAGCAGCCCGTCCAGCAGCAGCTTCAGCGGCGGGTCGTAGACCTCGCGGGCGAGGTGTTCGAGGAAGCCCTCGAGCTCGTCGAGGTCGCGATAGGCCTTCGGCAGGAACTCGGCCGGGTCCGCCTGGGCGCCCTCCGCCCGCGCGATGGTCGTGACGTTCACTTGTAGCTGCTCGCGGTAGCGCTCGACCTGCCCGCGCACGCGCACCAGCTCGCCGCGCTCGAAGCGCCCGGCGAGCACGTCGGCGTCGCTGAACGCGCGGGCTGTGATCGAGCCGGTCGAGTCCGCCAGCTCGATCGTCAGGTAGGGCGAACCGGCGCGCGAGATCTGGCGTTCCTTGCGCGTGCAGGCGAAGACGCCGTCCAGCTCCTGCTGGTCGCGCAGCGTCGCGATCGCCTGGGCGCCGTCGGGGCCCGCGGCGGAAGGCTCCCTGCTCGTCACGGGGCTCATCAGCTCATGATGTACGGTGATTCGGATGCAGCCGTTGATCTGGGATCGCCGTCCGGACGAGCTCCGCGCACCGGCGATGGTCTGCGCGTTCCAGGGCTGGAACGACGCCGGCGACGCCGCCTCCGGCGCGGTCTCGTTCCTGGCCTCCTCGTTGCAGGCGCGGCGCTTCGCGCGGATCGACTCCGAGGAGTTCTACGACTTTCAGTCCAACCGCCCGAACATCCAGTTCAACGACGCGGGCGAGCGCGAGATCGTGTGGCCCACGGTCGAGGTGCTCGCCGCGCCGGCCCCGCGCGCCCCGCGCGATCTGGTGCTGGTTCAGGGGGTCGAGCCCTCGCTGCGCTGGCGCGCCTTCACGGGGCACATCGTCGACCTCGCCGAGGCGCTCGGGGTGCAGGTGGTCGTCTCGCTGGGCGCGCTGCTCGGCGACGTGCCGCACACGCGCCCGGTGACGGTCTCCGGCCATGCGAGCGACCCCGCGCTGATGGAGCGGCTCGGCATGAAAGACGCCTCCACCTACGAGGGGCCGACCGGGATCGTGGGCGTGCTCCAGAACGCCTGCGCCCAGGCGGGGCTGCCGTCGGCGAGCCTGTGGGCCGGCGTGCCCCACTACGTCGCCGCCGCGGCCAACCCGAAGGCGGCGCTCGCGCTCGTGCGCCGGGTCGAAGGCCTGATCGGCGTCTCGGTCGACGTCTCCGAGCTGGAGTCGGCGGCGGCCGACTACGAGCGGCAGGTCGGGCTCGCGGTGCAGAGCGACCCCGACATCCAGGCGTTCGTCGAACGCCTGGAGCAGGCGGCGGAGAACGACGAGGAGATCTCGCCGCAGGACGTCCCCTCAGGGGACGCGATCGCGCGCGAATTCCAGCGCTTCCTGAGACAGCGCGGGCGCGAGGGCTAGTAGCAGCGAGGAGGCCCGGCGACGGAGCCGGGCGCTCGATCGGCCCGGCCGGCGCGTGCGCGGGTCGTCACTTCTCCGCGGCGGGGCAGACGATCCGGTAGTCGCACAGCGAGCACGCCGCGTGCGAGGGCGTCGGCTCGAACTGCTGCGCGAGGATGCCCTCGCCGACCTCCATCACGAGCGCTTCCACGGAGGCCTCGTCCTGGGCGTCGCGCGGCACGGGGACCTTGAGGTCGTCGAGCACGTAGTAGTAGGCCTGGCGCGAGGAGTGAAGGCCCCAGTCCTCGCGCGCGGCGAGCGCGTAGAGCGAGAGCTGCACGTCGTCCTGAAGCTGCTCGGCGCTTTTTGGACGGGAGGTCTTGTAGTCGATCAGCTCGTAGCGCTCCTCGCCCGGCGCCGCGTCCCGGGCGGCCTCCCCACTTGCACCCGGCACGCGCGCGGCCGCGTCCTCGCCTCGGATCCGGTCGACGCGGTCGACGCGCCCGCGCAGGTGGTGCGGGCCGAGCTGGAACGAGAAGGAGCGCTCGAACCAGACGGGTTCGGAGTCCTGTCCACCGAGACGTTCGTGGTAGCGCGTGAGCGCGCTGCGCGCCTTCGCCAGCAGCTCGCGCTCCTGCTCGCTGTCGCCGAAGCCGGATCGCCGCCAGCCCGCCTCGAGCAGCTCGTGCATCTGCGCGAGCGTCTTGGCCCCGTCGCAGTGGAAGCGCTCGAGCACCTGGTGGACGACGATCCCGAACCGCTGCTGGGGGGTCTGCTCGGTGGGGATGCGCAGGACGCGGCCGAACTTGTAGCGCAAGGGGCAGCTGCGATAGGTCTCGATGTCGGAGGCCGAGAGCGCGAGCCCAACGCCCTTGCGCGGCAGGAACGGCCCGAGCGAGTGCTCTTCGCGCGCCCCGGGGTGCGAGCGCGCGGTGAGCGCCTCGTCGAGCGGCGAGCTCTGGAGGATCTCGCGCTGCACGGGGGTCGCGGCCGCAAGCAGCCGCGCGTTCACGTCGGCGAGCGCGTCCTGGAGCTCCTGGCCCGCGGGGCGTTGCAGGAGCGCCGCGAGCTTGACCAGCTCCAGATAGCGCGCGACGCCGTGCGCGACGTCGAGTTCGGTGTCGAGCCGCAGCTCTCCGAGATGCCCGCCGATCCGGGCGACGCCGTCGAGCAGCTCCTCGCGCAGTCGCTGATAGGCGGCCTCCAGGTGCTCGTCGAGCGTCGCGGTCTGCTCGCCGGGCGAGCCGCCTTCGGCCGGCGCGGCCGTGCCGTCGCCCGCCGTGCCATCGCCTGCCGTGCCATCGCCGGGCCGCCCAGGGGCCGCACCGGCCGCGGACTCCGGCGCCGGCGCGCCCGCCGCCGTCGCGGGAGAGCCGCCCTGCTCCACGTTCGCAAGACCGCGGGTGGCGGGCGTGGCGGCGGCGAGATGACGCACGAGCTGGCGCGGCGTGGCGCCGGGTTCGCGGCGCACGAAGCCGGAGGCGAGCTCGCGCAGGCCTGCGAGGCTGTGCTCGCGGGCGGCGGCCTGCTCGGGCGTCAGCAGCGCACGCCCACGGTTGCCGAGCAGCTCGATCAGCTCGTCGACGAGGGCGTCGGGGGGCAGCCGGTCGAGACCGGCGGAGGCGCTGCGGTGCACGGCGAGGAAGCGCTCGATCCGTTCGCGCGCCTCGGGCGGCACCTGCGGCGACTCGCCCGCGGCGGTCATGCCCGAGACGAGGTCGAGCTTGCGCCGCCGCGCGACCTGGATGACGCGCGCGAGATGCGTCTGGCGCAGCTCTATCGGTGGGCGGGCCAGGGCTCGCACGACGGCGGCGGCGTCCTGCGGGTCGACCAGCAGCCGCAGCCAGGCCAGCACGTCGCGCACCTCCGCCCGGCGCAGGAAGCCCATCCCCTGGGGGGCAGGGCCCGGCGCCGCGACCCCCGCCTCCCCGCGGGCCGACGCGAGCTGCTCGTCGCGGTCCGGGGCGCCGCCGTGATCGGCTGCGGGTTCCGGCGCGGTGCGTGAGACGGCCACGATCCAAGAATACGAGCGCCCGGCGTTGCGGGCCAGGGCCGGGAGTCATTCGACCCGCCTGGCCCGGGCGAGACACGGCGCACGCCCGGCCCGAGCGAGACACGGGGGCAGAACTTAGGAACCACTCACGAGCCGGGGCTACGCTCTAGCGGTGGACCCGATCGATTGGCGCACGGCGCAGCGAATCGGCGAGCGGCTTGCCGGCTCCCCTCCGAGCGGAGCCGTGCGCGCTGAGGCGATCGAGCCCCGGGCCCACGAGTTCGCCCGCAGCGTGAGTGCCTACAGCGGCCTGGGCGAGCCAAGCGAGCTGCCGCCGATCGAGGTGGTCGACCGCGCGGGCTGGATCGCGGCGAACCTGCGCACGATGCGCCCGTTGCTGAGTGGGCTGGGCGAACGGATCGGCGAGGGCACAGGGCCTTTGTCGGGGCCCCTGCGAAGCGCCTCGGGATTCCTGCTGGGGGCGCAGGTGGGCGCGCTGACGGGGGTGCTGGCGCAACGGGTGCTGGGCCAGTACGACCTGGCGCTGCTGGACGCGAGCGTCACGCCGCGGCTGCTGCTGCTGGGCCCGAACCTGGCGATCGCGGCCCGCAACCTGTCGGTCGACCGCGACGAGCTGGTCCTCTGGGTGACGATCCACGAGATCACCCACGCGGTGCAGTTCACGGGCGCGCCGTGGCTGCGCGCCCACGTGGGCGGGATGCTGGCGGAGCTGATCGAGGGGCTGGAGGTATCGCTGGCGGGGAAGGGCCGTGAGGAGCCGGGCGAGGAGCGTGACGACCCGACCGGCGCGGGGACCGGCGCGAACGGCGGCGGGATAAACGGCTTCGGCGCCGGCTGGCGCGAGCGCATCAGGCTGCCGGACCCGGCGGAGCTGCGCGAGCTGGCGGAGCGCGCCCGCCGCGGAGAGCTGCTGCGCCTGACGCTGGGCGAGGACCGCTGGGCGCTGGTGGAACGGATGCAGGCGACGATGTCGCTGATCGAGGGCCACGCGGAGCACACGATGGACGCGATCGGGGCCGAGGTGCTGCCGTCGCTGCCGAAGCTGCGCGCGGCGATGACCCGCAGGCGCGAGACCCGGGGGCTGCCCTGGCGCGTGCTGGAGCGCCTGCTGGGCCTGGAGATGAAGCTGCGCCAGTACGAGGTGGGCCGCCGCTTCTGCGACGCCGTCGTCCAGCAGGGCGGCCCGCAGGCGCTGGCGCGGGTCTGGGAGGGCCCCGAGCAGCTGCCGAGCAACGAGGAGCTGAAGGCACCGGCGAGCTGGCTGCGGCGGACCGCGGTGCCGGGCGGCTCGATCGCTTAGCGGCGGGTGTTCTTGATGGCACCGCCCGCTGGCGCGGGCGGTGTGGCGAACGACGGGCCTGGCGGCCTGGCCCGCGGCGGGCTATCGGCGAAAGCGGCGGGCACGAACAGGCGAACAGGCGCGGCGGGCCGAACGCATGTTCTTCATGTTACAAGCTCACCCCCGATAACACCCCGTCAACACGGGACGTATGCCCCGTGGTAGGATTTCCCTGTAACAAACTTCCAGGGACGGGTTACAAACAGGTGTTCGGTCTCGCCGATCGGGGTACGAACACAGAGAACAAACCCGTACCTCCTCGCAATGGCGAGGAAGAAGAGGAGACCCCCTACAGATGCCAAGCGCCACCAGCACTTCCGCAAAAGCGGGCACGAAAGCGGCGAAAGCCAAAAAACCCGCTCGCAAAAAAGCGCAGTCGAAAGCGACGACGGCGAAGGCCGCTCGCACCCGCGCGATCCACCAGAGCGAGTCCGCGGCGAAGCAGGCCCAGACGGCGACGCGCGAGACGGTCGGCGTGTTCGGCGACTACGCCGAGCGCGCGCTGCTGATCCCCGTCGGCGCCGCCCTCACGGCGCGCGAGAAGGTCGTCACGACGGTGAACGACACGATCTCGAACTACTCGTCCACGACGAAGGCCCAGGCCCAGCTGCGCCGCTTCGAGCGCCGCGGCGCGACGGCCCGCAACCGCCTCGAGCGCGAGGTGCGCAAAGCGCGCGTCCGCGTCGAGCGCGAACTGCGCCAGCGCCGCCGCGAGATCGAGAAGACGGTCTCGGACCTCGAAAAGCGCCGCGACACCGTGGTCAAGAACGGTCAGGACCTCGCGAACCAGGTCCAGGAACGGATCGTGAGCCTGGTCTAAGGCGAACCAAGCTTCCCCCGACCCGGTACGGAGAGACCGGGGGCCGCGAGGCGGTCATCGGGAAAGTCTGTCGGCCTCATATCCCGCCGGCAGTAGTAGCACCCTCTCCTCCCTCGACTCGCGGGGCGGTCCCCATCGCCCCGCGAGTCATTTAATGACGCGGGCCGCCGGCTGAACTGCAACAAGCTTCGGGACAGGCAGCAGCCGGCCCGGATGGCCGGCCCCGTAACTGTCGTGGCGGCCGGAGCGGCTTCAAATTCAATCCAGAAGCGCAGGCCGGCTCGACCAAAAGGCTGGATGCCGGTCATGGTCGTGGCGGCCGGAGCGGCTTCGAATTCAATCCAGAAGCGCAGGCCGGCTCGACCAAAAGGCCGGATGCCGGTCACACAGGCCTGGTTTGGCACAATGGCCAGGCTCATGCCGACCCGCGACGAAATCCTCGAAGCCCTGAAGGCCGTGATCGACCCAGAGCTGCGCCGCTCGATCGTCGAGCTGGACATGGTCCGCTCGATCGAGGCGGGAGCCAGCGGCGTGGTCGACGTGACGGTCTCGCTGACGACCCCGGGCTGCCCGATCAAGGGCCACTTCCAGACGGCTGTCGCCGCGGCGGTGAACGCGCTGGAGGGCGTGACGCACACGAACGTCTACTTCGACGTGCTGACCGACGAGCAGAAGGCCGCGCTCCAGCAGAAGCTCGGTCGCGGCGGGGGCCTGCCGGACGGTTCGCTGGCGCAGGTCCAGAACGTGATCTGCATCGGCTCCGGCAAGGGCGGGGTCGGCAAGTCGACGCTGACCGCGAACCTGGCCGCGGCGCTGGTCGCGGAGGGCAAGCGCGTCGGCGTGCTCGACGCGGACGTCTGGGGCTACTCGATCCCCCGCATGTACGGGCTCGGCTCAACGCGCCCCCCGGTCTCGCCGCAGCGCAAGATCGTGCCGCTGGAGTCCCAGGGCGTGAAGGTGATGTCGATCGGCTTCTTCGTCGAGGAGGACGCCGCGGTCGTCTGGCGCGGCCCGATGCTCCACAAGGCTCTGACGCAGTTCCTCCAGGACGTCGACTGGGGCGCGCTGGACTACCTGCTGGTCGACCTGCCCCCCGGCACGGGCGACGTCTCGATGACGCTGGCGCAGCTGCTGCCGCAGGCGCGCTTTTTGATCGTCACGACGCCGCAGGCCACGGCGCAGAAGGTCGCCCGCCGCGCCGCGCAGATGGCCGACAAGGTCGACCTCGAGATCGCGGGCGTGGTCGAGAACATGTCCGGCTTCACGACGCCCTCCGGCGAGCGCTTCGCGATCTTCGGCGAGGGCGGGGGCGACGAGCTCGCCGACGAGCTGGACGTGCCGATGCTGGGACGCGTGCCGCTGACGATGCCGCTGCGCGAGCAGGCCGACGGCGGCGTGCCGCTCGTGGCCGAGAACCCCGACGACCCCGCGGCACAGGCGATTCGCCAGGTGGCCCGCGGCGTAATCGCGATCACACCGGCAGCCCCCATGAGCCTGCCGGTGCTCCCTCTCGTGACCGTTGGCGGTAGCGCCGCCAACGGTGCGACTCCGGCCGCGCCCACGGGCGCGCCGGCCCCCGCCGAGGAGCGAAAACCGGCGGGCATGTCGCTGCCGATGGCTTAGTCGGCGGGCAGAAAAACCACCTCCGGGGCGCCTGCGCCCCTGTGGCCATTCTGCGTCAACCGCTTGACAAGCGAAACCGCTTTGAGAGGATCGTTTGACATGTCCGCATCTGGACACCATGAGGGGGAGAGGGAAATAGCGTTGGAAGCGGCCGATCCGGCCCAGAACGGCGCGGGCGAGAACGGCTCCGTCGCGCTCGACGAGCGCCAGGAAATCGACGAGCGCCGCAAGAAGATGGAGCGGCTGCGCGAGGAAGGGATCGACCCCTACCCGCCCGTCACGCTGTGGGGCAGGCGCACCCGGATCACGGAGATCCACGCGGCGCACGACCCCAACGAGCTTGAGCAGGGCGCGCACGAGGACATGCGCTACCTGGTGGCGGGACGGCTGATCTCACGCCGCGGACACGGCAAGACCGCGTTCCTGGACCTGCGCGACCTGTCCGGGTCGATCCAGGTCGTCGTGCGGGTGGACTCGCTCGGGCAGGAGAGCTACGACCGCATCGTGGGCTTCGACATCGGCGACATCGTCTCGGTGGACGGCTGCGTCTACGTCACCCAGCGCGGCCAGCTCGCGCTCGAGGCGGTCGAGTGCACGCTGCTGACGAAGTCGCTGCGCCCGCCGCCCGACAAGCACCACGGGATGGGCGACACCGGCGCCCGCTACCGCTACCGCGAGCTTGACCTGATCGCCAACCAGGAGACCCGCGACCTGTTCGTGAAGCGCAACAAGATCATCCTCGCGATCCGCGAATGGCTCGCGGAACGCAACTTCACCGAGATCGAAACCCCGGCGCTTCAGTCGCTCGCGGGCGGCGCCGGCTCGCGGCCGTTCACGACCCATCACAACGCGCTGGACCGCGACCTGTACCTGCGCATCTCCGTGGAGCTGTTCCTCAACCGCTGCATCGTCGGCGGCATGGAGAACGTCTACGACATGGGCAAGGTCTTCCGCAACGAGGGCATCTCCCACAAGCACTCGCCGGAGTTCACGATCATCGAGTTCATGTGCGCCTACTCCGACTACAACGACGTCGCGACCGTCACCGAAGAAATGTTCCGCGACGTTGCCCAGCGGGCGCTCGGGCGCACGACGATCAAACGAAACGGCGAGGAGATCGACCTCGCCAAGCCCTGGCGCCGGATCACGATGCGCGATCTGATCATGGAGCGCTTCGGGGTCGACTTCATGGAGTCCACGCGCGACCAGCTCGCCGAGCTGCTGGACGACCCGATCGATCCCGAGGCCACCTGGGCCGAGGTCGTCGCCGACATCTACTCCGAGAAAATCGAGTCCACGATCAACCAGCCGACGCACGTGTTCGACTTCCCCCTGGAGCCGTTCCCGATCACGCGCCGCCACCCCGTGCACCCGGAGCTGGCCGAACACTTCGACGCCGTGATCGGCGGGATCGAGCTGGTCAGCGGCGACACCGAGCTGAACGACCCCGTCGACCAGTGGCAGCGGTTCGTCGACCAGCGCAAGCGGCGGATGATCGACGACGAGGACGTCCCCCACCCGAACGACGAGGAATACGCGCGCGCGATCGAGTACGGCTACTCGCCCACCGCCGGCGGCGGCATGGGCGTCGACCGCCTCGTGATGATCCTGCTCGAACGCGACACGCTGCGCGAGGTGATCCCCTTCCCGATCGTGCGGGAGCTCAAATGAGCGGGGTTCACGCGAACGGCAACAGCGCCAACGGAAACCAGGCGAACGGGAACGGCGCGACGCGTCCGGGCAAGCTGGGCCTCGACCAGGGCGTGATCGCCTCCTGCCGCGAGGCCGCGGAGCAGATCGCGGGCCAGGTCGCCGAGCAGATCGCCGGCAAGACGACGGTCTCGGTCGAGCGCACGATCGCGCGCCTGCTGGGGGTCGACGGCGCGAACGAACTCGAGGCGCCGCTGCCGAACGTGCTGGTCGACCACGTGCGCGACCGCGGCGAGCTGGGGCGGGGGATCGCCTACTGGCTCGGCAACGCGATGCTCGCCGACCCGCAGGCGACGCCCCAGTCGATCGCCGAAGCCGTCGAGGAGGGCGGGATCGAGCTGTGCGCCGTGCCACGCGCAAGCGAGGAGGCGATCCGCGCGCGCGTCGCCCAGGAGTGCGAGCGCCGCGTCGGCGAGATAGCCCGGCACACCAGCGAGCGTCACGAGCGCCGCGAGCGGCTGGGCGAGCACCCGCCGCCGTTGCGCTACGTGCTCACGGCGACCGGCAACGTCTACGAGGACGTCGTCCACGGCCTCGCCGTCGCGCAGGCGGGGGGCGACATCGTCGCGGTGATCCGCTCCACGGCGCAGAGCCTGCTCGACTACGTCCCCTATGGCCCCACGACCGAGGGCTACGGCGGCACCTTCGCGACGCAGGCGAACTTCCGCATCATGCGCGAGGCGCTCGACGAGTGGTCGGAGAAGCACGGCCGCTACGTGCGCCTGTCGAGCTTCTGCTCGGGGCTGTGCATGCCGGAGATCGCGGCGATGGGCGCGATCGAGGGCTTCGACAACATGGTGAACGACGCCCTCTACGGGATCCTCTACCGCGACATCAACCCCGTTCGCGGGCTGATCGACCAGCGCGTCTCGCGGATGATCAACGGCTACTTCGGCGTGACGATCAACACGGGCGAGGACAACTACCTGCGCACCGCCGACGCGATCGAGGCCGCGCCCTCCGTGACGGCCTCGCAGTTCATCAACCGCCAGCTCGCCCTGGACTCGGGCGTGCCCGACTCCCAGATCGCGCTCGGCGACGCATACGAGATCGACAACCCGATCCCGAACAGCCTGCTGTACGAGTGGGCCCAGGCGCAGCTGACGCGCGAGCTGTTCCCCGGCTGCCCGGTGAAGTACATGCCGCCGACGCGTCACATGGACGGCAACCTGTTCCGCACGCACGCCACCGACTCGCTCTTCAACCTGGTGACGATCGCCACGGGCCAGGGCATCCAGACGATCGGCGTGCCCACGGAGGGCATCTTCACCCCGCACGTCCACGACCGCGTGATCGGCATGGAAAACGTCGACTACGTCTTCACGGCGGCGCGCGACCTCGCGGAGGAGATCGAGTTCAAGCCCGGCGGCATCATCCAGACCCGCGCGCGCGAGGTGCTCGACGGCGCGCACGAGCTGCTTCAGCGGATCGCCGAGCAGGGGCTGTTCGCGGCGCTTGGCGAGGGCGTCTTCGGCGATGTCCCGCGCACGATCGACGAGGGCCGCGGCACGGAGGGGATCGTCGAAGTGCAGGAGGGCTACTTCAACCCGGTGCGCGAGCTGATGCAGGGGGCGTCGAGCCTTGCCTGAGTCCGGCGCGCGCCCGCAGGTCGACCTCGCCCGCGTCAAGCCCTACGCGGACCACCTTGGCGACGGGATCGTCCAGTTCAGCTTCACGCTGCCGGTCCCTTACGGCCTCGCGGCGCGCAAGGCCGCGCAGGAGTGGGCCGCGAAGATGGGCTTCGAGCACCCGGAGGTCGTCCACTACCAGGAGCTGACCGACGGCTACACCTACTTCGTGATGTTCGGCGAGTCGAACCAGACGGTCGACTACGCCTCGCTGTCGCAGGAGGGCTTCGAGATCGAGTACATGAGCGAGGAGGAGATCGAAGACTTCGCGCGCCACCGGATCGGGCGGCAGATCGTCGTGGTGGGCGCCGCGACCGGCACCGACACGCACAGCGTGGGGATCGACGCGATGCTGAACCTCAAGGGCTTTCACGGGCACCACGGCCTGGAGGGCTACAAGGCCTTCCAGACCCACAATCTTGGCAGCCAGGTGCCGAACAGCGTGCTGGTCTCGCGCGCGATCGACCTCGACGCCGACGCGATCCTCGTCTCCCAGACCGTGACCCAGCAGAACCTGCACATCTCGAACCTGACCGAGCTGGTGGAGATGGTCGAAGCGGAGGGCCGGCGCAAGCAGATCATCCTCACCTGCGGCGGGCCGCGCGTCTCGAACGAACTCGCGAAGGAGCTCGGCTACGACGCGGGCTTCTCGAAGGGCACCTACCCGCACCATGTCGCGAGCTTCATCGTCCGCGAGCTCGCCGCGCGCAACGGCCCGGGTCACGGCGCAGCCGTCACCGACGGCGCCGCGGCCGCCGCAGATGCCTAGCGCGACCGCCGCGCCGCTGAACGAGCTGGTCGCGGGCACGCGCATGCTCGCGCTGGTCGGGCTGGCGAAGAACACCGGCAAGACCGAGACGCTCGCGGCGCTGCTGCGCGAGCACGCCGCCGCGGGGCGCCCCGTGGGCGTTACCTCGATCGGGCGCGACGGCGAGGCCCACGACGTGATCGACGCGCGCATCGAGAAGCCCCGCGTCCAGCTACAGGCCGGCGACCTCGTCGCGACCACCGGCGCGCTGCTGCGCGACAGCGGCGTCGCCCACGAGCAGCTGTCGCGGACCGGGATCCGCACGCCGCTCGGCGAGGTGGTGCTCGCCCGCTTCTCGAAGCCGGGGCACGTCGAAGTCGCGGGCCCCAGCTCGGCCGCGGAGCTGCACGCCGTCGGCGAGGAGATGCTGCTGCTCGGGGCCGAGCAGGCGCTGCTCGACGGCGCGATCGATCGCCGCGCCGCCTCCTCGCCCACGGTGGCCGACGGGCTCGTGATGGCCACGGGCGCGATCCTCAGCGAGGACGTCGGCGAGGTCGTGGAGGTCACCCGCGACGCCGTCGACCTCGTGCGGCTGCCTGTCGCCGAGGATGCGCGCGGCGACGTCTCGCCCGAAGGCGACCGAGACGCGAAGCTGGTGCAGGTCGCGCGCCGGGTCGCGCTGGGAGCGGAGCCCGGCGAGATCGCCGCGTTGCTGCACGCCCACCCGCAGGCCCACACGCTGGTGATCGACGGCGCGCTGGGGGAGGGCTTTCTGGAAGGCCTGCTGGCCGCTCGCCCGGCGCGCGCCGGGCGCGAGCTGAGGGTCGTCGCCGCCGACCCCACGAGGGTGTTCCTCGCGCACCGCGGCCCGCGCTGGTACGCGCGTCAGGGGATCGCGATCGAGGTGCAGCAGCCGATCGCGCTGAAGGCCATCACCGTCAACCCGCTGGCGCCGCAGTCGCACCGCTTCGGCTCGCGGCAGTTGCGCGAGCTGGTCTCCGAAGCGGTGCCGGACGTCCCCGTCCTGGACGTCCTCGACGAGTCCTACTTGGCGTTGTTGAAGTAGTCCGCGTTGATCTGCGAGTACTTCTGCCACTCGTCGGGCAGTTGATCCTCCGCGAAGCACGCGTCCACCGGGCAGGCCTCGACGCAGGCGTCGCAGTCGATGCACTCCTCCGGGTCGATGTACAGCATCTCCGCCGCGTCGTATCCCGGCTCGTCGGGCGTCGGGTGGATGCAGTCCACGGGGCAGACCTCGACGCAGGAGTTGTCCTTGGTGCCGATGCAGGGCTCGGCGATCACGTAGGCCATTCGCTTCTTTCCTGGTTGTTTGCGGTTGCGACCGGAGTGGGGTCCTGGCCGAGCGGCCTATTTTAGGGATGCCGCCCGCGCTACGCCGGTGCGCTCCGCTAGTTTTGCCGAATGCTGCTGCTCACCGGCGCCACAGGCCTCGTCGGCTCGGCGCTGCTGCGCCGGCTGCTCGCCGAAGGCCGGCAGGTCCGCTGCCTCGTGCGCGACCCGCGGCGCCTGGGCGCGCAGCGCGTGCGCGTGCAGATCGCGCTGGGCGATCTCGCGGACCCGCCCTCGTTCCGCAACGCGATGCGCGGCGTCGACACCGTCGTGCACCTCGCCGCCTCGATCCGCGACCAGCCGCAGGGTTCGATCGAGGAGCTGAACGGCATCGCCACCTGGCGCATGGTGCAGGCCGCGGCACGCGCGGGAGTCGAGCGCTTCGTGTTCTTCTCCGCCCTGGACGCCTCCACCCATCACCGCGCCCGCTTCTTCCGCGCGAAGGCGCTCGCGGAGCAGGCGGTCGAGGAGGCCGACCTCCAGTCGATCGTGTTCGCCCCCTCGATCGTCTACGCCCCCGGCGATCCCTGGCTGACGCTGCTCGAACGCTTCGCGCTGCTGCCCGCGATGCCGGTCTCCGGGCGCGGGCGCGCCCTGTACCAGCCGATCTGGGCCGAGGACGTGGCCGACTGCGTCGTCGCCGCGCTGCGCCCGCGCGACGGCGCCGCCACCACCGGGAACGGGTCCGCGGCGCACGCCGAGCGCAGGCACCAGGGCGAGCGCAGGCTGCGCGCCCGCTACGAGCTGGCAGGCCCCGAGACACTGAGCCACAACGACCTCGTGCGCGTCGTGCTGCGCTCGCTCGGGCGGCGGCGGCCGCTGGTGCACGTGCCCACCCCCATCGTCTCGCGCGTGCTGCGGCTCTTGGAGCGCGCAGCAGGGCCGGGCGCCTTCGCCACCTGGGACGAGGCCGAGCTGATGGAGGTGCCGATGGTCTCCGCCCGCGGCGCCGCCGACGTCGAGGAGCTGGGGGTCGCGCCCGCGCGGATCTCCGCGGTGCTCGGGGTCGGTGGCTGATCGCCCCGGCAATCAGGGAGCGACCCTGCGCATCGAAGTCAGCGCGCTTTGGCGCTGACCACGACGCGCTGGGCCTCGCGTCCGAGAATCGTCCCCACAAGATGGCCGCGGGCTTGCCAGTGGCCATAGTCGTCGGACCGTCGCGATGCTAAGGATGAGTAGTCAATTCGACAAGGAACGTTTCTGTAGTCAAAAACATTGACAGGCAGCCGGTGGACTAGTCCTTTCGGATGAGAACCCCGAACGGACGCGGGGTTCGGCAGGCGATCCGGCGGCCGTCGGGCGGCGATCAAGCGGCCTTCGTCGCGGCGTCGTCCAGCCGTGGGCGACGTTGCGCCCAGGGCCGCTCGGCTTCCAGCTGCGCCGACAGCGCCAGCAGCTGCGCCTCGCCCGCCGGGCGGCCCACCAGCTGCACCGCCAGCGGCAGCCCGTCCTCGCCCTCGAACAGCGGCAGCGAGATCGCCGGCTGGCCGCTGGCGTTGACGATCGGCGTGTAGGGCGTGAACAGCCCCGAGCGGGTGAACGTCGACATCGGGTTCTCCGCCGCGGTGTCGAGCGTCCCCAGCGGCAGCGGCCGTTCCGCCAGCGCCGGCGTCAGCAGCGCGTCGTAGGGCTCCAGGAACGCGACCAGCGTGCGCGTGAAGCGCTGTAGCGCGATCTCCGCGGCGCGCGTCTCGATCGCCCCCAGCTTGCGGATCATCGAGTAGATCGCCCAGCTCATCGGCTCCATGTCCTCGGCGCTCGGCTCGCGCCCCGCGACCCTGCCCGAGTAGGCGATCGAGAGCGCGATGTGGCTCGAGAACACGACCCCGAACAGCTCGCCCACCGACGCGTCCTGCCACGGCGGCTCGACCTCCTGCACCTCGTGCCCCAGCGAGCGCAGCAGCTCCGCGGCGTCCGTCACCGCGCCCGCCGCCAGCGGGTCCAGCTGGGCCTCCGCCACCGGCGGCAGGGTCGTCATCGCGATCTTCAGCTTCCCCGGCGGCGCGCCCGCAGCGACCGCGAAGGGCTCCGCCGGCGGGGGAGCCCACGTCGCGTCGCCCGGCTCGTAGCCCGCCAGCACGTCGAGGATCGCCGCGGTGTCAGCCACCGTCCGCGTCAGCACGCCGTCGATCCCCAGCGAGGAGTCGCCCAGTTCCGGCGCCGCCGAGATGCGCCCGCGGGCCGGCTTCAGGCCCACGAGCCCGCAGCACGCCGCCGGGATGCGGACCGAGCCGCCGCCGTCGTTGCCGTGCGCCACCGGCACGATGCCCGCCGCCACCGCCGCCGCGGCGCCGCCCGAGGAGCCCCCCGGCGTGCGCGCGAGGTCCCAGGGGTTGCGCGTCGCGCCGAACAGCCGCGCCTCGCTCACCGGCAGGATCCCGTACTCCGGCAGCGTTGTGGTCCCCACGATCACGAAGCCCGCCTCGCGCAGCCTGCGCGTGATGTTGTGGTCGTACCGGGCCACGAAGCGCTCCATCAGCGAGCAGCCGTACGTCAGGCGCAGCCCCTTCACCGGCCGGTTGTTCTTGATCGCGATCGGCACCCCCGCGAACGGCCGCTCATCGCCCGCCGAGATCGCGTCCGCCGCCACGAGCGCGCCCTGCTCGTCGACCTCGACGAAGGCGTTCAGCGCCGGGTTCAGCTCCTCGATCCGCTCCAGCGAGATCTGCGCCAGCTCCCGCGCCGAGACCTCGCCGCCGCGGACCATCGCCGCGAGCTCGCCGGCACCGCGGAACATCAGATCGCCGTCGCTCATCGCGTTTCGCAGCCTACTGGGGCGGGGATTCCTGCGACGATATGGGTCTGCCCAGAAGGCAGCACCCCGTCAAGCATCAAGCTCAGAAAGCGAGTGCCATGAGCGCGGTTACAGCACCAGAGGTCCAGTCCGGCCTCGAAGGAGTCGTCGCCTTCGCCACCGAGATCGCCGAGCCCGACAAAGAGGGTGGCGCCCTGCGCTATCGCGGCGTCGACATCGAAGACCTCGTCGGCAAAGTCCCCTACGAGCAGGTGTGGGGCCTGCTGGTCGACGGGAACTTCAAACCCGGCCTGCCCCCCGCCGAACCCCACGCCCTCACCGTCCGCTCCGGCGACCACCGCGTCGACGTGCAGTCCGCGCTCGCGATGCTCGCCCCCGAGTGGGGCTTCGGCCAGCTGATCGACATCTCCGACGAGGAGGCCCGCGACAACCTCGCCCGCGCCTCCGTGATGGCGCTCTCGTTCGTCGCCCAGTCCGCCCGCGAGATCGGCCAGCCGCCCGTCCCGCAGGGCGAGATCGACCAGGGCAGGACGATCCCCGAGCGCTTCCTGATCCGCTGGCGCGGCGAGGCCAACCCCGACCACGTCAAGGCGATCGACGCCTACTGGGTCTCCGCCGCCGAGCACGGCATGAACGCCTCGACCTTCACCGCCCGTGTCGTCGCCTCCACCGGCGCCGACTGCGCCGCGGCGCTGTCCGCCGCCGTCGGCGCCCTCTCGGGACCGCTGCACGGCGGCGCCCCCTCGCGCGTGCTGAAGATGCTCGAGGAAGTCGAACGGGGCGGCGACGCCGAGCGCTGGGTGAAGGACGCGCTCGACCGCGGCGAGCGGCTGATGGGCTTCGGCCACCGCGTCTACCGCGCCGAAGACCCGCGCGCCCGCGTGCTGCGGCGCACCGCCGGCGAACTTGGTTCGCCGCGTTTCCAGGTCGCCGAGGCGCTGGAGAAGGCCGCGCTCGCCGAGCTGCGCGTGCGTCAGCCCGACCGCGTGCTCGCCACGAACGTCGAGTTCTGGTCCGCCGTCGTGCTCGATCTCGCCGAAGTCCCGCCGGACCTGTTCACGCCGCTGTTCACCTGTGCCCGCGTGGCCGGCTGGTCCGCGCACATCCTCGAGCAGAAGCGCGAGGCCAAGCTGATCCGGCCCACCGCCAAGTACGTCGGCGAGGGCCCGCGCTCGGTCGAGGCCGTGGAATAGCCCGCGGGCCTAGGTGCCCGCGCCGCGCGTCCCGGGCGGCCGCCCGGGACGCATCGAGCGTAATACGCGGTTTATCGAGGCGGCCGCGGGGTAGAGAACCGGCGTGCTCCTGTTGGTTGTGATCGTTCTGTGGCTGCTGGGCAACGCGACGTTCGTCGCGATGCGCCTGCGCGCCACCAGGTCCCCATCGGATGGCTCGCAAGATCCAACTCCGAGGGATCCCCACCGGGACGAGTCGTCCCGGGCCGTGTCGATCGCGGGCGCTTTCCCCCGGCGCCCGCGACGTCCCGGCTTCGCGGTCACCGCGACCGCCAGCGCGCGCAGCGCCATCCGCATGGCGCCGACGCACGGCTAGAGCGCCGGCCCCTGGCTGCGGCACGGCTATCAGCGCCTGCTCCGACAGCCGGCAGCACCGATAAGCGCCAGCGCGCGGCTCAGAGCGCCAGCGCCCGCTCGACGATCGCGCCGCCCTGCACCCCGCGGGGAAGGTCCCCGAACGCCAGGCCGCGCTCGCCCAGGCGCGCCGCGCAGAAGGCGTCCGCCACCGCCGGCGGCGAGTGGCGCAGCAGCAGGCTCGCCTGGAGCGCCAGCGCCATGTCCTCCACCGCCCGCCGCGCGGCCCATTCCGCATCGCCGCGGTCGAGCGCCAGCGCAGCCAGCGCCTCGCGCGTGCGCAGCATGTGCGCGTCGAAGCGGGGGTCCGCCCCCGCCGCGAGCTCGCACTCGCGCAGGAACGCCGTCGCCCCCTCCGGCTCGCGGCCCAGCGCCCGCAGCACGTCCAGCGCGATCACGTTGCCCGAGCCCTCCCAGACCGTCCCGATCTCGATGTCGCGGTAGAACTGCGCCATCGGCGCCTCCTCCACGTAGCCGTTGCCGCCCAGGCACTCCAGCGCCTCCGCCGCCAGCGGAGCGCCCCGCTTGCAGACCCAGTACTTCATCACCGCCAGCGCCAGCCGCCGGAACGCCGCCTCCTCCTCGTCCTTGGAGTCGAACGCGCGGGCGATCCGCATCGTCGCCACCGTCGCCGCCTCCGACTCCAGCGCGATGTCCGCCAGCACGTTGACCATCACCGGCTGCTCCGCCAGCAGCGTCCCGAACGCCGAGCGGTGGCGCGTGTGCCAGATCGCCTCCGCGACCACCCGCCGCATCATCCCCGTCACCCCCGTCAGGGTGTCCAGGCGCGTCCAGATCAGCTGCTCCACCATCACCGCCGTGCCGCGGCCCTCCTCGCCCAGCACGCGCGCCGGCAGGTGGTCGTACTCGACCTCCGAGGAGGCCAGGCAGCGCCCGCCCAGCTTGTCCTTCAGGCGCTGGATGCGGAACCCCTCGTGCGGGCGCTCCGCCACGAAGCAGGTGATCCCCGCCTCCGTCTGGGCCAGCGTGAAGAACACCTCGAACACCGGGTGCGTGCAGAACCACTTGTGCCCCGTCAGCTCGAACCAGCCGCCCCCGATCGGCTCCGCCACCGTCGAGTTCGCCCGCAGGTCCGAGCCGCCCTGCTTCTCGGTCATCACCATCCCCGCCTGTGCGAAGGAGTCGTAGTCCGGCAGCGTCAGGCGGCGCTCCCACTGCTCGGCCAGCCCCGCGTCCTGGCGCATCGTCGGCACCGCCGCGTAGTTGATCGACATCGGGCAGCACGGCCCCGTGTCGAGCTGGTTGAAGAGGTGGAGCATCCCCGTGCGCACGACGTGGGCGCCGGGCCGTTCCTCGCGCCAGGGCAGCGAGTTCAGTTCGCGCTCGACGCCTAGGCGCAGCATCCAGTGCATCGAGGGGTCGTAGTCGATCTCGTCCACGCGGTGCCCGTAGCGGTCGTGGCTGCGCAGCACCGGGATGTTGCGCTGCGCGCGCTTGGCGTGCTCCAGCGCCTCGCTCGAGGCGGTGATCGCGCCGAACTCCCGCGTGCGGTCGAGTCCCCACTCGCCGCCTTCGCGGACCAGCGCCTCGTGCAACGCCGGGTCCGCCGCGAGCGGGTCATAGTCCGCGAGCGGCGGTGGCTGGTTGAAGACCTCGTGCGTGCTGGTGCGAGTGCTCGCGCTCGCCGTCGACATGCTCGCCTCCCTCGTTGGGTTCTCCTGCCTCGAAGATACCGCTAGCGTTCGATTCGAGCACGGCGTTCGTGCAACCACCCAGATCGGAGAGCGGCCATGCGACGTGCCAAGGACCCAGCCCCCCGCCGAGCGTTCCCTTCGCGGCTCGTGAGCTCCGGCCTCGTGGAGCTCGCGGCCGGCGCCTGGTCCGGCTGGGTCTACACGCTCGCGCGCACGCAGCCCGAGCTGGCGGGACGGCTCGGCATCAAGAGCACCGCGCGGGTGCGGCAATGGCACCTCGACCTCGCGATGCTCGGCACCGCCACCGTCGCCTGCGGGGTCGCCGTCGAGGACCCGCCCCGACTAGCCGCCACCGCGCTCGGGATCGGCGCCTGGACCAACGCGATGGCGTTTCTGCCGCTGGCCTTCGACCCCGACCTCGACGAGCACCCCGCCTACCGCGCCGCGGCCGTGGCCTCGTTCGTCGCCACCACCGTCGGCTTCAGCGGCATGGCCGGCACCGCCCTGGCCCGCCACCGCGCAGCTAGCCGCTGAGGCTCCCCGCCACCGCGCCTTCCGCCGGCGCCTGCTCGTCGAAGAACAGCCACGGGTTGTACTGGGCGATCACCTGGCCGCGGAAGCGCTTGCGCTGCCCGTAGACCACCCAGGTCGTGTCCACCGCCCCGTAGACCTCCTCCACCCGCAGCACGTCCGGGTGTTCGTGGGCGTAGTGCAGGTGCGTCAGCCCCGCGTCGTAGTCGCCCGCCAGCAGGTGCCGCCCCACGACCGGCTTCGAGGGCTCGTCGATGATCTCCGCGAAGCGGTTCAGGTCCAGGTAGCCGCGCGTCGCCGAGACGATCCCAAGGCTCTGCGGGTCGGGGCGGTCGTTGCGCACCAGCAGCGACAGCTCCTTCGTCGGGTAGAGGAAGGTATCGATCACGAACACCTCCTTGTAGTAGCGCTCCGTCACCAGGTGGACCTGCACGTGCGCGCTGCACTGCACCAGGAACGTGTGCGGGCGCTTGCGGACCTGATCGATCGCGCCCAGCAGGTCTTCCTCCAGGACCAGCTCGAACTCCTCGATGCCCTGGAACTCCAGATAGTGCAGCAGCGCGTTTTCGTGACAGGTGCCCTTTGGGCCCAGCGTGATGAACGTCGGGCGGATCACGAGCGCCCCAGCCCCGCCCCGTCGGCCTGCGCCGCATCCGCCGCGCCGCCCGCGCCCGCCGCCGTGCCCGCCCCCGGCACCGCGACGCGCTCCTCCTCCGGCGTGCCCATCAGCTCGTCCTCCATCTTGCACGTGGCGTTGATCAAAAGCTCGAACAGGTCCGCCGTGAACTCCGCCGGCAGGTTCGCCGCCTCGCCGCGCTCCAGGTAGCGGGCGCGCACCACCGCGACCCGCTCCGGCTGCATCATCGGGATCTCGTGCTCGCTCTTGAAGTAGGCGACTTCGCGGCAGACCTCAAAGCGCTCGCCGAGCAGCCCGGCGATCTGCTCGTCCAGCTCGTCGAGGCGGCTGCGGAACTGCTCCAGCCCCGCGCTCACAGCAGCATCTGCCTCATGCGTGGCCCCAACTGCGAGAAGCCGTTCGACTCGTAGAAGCGCGCCGTCGCCGCCAGGCCCGCGAAGCGCTCCGAGGGCAGGCCCACCTCGACGCGCACGATCTCGCGTTCCAGCGCCAGGTCGAACAGCGCCAACAGCAGCGCGCGCCCGATCGCGGCGCTGCGCCGCTCCCGCGCCACCCACAAATCCTGGATCAGCGCGTAGCGCCCCGGCACGTGGATCGCCAGCTGCCAGCTCGCCGTCAGCACCCCCACGATCCGCTCCTCCTCCGCCGCCACCAGCACCGCTCCCGCGCCGGGGTCGTCGATCACCGCGCGCGCCACGCGCTCAAGCGCCTGCGGCGGCGGCGCCTGGCCGCTCAGCTCCAGCAGCAGCTCGCGCACCGCGCCCGCCACCGCCGCGGCGTCCTCGACCCGCGCCAGGCGGATCGTCGCGCCCGGCCCCGCCGCCGGCTGGCGCTGCGCCGCCGCCGGCCGTGCCGGGGATTGCGCCGCGGGGCGGCGGTGATCCGTCGAGACCGAGCCCTCCATCGCCGCTCAGGCCGCCTCGTGCATCGTCTCCGGGCGGCGCGGCTCCAGCTCGACCCGCCAGGCCTGCGGCGAGTCGCTGCCCGTCGCCGCCCGGGCGATCGCCGCCATCGGCGCGCGCGCCTTCAGCAGGATCTCCTCGAACTCGTCCTCCGCGTCGGACTGCATCACGATCGCGCCGCCCGCGCCGATCGTCGTCTCGCCCGGGCGCATCACCACCGTGCGGATCACGATCGAGAGGTCGACGCTCCCGTCGAGCCCGAAGTAGCCGATCGCCCCCGAGTAGACGCCGCGCGCCTCGCGCTCGATTTCGTCGATGATCCCCATCGTCCGCAGCTTCGGCGCCCCCGTCATCGAGCCGCCCGGGAAGCACGCCCGCACGCATTCCACCGGCGAGCGCTCGCGCTCCAGCACCCCCGTGATCGTCGAGATCAGCTGGTGCACCGTCGCGTATGGCTCCGTCACCATGAACTGCGGCACCCGCACGCTGTCCACCTCGCACACGCGGCCGAGGTCGTTGCGCAGCAGGTCCACGATCATCAGGTGCTCCGCGAACGTCTTTTCGTCGCTCAGCAGCCATTCGCGGCGCGCCTCGTCCTCCTCCGGGCTCGCCCCCCGCGAGGTCGTCCCCTTGATCGGCCGCGCCTGCACCCGGCGCTCGCGGTCCACCGACAGGAAGCGCTCCGGCGAGGAGCTGACCACCGCCACCTCGCCCAGCTTCAGGTACGCCGCGAACGGGGCCGGGTTCTGGCGGCGCAGCGTCCGGTACAGCTCGAAGGGCTCGGGGCTCGCGTCGGTGTGGATCTGATCGGTCAGGCACACCTCGTAGGACTCGCCCGCCCCAAGCACCGCTTTGCAGCGGACGATGTCCGCGATGTACTGGCTGCGGCCGCGGCCGCAGCGAAACGTCACCGGCTCCACCGGCCGGCGCGCCTCGCTCAGCGCGATCGCCCCCTTCGCCCCGCCGCCCGGGTCGTCGCCCTCGTCCTCCGCCCCCTGCCCGCCGCCCGGGTCGTCGCCTTCGCCCTCCGCCCCCTGCCCCGCGCCGGCGCTCGCCAGCGCCTCGCGCACCGCCGCCTCCGCCTGCGCCAGCCAGCTCTCCGCCTCCGCGTCCTCGCCTTCGCACACCGCCAGCACGTGCGTCCGGCCCGTCGTGTGGTCGATCGCCACCACGCGGTTCGCCAGCATCATCACCGCGTCCGGCACGTCGGAGCTGTGCTCAACCGGCGAGCCGCAGTCCGCCTTGCACTCGTAGCCCAAGTAACCCACGAAGCCCCCGATCAGGCCCTCCGGCAGATCGTCCGGCAGCTCCAGGCGGTGGGCCTTCAACTGCGCGTCCAGCAGCTCGAAGATCGAGCCCGGCTCGCGGCTCACGCCCGCGGCGCCGTGCAGCGTCACCACGCCCTGCTCGACGTCGTATTCGAGCACTTTGCGCGCCGCCCCCGCCGAGGTCCCCATGAACGAGCGCCGCGCCAGCGTCGTCGGCGCGTCGGCGCTGTCCAGCCAGAAGGCGTGCTCGCAGTCGCCGAACAGCCGCTCGAACAGCGCCTCCGCCGGCGGCTCGCCCTCGATCGTGCGCCGCCCCAGCCGCGGCGCCACGCTCGGCTCGCTCGCCGGCGCCGGGCGGCCCGCGGGCCGCCCGATCCCCGCCCTGCCCGCGCGATCCGGCCTCGCCGGCACGACGCGCTGCGGCGCCCGCCGCCGCGGCGCCGGCATGTTCGCCCGCCTGCCACGCAGCGCCCGGTAGCGCCGCGCCATTTCGTAGAAGTTCGCGAACAGCCTGTGGCCGTGCTCCGTGGCGATCGACTCCGGGTGGAACTGCACACCCCACATCGGGCGCTTGGAGTGTTCGATCCCCATCACCACGCCGTCGTCCGTCCATGCCGTCACGCGGCCCTCCCCCAGCGAGCCGCTCACCGCCAGCGAGTGGTAGCGCACGACGCTGAAGCCTTGCGGGATGCCCGCGAACAGGCCCTTGCCCTCGTGCTTCACCGCGCTCTTGCGGCCGTGCATCACCGTCGGCGCGCTGGCGACCCTGCCCTCCAACACGTAGCCCAGGCCCTGGTGCCCCAGGCACACGCCCAGCACCGGCGCTTCCGCGAAGCGCAGGATGTCCGCGCAGACGCCGAAGTCGTGCCAGCGATCCGGGCGCCCCGGCCCCGGCGAGATCACGATCGCGTCGAAGTCCCAGCGCGACAGCGCGCGCCAGGAGACGAAGTCGTTGTGGACCACGATCGGCTCCTCGCCCGAGACCGCCGCCAGCAGATGGAAGACGTTGTAGGTGTAGGAGTCGTAGTTGTCGATCAGCAGCGTGCTCACGGCGCCGTCTCCAATCCGAGCCCCCGTGCGCTGCGGTCCAGCAGCGTGTGCACCACGCGCTCCACCGGTTCGCTGCGGTCGCTCTCCAGGTACCAGATCGCCAGGTGTTTCAGGTAGTGCGCCAGCGGGCTGACGTCCAGGCGCTCGACCGCCAACCGCAGGTGGCGGCGGTACAGCTCCGACTGCACCACCGCGAAGCGGTAGTCCGCGTCCTCCGCCGGCGTGCCCCCCGCGCGCTCGCCCGAGCTGTGCCGGGCGCGGGCGCGCACCAGCTCCCAGCCCAGGCTCTCCTCGCCCTGCAGCAGCCGGTCCGGGGCGAAGTCCATGTCCGGCGCCACCGGGTGGGGCAGGAAGTAGCCCAGCGCCAGCTGCGAGGCGATCCGTTCCGGGAAGGGGTGCGCCGCGCGCACCGCCCGGTGGCGCGGGTCCGCGTCGATCTGCTCGTCCACCCAGTCCGCCAGCTCGTCGATCAAGAGCGCCCCCGCGCTCGAGGTCAGCGCGCGCTTCTGGCTGAAGACCATCCCGTGGAAGATGCTGCGGCTCGGGTGAAAGCCCCCGTTCAGCTCCGGGCGCAGTTCGTGCGCCAGCTTGCGGATGCTCGTCACGTGCGCCACCCACTCCGAGCCCGTCACCTGCATCGAGGTCATGTCCTGGAGTTCCGGCGCCGTCATGCAGTACGTCAGCGAACGCATGTGCTGCGTCGAGAGACCGTCCGAGCGCACCAGCGCCAGCGACTCCAGCTCCTTGAAGCCCGTCTCGTAGACGATCACGCCGTCCTCGCGCCGCGTCAGCGTGCCGTTGCGCAGGCCCGTGTCCGTCAGCTCCGCCGTCTCCGCCAGGTAGTCCGACTCGAAGAACACGCGGTCGAACGCGATCCCCAGGCGCGCCAGCGTCTTGCGCTGGCCAGCGATCACCCAGGCGCGCGTCTTGTACCAGAGCTCCACCGCCTCGCGGTCGCCGCTCAGCACGCTCTTGATCAGTTCGTCCGCCTCGTCGTTCTGGACGTGCTCCTCGCGCGAGAGCGAGTCCTCCGCCTGCTCCTGCTCGGACTTCAGCATCCCGCCCGTCGCGACGTAGTCCGCATAGCATTCGCCCACGAAGTGGTCTGACTTCTCGCCGTCCGAGAAGCCCTGCACGTGGCGGCCGCTGCGGAGCACCCCCGCCATCGCCTCGCCCATCGCCCGGCCCAGGTCCGTGATGCGGCTGCGCCGCTCGACCTTCGCCCCCGCCTGCGCCAGCGCCGCCGAGAGCGCGTTGCCGATCGCCAGGTTGCGCAGGTGCCCCACGTGCAGCGCCTTCGTCGCGTTCGCGTCCCAGAACTGGACCGACAGGCGCTTGCCGTCCGCGATGTCGGAGAGATGCGTCTCCGCGCTGCCGCCCGCCTCCAGCGCCGCGCCCGTCAGCTCGATCCAGCTATCCGACAGGCGCACCCGCACCGCCCGCTGCTCGCGGCTCAGCGAGCTGACCCACGGCTCGCGCTCCAGCCGCTCCAGCACCCGCAGCGACTCAGGGTCCTCCTGCCAGCGGGGTGCCCGCGGGAACAGCTGCAGGTCGAACTGCTCCTGCGGGCGCCGCGGCGCCCGCGCCGCCCATGGGGAGATCCCGCTCTCTCCCTGGTCGGCAGCCTCGAAGTAGTCGAAAAGGTTCGTGGTCATCGGCTGGTGGATGAGGCACTGCAAGTGACATGCACCAGCCGGGGCTCGAACCCGGATCACCGATGTTTAAGACCGGCCCTTTCACCGATTAAGGTACTGGTGCTCGTGAGCGCTCACCCGTCGGCGGCTCCCCGTTTGCGGCGTTTCTCCTGTTCGCGGCCACGATGATTTTTCGCGCCGCGCCCGTCAAGGGACGCGAAGTGGGTGAACTTTCGCCAGCCCGGCCGAGCGCGTGGAAAACGGCTCGTTGCAAGGGATTCCGCCTCCACCACGGCCCGCTCGCCCCCGCAAAAGAGAGAGACGTCGCAAGTGATTTGACGGTGAGAAACAGATGACGTCGCGCGTCGCGGGCGCGCCGCCGCATGTCATCGCCCGGTGCGCCGGCCGGGCCGTCGCGATCGACGATCACATAGAAAAGGCCCGGCGTTCGCCGGGCCTTTTCCCATCAAACGACAGCAACCTGTCGGTGGCTTACATCATCCCCGACATGTCCGGCATGCCGCCCGGGGCGCCGCCGGCTTCCTTCTCCGGGAGCTCCGCCACGATCGCCTCCGTCGTGAGGATGTTCTTCGCGATCGAGGCCGCGTTCTGCAGCGCCGAGCGCGTCACCATCGCCGGGTCGATCACGCCTTCCGCCACGAGGTCGACGATCTCGTTCGTCGAGGCGTTCAGGCCCTGGCCTTTCTTCGCCTTGCGGACGTCGTTGACGACGACCGAGCCCTCGAGGCCCGCGTTCTCGGCGAGCTGACGAAGCGGCTCCTCGAGCGCGCGCAGGACGATCCGCTTGCCCGTGCGCTCGTCGTCCGAGCCGTCGGCGCTGGTGCCGTTGCCGTCGACCTTGACCGCCGATGTCGCTTCCAGCAGCGCGACGCCGCCACCCGGGACGATGCCCTCCTCCAGCGCGGCGCGGGTCGCCTGCAGCGCGTCCTCGACGCGGTGCTTCTTCTCCTTCATCTCGGTCTCCGTGGCCGCGCCGACCTTGACCACCGCGACGCCGCCCGAGAGCTTCGCCAGCCGCTCCTGCAGCTTCTCGCGGTCGAAGTCCGAGTCCGTGTTCTCGATTTCGGCTTTGATCTGGTTGATCCGGCCTTTGATCGCCTCCTGGTCGCCGGCGCCGTCCACGATCGTCGTCGTGTCCTTGCCGACCACCACGCGACGGGCGCGACCGAGCTGGGCGATCTGGGTGTTCTCCAGCTTCAGGCCCATCTCCTCGGTGATCACCTCACCGCTCGTCAGGATCGCGATGTCCTCCAGCATCCGCTTGCGGCGGTCGCCGAAGCCCGGGGCCTTCACCGCCACGCCCGTGAACGTGCCGCGCAGCTTGTTCACCACCAGCGTCGCCAGCGACTCGCCCTCGACGTCCTCGGCGATGATCAGGATCGGCTTGCCCGACTGGATCACCTGCTCCAGCACCGGCAGCACGTCGCGCACCGAGCCGATCTTCGAGTTCGCGATCAGGATGTAGGGGTCCTCCAGCGTCGCCTCCATGCGGTCCTGGTCCGTGACCATGTAGGGCGAGATGTAGCCCTTGTCGAACTGCATGCCCTCAGTGAACTCGAGGTCCATCCCGAAGGTCTGGCCCTCCTCGACGTTCACCACGCCGTCCTTGCCCACCTTCTCGATCGCGTCCGCGATCACGTCGCCGATCTCTTCGTCGCCCGCCGAGATCGTCGCCACGCGGGCGATCTGGTCCTTGCCCGAGACCTCCTTCGACTGCGAGGCGATGTTCTTCACGACCTCCTCCACAGCCTGCTCGATCCCGCGCTTCAGCGCCAGCGGGTTCGCGCCCGCCGCCACGTTCTTCAGGCCCTGGCGCACGATCGCCTGAGCCAGCACCGTCGCCGTCGTCGTGCCGTCGCCCGCGACGTCGTTCGTCGCCGTCGCCACCTCGCGCACCAGCTGGGCGCCCTGGTTCTGGAAGACGTCCTCGACCTCGATCTCACGCGCGATCGTCACGCCGTCGTTCGTGATCGTGGGGGCGCCGAACTTCTTGTCCAGCACCACGTAGCGGCCCTTCGGGCCGAGCGTCACCTTCACCGCGTTGGCGACGGCGTCCACGCCGGCCTCCAGCGCCGCGCGGGCCTCGCTGTTGTACTTGATCTCCTTCTGTGCCATCTAAAAAATCTCCTTGCCTATTCGACCAGGGCGAGGACGTCCGACTCGCGCAGCACGAGCAGGTCCTCACCGTCGATCTTGATCTCCGTCCCGCCGTACTTGCTGTAAAGGACCTCGTCGCCCTTCTTCACGTCCAGCGGGATGCGCTTGCCGTCGTCGTCCAGGCGACCGTCGCCCGCGGCGACGACCTCGCCCTTCTGCGGCTTCTCCTTCGCGGTGTCGGGGAGCACCAGACCGCTCGCGGTCGTCTGCTCCTCCTCGATCGCCCGCACGATCAGGCGATCGCCCAAGGGCTTCAGCTTCATCTTCAAAACCTCCATCTAGAGAGTGCTTCGGGCGGCGGATTGGGGTTTTTCCGGTCCTCTGGGCCGGTCTCCGTCGCCTCTGGCACTCTCGCAGGAGAGTGCCAACGGTGCACACAATATATAGGCCCCGCGGGGCTTCATCAAGGGAAATTGGCAGTTGAAACGGAAACTGCCAACGGATGGACGAGGCCGTTCGCGCGAGGGGCGGAAGCCATCCGCCGTCGCGATCCGCCGCCGGCGCCGGAGCGGCGCTCGTGCCGCCGCGTGCCGGACCCCCGCCCGCCGGACGCCCGCCGAATGCCCGGGCGCCGGGGGCCCGCGCGCCGTCTAGACCATATGGACGGCCGCTCTCCGCCGTCCGTGTTGGATGTGAGGGTCGGCACCCGCGCATGAGGTGCGCGGATTGAGCGTCCAGGAGTGGCCTGGGCGCCGACCGCAATCATGGAGGTGCCGA
>Ga0335072_10002159_pt1 | contig 30964 bp, 23 predicted proteins | sample Lox_Sample_21_FD_206725 | JGI IMG/M metagenome (GOLD analysis project Ga0335072, IMG submission 206725) | Soil microbial communities from Loxahatchee National Wildlife Refuge, Florida, United States - Lox_Sample_2.1 | ecosystem: Environmental > Terrestrial > Soil > Wetlands | place: USA...
AGTTCCCGCGCAAAAGGCTCCTTACGGCGAGGATTGGACGGACTTGAACGTCTACGACAGTTCACTGCGCTTGAAGCGGCCCCTTTTGGCGGAGACCGACGATGATCCTCATACCAGCTTTATTCGCGAGCGCTATCAAGTGGAGTGGCGTCCTGGTGAACCGTTTGATTTATATGTGATCCGGCCGCGAGGCGTGGCCAAGCCGCCGGTGATTCTGTACCTTTACTCGTTCCCGGAAGATACCGAACAGTTCAAGAACAACGTGTGGTGCGATACTGCCGTCAACGGTGGGTATGCGGCTGTGGGTTTCGTGGGTGCGGTGACTGGGCACCGCATGCGCTATCACCTCATGAAAGATTGGTTCGTGTCGAACATGCCGGAGGCGCTGGGAGCCACGGTGCACGACGTGCAACTTATTCTGGATTATCTGTCGACGCGAAACGATATGGACTCCAGCCGGGTCGGGATGTTCGCTTCGGGTTCGGGCGGATCCATCGCCATTATGGCCTCGGCGGTTGATGCACGTCTCCAAGTGATCGACCTGTTGGCCCCGTGGGGAGACTGGCCAACATGGCTTGCGGAAACCAAAGTGATTTCTCCCGCAGAGCGGCCCGAATTCACCACTCCGGCGTTTGCAGCTGCGGTAGCTCCTTTGGAACCCATCACTTGGCTACCCAAGATGAAAGCTAAGGTGGTTCGAATGCAAAACGTCCGAGGCAATAAGGCCATGCCGGACTCCGCTCAGGAAAAGATGGAAGCTGCTGCGCCGGACTTCGTGACCATCAACCAATTTGGAAATGGACAGGCCCTGCTCAGCTCGCAGCGCGCCGACGAGTTCTTCCAATGGATCAAGGATGAAATGAAGGCTAATCCCCAAACGCAGGTGGCGTTCCAGAAAGATGCTCACCTGCACGTGTATCCGGCGATTCAGGTGCCCGTGCCGAATTGGCCGAACGTGGGAACTCTCGACACTCACAAGCCGCAAGAGGACGCGCAGGCGAAACAAGCTTCGGAGAAGGATTCGGCGAAGCCGGCGAGCAACCCGAAGTAGCTGTGTGTGTGGGTGCTCTGTGGATAACTTTCAGCCGCAGGGCGCCTATGCCTGTCGCGAGTGAGAAAGTCTCGAAACATTCGCGCTGCTGTATCCGACTATTTACATACGTCTCCTATTTTCGGACAAAGCAAACGCATGCTCTCTCGGGGAGATCGCACAAACGTGATGAAACGTTCTTTGGGTGTGTTGGTGGTTCTGATGGCGGTGCTGTGGAATGTGGGCTGCAGCTCGTCCGCTAAAACGGAAGCGGTAGCGGTTACGGTAAGCGGCAGTTTCACAACCGTCGAGGTGGGCAGTCCCGCGGTGACGCTGACCGCTAAGGTGGTGGGAGATCCTAAAAACTCAGGTGTGAAGTGGCAGCTTACAGCCGCGAATACTTCGTGTTCGCCCGCTTGTGGGAAGCTGAGTGTCTCCGCGGGTTCTGGCTCCACCGCGGTGTACACCCCTCCTACCGCCATTCCGCTGAATCAGACCGCGACGATCACCGCCCTGGCCATGAGTGATACCAGCCAAATCTACGCTTTCAATTTCGTGATTACGCCGCCGATCAGCGTGAGCATCACGGGCAAGTTCACCTCGCAAGTGGCTACCGGTCCGGCGGTCGCGCTCACCGCGACAGTGACCAACGATGTGACCAATGCAGGGGTGAACTGGACGCTGATGGCGGGAGGCAGCGCCTGTTCCCCCGCGTGCGGCACACTGGTTCCGAGCGCGGCGCCGAGTCTTGCCGCCAGCTACACTCCTCCGTCAACGCCGCCGACCGGCGCGAATGCGAATCCAACGATTCAGGCTGCGTCGGTGGCTGACCCGAGCAAGACCGATAGCTTCAGTTTCACCATCGGCGCTCCGCCGATATCCGTGACGATCAACAACAAGTTCTCGACCCAAGTGATTGGCAGTCCCGGGGTGACGGTTACGGCGGTAATCACCAATGATTTCACCAACGCCGGTCTGACTTGGACGTTGACGGCTGGAGGCAGTGCCTGTTCTCCCACTTGCGGCACACTCGCACCGGCGGCAGCGCCCGCGCTTACCGCGACGTATACGCCGCCGACGTCGTTGCCCACAGGCGCAAATGTGAACCCATCGATCACCACGACTTCTGTCGCCGATACCACCAAGAGCGACAGCTTCTCGTTCAATATCGTGACTGCCGGCAATTTATTTTCGGGCAGTTATGCATTCCAGCTACGCGGCTACGACAGTGCAAGTGCCACCGTGCCGCTGGCGCCGATGGCCATGGCCGGTAGCATGCTGAGCGACGGGCAAGGGAATATCACCGGCGGGGAACTGGACCTGAACGATAATGGGACAGCAACGCAGGTAACCGGACTTTCCGGTACTTATACGATTGATACGTCGTTCAACGGCATTCCACGCATCACCGCGAACATCACCGCGGGGAGCAATACCCTCGTTCTGAAGTGCGTGTTGTCCGGCGACGGTACTCGTGGAAAAGTTATCGAACTCGACGCCAGCCAGCGACTCAACGCCGGCACGATCTTGCGGCAGGACCCGACCGCGCTTTCCGCCGCCAATCCCGCGGGCAGCTACGCTTTCCTGCTGGATTCGGATCTGGCCAATTACAACGGCAACACGAGGCGCATCGTCGAAGCGGGCCAGTTGGTCATTGGATCTGGAGGCACGAGCGTCACCGGAGGGGTCGCGGATGCTGGGCAAGCTGGGCAAACCGGATTTCTCTTGGGTGGCCTTACCCCCGCTACTATTTCTGCGGGGGCGGCTACTGCGCCAGATAGCTCGGGGCGAGGCACGCTCACGGTGACCATCAACGGGAATTCGAACACTTACGCGTATTACATAGTCGACGCGCAGCAGCTCAATCTGCTGGAGACCGACACCGGCGGCGTCTGGGGCACACTGCAATCGGGGCAGGCTCAGTTGCAGAACACGTTGACGGCCAGCAGTATCAACACCACCTCGGTCGTTGCGTTAACTGGCGCGGTACTGAAGAGCGGGTCGCCTTCTCCGGCAGTGGAAATCGGCCTGCTCACAATCACCGGCGGCACCACGGCCGCGGTAAATTTCGAATCCAATACCGGCGGGAACGCCAACGTGCAACAGGTTCCTCAAACGGCCACAGGGTCGGTCTATAAAGGTATGTTTGATCCCACTACCGGCCGGGCGTTGCTCCTGAGCACGTTTTTCACGAGCGGCGCCGTGTATCTCTATGACACCGGCAAGGGTTTTCTGATCGACATCAGCAGTTCGGGTTGCCTCGGCTACTCTGGAGAGATCATCCCGCAAGCCGCCGGCCCGTTCTCAAACGCCGATTTAACGGGAAACTCCATCGGTGTTGCGGGTGGAAGTTCCAGCCCGTCCATCCCCAACCTGGATTTTGCGATCAATTTCGCTCCCTCGACCAACTCTTCCAACCTTAACTATTCCACCCTCGTGGATTACACCGACGAGACCGGAAGACAGGTGCCAAGCTACTCGCTCACCGGTACCGGACAGGTCCAGGAGCAAACTCTCGGATGGGGTCGCATTAGTTTCACCCCTGGTGTGTTCGGCGATTTCAGCGGCACAAGTTCCACAGTTCTTGCCAGCTTCTATCTCATCGGCCCGAACCAATTCGTGGCCATCGGCCAAGGTGAGAACGGGGGCGCAGGGGTTCAGCCTTCGGGCGTAATGTACTTCGATCCGTATTAGCAAAGCGCGATGGCATTCGCTTGAGGCGCGACACTGTGAGACGGCGTGAATATTTCGAGCGACAGTCCTAGATCGTGACAGACCGAGCAACTTTAATCAGAAATTGAAACGTAGTTGCGCATCGCGTAATCGACACGCAACGTTGCGCGCTCAAGCTGTGCGGCGGACCATGCACGCCCGTAGGTTGCCATTGGGTTATACGGGCGTAAAAATCTCAAGTCCCCGAGGCGCAAATGACCAGCTCAAATCGGTGCAGCGTGCTTTTGGTGTGTTGTTTGGTGTTGTGCAGTTTGCCCGCGATCGCGACAGCAGCAAGCAATCCCGTACCGTACTTGAATCCCGTGGTTCCTTCTGCCGTCGCTCCTGCTGGCAGTGCTTTTTCGTTGACAGTAACGGGGACCGGGTTCGTTTCCGGTTCCACGGTGAATTGGAACGGCAGTGCTCGCGTAACCACGTTCGTTTCCAGTTCGAAATTGACCGCCGCTATTTTGGCATCCGATATCGCCGCCAACGATACCGCGACCATCACGGTCGTGAGTCCCGGTCCAGGTGGTGGAGCATCAAACCCTCAACTCTTTCAAGTGGAAAACGCCGTTTCCGAGTTGTTCTGGACGGTGCGTGACGTAACCGGTGGAGTTGCCATCACCTCTGCGCTGTCTGCGGGCGATTTCAATGGGGATGGAAACCTCGATATCGTCGGAGCCGTGGGGGGAACGGTATACGTAGTGCCGGGAAATGGCGACGGCACTTTCGGGACACCGAAAGGCACGTATGGTCCAATCGGTTCGACGATTACCAGCGTCAACGTGGTACCGGACAGCAACGGAAAATTGGACGTGATCGTCGCTGGATCGAAGACCAGCGGCTCTTCCACAATTCCTTTTGTGGCCACGATGTATGGCAACGGCGATGGCACCTTCCAGGCACCGATAGAGTCAGATTTCACCGGCTTTCATTTTCCCTCGCGCCCAATCGTGGCGGATTTTAACGGGGACGGTGCGCTGGATTTTGCGTTTACGACCGCGGTCAGTGTGCAAACGCTGCTGGGCAACGGCAATGGAACGTTCAGCCTGGGTCCTTCCACGCCATTGGCGCAAATCGGCCTCAGCGCAGTCGCGACTGGCGATTTTAACAACGACGGGAAGCTGGATTTGGTAGCGACGGTGTACGACCCGTTTACCACTGGACTTGAATATGTCGGCGTATTGCTGGGCAACGGCGACGGAAGCTTCCAAACCTTGTCGCCGGTTACCGGTACGGCAACGGCGTTCTCCAGCGGCATCACCGCCGTTGTTGGGGACTTTAACAATGATGGCGTGCTGGACATCGCCACGGGAATTCAGACCGCGGGTTCAAGCATTCAAGGATATCTCTACATCACTCTCGGCAACGGGAACGGAACCTTCCAATCGGCGTACTCGGTGCCGAACGTCTCGGCCGTGACCGCTCCCCTGCTGGTTGGCGACTTCAACGGCGACGGGAATTTGGACCTGATGACCGGTGGTTTTGCCTACTTTGGTGAGGGCAACGGAACCTTCCCGACGTTTCAAGGATCCAGCGGCCTTCCTACGCTGATCGTCGTTGGCGACTTTAATAATGATGGCCAGCTGGATGTGCTGAACGCCTCCACCTCAACCAGCAATGGTACAACGCTAACGACGGTCGGGTTGTTCCTGCAGACGCCACCGCAACCTGACTTCTCGGGCATTGTCGGCCCGTTCGCGCAGACGCTCGTTCCCGGCAGCACTTCGTCCCTGGTGGTGACGGTCAAGCCGCTGAACGGGTTTACGGGGAACGTGGTGGTTTCTGCGTCCAATTTGCCTCCGGGGGTGACGGTCAGCTATAACCCGGCCACCGTTGTTGGCGGCTCGGGGTCTTCGACGATAACCTTCAGTGCCGCGTCGAGCTTGGCGCTGGGAACTTACACGGTAACGCTCACGGGCAACAGCGGTACGTTGTCGCATTCCACAAGCGTGCCTCTTGTTGTGAATGACTCGGTGGGCGATTGGACGGGATATCTCAACAATGCAGCGCTGAACGGCCCCCCGGGATCGAGCCCATCGTACACCATCGTGGCGCAGCCCATCGGCGGCTTCAATGGCACCATCGCGCTGAGCGTGGCGGGTTTGCCTCCGGGAGCTACGTCGAGTTTCAGCCCCGCATCCATCGTCGGTGGCTCTGGCAGTTCCATCTTGACGGTAAAGACCGCGACGACAACGCCGCAGCCTTCCGTGTACACCTTGACCATCACCGGCACCAACGGGATTTTGGTGCACAACACCACCGCTTATCTCGGTGTCACTACCAGCCAAGGTGACTTCACCGGATCGGCGTCACCTTCCTCTGTTTCCGTGCCGTCGGCTGGGGGCGTTGCCAACTATGCAGTGACACTATCGCCAATCCAAGGCGGAGCGGGCGACGTATCCCTGAGTGTCGGCGGACTGCCGCCTGGGGCGACCGCTTCGTTTACCCCCAGCACGGTTTCCGGCGGGTCGGGAACGTCCAACCTGCAGATCACCGTCGCCAGCGGAACCCCAGCTGGCACGTACTCGATTGCGATAACTTCGACCGGAAGCGGCGTGGTGCATCAGACCGGCGTGTCTTTGGTTGTCACGCCGTAAGCAAACGAAACTGGGTTAGCACCGACACGGGCAGAGTCGCTTTGCGGCTCTGCCCTCTTCTTTGCACAGGAACATCAGCGCAATCTGCCTGTAACATCCGGTGGCTATACTGAATTCATCACCTTAGAGCTTTATCCCATATTCGCCTGCGGGGGTAACGCGTAGACGTGTCGGCAACTGCTAATTCTTTGAACGGGGATCTGCCTATTCCGGCAATCTCCGCTAGCCAGTCTGCTGGTTCGATGAGCCTTCGGATTGTCCGTGGCCCTTTGGAACCGGTGCAGTGCGAGGCGATCCTAAGCCAATATAATCAATTGACGTCTTCGCAGATTCCTCTCAGTGAGTTCCGGCATTGGGTAGAGGGGACGCCCGACGGCCCGGCCTGGCATGCGCTACTCGAAAATTCTGATTCGCAGATTGTGGGTCACTCCGCAGTAATCCCCCTCGGCGGGCATTTTGGCGCAGGGCGCCTGGTTGCCGGGAAAGTGGAATATGCGTTCATTAAAGAGGACTACAAAACGGCGGTGATCCGCGGCTTTGAAGATTCCGGACGGCTGCGCAACGCCATCATGATTCATCAGTTGTTGTTACGCTGCGGCGCGGAAGGGCTTGGCCCGTTCTTTATTTCCACGAGCGCGCCCCGTCAGCGCATGCTGCCGGCGGTGGGATGCACCAACGTCAAATTCCCGTTAACCGAGTGTTTGCTGGTATTGCAACCGCTGCAGGCAGCGCGAGCTACGCCGAACGTGAAAAACTGGCAGCGCGCCATGTTGGCAGGCAGCGGCTTTTTTCAGGCGTCCCTGTGGTCCGCCGCGCGATTTTTGGTTCCGGGGCAGAAGAAGATTTTACGTCGTCCTATCTCCAGGGTGTCGCTTGCCGCGAAGAAGGACAGGCTCTCCTTTTTTAACGACCCGCGGTCTTTCGAATGGCGATATCTGGACGGTCAATATGCCTGTTTGGAGCTTGGCGAGAATTCCGAGCAATACGTCGTGGTGAAAAATGGCGGCGAGGACCGCTACGCACGGGTGTGCCAGTGGAGGCTGAGTGGTGGCCAGCCGGATCTGGCGCTGCTGGGAAGGCTTGTTTCGTTGGCCAAGCAGCAACAGGCTTTGGGAGTACGATGGGCCGTCTATGGTGGCGACAGGAAGGCGCAGGAAATGGTCTCGCGGCTACGAAAGGCGGGATTTGTGTGTGCCGCACGAACCCGGGCCCTCCTGATTCACACAACCGACCAGCGGTTTCATGCGCCTGAATCGTGGGATTTGACCGATGCGTTGTTCAGCTTCGATCCATAATTAAGCCCCGAATGAGAGAGATAGCATGAAGCAACCAGATACGGCGGATACAAACGTGCGCGATACGGCTTTCTTGGGTTCTGCCGGGCGTTCCCGGCCGCTCGCGTTTTCCTCGTCGCCGGAAGCGCATTACGACCGCGTCACCGACGCTTGGAAATATTTCATGGGCAGCGACCTGCACGTTGGCTATTTCGATGGGCTGCATGACAACTTGCAGAAGGCCACGCAAGCGCTCACCGCCTTGATGGTGGAATCGGCCCATGTCGGGCCTAAGAGCGCAGTGCTCGATGTGGGCTGCGGCACAGGAAACCCGGCGATTCACCTGGCGAGGGCCGCTGGCTGCCGGGTCACCGGTATCTCGACCAGCCAGGTTTGCGTTGACCGCGCAAACGCCAATGCCGCCGAACATGGGCTGGAAGGACGAGTGAGTTTCTCGGTGGCCGATGGAACCTGCACGGGTTTCTCGGAACGCTCCTTCGATTGTGTTTGGGTCATGGAGTCCTCTCATCTCATGCCCAACAAGCTGCAGTTATTGCAAGAATGTGCGCGCGTACTGCGAGAGGGAGGCACATTGGTTTTGTGCGATCTCGCCCTGCGCCGTCCTATGCCTGCGCAACCGCCGGTACAGTTGCTTTACGATTTGGTGGTTTTGGAGCAGGTGTTTGGTAAGGCCTCCCTGCAGACAATCGAGGAATATATTAATCAGTGCACCAGCGTAGGCATTGACGCCACTGGACGTGACATTTCCGAGCAGGTAGCGCCTACCTTTCGCTCCTGGGGTCGCAATGCCCGGGAATGCGCTGCCATGGCGACAGACCTGATTGGCGAGAAGCAGGTGGACCTGTTCATCCGCGGCTGTGAAATCATGTCGCGACTGTTCCGGGAAGGCCAGTTGGGCTACTGTCTGCTGGCCGGCGTGAAGCTGGAATAGCTATTCGGCGGACCGAAAACTGAATTCCAATACCCAGTACTTCTGTTTAACAAGACTTAACGCTTCCTTAACGCAGATTTCAGGGCCAAACGAGATTATCCTCTCCACGCCTTCGGTGGCAGCGTTCAGTTTCTTGTGCGCCTTCAGCAGAGGTGCCAGCCCCGGGTGTGAGCGAAGGGTGATCGGTGATCGGTAACGACATCGTGGACTTGGAGTATTGCGACTCACCGCCGTACAAGCACGTGCGGTATCTCGAACGCGTTTGCACTGCTCCAGAACTGGAGATGTTCCGGCAAGCCACCGACCGTTTGCGAACTCTGGCAATTCTTTGGGCTGCCAAGGAAGCAACGTTTAAGTGTATTTCCGGTCGGCTGCAACGGCCACATTTCGCGCCAAGGGAATTCACAGTTACTTCCGGCGAGCCTTTGGATAGGTCCAAGCACCTGTTCGTTTGCCATACAGCGGGCCAGTTCCGCGTTGAGGTCCATAGTTCAGACCGATGGGTGCACACGGTCGCCACGCTTCCGGGTGTGGCCGGTTGGTCGTGGCAAACACGAGAGCTTCTAGACGCAGGCGCAGAAACGATTCTGCCGACGCATGAGTCCGCTGCCGCCCGGACGCTGGCGGGGGAGCTACTCAGCGAGAATGGGTTCCCACCGGCGGATTTCCTCGCAAATCGCGAGTCCATTATAGGCGCTCCATTTGTAAGCCTTTCTCATCACGGAAGGTTTGTGGCTGCGGCGGTGGCATGGCCGTTTGACCGGACCTCGCAGCCAATGCTTTCCCGCGATTGCCGGGATATTTCGCAGGGGGACCAGTGCTCTACTTGCATGGCATAGGTCATTACCACCCCGCAAACGTCATCGATAACGCGTTTTTGACCGCGTTGGACATTGGAGTTGACCCCACCTGGGTCGATGAGCGCGTCGGAATCCAGGAACGGCGCACAAGCATGTCGCTGGATTACATTCGCCAGACCAAAAACAAGGACACGCGCGAGGCCGCGGCAGCCTCCACCGTGTCTACTATGGAAATGGCGCGAGAGGCCGCTAACCTCGCGTTGCAGCGCGCCGGGCTGGAGGGATCTGCCGTAGGAATGGTGATTGCCGGGGGCTGTTGCCCGGAGATGCTCATTCCCGCTGAGGCCAGCCGAATCGCCGCGGCGCTTGGGATTGCAGCACTCACCTTGGACGTATCGGCTGCGTGTTCCAGTTTCGTTGCGCATCTGCATTTTGTTTCGCAGATGCGACCCGAGTGCCTGCCCGACTTTGTGCTGGTGGCCTGTGTGGAAACGTTCACACGCACCATCGACTACTCGGACCGGCGGACCGCAGTGCTGTTTGGCGATGCCGCCTCGGTGGCGATTCTTTCTCCGCGCGTGCCGGCCCGTGTACGCATTTTGGAGACGAGCTTTGGCACGGACCCGGCGGGCTGGGATCAAATCATTATTCCGGCCGGCGGTCATTTTGTCCAGGACGGCCATCACGTGCAGCTCTTTGCGATCCGCAAGACTGCGGAAACGATCGGTGAGACGCGCTTGGCCGTTAACGCCAACGCGCAGCATGGTGAGTTTTTCATCGGGCACCAGGCCAATTTGCGCATGCTAGAAGCGGTTTGCCGGCGTTTGGGCATTGCCCCTGAGAATCACCTTTCCAATGTTCGCGAATTTGGCAATTGCGGCGCTGCAGGTGCGCCTTCGGTGTTCTCTCAGCACTGGGATCACTTGCAGAATTGCGTCATAAACATGGCCGTGGTCGGTTCAGGACTAAGCTGGGGCGGGGCGCGAATCTGTTTGGGGCAACATGGAACCAACTGATCAAATCGAGCGCAGCACTAACCCGCCGGCGTCTGGCAACGGAGAAACCCGCGAGAAACGTGTCGTGAGCCCATCCGACGTTCTTGCAATGATGCCTCGCGGATTGCGGTACCGGTTTTTGGACCGCATCGTTGAAGTCGACGAGAACCACGTTGTGGCGCAGTATCGCTTCCGTGAAGACGAATTCTTCTATCCCGGACATTTTCCTGAACAGCCCGTCACGCCGGGCACAATTCTGCTGGAAGCCATGTGCCAGTGTGGAATGGCGGCGCAGGCTTATTATCTTCTGGCGTTGGAATCTTCCATTGAACAGGCTTCTGCTTACCGGATTTTCTTCACCGAAGCCAAAGTCGGATGGTTCGGACCAGTTGCTGCCGGAACTCAGATCACCATGCATAGTGAGCTGGTGGCTTGGCGCCGCGGGCGCGTACGCGCGCGTGTCCGTGTGTTTAATGAACAGGAGCAGTTGGTGGCGGAATCGGAGGTTGCCGGACAGAGTGTGCTCCTCGGTGCAGCTGCACCCGCGACCACAGGGAGTGAACGGGCATAAGAACTCCAAAAGGGTTTAGAAATGATTTCATTCCGGAGGAATAAAAATGGTGCGAGATGAAGTGCGCAGGGCTTTTCTTGAGCTGATCGAACCTTACGTTCGGGGCGTTGCTCCCACCGAAATCAAAGACGGGAGCATGCTGGTCAACGACTTGAACGTGAATAGCGCGAGGTTTGTGGATATTATCCTGGAAACGGAAGACCGTTTTCGCATTAGCATCAGCGATAAGGAAATGGAACGCTTCGAGCGCGTAGGGGACGCAGTGGATTTTATTTGTGAACGAACTGTGGCGGCGTGATATCCGCGGTTTAACAGATGGCCGCGCGCGGTTCTGGCACAAAGCGGAGGGATGCTTTGAGTCGAGTCGTTGTTACTGGAATGGGTATCGTCGCTCCCAATGCTGTCGGGTTGGAAGCGTACCGTGAGGCGCTATGTCAGGGCAAATCAGGAATTGCCCCAAGCGTGCAAATGAAGGAGCTCGGGTTCGGCTGCCAGGTGGCCGGGATTCCTGACATTTCCCGCCAGACGGAGGAGGGCTACTTCAGCCACGAGTTCCTGAGGAATTCGAACGATTCTATGAAGTATGCAGTCATCGCGTCATTTGACTGTTGGCGTGATGCGGGTTTCTCTCTTCCTCCTCCGGATTCTCCGGTGGACTGGAAGACGGCGTGCATCATCGGAACCTCGCTCGGCGGAATCGATACCATCGGCGAATTTGTGGTGCCGGAAACAAACGCCAAGCGCGTGCGGCGCTTGGGGAGCAGCGCTGCCGAAAGAGCGATGGCTAGTTGCGCAAGTGCGTGCGTGGGCGGCTTGCTCGGGCTGGGCGGCCAGGTCACCACCAACAGCAGTGCTTGTTCAACCGGCACCGAAGCGATTGTGAACGCTTTCTGGATGATTCGTGAAGGGCGCTACGACCGTGCTGTGGCTGGCGGCTCTGAAGCGCCCTCTGTTTATACGTGGGCCTTCCTGGATTCGCTGCGTGTAATGATGCGTGACTCCAACGATCGTCCTGTGGGCGCTTCCCGTCCACTCAGCGCCACCGCCGGCGGCTTCGTCCCCGCGGGCGGTGCGGGGATTCTCATGCTGGAATCGCTCGACGCCGCGCAGACTCGCGGCGCCAGGATTTATGCGGAGGTCCTTGGCGGACACTCCAATTGCGGGGGGCAACGGAACGGCGGAAGCATCACCGCTTCTAATCCCGAAGGGATCCAGCGCTGCGTGCAAGGAGCGCTAGAAGTTGCGGCTGTCGATCCGGTGGAAATCGACTATATCAACGGGCATCTGACCGGCACTGGAGGCGATCCCAAGGAGATTCGCTGCCTGTCCGCGGCGCTCCATCGGCCACTCTCCAACATGCCGTGGGTGAATGCTACGAAATCCCTGATTGGACATGGATTGGGAGCGAGCGGCTCCATGGAATCCGTTGCCACCGTTCTGCAACTCACGGAGGGTTTTGTTCATCCGTCGATCAATTGTGAAGACTTCCATCCGGAGATAAGCGAGCTTCGCCCGCGGGTGCCGGAAAAGAGTGTTTCGGTGGATTGTCGCATAGCGCTAAAAACCAGTTTTGGATTCGGTGATGTCAACTCTTGTGTCGTCTTCAAACGCTGGGAAAACTAATAGCACCGGCCCGGCGTTGAGCACGCTGGTGTCGACAGAGCCTGAACGCATCCGGAAAATATTCGCGGAACGTCAGGAACCGGGGGAAGGCGCGTTCGACGCGTTTCGGCTGCTCGCGCACCACGAGCGTCAGGAACGGCTGCTTCGATTTTTTCGCGATGCCGGATTTGCCTCATTGCAAGACCTTCGGATTCTCGACGTGGGCTGCGGGGCAGGTGGTCATCTGCGCAGGTTATGCGACTTTGGCGCTCGTCCTGAAGATTGTTTCGGCGTTGATCTGTTCCCTCGCGCACTGCATGATGCGCGCCAGCTCAATCCGAACATTACCTTTGCGGAAGCCAACGCTACGCAACTTCCCTTTAGCGATGGAACGTTTGACCTGGCGTTTCAGTACACCGTGTTGACCTCGGTGTTGGACGAAAACGTGCAGCGGTCTATCGTCCGAGAAATTTGGAGAGTCTTGAAGCCCGGGGGTTATTGCATCGTTTACGACTTCGCCTATTCCAATCCTGCGAATGCGAATGTGCGCGGAATCAAACGCCAGGAACTCGCCCGGCTCTTCGAAGGTTTTCGCGTCCAGTCCTACTCGATTACTCTCGCGCCCCCTATCGGCCGCTGGGCCGCACCGCTATCTCCTGCGCTATATCGTCTTCTCGCGGCCATCCCGTTACTTCGCACTCACTACCTTTGCTTCGCACGGAAGCCCTAAGCCCGGTCGGAGCTCATTATCCGCAGGGATCGAAACATCCTTGAGCAGCCCGGCCTGCCGATAACGCGGTAAAACCATTCCGAAGAAGTCGTCGACGGCCATCCATTTCTCGGCAAGCTGTGCTTTCTTTTTCACGCTGTTCCAAAAGAGCCGGTTGATCTCCGAAGGGACGGACAGCGGCTCCATGGGATTGTGCCAAAGCACTGCGACACCGCCCCATCCCGTGCTTCTGCTCGCCACGAGTACTTCGTTCACCAGATCTTCTGCAGGGATGCCCAGAGTTCGCGAGGCCGCCTCGATATTTCCATCCATAAGCACTAGCGGAATCTCCAGGAAGGAGTGAGCGGCTTCACGCGCGAAGTCGTAAGGGGGAAAGGCGAAGCTGGCGCCATTACGGAATCCCACCATGTCGGAAAAACCCATGCTCGAATCCGCGATTAACCTGGCCTCTTCCACCTCAGCAAACAGACCTGGGACATCCGCAAATCGCAACCAGTGCTGCCTGCCACTTGTGACTGGGCAGCCGGTGCAGTCCTTCAAGCGCTGCAATTCCTGCCGCAAGCTCTTATCCTGCAGAACGCTGCGATAGGAACCATGCAGCCCCAGCGAAAACCCCTGCTCATTTGCCAATTTCAAAAGCGGCGCAATCTGCTCAAGCTCGTAGTCAGGATCCCGCCGGTGCGCGCGACGCGATACGACGAACAACGTCGAGCGGAATCCGCCTACTTCACCAGCGCGAATCAGGGCGGGAATGTACTCGCCGATTCTGCGCCCAGCCAGCAATTGCAGAAGCATTCGGAGATTCTCAGTAAAATAGGGCCAGCTTTGGTACACGCGAATCGCAATTCCTAGGTTTTTGATCAGGCGGATAAAAGCGGACTGCCGCGTCGTGTAGTGGTAATCGACGTCGTGCGAACAGATCACCATATGTTTACAATCGGCCACTGGCGATGGTGGCGCGACCAGCGGTTTATGCGGTGCTCCTCGGCGTTCTGCTTCCAACCACATCATCAGGAGCGACGCATACGGTTTGCGAGGCGAGAGTCCTTGCCGGGAAAAAACGGTGGCAGAGAAGGGAATGCGTCCGACATCGTCCCGTTCCGGGATTCCCGCCTCAAGTTCGCTGGAAAGCCACAGGAAAAGTTCACCGAGCCAGTCCGGTCTGCCCGAGGTCTGGTCGATGCCGAATCGCAGATAAAAGGATTCTCCCGCGACGATGTGTTTTGTAAATCCCGAGGGGGCAGCGCCCTCCCGGTATAGGGCGGGGATGTAAAATGCGCCATCCTGATGCGCGAGACCTCCATAGACGAACCGAACGGCACCCTGGCGCTCATCCGCGACGGTGTAGCCGTAAATCGCCGCGTATACCCGAAAGGAATACAAAATCCTGGACCTGATCTTCGCGGCGACAGTGGTGCCGAATTCTAGGGAAATGGAGAGGATGGGTCCTCGCTTGACGCTGGGACATGCCGAACGTGCTTCCGAATATTGCGTGATTTTGCCGACGGCTGCAATGCCTAAGGGGACGTACGGCGAGGCGGTGCGCACTGCGTCAAACTGAAACACGCTATTGATGTAACGTAAACACTCCTCGGCCACAACCACATTACACTTGTCGGACTCGCACAGCTCAGAAGTCCGCTCGCTCATTTCTTCGGGAGTGTCGTGGCGCGCTTCGAGAACCGGGGCGTCGCTCAATACGTAATTTGCCACAGCCATGAGGAAGCTATGAGAATCACCTTTGTCAATCATGCCGGTTTTTTTCTGGAGGCCAGTGGCACGAACCTCTGGTGCGATCCGTGGACAATCAGCAAGGTGTATAACAACTGCGCGTCTCTCTACAGCCGCTCGGCGCAGGTGCCCACGGAGCGCGTGGAATACATCTGGGTGTCCCACGAGCACTCCGACCATCTGAATTTTCCTTCACTGAAATCGATCCCCGAAGAACACCGGCGGCGCATCACGTTCCTGCACCAGAAGCACAGCTCGCCGCGGGTGATCGATGCGGCGCGCAAACTGGGTTTTGCCAAGATCGTGGAGCTGCCGCAGTACCGCTGGGTCACGCTTCGCCCGGGGTTTGATATTTTCTGCGGCTCCGTCGGAACGATGGACTCCTTCTTTGTGGTAAAAGCCGACGGCGAAACCATTCTCAACATGAACGACTGCATTTGCACGGATTCCGAGATTCACTACATCAAGCGCATTGCCGGGAAGCCTTCGATCCTCCTGACGCAGTTCTCCATTGCCGAGTGGATCGGCAATCACGCCGATGACATCGGCGCTGTTGCGCAAAAGACGCGGGAGTTCAAATACTACATCATGGCGTTTCAGCCGGAGTTCACGGTTCCTTTCGCCAGCTTCTCGTACTGGTGCAATCAGGAAAACAGTTGGATGAATAATTTCATGATCAGTCCCGCGAAAGTCGCGGCGATGAACCTTCCGGGCGTGAACTTCATGTATCCCGGCGACGTGTGGGACTCTTCCGTGAGAACCTTCCGCTCCGAGCAGGCTGTGGCGCGCTACATGAAGGACATCGAGAACCTCAGTATCGATCCCACGCCGGCGCCGGTGGAAGCCGAAGTCATCCGTAAGGCCGCGGAGAATCTGTTGCAGTCCATGCGCAAGCGATTCGGGAAGATTCTTATGGCGCGCATCGGACAGCTCGATATCTACACGCACGACACCAAGCAGTTGTTCACCGTACACCCCGCGCAATGCCGCTGTGAAGTGCGCACCGCCACGCCCGAAGAGGCCGAAAGCGCCCGTTACGTGATGTGCAGCCAGGTGGCCTGGTATACCTTCGCGCACACCTGGGGCTGGAGTGTCGCCGAAGGAACGGGAACTTTCATTGATCGCCGCTTCAAAGAAAAAGGTGAAAATGAATTGTGGCGGCGCCTGGTGACCGAACTCTCGACAGATATTCTGCGGTTCAACAACCCGGGCCGCGTTCTGCGGACATTGCAGTTCCTGTGGGGCAAGAAATTCGAAATCTACTACCACCTGTTCGGGAAGACGATCAGCGATGAAGCGCTGGCAAAGCTTTCGGCGGAACCGCGCTCGCGGTGGCACGGCGGTTCGCCGGCGCAAGCCTGACCTTCTGGAAGTAGCAACCGTTTCGAGGATTAGGTGTTTTGGGACGCGGTCGCCGTAGTGGCTTGGTCACCGGAGTTGCTGGTTTCGTGATATTCCATTTCAGTGTTCACCGCCCAAAGGTTGGACTTATCCGTTTGTCCAGCGATGATATTGTCCACCGCTAGCATGGCGGTCAGCATGGAATGATCCTGATTGTTGTATTTGTGCATGCCGTTGCGGCCAAGCAGAAAAAGATTTTCGTAGCGGTCGAGGAACTCGCGAACCTCGCCAAAACGGTTGTAGGAACCAAAATATGCCGGGTAGGTCTTGGGCATACGGATAACGACGGAGTCCAGAACGTCTTCCTTTCGCAAGATGCCGATCTTATCCAGTTCGGCAGCAGCAAATGCGGACATGTCCGCGTCGGATTTGTTCCATAGCTCATCGGATTCGTAGCAAAAGTACTCTACGCCGACCCAGGCCGAGCCAGGGTCAGCAACCATAAAGGGACTCCAGTTGTTGAACACTTGCAGTCTGCCAGCCAGAACATCCGGTTCCTGAATGTAGATCCAGTTGTCTTTCAGCGGTGTTCCGTCCGGCTCGGTTACTTTAAGACGTTTCACCAGCAATCCAACGGTGACGAAATCGCGGTACAGCAACCCTTCGCTGACTTTCCTTACCGCGTCGGGAATGGCGGCATGCATGCTGCGGATCAGGTCCTGCACAGCCATGGTCGAAAAAAAGTAATCACCGGAATAACGCCGCGACCCGCCGTCGCGATCCATTGCCACCAGAGCCGTAACCCGGTTGCCCTGGCAATGGATTTCGCGTACCTCGCAATTGGTCAGAATTTCTCCGCCCATGGCGATGATGTCACTGGCGACGGATTCCCACATCTGGCCGGGACCGAGTTTCGGATACAAGAATTGCTCGATGAGCGAGGTCTCCGTGTTCTTCTGGGCAATGTCGCGCGAATTGCGAAATAGCCGCCCGACAAAATGCGCGATGGTCTTGGTGATGGAAAGTCCTTTAATGCGCTGTTCGCCCCATTCGGCACTGATTTCCCGGCACTTTACTCCCCACACTTTTTCGGTATACGACTGAAAAAATGTGCGGTACAACTCGCGTCCAAATCGGTTAATGAGAAACTCTTCCAGATTTGTTTCGTTCTTAATGGGAAACAGCGCGCTTCGCAAGTAACTGAAGCCGGCGCGGAAGGTCCTGCCGAGGCCCAACTTCTTCAGGGTGTCCGGCGTCAGAGTGATTGGATAATCGAAGAACTCGCGGAGGAAATAAATTCGCGACTTCCTTTTACGCACCAGCATGACGCGATCAGGATGGTTTCCGGGAGCTGCCTTCCTTTCGCCGGCGACCACTTCGCGCGTCATCCCATGGTACTTAATTTCATAGGAAGCGTTTCCGTTGGCTTGTATGGGCATTTGTCGCAGCCACCAGTTCATCACCCGGTCGCTTTTCGAAAAGAACCTGTGACCGCCAATGTCGATGCGATTTCCTTTGAAATTTACAGTTCGGGAGATTCCCCCCATATACTCGGAACGTTCCAGAACAATCGGTTTTATGTTCGTCCTGGTCAGAAGTTCGTATGCGGCCGTCAAACCCGCGGGGCCCGCGCCGATGATGACTGCCACGGGCCGATGGCCTGAAGCGCTGTTGAGCAACTGCCCCGTTTGCGACTCGTTTAAGATCTGCATCTTTCTACACGCACCCCTTATCCGAAATATCCTTTGTGATTCACCGGTGTCTTCGCCGGAACGCAATGATCCATTCATTCGCGCTTAACACATGGCAAGTCATCCTGTGGCCGAAGTGAACCAGTATTGTGCTTGAGGATCTCCCCATGAAGCCGAACTCGCGGTCTCGCAAAGAAATAGGTATGACCCTGCTGGAATTGATCTTAGCGGCCAGCATCCTGCTGATTCTTGCGGAGGCGGCATTGCCGGCCATCCGGATCGCTATGATTCGGCCCAGAGAGGCAGAGCTGCGGCGCGACCTGCGGGAAATGCGTACCGCCATCGATCGATACAAAGACTTGGCAGATCTGAGCCTGGTGCAGGTCAAGGTGGGAAGCCAAGGGTATCCGCCGGACCTGGAGACCCTTGTTAATGGCGTGCAGTACGGTCCGAGCGGCGTGCAAAAGATACGATTCCTTCGACGCATTCCCGTTGATCCCATGACCGGGCACGCCGAATGGTCGCTCCGTTCCATCCAGGACGATCCCGATTCCACAGATTGGAGCGGCGACAATGTGTTCGACGTGCACTCCAAGTCGCAGGGGACTGCGCTCGATGGCACAAAGTATGCGGACTGGTAGCCAATTCCGCTAAGGTTTGGGGACATCACCGGTTGCCAACCGCCGTGGAAGCGGACGCCGCATTCCCATCATCCTTACGTGGTGGATTCAGATTTCGCCGAATCAGGGATTTTGCCAGTTCTGTGACTTGCCCTGGGACCACCACGAATTGGTTGTAGGCTACTTGCGTCCAGGAAACCGTGCCCGATTGCGGAAACAGGTGCGCCGCAAACTGATAGGCTAAGCCGCAATTCCAAAGCGTGAGCGCACCGATTAAAATGGTCGAGGCCAAAAACGTGCTGCGTTTTTGCGCGCGAAACACATCCCACTGCGCCAGCAAGGCAGCGAGCCCCAAAACAAAGAACGTCGTGAAAGAAACGAAAAAGCGATTCCCGAAGGAAGGTATAGCGTGCCAATCCTGGTAGCACCCAATGAAGTAGGTGAACGCCAGTAACGTCGCCAGCAGGCCGTAACTGAGTTGTCGGTCTTTTTTTCGGAGAAGATAGATCCCTACCACCGCAGGGATCAGAATCGGTGTCCAACTCAGCGCCCCGTGGGAGGAAAAGCACACCTTGAAGAAAGCGGGGGAATTCCAATACCACGCTTGCTTGTACCCTGTTCGCAAGTAACTACCCCAAAGGATTTTCTTGGTGACCAGCGTAGGCCAGAAGAGCAGCAGGGCAGCCGCGGCAAAAACGGCGTTGTGCAGTCCAATGTTAAGGAATTCTCGCGGTGATCGCCTTCGCCACGCCGTCCAATATCCATGCAGCGACTCCAAGATCGAGAGCACTACCACGAACACGCTGGGGTAATACGTATCCAGGAGCAGGCCCGCGATTGCCCCAACCACCAGCCATCTCTGCCAACTTTCCTGCCCGCGGGTGCGATCCCAATACCACACGAACAGCGCGGTCAAAAATGCCGCGTGCGTGTGTGCAAAGGAAGGCTCTACATACAAGTAAAAAGGAAAGGAGGTTGCAAACCAGATGCCCAGCGTTCCCAGGAAGGCCCAGCGCTCCGCTACGTATTTCTTGGCGACGGCGAAGGACAGCCACAGCGTCAGGAATCCGTAGAACAGTGTTCCAACCGCCAGCGCAATCATGTACGGTTTTGAGAAGCCGTCGCCGGCGAAGTGCGTCCCGTTTATTTTGTCAGTTAAGGGCGTGATCGCTCTCGCGGTCACCAGGAATGGAGCCCAGAGCATCGCCGGCCCGATGGTCCAATGGTTCCAAAAGTGTCCGTTCGGTGTCAGATATTTTGCGCGAAACGCGGAGTCTCCGATTTGCGGATTTAGCTCGTACCCGTGGTACCAATCGGATTCAAAATCCAAGTTGCCTTGAAACAAGACGGCACGCGCAAACGCGTAGTACCCGCGACCGTCTCCATGAATCCACGGCCGGACCAACGGCACGGTGACCAGGAAAATCGCGATCAATACTTTTTCGTACTTTGACAGCCGTAGCTTCAAGTTGAACATCCCCACCGTAACCGCACACTGGTTCGCACCTAAACCGGCCTCTACAGGGACTTGGACAGCTTTGCGCCTGATTTTTGCCGCGCCGATTGGAGAGCGACGCTGAATCATCGCTGCCCTTTGTTACTATCTTGCGAATGAGAGTTAAATATTCCCCGCGTGAGCCACGACAACCGCGCACTCACTTTTCATTGGTCAACATCCGAATCCATTTCTCAACGGCAAGCTAGAGCAGCAGCACTTTCAGAGAGCTAAGATAGGTCGGGCTCCCGCTGGAGATACTCACCGCGATATTCACGGCGGTGCCCGGATCCGCCACAAAAGTGAGGTCGTACGGCACTGCGCTGCCAAGCGTGCCGCATGCGGCGGCCGGCGTGACCACGCTCCGCGCATTGCCCAGATGCGTGTAGCCGATCACCACACTGCACGTTGCTCCCGGCGCCGCGCTGGTCATTTCCATGTACCCGTGCGCGTGGTACTCCTGCCGCTGCGTAGTGCTGCCGTTGTACGTCGCCGGCGTGGTGAAAATGGTGGTCGCGCCCAGGCTGCCGGACAGTTCCGTATCTACACTGCTATATACCTCGATACCGATGCCGTTCCCCGTAGTTGCCGCGGACAGATAGCTGTTAACCAACCCAGAGTTGCTGATGTGCAGTGAATTCGTGGCTCCGTTGCAGCTGATCGAAGCAACCGTTGGCGGAATACAGGTATTCCCTGTACTTGGATCGGTTGCAATGCCTCCACCGGCACCCGCGGCCAACCCGAGGCTGCCATCCTGATCCAGACGCAGTGCCGAGGAGAAGGTATTCGGAAAGAGGGCGGTATTGTAGGTCGTATAGTTCGTTTGATTGTCGACATTAACCGCGATGGTGTGATAGCACGTGGGACATGTTTGTGTTGCCGCATCGGGCACGATGAACATCACCGGACTGAATCCGCCGCCTTGCGAATAAATGTACGCGTAGTGGTTGGTGTCGTAGGTCAGCGTGGTGCCGACAGACGATCCGATTGGCACTCCCGCTGCAGCGCACGTCGCAGTACCCGAGGAGTTGATGGCGACAATGCCTTCTCCCGCCGGACAGGTGATCGGGCTAACTTCGACTTTTGTCGCTGCCGCCGCAGCCGCCGGCGCAGCACTCGCGTTTGCGTTTGTGGCCGCCGAGTTGGTGGCGAGCTTCGCGGACGTTGTATCCGCTTTCGCAACGAGATTGCTTTGCGCCCAAGCAGCAGGAGCCAGACTCGCGAGAGCCAGAAAAGTGACCGTATGGAGATGTTTGGATATCAAGTTAGAACTCCTTTTGGGCAGCGCTAGCGCCTCTAAGATTCTTACGGTGAGGTTTCTTGCGTAGGGTGGATTCTCGCCACCCGACATTTCGGGCGCATTAACAGAATGTTTTTGTTGTAGATTTCCCGTGCCCGGCAAGCATTGCCTTGGACACAACTTTCCCACGTACTCGTAATCCTACATTCACATCGAAATACTAACTTATGCAGGGCCGTTATTACCGCTTCTCACCAATACCTTCAGATCAGCCTAACGGCGTGCAAAGTGCTGAGGAGTCCCTCTATGTCCGCATCGTCGGCAAGCCGCCTGGCAGAATTAGAGAACGCTCCGGCATCGGTTCGCTCCCTGTATGCTCGTTTTTACTCCGACTACCAACCGGATTACTTCTTTCAAGTGCTTCTTCGTCACCTTTCGTCCTCCCTTCGGGTCCTGGAAATCGGCGCGGGTTCCGGTCAGGGCCACCAGAATCGTTTCGCCATTCGAGACCGCGTCAAGGATTACGTCGGAATCGACCCGGATCCTGCTGTTCTGTTTAATCCATATTTAGGAGAAGGGTTTCAAGGCTCGGCCGACTCACTCCCGTTTGCCGACCAATCCTTCGATCTCGTGTTTCACAATTACGTCGCGGAGCATTTTCCCGACCCACTAGCGTGTAACCGGGAAATCGCGCGCGTGCTGAAAACGGGCGGTGTGCTTCTATTCCAGACGCCCAGCCGCTTTTATTATTCGAGCCTTGCGGCGCAAATCACGCCGCACTGGTTCCATGCGTTCTATACGGCGTTTCGGCTCGGGACGCCGCAGCACAGAAGTCTTTCCAACTTTCTATCGGCTGAATGATCCCCGAACCATCCGCAGGCAACTCCGTGCCGTGGGCGCGTTCCCCCCCCCGCACATTGAATGCCGCTACCTCCCTCCAGGCTATCTGCGTTTCAGTAGCTTTGCTTTTCTGTTAGGTGTTCTGTACCAGCGTTCCCTCGAGCGACTGGTGCCAGCCCTGCGAGCAACCCTCATCGTCGTTGCCCGCAAGTCCGCATAGGACGTGTGCAGTGCAAGGTCAAAGGAGAAAGTTTGTCTTGAGAGGCGAATGACCGATGTCTCCGCAATGCAAATATCGGTTCATGAGCCATTAACCTCAGTGCGCCCCACCCCCCGCTACAATGCGCGGGCACTTGTATCTTTCCTTTGCACGTTAAAACGACATGGTGACCTCAGGAATCGCTCCACGAAAGCACAGTGTGCAACTCTTCGAAACCGCTGCACTTATTCGTGAGGTGGAGCAGCGGCTGCTGCAATTGTTTGCGCAGGGGAAATTGTTCGGCACGGTCCACACTTGTATTGGTCAGGAGTTTGTGGGGATAGCTATTGCCGAGGCTTTGGAACCCGCGGATCAGATATTCAGCAATCACCGCTGTCACGGGCATTTCCTTGCGCGAACCGGAAATGTCGACGGACTCATTGCGGAAGTGATGGGGCGAGAGACAGGTGTCTGTGGGGGACGCGGCGGGAGTCAACACCTTTGTGATGTCGCGCAGGGATTTTTCAGCAATGGCATCCAAGGCGGGATCATGCCCGTTGCCTCCGGTTTAGCCCTGTCGCTGAAGTTGCGGCAGGAGGGGAGCATCGCGGTGGTGTTCATCGGCGACGGAACGCTGGGCGAAGGAACCGTCTACGAGACACTGAATCTGGCGAGCAAATGGCAATTGCCGTTGCTGATCGTGTTAGAGAATAACGGATATGCGCAGAGTACTCCGCAGAGCCAGAATCTGGCGGGCGACATCGAGGCGCGCGCGGCGGCCTTCGGAATCCGAACGGAAAGAGGCTCTACGTGGGAACCGGAAGCGCTCGTGAAGTTAGCGCGCAATGCCGTAGGCGAAGTGCGGCAGACTGGCTCGCCCCTGTTCCTGATCGTTGACACATACCGATTGATGGCGCACTCGAAAAGCGATGACAATCGGGAAGCGGCGGAAGTCGAAAGTTACTGGCGAAAAGATCCGCTCAAGAAGTTTGTCGAGGAAAATCCGGATGAAGCCGGCCCGTTCCAGGCATCGGCAAAAAATCGCGTAGATGAAGCTGTAAGCAAAGCGTTGCAGAGTCCATACGCGTCGGCGCCCTCTAGCAGCCGCGAATGGGATGCATTCGGGAAGGTAACTTGGTCAGCCAGCGGACCGATCGAGAGCGAGCGTGCGGTTGCCATTATTCGCGAAGCGCTGCGGAGAAATATGGCGAGGGACCCGCGCATCTTTCTTTTTGGCGAGGACATCGAGTCGCCTTACGGCGGCGCGTTCAAAGTCACGCACGGTCTGAGCGACGATTTTCCCGAGCGCGTGAGGAATACGCCGATCTCAGAGGCCACCATTGTGGGAATGGCCAACGGTTTGGCGTTGGGGAATTTGTTGCCCGTGTGCGAAATCATGTTTGGGGATTTTCTGGCGCTGGCGGCCGATCAGCTCATCAATCACGCTTCGAAATTCCGTTTCATGTATAACGAGCAGGTGCGGGTCCCCTTGGTGGTACGCACGCCGATGGGTGGCCGGCGCGGTTACGGCCCAACCCACAGCCAGTCGCTGGAGAAACATTTCTTGGGATTGCCGGATACCCTGGTACTTGCGCTGCATGAGCGCTTCGATCCCGGCAAAGTCTACGATCGCTTGTTCGCCAGTATCGATGGCCCCACCATTCTCATCGAAAATAAACTCCTGTACGCAACGAGGTTAGGGACGCCTGCCCCGGAGGGCTTCTCACTCGAGAACAGCGATGAGCGTTATCCCACCACCCGGATGCGCCCCCGCTACCAGCCCGATGTCACGGTCGTTTGCTACGGGGGCATGGTACCTCACGCAGAAGCCGCGATGATTGCAGCTTTCGAAGAAGAAGAAATTCTTGCGGAGATGATTTGCCCCATTCAGCTTTATCCCTTTAACGCATGGCCCGTACTTGAGTCTGTTCAGCAAACACGCAAGTTGTTGGTTGTCGAGGAAGGCCACAGCTTCGCGGCGTTTGGCGCCGAACTGATCGCGCAAATCCAAGAACGCAATCCTGGTCTATTGACACGGTGCAAAAGACTCGCTTCACCGAACCATCCGATTCCGTCCTGCGGCCCGCTGGAGCTCAGCGTATTGCCCGGCGCGGCATCCATTAAAAAAGCGATCAAAGACCTGGTGCGGAATGGCTGATCGTTTCCCGATTCAAATTCCCCAAGAATACGTGAACGACGATACCGTGAAGCTCCTGAAATGGTTCGTGGAAGAAGGCCGGGAAATTCAGGAAGGCAACACCGTCGCCGAGATCGAGACCAGCAAGGCCGTGGTGGAACTGGCCGCGGGAGCCAGCGGAACCGTTGTCCAACGAACTAAGGCTGGTGAGGAAGTGCGCGTAGGCGAGATTATTGGATATATTTCAACCAACGGAGATTCGCCTCAGTCCATCGCAACACACCCCAGGATGAACGATGCAACGGCCGTTTCCGGGCACAACCTTCCAAGCGACACGCGGTTCAGCAAGAAAGCGTTGGAACTTATTCGGGCTAACGGGATTCCCGAAAGCGTGTTTGCGGCACGCGGCCTGGTTCGCGAACAAGACGTTTGCGCGCATATCGAGAAAATCGGAAAAGAGAAGGATTCCGCCCAGCGTTCTCATTTTGCCCTGGAAGGGGTTCCGCTGGACAGCGTCAGCTTTCCGGCAACCTGGAAACAAGATGATCTCGGCAAAGTCGACGACAAATTCCTGGCGCAGCTACGCAAGGCGCCGGAGGAGTTCGCGCGACTCTCGTCCGCTGAGAAATGCGCGGCTTATCGAAAGCACGGCGCGAGTATCGGCGAAGATGTCGTTCTGTCTCCCGGCACCATCCTGATTTCGCCGCGAATCGTGATTGGCGCGCGTGTGCAAATCGCCGGAGACAGTTCGATGCAGTGCCGCGAGCGGCTTTGCGTCGGGGCGCTGACCAGCTTTCGCAGCGTGTCTGCGCGCGGCGCAACCATAGTGCTGGGCGAAAATATTTTCGGGGGTTCCCGCGTACAAATCGGTGGCGGAGGCAGTGGTGATCCGTACGCCGTTCTCTGTGTGGGGGATGGCACTTACATAGGCGATGACGTGTTCATCAACATCTGCCGGCCGGTGTTAATCGGCAGGGAAGTGTTCCTGACGCAGAGATCCATGCTGGTAACCCATAATATCGGCCATTCCGTTTTGGAGGGTTACGAAAACCGCTTTGCCCCAATTGTTTTGGAAGATTATTCGCAGGTGGGGATGAACAGCACGATTTACGCAGGAAGCCGAATCGGTCGAGGAAGCATTGTGATGTCGAATTCCTACGTGGTTTCGTCAATCCCGCCGGGAAAGCTGGCGGCAGGAGTTCCGGCGCGGGTACTACGCGAAGCGACGCGCCCGCTCAATCGTAAACGGCAGTTGGAAATTGTCGAGGTGATGATTCGAGAGTATCGCGACCTGCTGATGAGAAAAGGGCAGGTCGTGTCAGATTTGCCGGTCAACTCGCAGGTCGGATTTCAACTCGAGCACCAAGGCAAACGTTTCGCGCTGCAGTTTAGCGAGAATCTCGCGCAATTCAACCGACGCGAGCTATCTGCCGACGAAGTGATTGTCTGGACTTTCGAGGGTGACCAGGGAAACGTCGGTGAGTGCACCCAGATGAACCTGCTCAGCAAAACGATTGCCGGCCGAAACCACGGCCTCTTTGTTGAAACCACGCGGGAATTCCTTCGCAAGCGCGGTATACGGCTCGAGCCAGGTCCTTGGCGCTACGCTGGCGGGCTTATCTAGGAGATACCAGTGAACACCATGGGTAATTCGGTCCCGCACGCTAGCAGTGACTCGTTTTCGTTGGAGCTTTACAAGGAGACCCTCGAGAAGGCCATTCGCCTCGGGTACAGTTTCCCAACCGTTTCCGAACTAAAAGACGGCACTTCCGGCTCCAGAAAATTTCTATTGCTGCGTCACGACATCGACACTTCTCCACGTTATGCGCTGCAAATGGCTCAACTTGAGCACGCTCTTGGCATTCGATCCTCCTTCTACGTGCTAATGCATTCCCCTTTTTACAATCCTGGGGCGCCACAACATTGGGATGCCTTGCAGAAGATTGTTCAACTGGGCTTCGAAGTCGGCTTGCACTACGAAACAGACTTTTTCGAGCTGCGGCATATGGATGCCCTGGAAGGTATTCTTGCGGACGTCGCGGCACTGGAGAAAATCCTGCATATCCAGATTCGCTCGGTGTCTCAGCATCGCCCGGCTTCCGGTACTTTCCTGAAGAAGCTCAACGAGTATTATGTGGACGCGTATAACCAGGACCTGATGCATAACGTGTTTTACATTTCCGATAGCGGCTTTAAATGGCGCGAAAAAACACTCGGCGATGTTCTCGGAACCGAAGACCGTATCCATGCCTTGATTCATCCATTGACCTGGACGTTTGGCGAGTTGGATATGGAGGAGTCCTACCGGCGGGCGAGCCGCGAAATCACGGCTGAAATACAAGAGTCCTTCGAAGACTTCATTGCCTCCACCAAAGTTTACCTTGCGAAGCGCCAAGAACTTGACGCCGCGCGAAAAGCGCAATATGCATGATCAGCTCATACTGCCGCCAACCTGTTGGCGTGTCATTGAGCTTACAAGGCTAAATGAGCTCCGCTACAGCGTCGCGGTCAGCCCGCGCGCATTCGATCTCTGCAGCATTCAACATGGACACACCGTACGCTATGAGTGCTTCGCCAGTACAAACGGTTCCCACAACGTCCGCATCAGGCGGCCAAACAGACAGCAAGTCAGATGACGTCAGCCCTAACTTCGATCACAGATAGAGAGTGCCAACTCGCCCTCCGTGTGGGACCAACTGAAGGACCATTACAGGTTTCTAACCGCTCCAAATGCTACAGAACGCTCCCGATACCGCCTCGTAAGTCCTTGACGCTCCGTCCTTTGCAGATTTGCCAAAGTTCAAATGTCTTCTAGCTTCGCGCCTGTACGGCGCTTGCCCGCTCAGCTTCAGACAATGACACGCGGTGTACCTCTCGGGTACGCGCCCGGCGAGCCCACTAACTCTGCGTATTTCCTACGCTCCGCGGCAAAGCGAGTGAAAGTATCCCGCGAGTTTTTGGCTTACTTGCTTTGTAGACAAAGCGCCACGTGCTTCTCGACACGCATAGGCACGAGGTGCTGGCGGCTGTGGAAAAGCAGAAGAACTCGGCCGGCAGAGGGGCGATGCCAGAAATGAGGCAACGCCCGCGAACTTGTCATCGACTGTCGGGGGGACAATCCGATGGTTACAGCGCCCTTCTCCTGCTAGGAGATACGACAAAGGCTTAGAATCAAAGCTGCAAGTTGTGCCCAAACTTTTTGTTACATCTTAGGGGGCCACCCCACCAATTGGGAACAACTTGGGAACAAAACTCGCCAAATACCCACCAAAACCGTATATTTCGACATAGGAAGAGGCTAAACGAATCAACAACATGCTAAATTTCCGTCAGACTCTGGATCTGGCTATCCTGGTTCGAGTCCAGGCCTCCCAGCCAAATCTCTCCTGCTTCTATTTTGCTGAAGAAGGCTGCTGAGTTTTCTCCGCTCGTTTCCGACCTAAAGCAATTTGTTCTCTCTGTGCATTTAGAAATGCGAGCCCCGCGGCGGAGACAAAGCGCGGGGCTCGCCAATGAGCGGACGCGTGTGCGGTTGAGTTGTTATTTGGCGGTGACGCGCATGGAGATGCGGCGATTCTTTTGCTTGCCGTCTTCGGTGCTGTTGTCGGCAATGGGGTGCTCTTGGCCATAGCCCTGGGCTTCCAGGCGATCGGGGGCGACACCGAGCTGGATCAGCTCGGCGCGGACATTGTCCGCGCGGGACTGGGAGAGCTTCAGGTTTGCGGCGGGATCGCCGGTGTTGTCGGTATAGCCGCCGATCTTGAGCTTGACGTTGGGATAGGCCTTCATGATCGCGGCGATGTTGCGTAGTTGCTCATCGGAAGCGGGCTGCAGGGTGGCGCTGCCGGAATCGAACAGCAAGCGGTCGAAGTCGAACCAGGTGGTGTCATCGACGGGCTTGGAGCTGTCTTGAATAAATTGCAGCAATTTATTTTCGACGCCATATTGGGGGATGTTGAGCTCGGTGCCATCGGGCAGCTTGGTCTTGAAGAAGGCACCCAAGGAAGCCCAAGCGGCGTTGGCGGTATTGCCCGCGGAATTGAGTGCGTTTGACGCGGCATCGGTGACGGGTTTGGTTTCGACCTTGGAGCCTTGCAGGGCCCGATAAACAAACCAAACGGCAAGGAGCGCCACAAGTACGCCGAGGAGCGCCATCCAGTTAAAGCCTTTAGCTTTGGTTTCGACTGCACGTTCCGCAGCGGCGGCGCGACTCGAGAGCCCCGAGGCGGTGCTCGACAAATTGCCGAGGAAGCCAGTCGGGAGATATTTCTGCAGGTTCGGCCCTTCCGCGGTGAGCATATTGGAGAGTGAACTGGTGGTCAGCGAACCTCCGGACGCGTGAAACCTCGCCAAGAAACCGAGAATGAGAGGGAATGCAGACTGGAGCAAACTGGTGGCGGTGGAAGAACTGATTCCGGCGCGCTGGGTCATCAAATTGGTGACTTGGCTCTGCTGACCGCCGAAGAGCGTAGGCAGGAAGCGACTGACCATGTCGCTGACCGCGCCGGTAGGACCGGCCGAGCCAAGGTTGGACAAACTGTTCAGAATGCTTTGCCCGGAGGAACCGCTCACGAGTCCGATGATCTGATTGAGGAAACCCGTGTCGCCAGCCTTACTAACCAGTCCCCCCAAGGTCGCAGCTACCGCCGTGCCTAAGCCCGACTGAACCGCGGTAGGAGACTCGCCGAGGCGCGAGGCGAATGACTGCTTCATTTCCGGGGTAATCAGGCCCAGGACTCCGTCTAATAACGAACTACTCATAGGTCGTGTCGTTGCCATAGATAGTTCTCCCTGTAAGCAATGTCTGGTGTGAGGTCGAAAATTCAGGGCGGAAACTTCAGGGCGGAGAACACCGGGCGGGGAACAGGAGTACGCGTGGAAACTATACTTTGGGGACGGGAAAGTCAAACGGCGAATTTTGCGGGCGCGCGCTAAAGGACCGGCTAGTACTTACTGGAGCAACGCCGCGGCCTTCTGCTCTTCGGCTTTGGCCTGTTCAGGGCGGCCCATGCGCTTGTAAATAGCCGCCATTTGTTGATGCGGCTCGGGAAGTTTGGGATTAAGCTCGGCAGCCTGCTGAAGGTAGAAAAGCGCTTTGCTGTGGTCGCCGGCGCTTTCGGAACGAGATGCCAAAGTCAACGTGCACTGATAGAGGAGAGCGGTGGTGCTGGCGTCCTGCGCGTTGAGTTCGTGAGCGTGGTGCAGCGCATCATAAGCCGAAGGCACCTCGCCCAGATCCCACAGAACGGTGCCGTAGAGGGCGTTTAGCGGAAACAGATCAGGCCAACGCTGGATAGCGCCAGCCAGGGGCTTGCGAGCATCGTCGAAGCGCTTCAGTTGAAAATAGGTGAAGGCCAGGTTGTACTGCATTTGCGGCGACTGCGGGGCCAACTCCGCGGCCCTTTGCAGGGGTTTGAGGGCCTGCTCGAGGTAGCCGTGTTGGCCGTAGAGAATGCCGAGAGAAGTGAGCTGGTCGACGTCGTTGGGATCGTACAACTGATCACAGAGGGGAGCAGCGGAGGCAAGAGCGCCGCGATCGAGTGCCTGACCGCATTGGAATTTGAGCTGGCTTTGCTTGTCGCTGCGAGCTTTGGCTTCTTTTGCCTGCTGGAAAATCTGATTGGCGTCTTCTTGGCGCCCTGCTTTGCGATACAGGGTGGCCAATTCGTACTCGGCGCGAGAATCGTCGGGATTCAGCTGAATGGCCTTCTTAAGCCAGGTTTCGGCTTCGGCATCGGAGCCGTCTTTGACGTAGGCGAGTCCGAGATAAAACGCCGTGTCGGGAAACGGGGGGTGGGAGGCAGCCTTGGTCAAATTTTCGATGGCGCCTTTGTAATTGTGCTCGTCGAGGTCGATCCTGCCAAGATAGTAAGAAATGCCGGATTGTTCGCCGGTGGCTTGGCGCACCGTTTGCAATTCCTGGCGGGCATCGGCGAACTTGTGTTGTTCGAAAAGGGCCACGGCCAAGGGAAAGCGAGCGCGCATGGCGAGGTTCGGATCAATAGCCAGGGCGGCGCGAAACTCTTTTTCGGCGGTTTCGTACTGTTCCTGTTTGAGAGCTTCGTAACCGCCGCCAAGATGCACCTGAAGAGCGCTGGCGTTTGGGTTTGCGGGCTGTTGCGCAAAGGCACAGGCGGCAAAGAGCGCGAGGAATGCCAGCAGGGTTGCGCGTGGGATTTGCGGGGGAATCATGTCGGTTTCAATGGCAGTGCAGCTGCATCTGTCAGATTATCATAGCGAATTGGCGAGCCTAGCGCGCGACGGACTCAAAGCGCCTTGATTCCATAACAACGAAGGCTCCTAGGACCGAGTAAGCTTGGTAGGGCTTAACAGACCAAGGCTCGGAAGAAGGAGCCAACGATGCGGTTCATTATAGGCTGTGATTTTCATCCGAGCTATCA
>Ga0335072_10002160_pt1 | contig 30955 bp, 23 predicted proteins | sample Lox_Sample_21_FD_206725 | JGI IMG/M metagenome (GOLD analysis project Ga0335072, IMG submission 206725) | Soil microbial communities from Loxahatchee National Wildlife Refuge, Florida, United States - Lox_Sample_2.1 | ecosystem: Environmental > Terrestrial > Soil > Wetlands | place: USA...
TTCAGCTAACCTTCAGGACATGAGCGGACACTAGAGAGATGAACAGCCAGTCCAACGGAGCCAGGCCGGACGCCCGGCTGCTCGTTGTCGAAGACGAACCCAACATCCTGGAACTGCTAGCGGCCAGCTTGCGCTATTCGGGATTCGAGGTGGTCACGGCCGCAGCGGGCAACGAGGCGGTAATGGCCGCCCAGCGGCACCGGCCGGATCTCATCGTGCTCGACGTCATGCTGCCCGACATGGACGGCTTTGACGTTATTCGTCGGCTTCGCGGTGGCGGCGCGCAGATCCCCGTAGTGTTCCTCACCGCCCGTGACTCAACTGACGACAAGATCCGGGGCTTGACCCTCGGCGGTGACGACTATGTGACCAAGCCGTTCAGCCTTGAGGAGGTCATCGCCAGAATCCGGGCCGTCCTTCGCCGTACCCGAGGCGATGGCAGCGAGCCGCCGCCCCGGCTGAAGTTCGCTGACCTGGAGCTCGACGAGGACAGCCACGAGGTCTGGCGCGGCGGCACGCAGATCCAGCTCTCCCCCACCGAGTTCAAGTTGCTCAGGTACTTCATGGGGAACGCCAACAGGGTGCTGTCCAAGATGCAGATCCTCGATCACGTCTGGGACTACGACTTCCGCGGCGACACCGGTATCGTCGAGTCTTACGTGTCCGTGCTCCGGCGCAAGGTCGACACCAGCGAGCCGCACCTGCTGCACACCCTGCGCGGCGTCGGCTACGTGCTCAGACTTCCGCACTCCTCGTAAGCGCTGACCAGCTTCATGACGCAGGCAGCTGGCAGGGCAGGCTTCTGGCGATCCGTCAGGGATCTGCCTGACCGCACGCCGCTCCGCGTGAAGTTGATCACGGCTGTTCTCGCGCTGGTCGCTGTCGCCCTTGTTGTCATTAGCGTGGCCGGAGTGTCGTTCCTGCGCAGCTACCTGCTGGGCCAAGCCGATAGTCAGCTCGCCAGCCTCGCGGACCAGGTGCAAAGCTTCCAGCGGCTTCCGACGGGACGTTTCGGCCCAGAGCCTTTTGCCGTCGAGTTCGTCACGGGCGGCAAGGCCGACATCGTCGGCGGTTACCTGCCTCAGGGCAACACCGGGCCGTTGATCAACCCGAGCGCGTCCTGGCTGCGCGGATCGAACCCGGTAACTGTGGGAGCAGCGGCAGGGCCTGACCGGTGGCGGGTCATCGCCCTGCCGGACACTTCCGTCAACGGTTCACAGCCGGGCACCCTCGTGATCGGCGTTGACGTCACCAGTCAGTACGCGACCCTGGGACGGCTGATCGCAGTCGACTTGATCGTCAGCGTCGTCCTGCTGCTGGGCGTCGCAGTCGTCGGGATAGGCGTGGTCCGGGCGAGCCTGCGGCCGCTCACTGAGATAGAGAAGACTGCAGGCGCCATCGCGGCTGGCGACTTGAGCAGGCGGGTGCCAGACCGGGATCCGCGCACTGAGGTGGGGCGCCTCGGGCGTTCGCTGAACGTGATGCTGAGCCAGATCGAGTCGGCGTTCCAGTCCCAGTCCCGTTCCGAGGCAGCCGCCCGGCGGTCCGAGGAAAGGATGCGACAGTTCGTCGCCGACGCAAGTCATGAACTGCGGACGCCGCTGACAGCGATCCGCGGGTTCGCCGAGTACTACCGCCAGCGAGGCGGGATCGCAGGCGGAAACCCTCTGGCGGGCAGTGCGGACGCAGGCCAGGCGGCACCCGGCGATGTGGCCGCTACCGCGGGCAGCGGCCCAGGGGCGCGCCAGCTAGCGCCGACCGACATGAACCGGATCATGCGCCGGGTCGAGCAGGAGTCAGCGCGGATGGGCATCCTGGTCGAGGACATGCTGCTGCTAGCCAGACTCGACCAGCAGCGGCCGCTGACTGCGAGCCCGGTTGACCTGCTGACGCTGGCCGCCGACGCAGTACACGACGCGCGGGTGGTAGCGCCGGCCAGGAGCATTAACTTGACAGTTAGCTCCGGCACGGCGTTGCTCGTCATCGGAGACGAGGTCCGGCTGCGGCAGGTCATCGGCAACTTGATGAGCAACGCGCTCACGCACACGCCCGACGGAACGCCGATCGACGTGCTGATCAGATCGGGCAACGTGGCGGAGGCGACAGCCGCCACCGCGGTTGCCCGGCCGGACGTTGCCGAACCCAGCTTCGGCGACGAGCCCGCCGGGAGCGACGAGGCCCCAGCGGACGACGAGCTAGCCATGGACGACGAGCCGGACACAGGCAACGAGCCAGCCATAGAGAGCCGGCCAAGCACAGGCAACTGGGCGACTGCGGCCGGCATGCACTGGGACGCCGAGCACGTTCCGCCACCGCCGGAAGCATCGGCGCCAGGCTCGCCGAGCGGCCGACTTCCGGCAGAACGAGCTCAGGGCGCCCCTGCCGCGGTGCTTGAGGTCACCGATCACGGTCCCGGACTGACGAGCGAGCAGGCAGGGCACGTGTTCGAGCGGTTTTACCGGGCCGATCCGGCGCGCACCACCGGCGGGACCGGTCTCGGGCTCGCGATCGTCGCGGCACTGGTCGCAGCCCACGGGGGTACTGCCTGGGTCCGGTCGCGGCCGGGCGACGGCGCTACGTTCTGCATCGCACTGCCGCTGTCGCCCGAGGCCATGCAAGGCCCAGAGAACGACTTTGACGGCGACGCGGGCGACGTCACTACCGAGACCGGGGCTACCGAGACGGGCGCCAGCGAGACGGGGCCAGCGGACGACGGCACCGGCAGGCCCGGTGCCGCCTTTACCGCGACGGCGAAGGCTGACTGAGGCAGCTAGCCGCTGTGGGTGCCTGGTTACTGGTGCCCTGGGACCACCACGAACGCGCCATTGGCACCGGGACGACTCCGAGGCCGCAGATCCTCAGCTAGCCAGGACGGCGCGCGCTGCGCTGACGGCTGCCTCCCGGTACGAGCCGCCAAACAGGCAGACGTGCACAAGCAGCGGATGCAACTGATGCAGCGGGATCCTGGTTTGCCAGCCATCGGCCAGCGGCGCTGTCTCGGCGTAGGTCGCAAGGATCTGATCGAGGAACGGCGCGCCGAAGAGCGCCAGCATCGCGAGGTCGCTCTCCCGGTGGCCGCCATGCGCGGCGGGATCAATGAGCCAGCCGCGCCCTGCGGACCACAGCACGTTTCCTGACCAGCAGTCTCCGTGAATGCGGCTGGGTCGCTCGGGCGGTCCGGCCACGTCGGCCGACCGGGCTGCTGCGGACTCGATCAGCGTGATGTCGGCCGGGCCGAGCGTGCCTGCGTCGCTGGCGATGCGGGCGTACGGCAGAAGCCGGTTCGCCGCGTACCAGTCCGGCCAGCTGTCGGCCGCGTCGTTCGGCAACGGCAGGCCCGCGATCACGCCGGGCCACGGGGCTCCGAAGCTCGCGGCGCCAGCCGCGTGCAGGCGGGCGAGTTCGCGGCCGAAGGTGCGGGCCGTCTCCGGCGTCGGCCGGCCGGTGTCGATCCAGTCCGTGACCAGGCACGCCGGGTCGCTGGCAAGCACGGCTGGCACCGGGGCGGCTCCGGCTTCGCCCAGCCAGCGGAGCCCGTGCGCCTCGGCCGCGAAGGCGTCGTGCTCGTTCCCGGAAGGATCTTGATCTTGAATCTTGGCGAACGCCGACCGGCCGCCGGCCAGCTCCAGCCGGTAGTGGCGAACGCCGTGAGCGCCGCCGAGGCTCTGGGCGGCCAGCAAGCCGGCGCCAAGCAGCTGCTCAAGCCGGGTTCGGGTTGCCCGGTCCACCACTGGCCCTTAGAGCGCAGCGGCGAGCTGGCTGACCAGATTCCGGGCTGCGGGCTCGACGAGGTCGAATACCCGCGCGTACTCGTCCGGGCCGCCGTTGTACGGGTCGGGAACCTCGGCGTGGGCGCCGGCGTCCGGATCGAACGAGCGCATCAGCCGGATCCGGTCGGCTAGATCGCGGTCGCCATCGGCCATCCGCCGCAGGCTGGTCAGGTTGCTGCGGTCCATCGCGAGCAGCAGATCGTAATCGGTCAGCCAGGACGGCTGGATCTGACGCGCCTCGTGCCCGGATCCGTCGTAGCCCCGGCGGGAAAGCTCGGCCCTGGCGCCACGGTCCATCGCCTCGCCGAGGTGCCAGTCTCCGGTGCCCGCGCTGTCCACCTCCACTTTCCCGGCTAGCCCGGCATTCGCGAGCTCGTCCCGCAGTATCACCTCGGCCATCGGGGACCGGCAGATATTGCCGAGGCAGACCATGCAGATCCGGTACGGCCGGTGCGGATCGCGTGGTGCGGGCACGGCTTTGCCCGCGGCGGAGTCTGTGACCATGGCACCAGCATGCCCGATCGCGACACCTTGCTCGTCGCCTGCCACGATGTACCGCATGGCCCGATCTGATCAGTACCGGTCACTGTCGTTCTGGCACGACACTGTGCCGGGAGAGCTGGCGCCTGGCGATCCGCTGCCTGGTGATCTGGATGCGGACGTGGCGATCGCCGGCGCCGGCTTCACTGGCTTGTGGACCGCTTATTACCTGGCCCGGCGCAACCCGACGATGCGGATCGTGGTGTGTGAGCGGGAGATCGCCGGGTACGGCGCGTCGGGCCGGAACGGCGGCTGGTGCTCGGCTCTGTTCCCGGCCTCGCTGGCGAAGCTCGCCCGGATGAGCGACCGGGACGGGGCTATCGCGATGCAGCGCGCCATGCACGCGACCGTCGATGAGGTTGGCAGCGTTGCCGCGGCTGAAGGCATCGACTGCCACTGGGCAAAGGGCGGCACGATCATGCTGGCCCGTTCCCCCTCGCAGCTCGAGCGTGCGAAGGCCGAAGTATCGGAAGCTCGCGAGTTCGGCTTCACCGACGATGACATGCGGCTGCTCGGCGTGTCAGAGGCCGAGTCGATGGCTGGCGCCAGCGGGGTGCTCGGAGGGACCTACACGCCGCACTGCGCGGCCATTCACCCGGCGCGGCTGGCGCGCGGGTTGCTGGACGTTGTGCGCCGCGCCGGAGTTCAGGTCTACGAGCAGACGCCGGTCCTGGAGCTGCAGCCCGGGCGATTGGTGACGGCTTCGGGAACTGTGCGAGCGCGGCACGTGGTCCGCGCGACCGAGGGCTACACGCCAGGGCTGCCTGGTTACCAGCGGGCCATCGTGCCGGTGTACTCGCTGATGATCGCGACCGAGCCGCTGCCGGAGGATGCCTGGGAGTCGATCGGCCTGGCCGGCCGGCCAACCTTCGGTGATCTCCGGCACTTGATCATCTACGGGCAGCGGACCGCGGACGGGCGATTCGCGTTCGGTGGCCGAGGGGCGCCCTATCACTTTGGCTCGTCCGTTCAGCCGTCTTATGACCAGGTGCCTGGTGTATTCGCGGCACTGAGGCGGACGTTGCATGAACTGTTCCCGGCGGTGCGTGATGCCCGGATAACTCATCATTGGGGTGGCCCGATCGGCGTGCCGCGCGACTGGTGCGCGTCGGTCGGCCTGGATCGCCCGACGGGAATCAGCTGGGCTGGCGGGTACGTGGGCGATGGCGTTTCCACCACGAACCTGGCCGGGCGGACCCTCGCCGACCTGATCACCGGAACCGACAGTGAGATCACCCGGCTGCCGTGGGTCGGGCACCGGTCACCGGACTGGGAGCCTGAGCCGCTGCGCTGGCTGGGCCTGAACGCGGGGCTGCGGGTAATGAGCCTGGCGGACCGGGAGGAGGCTCGCACCGGGCGGCCGTCCAGGCTCGCCGGGTTCATGGGCCGGTTCCTTGGCGGGTGACCCGGCGGCTGAGCAGGCCCGATCGCGTAGTCTTACCTCCAGAGATGAGGGCGAGTTACCGTCGCCTAGCGAGCGGCGGGTGTGATTCGCACCCGTTCGTAAGTTGCGCTACGATCGCCAAGTCTCAAATGCGCCGCTAGCTCAATTGGCAGAGCAGCGGACTCTTAATCCGCGGGTTCGGGGTTCAAGTCCCTGGCGGCGCACCCGTCCTGATCTGGTCTTTCCCTTGTTGCGGCGCGTGCATGCGCGCGCTGGTATGGCCGGTGGTTGGCCGTGGTATGACCGGCGAGCGCGCGGTACGGATAGGGGCCGCGTGCTGAGCTGTCGGCCGGGTCTTAGCGGCTCCACGGCGCGGTCGCTTGGGCGCAGGTCGGCGCCTGCGGTTGGTGCCGGGGATGAGGCAGCCGGCCTCGATGATGAGATTGGCGGTGTCCTCGGCGGCCTTGCGCGCGATATCAGGCAGGACCGAGGTGTAGGTGTCGGCGGTCAGCACGATGCTGGAGTGGCCGAGCATGTCCTGCACGACCTTCAGGTCAGTGCCAGCGGATAGCGCGAGTGACGCGGCGCCGTGCCGCAGGTCATGCAACCGGATTGGCGGCAGGCCCGCCTCGGCGGCGAGGGCCTTGAACATCCGCGTGAGCCGGTCAGGCGCCAGCGGGTCCCCGTTCAGGCCGGTGAACACGTACCCGCTGGCGTGATATCCGTCCCCGGCCTGCTGCCGCTCGGCCTGCTGCAGGTCACGGTGGCGGCGCAATGCGGCGACGGTAGTGCGGTCCAGGGCAATGGCCCGCTCGCTATGCGGGGTCTTGGGCGGGGCGACGGTCAGGTGGCCGTCGTATTCCTGCAGCTGCCCGCAGATCATGGCAGTGCCGGTGTCCAGGTCCAGGTCGCGCCACCGCAGCCCGCACCCTTCGCCGCGGCGCAGGCCACGCAGCGCGATCAGGTGAAAGGCCGCGTACAGACGGTGGCCGCGGACCGCGTTCAGGAAGGCTGCGGTCTGCGCAGCGGTCCACACCGCGACCGGCGGCCGGATCCCGGTGTCCTCCCACGCCGCGATCCGCTCGGACGTCCAGACCGCGGCGCGAGGACGGCGGGCCGGCGGCAGCTCAACGTGCCGGGCCGGATTGTCGGCGCGATAGCCGGCGCGGACGGCACCGTTCAGCGCCGCACGCAGCGTCGCCTTAACCCGGTTCAGTGTCGCCGCCGTGACTGGCCGCCCGGCAGCGGCATGCTGGCGGGCGATGGCGGTGAACATCGCCTGGACCTGGCTGGCGGACAGCTCTGCCAGCAGCAGCCGGCCCAGGTACGGCGCCAGGTAGAGACGGACGTGGCTGGCGTAGCCGCGGCGGGTGGATTCCCGCGGCCCTGCCCGCTGGTCCAGCCACCGCTCCAGCCACTGGCCGACGGTGACCGGCGCGGTATCACGGCCGCCTGGTGCAGGCATGATCAGCTGGCTCAGCGCCCGGCTGGCCGCGTCCTTGCTCGGGTAGCTCCCCCGGCGGACCCGTCGGCGGCCGCCGTCGGTCCCGGCGGGCAGCTCAAACGACAGGTACCAGCTGCCGTGACCGCGCTGGCCGCGCCGCGGGCACCGGCTTCCCATCCGCAGCCCGGTGTTCTGGTCCCGGCATCCGCACCACGCGTACACGCTCCCGCGAGCGGTCATTGAAACGTCCCCCTCGTCCCTGGATAACCCGTTCATACGGATATTCACGTATCCGGGTCAGCTCAAACCCCGCCGCCAGTGCAGAGCAAACTTGCCGGTCAGCTCAGGCTCCGGGACGAGCCCGGTGGTTCCGGCGGTCTGCCGGCGACCTGCCTCGCGCGTGCAACCAGGTCATCAAGTCCCAGCTCAAGTGATGCGGCAACGGCCGCGACAACGGTAAACCCTGGGTCCGTGCTGCGCCCTTGCTCGATCTTTGCCAGCGTCTGAGCTGAGACCTGAGCCCGGAGCGCTAGCTCCGCGCGCGTCATCCCACGTTCGCTGCGTCGCTGGCGCAAGACGACGGTCACTGCGCGTCCCAGATCCTCCCGCATCCTGCTTGCGCGGCGGGGGCGTCCAGACATTGACACGCTGGCTAGCGTAGCAAGTAAATTTTTACTTCTACGCTAGCGTACGATTGTAGAAACTGCGGAGAGGAGGGGAAATGGCGAATGCGGAGCTGATATCCGAGCTGATCCGGGCTCACTATGCGGGCGACCAACGGCGGTTCGGCAACCTGCTGAACCAGTTCATTGCCTCCGAGTCTCGCGCTGGGCATCTCCGCCTTGCTCAGCGGCTCCGCGACCTGCGCGCCGAAGCTGAGGCTTCTCCCCAGCCTGCGGCCAAGCCGACGCAGCTGGCGCGCGCCCCCCGTGATCTGGAACATCTGCTGTCTGTCGGCTACTCCGACGTGCGGCTATCGGACTTGGTGCTATCGCAGGAGAACCATCAGGCGCTGCGGCGCCTGATCACTGAACAGCGAGCAGCCGAGACCCTTGCCCAGCACGGGCTGCGTCCACGCAGACGGCTGCTCTTGCACGGTCCGCCCGGCTGCGGCAAGACCATGGCTGCGCATGCCATCGCAGGTGAGCTGCGGCTGCCGATCATCCGCGTCCGGCTGGAAGTCGTCTTCAGCCGGTATCTCGGGGAGACAGCAGCGACGCTGACGGAGATCTTCGCCGAAGCGTGCCGCGTGCGGGGGGTCTACTTGTTCGATGAATTCGACGCGCTGGGCCGTACGCGGCTGGATGAAAACGACATCGGCGAGGTCAAAAGAGTAGTCACAACGTTCCTGCAGCTGCTCGACACGGCGGACGACATAGCCAGCATCCTGGTTGCGGCCACAAACGTAGGCCCGAGCCTTGACCGGGCGCTGTTTCGCCGGTTTGACGACGTCCTGGAGCTAGCAGGCCCCACTCCTGAGCAGGCAGCCGAGCTGCTGACCCGCCTGATGAGGCAGTGGGACGCAAAGCCCGACGGCGCAGCTTTGAAGGCGGCTGCCGGTCTGAGCTTCGCCGACATTCACGCTGCGGTGGACGATGCGCGCAAGAAAGCAATCCTCGACAGCCGCGACACGCCCGGTCCTGGCGAAGTGTACGAAATGCTAAAAAGTAGGAGCTCGCGGCTATCCTGACAGCCAGCGCTGACCCTGCGTCTGCCCTTTCCCGCCTCGCATTCTGGTATCTGCTGTGCAGATCACATAGAAGGTGATCGGTGACTTGATCCAGAACGGCCTTCCCCTCCTCGGCCTCAGGAACGTGAGTGCCGAGGCGTACCGCAGTTCCGGCAGCCCCCGCCGACCCGCTCCGCCGCCGCGCGACCGCCACCAGCACGCATCGGATCTCGCCGAGCGCCTGGCGGCCGCGGAGCAGCAAATCGCAGCCGTCAATAACGAGATACTCCCGCACGCGTCGGGGATGCTAGTTACGGCTGTAGGCCCAGGTCTGGAGGACAGCGCGGTCAATCGGCAGCTCCGCGACAGGAAGAGCGGCGCCGAAGTTGTCACGGTGCGCGAGGGCCGTGCGGTCGTGCATGCGCAGCGCGATCTCAGCGCGCTTCGGGCCAAGATCCAGGCATACGCCACCGAGGACACCAGGAAAGGGAAACCGCGCTTCCAGGATCTTGTCGCCCGGCTGGACACCATCGAACCAGCGACTATCGACGACCTCAGCCTGGGCGAGATCGATTCGTCGATGGCCGACGACGAGACGACCTGGGTAGAGATCTGGATGCCCGGGGGCTCAGGGCTCTCCGACAGCCAGCGCGAAGCCCTGGACGAGGCAGTCGCGGAGTTCGCGTCGATCGGCCGGGCACAGACGCCGGTAGTGCCGGTCTACCGCGGGCCGGAGCGCGACGTCCACCTCGTATCGGCAACCGGCGCCGTGCTGAAGATGCTGCCTGCGCTTCTGCCATCAGCGGTGGAAGTCCACCGGGCTCCCCTGGTCCGGCCCATCATTCTCGCCGAGGCCGCCGACGATGCGGGAATCCAGGCCGGAGTGGATGAACCCGGTCCGGCAGCACCAGCGGTAGCCGTGCACGACACCGGCATTACCGGCGACCACCCCTATCTTCGGCCCATCATCCTGGGCGCCAGCAGCGTCGTCCCGGGCGAGCCCGCGCCAGCCGACATGTCAGGCGGCCACGGGACGCAGATGGCAGGGGTCGCAGCCTACTCACGGCTTGCCGAGGGCCTAACCGCAGGCAGGCTTGCCCCCGACGCGTGGCTGGTTTCTGTCCGCCTGTTGGAAAGCAAGCAGGACGCTGGAGGCGACCCCGACAGAGGCCCGCTCTGGGCAGAGCGCACCACTGAATCGATAGCGACGGCCGAAGCCCTCGCACCGCAACGAATAGTGATCCACAACATCAGCCTCGGCGCGGAAAACACCGCAACGGAACGCACCGACCGAACGGCATGGTCAGTCGCTGCCGACGTGCTCGCGTGGAACTCCGGGAACGGCCGCCTGCTGGTCGTCGCGGCAGGGAATGCCGAGACAATCACCGACCCCGAGAACTACCCCTATGTCAACCTCGGTCCGCCGCACCTGCAGCAGCCCGGCCAGGCGTGGAACGTGCTTACCATCGGCGGGTACACCAACCTCGACCAGCTCACCACCCAGGACGTGCAGCGCGGTTACCCGGCTCCCCTGGCACCGGCCGGGTCGCTGAGCCCGCACAGCCGCACATCACCCGGTAGCAGTCGGCCCCTCAAGCCAGACCTGGTGATGGAAGCCGGCAACACAGCGCCAGGAGGCGGCCTGGAGAACCCCGAAGCCCAGGGCCTGACAGTTCTCACGCTAGACAGTAACTGGCGCGACCGAGGCACCCTCCTCCGCCGCACATGGGCGACCAGCCCGGCAGCGGCTGCCGCCTCGAACGCGCTCGCCCGGATCACTAGCACGCACCCGGCGCTGCGTCCGGCTACCTGGCGCGGCCTTCTCGCCCATACTGCTCACTGGCCGCAAGCTGCGCGGCAGCAGCTGCCGGACAAGCGTGACCTGTTGCGTGCGTTCGGATACGGCGTGCCCGTACCAGGGCGCGCCATAGGCAGCGACTCAAATAGGCCCGTCATGATCTACGAAGGTCTGATAAGGCCCAGCCACCGCGGCAACGACCGCAAGCCCGACCGCATCGCGGACTTCATCGAACTGCCGTTGCCCTACGACGAACTGGATCAGCTTGCCGAGGCTCCAGTCGGTCTGGCCGTCACCCTTTCCTATTTCATCGATCCCACAGACAACCTCACCAGAGGCACCTACGCGGGCGGCAGACTTCGATGGGATCTGCAAGGCCCGACTGAAGACCCCACGAGCTTCCGCGCTCGTATCAACATGCTCGTCAGAGAGCAGGGGCACCAGCGCGGCGGCGGCTCCTACGACTGGGAGATCGGCACGATGACCCGCTCCCGTGGCACGCTCCAGCACGACCGGGCAGAAGTCGCGGCAAGCCAGATCGCGGGTCCGCGCCTGCTCGCGGTCTACCCGGTGACCGGCTGGTGGGAGGACAGCACCGCCACGTGGGAACGAAAGCTCCCCTACTCGGTGATTGTCAGCGTTGACCTCGGCGAAATCGACCTCGACTTGTACTCACTCGCAGCCATATCCCTGCAGCCTCTCTCTATCGACGCCGACCTCACGTCCTGACGAAGAGCGCTGAAGGTGCGCGCGTAACTACTCGACGCTTCCCTCGTCGGGAGGGCACCGGCCCGACACCCAGCTGGACGCAGGCGAGGACGGCTAAGTCAGTCCAGCGGACGAAACCGCGTTGTGTACACGCCGACCGCGGGCCGACATGCGTCAGACATTTCGCTGCCCGCCAGCGCCCGAGGCATCCGCGGCCCGATCTCGTCGAGGTCAAGGAAATGGCGGACATCGGCGACGTGGCGCCCGAGTCGGCCTACAGACAGGACCCGACGCCGCGAAGCCAGTTCCGGATCTCGATGCGACCACGGCGGCCGATGGCCGGTGCACTGACGGAGACTCCGCGTAGCGTCCAGGGTGCGAAACTGGAGAACTCGGTGCTCATCGCCCCTGCGACCAGCCGGCCGAACAAGAGCGGGTAAGCCGGTCCACGCTCTTGCCCACCGACGTGTTGAACACACATACCTGGTGACCTGCTAGCCCGCCCCAGCGTGAGTATGATCATGTGAACTGGCCCCCGTGCTCAGCAGCCATCAGGAGCGGCGCTGCACGCGAAGATCATCGTAGCCGACGGCTCGGTAGCGCTTGTCGGCAGCGCGAACCTCAACAGCCGCACGATGGAGCCAACCTGGAGTGCGGCATTCTCATCCGCGGCCGTCCGCAGGCGCAGGCGATCGGCGACCGCATCGCCGGCCTGTACGCGTCCGGCAAGTTGCAATTGCTGTGCCGCCCTCCGGTCGGGGTAGATGGGACTTCAGGGCCGGAATGTCGGTGGGCCGCTCTAGCCTGGGGACGTGGCCCCTTCAGGTGATCGCGCGGCGGTGGATGGGTCGCGGCGGGATCTGTTCCGGTACCTGTCCGCCGAGGAGTCGGCGGATTACCTGGCGATCATGGACCTGTTCTCGGCGACGTTGCTGACGGACTTGTCCGCAGCGGAGGTCGCGGGCCAGCTGGCCAAGCGTCGTCTCAGCCTGTCAAGGGACACGGTAGAGACGCGGTGCCGGCAGCTGACGGAATGGGGAAACCTAGTGCCGTCGATCCGGGATGCGCGGGTGGCGACCGTAGCGGAGTACATCCGGTCACGGTCGCGGTATCAGGTGTCCAAGCTTGGCGGCCGAGTACACCGCCAGGCCATCGAGATCCTGCACGCCAGCGATGGGGCTCGTGAGGTCGCCCGGGAGCTGCTCGGACAGATCGTGCAATCGCTCGACCGGATCCTCGCCGTGCTGGGCAGCGGCCCTGCAGGCCTCGACGCGGAGGCGCTGGCCGGAGAAGTGACCACCGTGTTCTCCAACCAGCGGCTATTCACAGACAGCGTACGGGACTTCTACGCCTACCTGGCAGGGATCCTCAGCCGGTACGACCTCGCCGGCGAGGAATACGCGCATTTCAAGGAGCTGTTGCTGGTCTACATCGACCTGATCACCGCCGATGTCAATCGGCACGCGCCGGCGGTCGCGTACCGAACCGACCTGGTGCTCGCGCAAGCCGACCGCCTGCTGCGCGCACTGGACACACTCCCTGGGCTTACCTCGCCGGATGGCGCACAGGTCGAGCGGGCGCAGGGACGCACGCGGACCGACTGGGAGGAGCTGGCCGCCTGGTATGACGCCTCGCACGGAGCATCCGGACCGGAGCAACTGCGCAGCGCCGCGGGCCAGGCGCTGGGGCAGCTGATCACGAACGCCAAGCGGCTGCTGGACTCCTCGGGAACCGGATTCTCGCGGCGAGCCGACTTCCTGCGGCTGACCAGGTGGTTCGCGGACGCGGACGACGAGCGGGCGCACCGGCTGTACGACGCGGCGTTCGGTGCCTACCCGGCCAGGCACCTGCTCTTCGGGCCAGACGAGCCCGATCCCCGAGTCGGGCCGACAACCTCGTGGTGGTACGCCGACCCGGTCCCGATCCCGGTGTCGCTGCGCGAACGCGGGGACCGGTCCATACGCGGCCGCACGTCCCGGGTGCCGGACCCGACCGCGGACCGGCAGCGGCTGACGGCCGAGGCGGAGCGGGAAGCCGAGCAGCGGGCGGCCGCGGCGGCCGAGCTGGCGCTGGCCGGGGCCTTGCATGGCGCGACGATATCGCCCGCGGCCCGGGACCTGCTGCTGAACCTGGTGGGAGCGCTGCTGGCCCAGCAGGGTGTCCAGGTCACCGATTACGACGCCGGATTGCGGCTCCGTGCGGTCCCCGGCCCGGACACCGTGGTCAACAGCCCGGACGGCACCACCACGTTCGTCCGGCTCAGCCTGACGGTGGCCGCCGCCTCGGCGCCCGCGGTGGAGGGCGTGGAGGAGAACTGGCGCGAGCCGGAGTGGAGCATGGCGCAGTGACTACGCCACAGGTGTCCACCGCGAGCATGGACGCCGGCCAGCGACGGCTCGCTGCCAGGCACCTGCTCGCCTGCCCCATCTTGACTGCGTCGCAGAAGCCGGCCGAGCTGGACCTCGTCCGCCGACACGCCCCGGCGCTGAAGTCGATGTTCGCGGCGCAGCTTGGCTACGAGCTGGTGGTCGAGTCGTCGTTTGCCCGGCTGGTCAAGGCGCCGCTGCCCGCGTCCACTCCGGTACGCGCAGCGCTCCGAGGTACCGGAGACGTGCCGTTTACGGCCCGCACCTACATGTTCCTCGCGCTAGCCTGCGCGGCGTTGCTCGCGCCGGGTGTGGGTGAGCAGATTCTCATCTCCGTGCTGGTCGACCAGATCCGGGCCGACGCCGCCGAGCAGTCCGTCACGGTCACCGACAGCATCGGCGACCGGCGGCAACTGGTCGCCGCGCTCAAGCTGCTGGCCGCCTGGGGTGTAGTGACCGAGACCGACGGCACGCTCACCGGCTGGGGCGAGCGGCCGGGAGACGAGGCGCTAATCAGCATCAACCGGGCCCTGCTCATCCATCTGTTGCCCAGCCCGCTGCACCAGTACGGGACGGCAGACGAAACCTGGTCCCGCCTCGTCACCGAGCCGCCGCGGCGGCGGCTCCGCCAGCGGCTGGTGGAAAGTCCAGCGGTGTTCCGCGCCGAGCTGCCCGACGACGAGCTGGACGTGCTGTCCCGGGAACGCACCGAGCTAGCCCGGCACCTGGACGAGAACTTCGGGCTGGTGCTGGAGGTCCGGGCCGAGGGAGCGCTGGCCTACGACCCGGCCACCGGACTGGGCGGTCTCACCGACGTGGACTTTCCTGGCAGCGGCAGCGCCAAGCAGGCCGCCCTGCTGCTGCTCGACGAGCTGAGCGCGGCCGCCCCGCTACCGGACAGCAGGGTTATGATCGGCGGCCGCGCGGTCCCGGCCCTCCTGGTGGCCTGGGAGCAGGTCGACGCGGTACTGGCCGAGCTGGCCGGCCGCCACAAGGCCGCTTGGAAGGGCGAGTACGCCGAGTCATCGGACATGCTTCGCGCTGAGGTCGTGGAGCTGCTGTCAGCGCTCCGGCTGGGCCAGCCCACGGACAGCGGCCTGGCCGTCTTCCCGTTCGCGGCTCGATACCAGCCGCACGTGACCACCCGCCCGGCCGGCCGCCAGACCGAGGGGGACTTGCAATGAGCCCGCCACGGCATCCGGGGCCGCCCCGTCGGTTCGACGATAGATGGCGGCTCTGCAGAGCGGGCATTGTCAACGTCTGGTTCTACCTGGACAACGAGTTCAGCCTCAGCGGCGGCCGTATGATCTTGCGCGGCACCAACGGCTCGGGAAAGTCGCGGGCACTGGAGATGCTGCTGCCGTTCCTGCTGGACGCGGACCGGCGCCGGATGGATGCCACCGGCGCGGCTCGGGTGAGCCTCGACGAGCTGATGCGCACCGGCGCACAGGGCCAGTCGAACCGGACCGGGTACCTGTGGCTCGAGCTGACCCGGCCCGGGGAATACCTCACGGTCGGCGCGCTGGTTCGGCACAGTCAATCCGCGAGTACGACGAAGGTCTGGTACTTCACCACCCCGCTGCGTGTCGGCGAAGGTCTGTCCCTGATGTCTGCTGCCCGAGAGCCGCTATCACGCGACGCGCTGACCGAGCTGATCGGGGCGGAGCGCATTACGGAGTCGGCCCAGGCCCACCGCGACCACATCCGCGCCCTGGTATTCGGGCTGCACGGCGATGCGGGACGGGACCGCTACGACGGCCTGCTGCAGCTGGTTCACACGTTGCGGGCGCCAGACGTCGGGAACCGCATCGATGAGGGCCGGCTGCCGCAGATCCTGCTCGAGTCGTTGCCACCGCTGCAGGACGAGGCACTGAGCCGGGCAGGCGAGCAGCTCGACGGGCTCACCGATACCCGGCTGGCTCAGCAGCGGCTGGAGGACTCGGCGCGAGAAGTGGACAATTTCCTCGGTGTCTACCGGCGTTACGCGGCCGAGACGCTGCGCGGCCGGGCCGAGGAGACGCTCGCTGCCGCAACGACCGTGACCGAAGCTAGGAACCGGGCCGCCGAGCGTGCCGGCGAGCTGGCGTCCCTGGAGAAGGAATCGGTCCATCGGGAAGCAGCCGCGCAGCAGCTGGCCGAGGAACGGTCAGAGATCGAAGCGGCGCTGCAGGCCATCGAGAAGCGCGAGATCTTCAAGACCGCCGACGACCTGGTGCAGCGCGATCAGAAGGTGGCCGAACTGGCTCGCTCGGCAGACCGGGCGCTCGCCGAGGCCGGGCGGGGCCGCGATCACCATGCGCGGGCGGTTCAGGATGCTGGCCGAGCCCTGAGCGAGCTGCGGGCCGCGACCAGCGAAGCAGCCACGGCCCTGGCGGCGACCCGGTACGCGCTCGCCGACGCGGGCTTGCCCGCCGCCGGCCTGCCCGTGGAGATCCGCACGGTGGAGCACGAGCCGGACGCTGGCTCGGCCCTGCTGCGCGTCCAGCGTGATGGCGACCCGCAGCCCGTGGCCCGCCCGGCAGCGGCACGGGCGACGGTGATACCCACTGACCTGGACGCGGCGCAGGACACGGCCCGGGCCGCGGCCGCCAGCGCCGCCGAACGGCTGGGCCTGGCCCAGCGGCGCCTTCAAGAAGCGCGGCGCCTACAGCAGGCAGAACAGCAGGTGCTGCGGATGGAAGCCGAGGCCGGCCAGCTGCGCGCAACCGCCGAGGAGGACGCGCAGGCGGCGGACGACTACGCCGCGACGCGAGACGCCGCGGCCGTCGCCCTGGCCGAGGACTGGCGTGCCTGGTGCCGTGACCCGCAGACGACGCAGCTGCTCGGCGAAACCGGATGGGCGACTCATCCGCTGCTCGGGCCGCTGCTCCGAGACGCCGGGGTGCTCGCAGGTGACGACGGGACGACGCTGGACGAGCTGGACGAGCTGGCCGACGTGGCGGCCCGTCCCCCGCGCGCGGCGGTGGCGAGAGCCCGCGCGGACCTGGACCGGGCAGCGGCTGACGACCGCGACCGGGGCGCTGAGCTCCGGGCCGAGCGCGCGGACCTGGCCGCAGAGCGGGACCCGAAGCCGGCCGAACCGCCTTGGCTGGACGCCGGACGCGGCGGTGAACCGTTGTGGCGCTGCGTCGACTTCGCCGACCACCTGGACGACGGGCAACGAGCCGGACTCGAGGGGTCGCTGCTGGCCGCCGGGCTGCTCAGCGCGATCATCCAGCCAGACGGGACGGTGCTGGCCGCCGACGGTGAACTGCTGATCAGCCCGGGCACCATGCGCCCGGAGCGGTCCCTCGCCGGAGCACTGCATGCCGATCCGGCGGCCAGTCTGCCCGCGGCGACGATCACATCGGTGATCGCAGCCATCGGCTACAACGACCCAGCCGCGGTCACGACGGTATCCGCCGACGGGCACTGGCGGAACGGCCCGCTCCGCGGCCGCCACGTCGCTGCCAAAGCCAGGCACGTCGGCGCGGCCGCCCGCGCGGCGCATCGCCTAGAGCGAATCGCCCAGATCGAGGCTGAGCTGGCCGCACAGGCCGCACGGGCCGAGCTGCGGGAGCAGCGGAGAGCCGAGCTGGACCGCACGGTGGCGGGCCTCGACGCGCTGGTCCGCGCAGCGCCGCGCACCAGCGAGCTATTCGCTGCCCGCCGGGTCGCGGCCGAGAGCGCCACCCGGGCCCGACATACTGCCGCCCGGGCAAAACGGGAAGCCGAGCTAGCCCAGAAGAAAAGGGCCACCTGGGCTGGTGAGCTGACTGCCCACCAAGCCACCTGCGCTCATCTGGGGCTGCCGTCCGGCACTGACGCGCTGGACGGGGCAGCCGCGGCGGCAGGCCGGGCGAGGGACAGCGGGACGCGCCTGGGCCGAGAGCTGAGCCGAGTGGACGACTCCGTCCGCCGGCACCAGGAGCAGCTGCGGCGCGTGGCGGACGCGGAAGCCGTGCGCGACGACACCGAGCTGGACGCTGGCGAGACCTGGTCACGGTGGCACGCCGAGGCCAGCGCGCTCGCGGCCCAGCACGAAGCAATCGACCTGTCCATCGAGCAGGCCCAGGCCGAGCTGACGCAGGCCAGGGAAGCCGAGGCACGGGCCACCCGGGATTTTAACGAGGCGAGCCAGGCGGTCATCCAGCTGGGGCCGAAGCTCGGCGCCGCACGGGAGGCGAACCGGCGGGCCGCCGAGGACGTCGACGGGCAGCTGAGCCGGATGGTCGGGATGGGCCACCGGTTCAACCGGTCGATCGCGCTTCCCGGCCTGGCCGCGGCCGCTACCGCCGACAGGCTGACCGGCATCGTCCAGCCAGATCAGCTGGAACAGGTCACGGCGGCAGCGAACGCGGTGCTGGCGAAGGTCACCAGGGTCCGGCAGGTTCCGTCGGTCAACAGCGTGCTCAACGCCTTCCGTGACTTTGACCGCGAGGTGTCGGGCCAGCTCGACCTGCGCTACTGGCTGGACGACGAAGTGCTGGTCGTCGAAGTGGCCGGGGCAGGCGACGAGCGCACCCTAGCCGGGGCAGCCCGCACGCTAGCGGCACGAGTGCAAAGCGGCCGGGCGGCGCTGACCGAACGAGAACGCGAGGTGTTCACCCGCTTCGTCCTCGGCGGGGTCGCCGAAGAACTGCGCCGCCGGGTCAACCAGGCCAGCCAGCTGGTCGACGCGATGAACACAAGTCTGAAGGGCATCCGGACAAGCAACGGGATCGGGGTGCGGCTGAGCTGGAGCCTCCGGGAGGAACACGCGGCCCTGGGCCGGATCCTCGAGCTAGTGGCGACGTCGGACGCGGTGCGCTCGGAGGCACAGAATGCCGAGCTAACAGAGCTGCTGCGGACCCGGGTCGAGGTTTTCCATTCCGCCGACCCAAGCAGCGGCTACGCCGCCCACCTGGCCGCAGCGATGGACTACCGGCAGTGGCACGAGGTGAACGTGACCATCCTCGGCCCGGATGAGGGTCAGCAACGTCGGCTGTCCAGACGGGCCAAGCTATCCCAGGGCGAAACCCGGTTCGTCTCCTACGTCACGCTGTTCGCCGCCGCCGACGGCTACCTGACCAGCCTGGGCGACGACGGCCGGGCGCTGCGGCTGATCCTCCTCGACGACGCGTTCGCAAAGGTGGACGAGGCCACCGTGGCCGAGCTGATGGGCCTGCTGGTCACACTCGACCTGGACTTCGTGATGACCGGTCACGCACTGTGGGGCTGCTTCCCGCAGGTCCCGCGTCTGGACGTTTACGAGGTCCGCCGCAGCAACGGCAGCTCGGCGGTGACCACCCACGTGCACTGGGACGGGCACAACCGGCATCTGCGCAGTACCGCGTGAGCGGCGTTCCGGCCGCACTGCGGACGTACCTGTCCGCGCCCTCGCTGCAGCCCCTGTGGCCGGTGCTGCGGAGCCGACTAGAGCGCACCGGGCACGCAATACGCGGCTCGGTCACGATCGACCTGAGCGACGACGGCGCGGACCAGCTCAGCGGCCTGCTGGGCCGTCCCGTGCGAGCTGGGAGGGCCCAGGTCAAGCTGGCCGATTTGGACGCCGTCCTGCGATCGAGCCCGGCCGAGCAAGGGCTGGTCGCCGTCGTGGCGGAGCTTACAGGCAGCCCGCTGCGGGACAGGCCAGCGGAACGGAGCAAGGCTCACGCCCACCGCGAACAGCTATGGGCCGAGCTGGACCGGCTGCTGGCCGGGCACAGCCTGGCCAGCCAGGACTGGACGCGGCCCTGGACGGACTGGCTGCACCGCGGCGGCGTGCTGACCAGACTGCCCGCCGATCAGGCTAGCCAGACACTAGCGATAGCGGCCGGCACGCTGGCCAGAGTGCTGGACGCCGATCAGCCGCCGACCGCGATCGCCGAGCTGGCCAGCGCGATGACCGGCGATTCGCACGGTCTCGACGACGGAGTACCGGCCGCCGTGCTGGTACTGCGAGGGCTGTCGTTCGCGCTGGATGTTCCGCCGGCCGGCTCAGCGGCAGACCGCCGCCTGCTGTGGCAGCGAGTCGGAGTCAGCACCGACGAGATTTCAGGGACCGTCATCACCTACGGACTGCGGCCGCCCGGTACAGGCCGCTGGCCAGCGATGATGCGTGAGCGCGCCGAGCTGGGTCTGGTTACCCACCTGACGATGCACGAGCTTCGCCGGGCCGGCGAGCTGACGCGGCCCGGCGAGATCGTGCACGCGTGCGAGAACCCGCAGGTGCTGCAGCGGCTCGCCGCGGCCGGCGTCGATCGGCCGCTGGCCTGCACATCTGGCAATCCCGCGGCACCGGCGTCCCTGCTGCTCGGGCGCACTGTGGTTCGGTACCACGGCGACTTCGACTGGCCGGGCATCGCCATCGCCCGCCGCATCATCAACCAGGGCGCTCAGCCATGGCGGCTGGGATGCGCCGACTACTGCGAGGCGGCGGAGCGCCTGCCGGCCGACCGGCGGCTCATGCTTACCGGCCGCGCCGAGACCACCCCGTGGGATCCTGGACTGAGCCCGGCCATGATGGCGGCTAACGTCGCCGTGCACGAAGAGGCGATCATCGATCGGCTGCTGGCCGACCTGACCGGCTAACGATCAGCAGCAGTCTCTACATGTCAGCTGTCTGCGGGGTGGCCGCGGGAACCAGAGCGGCCCACGCCAGGAGCCGACACGATATGCCGTGACTGGGTGTTCCTCATGTTCGCTGAGCATCTCGAACTGGTCGCGGGGTCTACCCCTGCTCCGCGGGTTCCACGAGCGAGTTCTCGGGGCACCTGAGCAGGCCCGCGACCGCCATGGCATTGCTACGCCGGCCGAACGTTGCCGCGACTGGATTTCCGGGCGCGTCACTGGCGCTGGCTCAGGGTGTTCCTGGCAACTACTGAACTCGAAACTCCTCCGCCGACGGTACCCCCAGTTCGTGCCCGGCCTGTAGCACCGGGTCACCGGAGCAGCGTTCCTGTCCTTGCCCGTGCCCTGCTGGCCGTCTCGGTACGGGCACGGGCTGACTGTTCGGTTCAGAGCCTTTTCGCCGACATGCCGTTCAGGGCAGAGCCAGCCGGCTTGCCTGCGCCAGGCGACGGTCATGCGGTGAGAGACTTCAGCCCAAATGAGCAGCACTGCTTCAGATCCGCGTAGGGCGCCGGGCTGGCGGTGCCCTAATGTCTGGGCACCGTTCGAGGCGTTCTCAGGTAACGGCGTGAGACAGCTCGCGGTCCCGTCGAGTGAGTTTGCCGACGTCGCTGAGACCGGCGCGGGAATGCAGATCCGCAATAACTTTGGCTCATGGCCAGCGGCCACCGCAGATCGCCCAATCACGGATGACGTGCTGTGGGCCAGGCTGCCTATCGGGACAAAGCCTGGCGGCAGGCTCAGGACCGCTGCGTGGTGCCTGCCTTCGGGAATCACGCGATCGGCACCTGATGATGTGCTTCGCAGCTACGGCGATGCACTGACGTTCAACGAGGGCATCGGGGAAACGCCGGGCTTGCGCTCTCCGCAGCTCGGCGCAGTCCATGCTGTCCTGGGGTACTGGACCACCAACCGAGCTGCACCTGCGACCGTGGTCATGCCGACCGCTACTGGCAAGACTGAAACGATGATCGCGCTGCTGGTCGCGGCCCGGCTGCCGCGGCTGCTGGTCCTTGTACCGTCCGACGCGCTGCGCGCCCAGATCGCAGCCAAGTTCGAGACGCTTGGTGTCCTGCAGGAGCTAGGCATCATCGGCAGCCACGCGCTGCGCCCGGTTGTTGGACGGGTCCAGCACCGCTTCGACGACGCCGATCAGGCCCAGGCGTTTGCCGAAGCGTGCAACGTCATCGTCGCAACCCCGCAGTCGCTCAGCGCGAATCCGCCGGACGCTCTTGCGGAACTGACTGGCCGGTGCAGTCACCTGTTCATCGACGAGGCGCACCACGTCGCCGCTCGTACCTGGTCCGACATCCGCGATGCCCTTGCAGCCAAGCGCGTTGTCCAGTTCACCGCGACTCCCTTCCGGGAGGACGGCCGTCATCTTCAAGGCCGGATCATCTACTCTTTCCCGCTACGCGAGGCGCAGGATCAGGGCTACTTCTCCCCGATCGACTACACCTCTGTCATTGACTTCGACGACGTTGACCGTGCCCTCGCCGAGCAGAGCGTCGCCCGGCTGCGGGCAGACCTGGCCGAGGGCTACGACCACGTTCTGATGGCCCGCGTCGGTGGGATTAGCCGGGCTAAGGACGTCAAACGGTACTACGACGACCTCGCCGTGGACCTGCAGCCAGTGATCATCAACAGTCAGCTGCCGAAACACCAGCAGCGGGAGGCCCTTGCGGCGCTGCGCGATCGCAAGTCCCGGATCATCCTGTGCGTGAACATGCTGGGCGAAGGATTCGACCTGCCTGCCCTGAAGATCGCCGCGGTCCACGATCCGCAGAAGAGCCTCGCCGTGACGCTGCAGTTCATCGGCCGGTTCGCCCGCACCTCAGATCACGGCAACTTCGGCGGCGCATCGATGTTCGTGGCCCGCACCGAAATCGAGCTCGATAGGCGCCTCCGCGAGCTTTACGCGGAGGACTCCGACTGGAACCTCGTGCTCCGTAATCTCACCGAGGCGGCCGTTGATGAGCAGCACGACGTCAGCGATTTCGAAGACGGCTTCACCAGCCTGCCGGACGAGGTAGCGCTGCGGAGCCTGCTGCCGAAGATGAGCACCGTCGTGTACCGGTGCCCGTCACACCAGTGGGAGCCGCAGAACATCATCGACCACTTCGGCGAAGAGAACGTGCTGACCCGGCCGATCGGGCTCAATGCGCGGGCCGGCGTCGCTTGGTGCGTCCTCGAAAGACACGAGGACGTGCGGTGGGGTGATCTCAAGACGATCGAGGAGATCTCTTACGAGCTGTACGTCCTCTACTTTGATGCCCGGCGGCGACTGCTCTACATCAACAACTCAGCCAATGACGGTGTGTTCCAGGACCTAGCCGAGGCAGTGGCAGGCGCTGGCGCGGTCCGCTTCACTGGATCGACCGTCTACCGGGTGATGGCTGACATAGACCGCCTCGTTCCGACAAACGTCGGCGTGATCGACGCTCACGACCAGTTCCGCCGCTTCTCCATGCACGTCGGCCCTGACGTGACCGCGAGTTTCTCCCAGGCAGAAGCAGGAACCAAGTCTCAGACGAACATCTCAGGGGGCGGCTACCGTGACGGCGAGCACGTCAGCATCAGCGCGTCCCTGAAAGGGCGGATCTGGTCGCACGCAACGGCACGGAGCCTCAAGCACTGGTGCGACTGGTGCGACACCATCGGCGACAAGCTGCTCGACGACACGATCAGCATCGACAAAGTCATCGGGCAGTTCATCCTGCCGGAAACCCTGAAGCAGAGACCCCATGGTGTCCTGCTGGCCGCTGAGTGGCCCTGGCAGGTCCATACCATGCAAGCGGACACGCTGCGCCTCCGGTATGACGGCAAGACGTTCGAGCTCTCCTACACCGACCTGGTTCCCGATACCGGCGATACCGGCGACGTCTTCCGGTTCACAGTGACAACCGGAGCCTGGAAGATCACCTACGAGGCGGCGGTAGTCAACGGCGGCCTGCACTACAGCCCGGCAGACGCCCGGGAAGCGACCGTCGTCAGGAGCAGGTCCGAGCAGCCACTCAGCCAGTGGCTCAACGACAACGGTCTCCTGCTCGTCCTCGACCAGGACCGGATCATCGACGGGAACCTGATCTACAAGCCGACATGGGACAGGCTCCCGTACGACACCAGCCAGCTCGTCGCTCTTGACTGGACCGGCATCGACCTCGGCACCGAGTCCCAGACCAAGGACAAGCTCGCCAACTCCATCCAGTACCGCGCGCTCACCGAACTCAAGAAGGAGCACTGGGACGTCGTCCTCGATGACGACGGCACCGGCGAGATCGCCGACATTGTCGCGATGCGAATTGATACGGAGGGGCTCCTGGTCAGGTTCATCCACTGCAAGTACTCACACGGACCCAACCCCGGCGCACGCGTCGCCGACCTCTACGAGGTCTGCGGGCAGGCTCAGAAGTCCATCATGTGGCGGCGCAGCGACCTTGGCCCCCTGTTCCGCACGCTCGATGACCGGGCACGGAAGAAGCAGAGACGCGACGGCGTCAGCCCGTTCGAGGCCGGCGACATCAAGAAGCTGTACGAAATACGGGACCGGGCAACAGTGCTGCGTCGGCGCGTCGAAATGATCATCGCGCAACCCGGACTTTCCGTCAGCCAGGCGTCGACCCAGCAATTGGACCTGCTCGCATCCACTCAGGCGTACCTGAGAACCACGATCAACGCTCCCCTGACCGTCTGGTGCAGTGGCTGATCACCAGCGCTGTCCTTCAAACGTGTCTGTCTCATATCGCCGAAATTCGGTCGGCGCGGCGGGATCTGGGACGAGGCTGGGTGAAGCGCCTGGCCAAATCATGATCAAAAAGCTGGGCATCTTCGACGATGACTTCGCCTAGGGGCGCGGGCGACCGCCTAGCCCCGGCCCGGCCACCTGGCGGTTCGGCGAGTCGAAGCAGGCGAGGCCGCTCCAGTCGGACATCGCCGCCAGCAGGATCTGATTCACTCGTTCCTTGGCCTCGGCGAGCGCTAGGTCGATGAAACACTCGCACGTCGTGAGGGCCCTGTTATCCATGACACACAAAAGAATGCCGGCGACCTGGGTGGCGCGCGCAACTCCGACCATCTTGGCGTCGAGCGGTCCGAACGGGATGTTAGAGGCCAGTTCTGCGGCGAAAGCACGAGCAATGCTGCCAGCACCCAGGGCGGCACTTAGCCAGCCGAATATCCGGCCGACGCCCTTATGCAAGGCAGCTTTGGCCTCCAGGATTGAACGGGCGATCCGGGCCAGGGCCTTGCAGTTGCGTCTGCGGTGCGACTCGGCGAGACCTGCCCAGGTGGGCCGGGCGTAACTCGTTACCCGGTTGGCCACGGCAGCTTCCCACCCGTCCGACAGCGAGTCAGCGCAGAACTCGGCGGCTTCCTCGACTCGTCGACGGTTCCTCTCGCTCCGGGATGGCTGAGGAGAGAGCTTCGGTGGGTACTGCCGTGTCGGCGCCGCCTGCCAGGAAGGCTGGCTTCGTATTGCCGGCCTGCGCAGGGCAGCAGGCGGACGTGCCGGTGTACGGCCCGAGGACGCGGCTCTTCGGGAAGCCCGGCGGAGTGGTCCTCGGACTCCACGGTGCAGGTAGCAGTGCTGGCCCTCTTCGGTGACCTTCCTCCTGCATAATGTTCCGTCCTGGGTCACGGCACGGCACCTCGGCATGCACAGATCGTCTGCTGGCTCGCCTGCTTTGACAACTGCGCCCATAGCCACATGGATCAGCCCGTGGTCGGCTACCGCGCCGTAGCCTGCTACGAGGGTCACCAGCAAGCGATTTGCGATCAGGACCCGTGTGCGGAGCGAATCTCTCCGCCGAGCGCTGCCAGCCTCTGCAGGGTGTAAGTGGCGGCGTCGTATGCCGTGCAGCCGTGGTAGATCCTGCCGTGGTCGTCGAACAGCTGGCCGATGAACTCTTGCTCGCCGACTTCGGCTGGTGTCCACCGGTCCCAGAGAACGTGCTGCATAGCGGCGATGACGTCGGTGGCCGGGTCCTGGAAGATGATTTCGTAGCCCTGGCCGCGGAGCGCCCCGATCAGGTGCGCTGCCGCCTTGGCTTGCATGCCGTCGGCGAGCCGCCCGTCCTCGTACCTGATGCCAGGGAAGCTGACGGGCGCGGAGGCGATGTCATCGGGGCGCATGAACCGGTAGACGAACGTCCGCCGCACTGTTTCCTGAACGTGCTCGGCTGGCATCGCGCGGCGCCCCTGCCCGGGCCGCCGGCTCTCCCAGTCCTGGATCTCCTCGGCTCGCCCGGGATCCCAGCCTGCCACGCCGCCGACGGTGACGTCCGGCTCGGGGAAGTCCGGGTAGCGCTGCCGCCACATGCTGGCCGTCTTCGGCTCAACGCCGAACAGGTTCGCGATGTCGCTCACGCTGAGCATCTCCTTCACCACCGTCGCCAGCACCCTCAGGTTCGTAGACTTAGATATACAAGGCTATGGCGCGAGCGTTGTTTGTCAACTATGGACTACAAACCCAGGCAGAGCACAGTACCGAGTTCCCGGACATCACCCTCCCCGCGATCCTCCATGTCTTCAGGGCACGGAGGCGTGGAAGTCGCTGCTTCGCCGCCAAGGGAGTCACGGAACGTTTCTGCCACCGGCCGGACGACCGCGCCGATGTTTACCCGGCCCGGCCCGGTGCGGCCGTATCGCGCGGCACCAGCCCGCGTGGCATGTCGCTCGCCAGGCAGGCCGGCGACACATTAGCGGATGCCGCGAAGTTAGCGCAGGCTCGCGACTGCCTGACCGAAACTTAGCGGAAACGGCCACGCTGGGCTCAGCCAGGCCACGAGGGCCTGGCACTCGTATCGCAAATACTGCCGCCTGAGGCTACTTTCGGCCTTTTCGGTGACTGATCAGTAATGGCATTATCCGGCAGTACGATCACCAGGTGCCCCAGTGCCTTGTAATCGCGCCAAGCTACGCTGACCTGTCGCCTCTGCGAGCCGTGCTCGATGAGCTGGACACCGGGGTCACCACCACTGCGCAGCTGCTGGTGGGGGCGCAACTCGCCACAGTTCCCCTGGACATGTTCGACTTCGCCGTTGCGGTGCTTCCCGCCACCGGACCCGGCGGCACCCCGGCACCGGCACCTTCCGCCGTCTACCTGGAGGCGGGAATCGCGCTCGGCCGAGGGCTGCCCCTTGTCGTGCTGACGGAGAATGCCGACGCAGACCTTCCGGGAATCGGGGATCTTGGCAGCGATGTATGGACGGTGGCCGGCGTGAAGGATGAAGCTGGCCTGCGGCTGCATCTGAGTCTGTTCAGCAAAGTCTTGTCAGCTCGTCAGCCAGCCGATGGTTCCGACCTGCGCTCGGCATCGCCCGCGCCTGCGTTGGCTGTTCCTCCAGCCGAGCCGATCGGGGTGCGCGCCCAGAGACTGGAGCACCTCGTGCTCTCCCTGCTCCAGGCAGCCGGCGCCGTGGTAGAGGAGCCTCACGGTTCTGGCGACCACGGCGGGGTGGATGCGGCCGTGCTCGTCCCCGGCGCGGAGCGTGCCCTTGGGCCAGTGCTTATCGAAGTCAAAGCGCTGCGCGGGCACGGGCTTTCCGGCGCCATGCGGCAGCTCGCCAGCTTTGTGATAGAGCGCGGAGCATCGCTAGGGCTGGTGGTGTACGACGGCCCTCACCAGGAACAACCGCTGTTGAGCGGTCTACCAGTCCTGGCTATACAGGTCGACGAGTTGCGCCGGCAAGCCGAGAGCGGAACGCTCGGGCGCACGCTCATCCAGGCCCGCAACTCATTCGTCCACGGGTCGCACCGTGACGTTTGATCCCGGCGAGATCGGCCGTTATCTGACCGACGCCCAGACGGCCGCGTCACCGGATGCGAAGGGCAAGCTCTACGAGGAACTGGTGAAATACCTGTTCGAGGCAGTGCCGGGCTGCCTTGCCGAATCCAATATCACGAATGTGTTCCGCACCGAGCAGATCGACCTTGCGATTGGCAACGGCAAACTGCCGGACGGACTATGGCTCCTGCCGCACGTGATCCTTGTGGAGTGCAAGCACTGGGATGTGCCCGTCGACAGCGGCAGGGTGGGTTACTTCATGAACATCCTGGCGGGCCGTGGCGTCGAGCTAGGCATTCTGGTCGCAGCAAACGGCATTACCGGCAACCGCGACGACCTGACCAACGCGCACGCGCTCGGGCTGCAAGGCTCCCCGAGAGGTCTCAAGATGGTTGTCATCACCACAGAGGACATAGCCAACCTGGAGACTGCGGCTGATTTCATAGAGCTGTTGCACCGGCGCTATCTCCTTGCGTATGCGGCCGGAGCTATTGGCGTCCCGTAGCACTGTCGCCTTGACGGCCGCGCCGGGGAATACCAGCACCGGGGCCGGGCTTGGGGCGTCGGCAGGAAGTGTGGGAGGGGAGACGCAGCCGCGTGACCGAGCTGGACGCACGCTGGCTACCGACTCGGGTCTGAGCATGAGCGCAGAGCCACTACCTTCGTTCATGCGACGACCGCGCCGGGAGGATCGCCTGCCTACGAACGAATCGAACTGGCGACGGCGCCCGCAGCCGCGCCGCTGGCCGGACCCCGAGAAGTGATCCACGTTGAGTCGATCTTCTTCGGCGTGTGCGAGCTGGAGCCTAGCTCGCCTCAGGGTTTGCGGCCTGCCAGGTGCAGTAGGCGATCTTGAGGCGTTGCCGTGCTCGGGAGGGTGCCCTGCTGGGGCGCGAAGAACGCCCGGGTGGCCGCGCGAGCTTGCAGACGACCTGCTCCGGGGTGCCGCTTCCTCGTTGCCATGGTGTTGTCGAGCCTTCCTGCCCACATCGTGGGCGGCAAGACTCTCTCGACCTGGATCAACCAACCGGGGTCTGGCCAGGATCATGTTGGGCCGTCTGCGACAGGCATGCCGCAGAGCCGAACTACTGCAGACGCTGCCACAACGAGAACTCGATACCCAGCGTCTTTTCGGCCTTGGCGACCTCGTTCGTCAAGTGGTTATCTACCAGCAATTTCGCGAAAGCGCGTCCAGCTTGAATAAGACACCGCGTGGTGTCGAGCAGGTAGGCGTACGTGTCGGTGACGGCGGCTGATGACATTTCGGCCCTTTCGGGAACGAGATATGCCATAGCGCCGACATAACTGGGGTGAGCATAGCCAGATTGCAGCCGGTATGGCACATAGAGTTGATCGCCGCCTATGTAGAGGGCGCACATGGCCTTGAAGTTGTCGATCTGATGCTCAAGGGTCCCGACTTTGGCTGGCTTGGTGGAGTGCTGCATAGTGAGTCCGGCCGGGATCGGCCAGCCGGTTTCTGTTAGTTCCTTCTCAAGGTCGTGGGCGCGTCGCTTTCCGTCTGCTTCGACTGCGTCGGCGGCCGGCTTACCGCCCTCAGTCAGCCACTGCAAGGCGAGCGTGTGTTGCAGGACCACGCGGGAGCTAGCTGCAGACTCATGGCGCAGTCCATTTTGGTGAGCTAGGGCGATCAGTTCGCTGGTACGGACGATAGAGGCGAACCAGCCGTAGGCCAGGAGGAACACGCGTTGCGTGGTGGTCGGTGTCAGCGGCTGGGACGGTCCGGCGTTCGCGATGCCGTCTAGCGCGGTGGCGATGATGCCGATGGCCGCGACTGCCCGCTGAGCGGTGGCGGGGTCATCCTCGAAGTCGTTGGTCTGCGATTCGCTAGTAACACTCACATCGGGCGATCCTTCCACTTCTCGGGCTGCTGCGGCCACCGTTTCCGCCCGCCCAAGCCGTGCAGTAGACCTAATAGGGGTCAGGGTCGCACCGGGCCAGTCGGTGGTCGTACCGAGGCGACGAACGCATCCAGTCCGGACGCGGGATGCATGTATACGTAGTCGCGTGCTTTGGCGACTTGGCGTGCATTGGCTTGCCTCACGGCTCGCGCGGCCACGGCCCCGAACCTGTCCGTCCTGCTTAGAGCGGCGAGCCTTGTGGGGCTGAGGGGAAGGAAGACCGTGGTCGCGTGGCCGAATGGCGCACCGTCAGGAATCGTGACAGCGGGCACATCCCCGAACAGGAAGTGAAACCGGCTCCGGCGCGACCATAGAATCTCAAGACGGGCCGCCGACGCCATCCTGCTGGCCTCCTCGAATATGTCGACAACGCGAAGCCGGAAGTAAGCTCCGCTCTGGGTCAGCGCCGTCGCCCCGCTAAGCAGGTCATCTGCGATCTCCCCAGCGACGGTTGAACCACCGGCCCAATAGCCATGCTTCTGGTAGAAAAGCTCCTCCATCGCGGGCCGATTGGCCATGTATGCGGAACGAGCCGTGGCGAGTGTCTCCTGCCAGTTTTTCTGCACCGATTCCAAGGTGGCCCGGCTGCGCGCGTAGTGGAGTGCTATCGCGTCCTTGATCACGGCGACGTGCTTGGGGTTCCTGAGGACCCGGCTCGTGCGGGCCGCCTTGATCGCGGCGGGCAGATCCTGCTCAGTGCGGCCCCACAGCTGCTCGGTCGCCTCGCTGTCTATCCTCACGAAGTCCGTGAGTTTTCCCACTTGCCGCGTCGGCAGAAGTCTCGTTCGGCCGAACTGAAGGTTGTAGGAAAGTAGCCGATCCCCTTGATTCGTCGGTATGCAGAACTGTCGCATTAGTGCCCGCGAAATCAGGTGTTGTTCAGGTCGCCTCGGCGAGGCCGCACTAAGCGCCTGTCGGCCAGTGTCCACTATCTCCTGGACTCGCGCAGCAGGCACGCCGCTCACCAAAGCGATGTCACCCTTGCGCCGCTCGACCACATCGAACCCGACGACACTGGCGAATAGGACCGCGCGCCCCAGTTGCCGCCCTTGGTCCTCACGCAGCCGGTCAGCGAACACCCGCAGCAGAAGCGGCATTGCCGGAATAATCACCGCCCCATGCTGGCACCACTTCGCGGGGCAAACCATTCAATCGCCCGGACGCCGCTAGAAGGAACGTGACGCCAATAGTCAGCTGGTCGAACGATAGCTAGTGCGGTGCACCGCCGCAGCCATCAACCGGATCTTTCCAGCGGGAGAACCAGCCAGTGCCCCGAGCCTGTCGAATCCCGCGCCGGTGCACCGTTACCGCTCGGCGCGGCGCCTAGCAATCTCGAACTGTCCTTCACTCACGAGCTGACCCGCCAGCCGCCCCGTACTGCGGGTCGGACGGTTTGTGTGGAGCCCCGCTGGGGACTCGAACCTGCGCAACGACGATCGACCAGGCCGTGCAGCACACGATGATCGCCGGTCACGAGGGCGGCGTGTACCGTCGCTGTCATGGCCGCGCATCCTGGCCTCCTGATGAGCCAGGATCAAGGCCCGGCGCACCTGGTCGGTGAATCGCTGACGCATGCAGTACTCCTGCGTCGCGACGTCGGCCGGATGTAACCCGGTAGATACCACCGCGTGCGCAGACCGGCAAGACGCACCGGGCATTTATCAGCTGCGCGCTGGAGGCCCGTCCGCGATGATCGTCCCCCGTCGTGGTTGCTCGCTGGTTGCTCGCATGCCCTGGTACGGCCCGTCACCACCCGACACCATCCGGTACCGCTACTCGCCGTGACGTGCACGAACCGGCAGCACGCGGTATCCTCCGGTACGGGCTGATACCTCGTAAAGCAGGATGAAGCGGACTCTTAATCCGCGGGTTCGGGGTTCAAGTCCCTGGCGGCGCACCCGTCTTGACCTGGCCTTTTATCTCTTCGTTACTATTGTTGCGACGTCTCTGGTTGCAGTTCTGACTGCAACCAGGCGCGACGG